>Ga0137415_10007689_pt1 | contig 10688 bp, 15 predicted proteins | sample CZODoug3_1_1_16f_FD_183082 | JGI IMG/M metagenome (GOLD analysis project Ga0137415, IMG submission 183082) | Vadose zone soil fungal communities from Angelo Coast Range Reserve, California, USA - CZODoug3_1_1_16fungal (Hybrid Assembly) | ecosystem: Environmental > Terrestrial > Soil > Vadose...
CTTGAACACGGTCCCATCCGCCAACGCGAGGACCGCCGGTTTCACCGTACCCATTTCTGCACCTTCATGCACAGGAGGGTCATGCCCAATCCCAGGTTGATGAGATAGAGAATCCGCGCTATCCAATGATAGTGGAAAAAGGCATCGTATGCCGTTCTTTTCGCGTCAGTTTCCCTTGTGGCGAATGCCAGCTCCTGCAGCTGCACCACTTCGGGATTCAGGTAAAAGGTCAACCCTACTGCCACCATCATCATGATCCCCGCCACGGCCCACTCAGGCCTACTGATCAGGTCCTTCGCAAGAACTCCGCGTGCCAGCATGCTGAGCATGAGGGCACTGGCCGAGACCAGGACCAGCCGGTCATATCCGTGAAACGTCTTCATCAGCAACCGGCCCGCCGCCTCGACCGTGATCGGGCTGTTGAAGGCCGCCGGGATGACGGCCGCGATGATAGACGCCAGTCCCCCGACCCAGACCGCCAGCGCGATGACCTCGACGCACTGACACACCACGACGAGTTTCTTCATGTCACCCTGAGCACAGCGAAGGGTCTCGTTGATCGCAGCCGAGATGCTTCGCTTCGCTCAGCATGACACCCATGGCACGTTCATGGATAGACAGCCCTCCCGCCGACGATCGTCGTCGTCACCTGCCCCTTCAGCTTCCACCCGGCGAAGGGCGTGTTGCGTCCCTTGGAACGAAACTGCTCGGGCTCGACGACCCACTGAGCGTCAGGGTCCACGATCGTCACGTCGGCGTCGGCTCCAACGGCCAGGGTGCCCTTGGAGAGGCCGAACGCGCGGGCCGGCTGCACGGTCAGCAACGCGACCACCTGCTCGACCGACAACACGCCTTCGTCTACCAGCGTCAAAGCGAGGCCCCAGGCGGTTTCCAGCCCCACGATCCCGAAGGGGGCATAGTCGAACTCCCGCTGCTTTTCGAAGTCCGCGTGCGGGGCGTGGTCCGTCGCGATGGCGTCGATGGTCCCGTCCTTCAGCCCCGCCTTGATGGTGTCCACGTCCTTGCGGCTTCGTAGCGGTGGGTTCATCTTCGCGTTCGTGTTGAATTCGCGCACGGCCTCGTCGGTCAGGAGAAAGTGATGCGGACAGGCCTCGGCCGTGACCTTGATGCCACGGGCCTTGGCCTCCCGGACCATCCGGACCGAGCCGGCCGTGCTGAGATGGGCTAAGTGCAGCCGCCCGCCGGTCAGTTCCGCGAGGGTCAGGTTGCGGGCCACCATCACGTCTTCCGCCGCGGCAGGGACGCCGTGCAGGCCCAACTCGGTGGCAACCAGCCCTTCGTGCATGCACCCCCCTTCGGAAAGATGTAGGCACTCGCAGTGGTCCACGACCGTGAGGGCGAAGGTACGCGCGTACTCGAGCGCACGGCGCATCACCATACCGTTCATGACGGGCTTGCCGTCGTCGGACACCGCCACGCACCCGGCGTCCTTCAGCTCCCCGAACTCCGCGAGCTCCTTGCCCTCGGACCCCTTCGTGATCGCGCCGATGGGGAACACGTGGGCAAACCCAGCGGCGCGGGCCTTGTCCAGGATGAACTCCGTCACAGACTGGTTGTCGTTCACCGGCGACGTGTTCGGCATGCAGCAGACGCTGGTGAAGCCGCCGGCGACGGCTGCCGCCGTGCCGGTCTGGATCGTCTCCTTGTACTCGAACCCAGGCTCGCGCAGATGCACGTGCAGGTCCACGAATCCCGGCAGGACCCACTTGCCAGTGGCGTCCATGACGGTGGCGCCGGGTGGTACGGCCAGTCCCTTACCGACCTGCGCGATCTTTCCGTCCTGGATCAGGACGTCGGCCGGGCCGTTGATCCGGCCCGGGTCAATGACGCGGCCCTTGCGGATGACGACGGTCATTTCGTGCCTGACAAGAGGTAGAGGACCGCCATGCGGACCGCGACGCCGTTGGTCACCTGGTCGAGAATCACGGACGACACGCTGTCCGCCACTTCCGGAGCGATCTCCACGCCCCGGTTGATCGGCCCGGGATGCATCACGAGGACATCCGGGGTCGCCAGCTTCATCCGCTCCGGCGTGAGGCAGTAGAGCCGCGAGTATTCGCGGATGCTGGGGAAGAGGGCGATGCCCTGGCGCTCGAGCTGCAGCCGGAGCATCATGATGACGTCCACGCCGCGCAGCGCCTCATCCAGGTTGTGGAACAGGGTCACGCCTAGCCGCTCGATCTCCTGGGGCATCATCGTCGGCGGGCCGGCGACCCGCACCTCCGCGCCCAGCTTCACGAGGGCATAGATGTTGGAACGGGCCACGCGGCTGTGGGCGATGTCCCCGACGATCGCCAGACGCAGGCCCTTGAACGCGCGCTTCTTCTCGCGCAGCGTGTAGAGGTCAAGGAGGGCCTGCGTCGGGTGTTCGTGTCCGCCGTCCCCGGCGTTGATGACCGAGGCCCGCAGCAGGCGGGCCAGAATGTTCGGCGCGCCGGCCTCCGGGTGGCGCAGGACGATGAAGTCGGCCTGCATGGCCTCGATGTTGCGGGCCGTGTCGAGCAGGGTCTCGCCCTTCACCACGCTGCTGGCGGACGCCGCGAAGTTGATCACGTCGGCGCTCAGCCGCTTGGCCGCCAGCTCGAAGGAGGTCCGCGTGCGGGTGCTGGGCTCGAAGAACAGGTTCACGACGGTCTTGCCGCGGAGGGTCGGGACCTTCTTGATCTCGCGCCCCGTGACCTCCTTGAAGGACTCGGCAGTCTCCAGGACGAGCTGGATCTCCTCCACCGTCAAGTCCTGGATGCCGAGCAGGTCTTTGCGCTTGAGGCTCATGGTTTCACGGCAGGAGCACCACGCGGTCCGGGGTCCCCGCCTCCTCCAGATAAACTTCAACTGATTCTTCAAGTGCGGTCGGTAAGTTCTTGCCCACATAGGTGGCTTTGATCGGGAGCTGCCGGTGCCCGCGATCCACCAGCACCGCGAGTTGGATCTCGCCCGGGCGTCCCAGGTCGATCAGCCCGTCCATGGCGGCCCGGATCGTCCGGCCCGTGAAGAGGACGTCGTCCACCAGGATCACCTTGCGGCGCGTGATGTCGAACGGGATGTCGGTCTTGCGCAGCACGGGGTGTTCTTTCCGCGCGTTGAGATCGTCACGATAGAGGGTGATGTCCAGCTCCCCGACGGGGACCGCCGTCCCTTCGATCTCCTGGAGCTTTTTGGCGAGCCGCTTGGCGAGGTACACGCCGCCGGTCCGAATGCCCACGAGGGCCACGTTCGTGATTCCGTGGTTCTTCTCGATGACCTCGTGAGCCACGCGGGTCAGGGCCCGGTTGATCTCCTGGGCGTCCATGACCGTGCGGGAAGTCTGCTTCACTTCCATCGGGAGGCTCCGCAGGACATAAAAAAACCTTCCGGGGAATCTCCACCGGAAGGCAACGGCACCCGACTGTGCAGAAGCGCAACGACCTGCGCCATATCAGACTCCTTCCCAGCCTCGCAGGACTGGTCTTAAAGGTTGAGTCATGTTACTCGTGCTGGACTCTGGTGTCAAGCCGAGGTGTGCTATAGTCGCACAATGTCGTTGCCGCGCTACACGGACCGCCCCTTCCCGTCCTACCGGTTCATTCCCGGCCAATCGCCCCACCCGCGGCGGGACCGGCAGGGGCATTCTTATGGCCAGCCGGAACCGACGCCGCCCCCGTTCATGCCGGAGGAATGGTGGGACAGCGAGTGGTACCTCTACGGCATCGATCTCTACAACTATGGCCACTGGTGGGAATGCCACGAAGTATTCGAGGGGTTGTGGCATGCCGTGGGGCCCGATTCGCCACAGGGGCAGTTCCTGCAAGCCCTGATCCAGGTGGCTGCGGCGAATTTGAAGCGCCTGGTCAACGCCTCGGAGCCAGCCGGCACGCTGTCGCAGGCGGCCCTGGAGCGCCTGCAGAAGTTTTCCGGTATCTATATGGGTGTGGATGTGGCGGCGCTCACCGAAGACGTGCGGGCTTACTTTGACGGATCGCGAGAGAAGCCGGCCCACATCCGGCTCGTGTGGCCCGAGACCTCAGCCGATCTGTAGCCTCACCAATCCGCTCCCAGACGGTCCACAATGATCTGGTGCACAACTGCATAGGGCCCCAGCGTGGCGAGATACACCGCAGTCTCCGCGATGTCGTACGGGCTGATCTGCTCGCTGCGAAGGATCTCTTCGCGTGACGCGTCCACCAGTTCGTCGGCGACACCGCCCGGGGAGATGGCACTGACTTTGATCTTGTAAGCCCGGCCTTCATCGGCCAGGGATTTCGTCAAGGCCAAGATGGCGTGCTTCGACGCGCTGTAGGTGCCGGTTCCTGCCCATGCCTGGACGCCGGCCACGCTGGACATGTTGATGATGGTGCCGCCGCCGTTCTGTTTCATCTGGCGAAAGCCCGCGCGGCAGCAGAAGAAGGTGCCGCGCACATTGGTGTTCATCACGCGATCGAAGGTTTCGGTGCTGGTGCTCTCGATGCGACCGCCGCCGCCGATGCCGGCGTTGTTGACCAGAAGGTCGAGCCGGCCGTACCGCTTGACGGTCTCTGTGATGAGGCGCTCTACCTGCGCCTCGTCGGTGACGTCTGTTTGAATCGCCATTGCGTCCCCGCCCTCTTTCCGAATTTGTGCGACCGTTTTCTCACATAAATCTTACGTCGAGCCGCGATGACCACCGCTGCGCCTTCTTTGCCGAATGTCAACGCGATCGCCTTGCCGATGCCGCTGCTGCTCCCCGTCACGATCGCGATCTTGCCCGCCAAGCGCTTCATGTCGCGGCCTAGGCCTCCACCTTGACGCCCTTCCAGAAGGCCACGTAGCCGGCAATGTTCTTGGCAGCGTCCTTGGGCACGGGGTAATACCAGGCAGCATCCTTGTTGACCTGCCCGTTTACTTCCACGTCGTAGTAGCTGGCCTCGCCCTTCCACGGGCAGGTTGTGTGCGCTGCGCTGGGTTTGAAATGCTCACGTTTGATGGAATCCGGCGGGAAGTAGTGATTGCCTTCGACGATGATGCAGGCCTTGCTTTCGGCGAGCACGGCCCCGTTCCAGATTGCTTTTGCCATGGCATCCTCCTTATGCTCTCTCGATGAGCGGCTTGCACGGGTGGAACTGGGATTCATTGTAAGCCAGATTGCGGGGACGTGCATCATGAAGCTCTCGGACCTCACGCTGGAAGAGCTCAAGGAACTGGTCAAGGGGATCGTGGACGATCGCTTACGCGAACTCCTCGGCGATCCCGACCTGGGTATGGAGGTGGGCGAGGCGATCCGGGCGCGGCTCAAACAGTCCCTGGCGTCTTCCGCACGCATCACGGGAGAGGAAGTGGCCGAGAAGCTCGGTCTGCGGTGGTAGCATGGCATGGTATCGCATCGCCTATCGGCCGGTCGTGCTGGATGATCTTGCCAAGATCGAGAAAGCTATGGCTCAGCGTCTGCTGGAGAAAACCAAATGGCTGGCCTCGAACGTGGAGAACCTGCGCCACGAGCCGATCTCGCCGGACCTGCCCGGTTTGTCAAAATATGCCGTGGGCGAGTGGCGGATCTTCTACTCGATCGACCGGGAGGAGTACCTAGTGGATGTGCACCTAATCGCCCACCAGAAAGAGCTTTCTGGAAAGACGTAGGAGCGGGTCCTGCCCCTGACCGGCGTCACCCGCAAGAGCATTTTCCCAGATACGAGGAGACAATGATCACGCAGAAATATCCTCGAAGCCCGAAGATCTTGCTGGGCGGGATGGCGCACCTGGCGCGCTTCATCGACAAGATTCGCATGCGCCATGCCGGCCTGATCCAGGACTACAACTACATCACGGTCGGGTTCGACAAGTACCTGCTCGACTTTCTCCAGATCAAAGTGGAGGACTTCGAAACGCGCGTGCTGCAAGACGGGACCGATGAGGAGATCCTTGCCTGGGTCAAGGAGCACGCACGGCCTCTCACGGACGGGGATATTCGCCAGTGGAATGAGCGGATCCTGAACGGCGTTCCCAAGGACGAGGCTGCGCGCCAGCGCTTTCAGGCGCGGCGCGCCGAAATCGCCGCCAAGCGTGGCGTTCCTGTCGAACAGCTCCCCCGTACCGCCACGTGGGTGGACAACATCGAGCTGGACGAAGAGCGGATGTAGTCGCAGTCACAAAGTCCAGCAGGCGCATGCGATCGCCTTGATTTCGGGAGATGAACTTGGTACAAGAGTGAGCCTCGCGCGGTGCCGAGGTAGCTCAGTTGGCAGAGCACAGCCCTGAAAAGGCTGGTGTCGACAGTTCAATTCTGTCCCTCGGCACCAACGACGCCCTTCCGCTCCGCCGGGTACTTTCCCCGCTAAACTAGCCAACGATGTTTAGGGACTCCGCCTTGACGGGCCCCGTGCCCGTCACGGGGCTGGGGGTTAGGTGCGGGCGAGATCCTTGTCGATGAGCGGCGCCAGGGCCTTCTCGATGGCCGCCTGTTCGGTTCGGCCCATCTCGACCCATTGCTGGGCCATCGCCACCAGGGAGTCCACGCGGTCGGCCACAACCTCGACTCGCTGGGGGACCAGCGCCACGCCTTTGTAGACGACTTCAAGGAGCAGCGTTTCCAGGCCATGTAGGAACTGAACGATCGGCGTGGCCCCGACCTCGCGGGCCGTCTCGTACAGCGACGAGATATCCCGCAGGCCGCCCTGGAGGTTGGCTTTCTGTAAGTGTGGATCGCGGGTGCCGGCCTTGAGTCCGGCGATGACCTGCTTCAACGTCTCCACCCGGCGCCGGGTTTCCTCCAGGAACCGTTCGTCGAGCCCTTCCAGTTGGTGCAGGATGCTGGCGACCGAGGCGGCCGTGACCTCCGCCGATTCCTGGTCAGAGAGCCGGTGCAATCTGCGGAGCACGAGCTCGATCAGGTTCCTGCTGGGCTCTAACGAGGAGGGACGCACGTGCTTGAGGTCCAGCAGCGCCTGCACGATTTTTCCCAGGTACGTGGCTTCGGGGCTGACGTGCCGCTTCGGAGCGGACGCAGCCGCCTTCGAGACTCCTTGTACCTTGGCGACCGCACGCTGCAGGCCGTCTGCCTGGAGCTGCATGATGCTTTCGAGATTGGCCTTGACGATCGTTCGCTGTGACGCCATATGCAGGACTTGCACGGAGGCATACATGAGCGCGATCCCCTGCCGGATCGTGGCGAAGTGCTCCGGCTTGGCGTGGACTTTTTTGGTCTGCATGGCTTGCAGGAGCGGAACCAATGCGAGGGTGAGTTTCTGGAGCGCGGCCAGCTCGACGGTGGCGGCCGAGCCCATGAGGTTGGTCAGGCTGCGGAGGATGATGTCGTAATGCTTCTTTTCCTTATCCAGCGTCACCCCGCTCTCCAGCTCTTGGAGGGCGACCTTAATCTGCTTTATCCACTCCAACCCTTCCTCGGCAAACAGTTGGAGGACTTCTTCTTGAAACTGGTCTTCGCTTGTGTCCATAGGCGTAACGACTCTATCGCTTCTCCCGCTCGTTCTCCGACAGCAGGCCGACCGGAGCGAACGAGGCGGTCATGATCCGCGTCGGCCCAAGGTTTGCGTCGCTTGGCGGACGGATTCTCCCAGCATCTGCAGGAGTTTTTCCGCTGATGCGACGGCCGGCTCCAGGGCATGTAACCGTTTCTCCAGCTCGGCCGTGTGCGTTTCGGTTTCTGTAAGCCGGGCCCGCAGGTCCTTGATGAGCATGGATGCCTGCCTCAACGCCTTTTCCTGCTCCGCCAGGCGCTTTTCCAAAGCTTGCATCGCTGACGGGGTGCTGTCACGCAACCCCCGGCCGAGACCCTCACCCGGCGCCGCCGGGGCGTACGCCGGCGCCTGCGGCGTGTGAGCTTTTCGAGCGGACAGCAATTCGAGGACTCGCTCGCGCAGAACGGCCCCCTGGAAGGGTTTCTTGAGAATCCGGTCGGCGCGGCAAGCCTCGGCCTGCCGCGTGACCTCCTCATCCACGAACCCCGACACCAGGATCACCGGCGTGTCCGCCAGAGCGGCGTTCGACTTGATGAACGCGCAGACCTCGAACCCGCTCTTGTCCGGCATGATGACGTCCGCGATAACCAGGTCCGGCCGCCTGTTGTTCAACCACTTCAAGGCTTCCTCGCCGTTGGACACCAGGGCCACTTCGAGTCCGGCCTCGGTCAACTGCCGTTCGGCGACCTTTCGAACGCTGAGACTATCGTCGGCAACTAAGATTGTCGGCATGGTCCTCCGTCGTCATACAGCATGAATCGTTGTTGGCAGCCCCAGCTTGGCCAGCGAGTAGAGGGGGACGTGCTCCCCGTCGATCACGCAGTATCCCAGGATATCGGGGGCGGGTTCGGCGGTCGGCTGGAGCGTCTGGGGATCAATCGTCGTGAGCGTTGGGATGGTGCCATCGATACACACCGCCATCATCCCGTCTTCCCGTTTGGCAATCAGGCACAGCGGCGGCGTCCCGCGGGCCTGCTGCTTCAACCGCGCGGCCAGATCGTAGACTGGAAGCACTTCCTCGTCATGGCGCAGGAGGGCGTTCATGAACGGGGTATGGCTCGGGACCGGCATGGGGTCGGTCCACGGCCGGACGCCTCCGACTTCTTCGGTCCGAACCGCGAGGCGCTGACCGCCGATGGAAAGCACAATCAGTGACCAGTTCGTGACGCGCTTTGGAGCTTCTTTACTCTGCCCTCTCAGCATCGATGATTTCCAGTTCTAAGATGTCCCCCGTCAGACATGGGTCCTCGGTGAGACACGACGCGGTGTCCCCGAAGCTCTCGGCCGCGTCGGCGTCTTTGCCGGGCGCGAGCAGCCAGTCGGGATTGACCAACAAGGCGATCGTGTCCCGGAACAGAAAGAACCCGTTGAACCACGTCCGTTCCTCGCACGCGAAGTGCGGCGGTAGGGGGCGGATCTGCCGTGGAGCCACTTCGGTGAGACCGAGCACGCGGTCCACTGTGAACCCGCGGTGCTGCCCGCTGTATCCGCACAAGAGTAACAGCGTCTTGGGCGTCGCGGGGGAAGGCGCCCCATCCCACCGGCCAGCGAGAGGCGTCACGCGATACGTGATCCCACGGACGGTCACGATGTCCTTGGTTCCGGCTTTCCCCAGTGGCAGCATCCCTTCGAAGATCGGCGCCGACAGCGCTAGCTTCACCGGACCGCTGGTGACGACCAGCAGACGTTCAAACGCCCCACCGGCTGCGGCGGCTTTGGTCTGTCCCTGCAGGCTCATACACAATTCTCTCTAAACGGCGATTACGGTTTGGCCTCTGTTGGCACGCTCACAAACTGGCTGATCTCCTTGATGAGGGCCCGTTCCTCGACAGGCTTGGTGAGGTACGAGGAAACCCCCAGGCTCTGGGCCATCTGGCGGTGCTTCTCACCGGCCCGGGTCGTCAGCACGATGATCGGTGTGGACTTCGTTTCGGGCCGGTCGCGAAGGCACTGGATGAGCTCATAGCCGTTCATTTTCGGCATTTCCAGGTCTGCAATGATCACCTGGAATGACGCGGCGGTGGCTTTCCGTAGCCCTTCCTCGCCATCGGAGGCCGTTTGCACCTTGTAGCCCGCCGTCTCCAGCATGCGCCCGATGAATTTCCGGACGCTCAGCGAGTCGTCGATCAGGAGGATCCCCACGTTCTCCTGCTCGGTCTTGGGGCCTCCCGCCGCCTCCAACCGCAGCGGTTCCGGCAACGGATGAGCCTCGGGGAAAGCCTTCTCGCCATCCCGTTTGAACAGGCTGGGCACCTCCACGACCAGGACGACCCGGCCTTCCGGATCAATGGTCGCCCCGCTGTAGCAGGAGCCTTGAAAGAGCCTGAGCGAGCCGAGGGTCTTGATGACGATTTCTTGCAGGCCCAGCAGTGCGTCCACCTCGATGCCCACCACACCCTTGGGCGTGCGGATGACCACCACCGGAACAGGGCCCTCGCGGGGCGTCTGCTCGACCCCCAGCAATAGCGTGAGGGGAAACACTTCGATGGCTTCGCCCTCTCCAATCTGCAGGACGGAGCGTCCGCTGACGTCATTCATGGCCCCGGGCAGCGGCACGGTGACTTCCCGGATTGCGGGGAGCGGCATCGCGTATTGCTGGTCTCCGGCCCGGACCATCAGCGCGGTTGAAATGAGCATGGTGAGTGGGAGGCTCAGGGTGAATTTTGTGCCGATCCCAGGCTCGGTTTCGATGTCGATCTGCCCGTTGAGGTCGGTGACGGCGCGTCTGATCACGTCCATGCCGATACCACGGCCAGCCTGATCGCCAACTTCTTCCGCCGTCGAGAAGCCCGAGAGGTAGATCAGCTCGATCAAATCGGCGTGTGGCATCTCCGCGGCCCGCTCGGGGCGCACCAGACCCAACGCGATCGCCTTCGCCTTGATCTTCTCGATGTTCAGCCCCGCGCCATCATCTTCGATCTCGATCACGATCGTATTGCGCTGGTTGAAGGCGTGGAGGTACACCGTGCCTTTCTCGGGCTTTCCGGCGGCCTTGCGGACTGCCGGCGGTTCGATGCCGTGGGCCACGGCGTTCCGCATCATATGGATTAACGGCTCGGCCAGCCGCTGAACGACGCCGGCGTCCACCTCGGTGCTGGCTCCGGAGAAGACGACTTCGACATCCTTGCCGACCGTCCGCGCCATTTCGCGGACTGCCTTCTGGAACCGCGTGAACAACGAGCCGATGGGGACCATCCGGGTACGGGCAATCTCATCGCGCAGGTCGGTGGTCATCTGCTG
>Ga0137415_10007690_pt1 | contig 10686 bp, 8 predicted proteins | sample CZODoug3_1_1_16f_FD_183082 | JGI IMG/M metagenome (GOLD analysis project Ga0137415, IMG submission 183082) | Vadose zone soil fungal communities from Angelo Coast Range Reserve, California, USA - CZODoug3_1_1_16fungal (Hybrid Assembly) | ecosystem: Environmental > Terrestrial > Soil > Vadose...
CCGGCCGGCGACGCTGCAGCGCAGGCGGGGGAGGGCGGCGCTCCGCAGCAGCAGAACCGGCCGCCGCAACAGCAGCACCGCCATCCTCAGCAGCGCCCGCAGCAACAGCCGCGCCATGAGCCTGCACAGCCGGTGGAAGGGGTGCTGGACGTCGATCACCGGGGCAACGGCCGGCTCCGCAATCCGAAGTACAACTTCCTCCCGCAACAGGATGACGTCGACGTCCCGCGGCACATCATCGACCGGGACCACTTGCGGGGCGGCGTCATGCTCACGGGGCAGGCGGTGCGGCGCAACGGCCGCTTGCAACTGATCAAGACGGACTCGGTAGAGGGCTTGCCTCTGCAGGAGGCGGCGCGCCGGACGGCGTTCCAGAACCTCACGGTCGTCGACCCGGACGACCGCGTCGTGCTCGAGACCACCTCCAAGGAGCTTTTGACCCGGGTCATCGACATCGTGGCGCCGATCGGCCTCGGGCAGCGCATGCTGATCGTTGCCCCGCCGAAGACGGGCAAGACGATCATGCTGCAGAAGATCTGCCACGCCATCACCCAGAACCGGCCCGAGGTCCAGCAGATGGTGCTGCTGGTGGACGAGCGTCCGGAGGAAGTGACGGACTTCCGGCGAACGGTGAAGGCCGACGTGTTCGCGTCCTCGTCGGATCGGCCGACGGACGAGCACATCCATGTGGCGGAAGTGGTGCTGGAGCGCGCCAAGCGGCTGGTCGAAGGAGGCAAGGACGTGGTGATCCTCCTCGACTCGATCACGCGGCTCTCACGAGCCTACAACAAGGAAGTGGAATCGAGCGGCCGCACCCTTTCCGGAGGAATCGACTCCCGCGCGCTGGAGCGGCCCAAGCGCTTCTTCGGCGCCGCGCGGAATGCCGAGGAGGGCGGCTCGCTCACCATCGTCGCCACCGCCCTGATCGACACCGGCTCGCGGATGGACGAGGTGATCTTCGAGGAGTTCAAGGGGACCGGCAACTCCGAGATCAACCTCGACCGCCAGCTGGCGGAGAAGCGCATCTTCCCGGCGATCAACATCCAGACTTCAGGCACCCGCAAGGAAGAGAAGCTGTTCAGCCAGCACGAGTACGAGAAGATAAAGAAGCTCCGCGGCGCCCTCTTCGCGCTGAAGCCCGTGGAAGCGATGGAACGGCTTCTCAAGTCGCTGAACGAATTCAAATCGAACGCCGAATTCCTCGACGCGATCTAGCAGTTGCTGGCTGTTTCCGCGAAGGCGAAAACAGCCTTGAGAAGCTTGAGCTTCAGTTGGTCTTCATCGGTTCCAGCAGCTTCTGCTGCAAGAAGAGCGCGATGGCCGCGATGGCATAGTCGCGGTTCTCCTTCTTCGCGAAGCCGTGGCCTTCGTTCACGCCGAGCAGGTACCAGACGTCCTTCCCGCGGCCGCGGACCGCCTTGACGATCTGCTCCGCTTCGCTGCGCGGGACGCGCGGGTCGTTGTAGCCCTGCTGAACGAACAGCTCCGCCTCGATCTTGTCGACGCTGAGCAAGGGCGAAATCCGCTCCTGCACTGCCCGCACCGCGGGGTCGCGCTCGTCGCCGTACTCGGCACGGCGCAGATCGCGCCGGTACGCCTGCGTATTCTGCAGGAAGGTGACCAGGTTCGAGATGCCGACCACGTCGACCGCCGCGCGGACGCGCCGGCCCTGGAAGGCAGCGGTGGCGAGCGTCATGTACCCCCCGTAGCTGCCGCCGTAGACCCCGACTCGCGAGGCATCGAGGTCGGGCTGCCGGGCGATGAAGTCGAGAGTCGCCGTGATGTCCTGCAGCGCCTGCTCCCGCTTCACTCCGTCGTCCGCCGCGAGGTACGCCTTGCCGTAACCGGCTGACCCGCGAACGTTCGGCAGCAGCACCGCCAGCCGCAGCTCCGAGGCCAGGAGCTGCACGAAGGACGAGAAGGTAGGGCGGCTCTGGCTTTCCGGACCGCCGTGCCAGATGATGACCACCGGCAGCTTGCCGTTCGCGCCTCGCGGCTTGTACAGGAACGCGGGCATGGTTTCCGCGCCGCCGGCGCCGGCGGGGTAGCGCACGAGCTGCGCATCGACGAAGGTCGACGGATCGAGCCCGCCCACCTCTGACCGGGTCCAGCGCACCACGCGCATCCCGCGCAGGTCGATCTGGTAGACGTCGGCAGGCTGGGTCGCGGTCTGGAACGTCACCGCGAGCTGATCGGCCCGGCGCCGGGGGAACTCGACGTTCGAGATCACGGCGTTGACCGGCAGCGCGATCTGCTGGGCGTGCCGCTGCCGGTCGAGGACGTAGAGCCGCGACGCCCCGTCCTCGTTGGCGACGAATGCCACCCGCGATCCGTCGTCCGCCACCGCCAGGTGCTCCACGTCCCATTTCACGTCCGCCGCTAGCGGCGTGTGCTTGCCCTGCGCGTCGAGCTGGTAGAACTGGTTGAAGTCGCTCCAACGATCGGTGACCAGGTAGACGCCCTTGCCGTCCGAGGTCCACCGCGCTGCCATCACGCTGGCCTTTCCTTCCTTCGGCGTGAGCTGCGTCAGCTTCCCCGAAGAGACCTCCAGCGCGAACAGGTCGGCGTCCTGGATGCTGCGCTCGCGGACGATGAGGAGCCGCGCGCCGTCGCGCGAGAACTCGACCGGTGCCCAGGTTCCCTCCGCCTCGGTGACCCGGCGCGCATTCTTCGGCGAGCCCGTCTCGGCGACGTAGACGTCGGTGTCCTTGCCGTTGCGCTGCGTGCCGGAAAAGGCGATCCGCCTGCCGTCGCGCGAGAGGGTCAGCGACTGGTGCCGGCTCTTGCCGTCGGTGAGGAGCTCGGAACGTCCCGAGCGGCGATCGAGCCGGAAGAGCTGATAGAACTCGCCGCCGCCCGCATCTTGAAGGTACCAGACGGTCTGCGGATCGCCCGGCTGGAACCTCGCCTCGTTGACCGGCTCGTCGCCGAAGGTGATCTGCGTGCGCATGCCGAGCGGCATCTCGACGACGTGCAGCTGCGCGGTGGAAGCGAAGCGCGTAGTGATGAGCAGGGCGTCGCCGTCTTCGGACACGTCCGCCAGCGAGGCGGCTCGGGCGTTCAGATACTGCCCTGTGCGCGATTTGAGTTCCGGGGGGAGCGCCGGCACGCCGCTCTGCAGCAGGCTCGGAACCCCTGGCGCAGGTTCCATTCCCTCCACGCTGGAGGGCGGACCTTGGGGTGCGGCGGGTGGGGCGGCGAGCAGGAGGGCGAGGATGAGAAGCGACATGGCGCCGCGTTTTGCGCGGGACCCGCGCAAAAGGCAAGAGAAGTGATCGCCGGGAGCGCCTAATCGATTTTCGTCGAATCCACGCTCTTCTTCAGCTCGTTCCAGGCGCCTTCCACGCCGGACTTCAAGGCTTCCCAGCGCTCCTCGCCCGCGGCCTTCAGCTCGTCGAGCTTCCGGCGCGCCTGCTCGTGCTTCTCCTCCGCCCTCACCTGGGCGAGCTTATGCTGGTACTCGAGGCGTCCCTGGGCGGCAGCCTTCTCCGCCTTCGCCTTCATCTGCTTCAGCTTCGCGCCCCACTCCGCCACCTGGGCTTCCATCTTCGCGACGTAGGCGGCCCTCATCTCTTTCATGCCCATCCCGCACCTCCTTCACGCGAAGTCTATGCACCGCGGAAACTGCCCGTCCACACGCCAGCGCGCCGGGTGCTCAACTCCAACGATATGTTCGCGGCGTGACCCCGGGCGCCTCGACCACCATCGCCGCACGATAGGGATCGCCGACGTCCACCGGATGGACCGAGTACCGCCCGGAAGCATCCGGAATCCCGGTCGCCCAGAGCAGCCGGGGTGGGGAGAACGCGATCTCATACGACCGCGTCGACCGGGAGAGGCCCTCGCCGGTCGCCTTCAGGAACGCCTCCTTGCAGGTCCACAGGCGGAAGAAGGCGTCGGCCCTCCGTTCCGGATCGCTTTGGGCGAATAGACGCTCGATCTCGCCGGGCGTGTAGAAGCGGCGCGCGATGGCGTCGCTGCGGCGCGGACGCGGCAGCTCGACGTCGACGCCGACCTCGACCTGGGCAAGCGCGATCACGGCGAGAGCGCCGGAGTGGCTGATGTTGAACCTCAGCGGCGAGCCCGCGAGGCCGGGCTTTCCGTGAGCACCATAGCGGAACCTCACTTCGCGGGGCGCGCAACCGAGGGCCCGGCCCAGCACCTCGCGTAGGATCCCGCGGCCCGTTCCCCAGTGCGAACGCAGCGCGTCTGTGGCGAAACTCTGGAACCGCTGCTCCTCCCCCGGCGAAAACGTGGCCCGCAATTCGTCCAGGCGCCGTGGGGTCACGTCGAGGTGCGTCGCGAAAAGCAGCACCTCGGCCGGCTCCGGCGCGATCCGTTCCGGGGGCTGCTTCCAGGATGCCGGGAACCTCGGAGCCGGAGGCCTCATGTGACTCAGTAGTCCTTGTCGACGAGGTCGTGCGCGCCGGAGACCAGGACGCGCAGCAGCTTCAGCGTACCGACGCCGTCGCTCTCCGCGACCGCGAGCACGCGGCCCTCCGGATCCATCAGCCGGACCTTGCGCCCGCGCGGGTACGGAGATGCTCGCAGGCGGGAAAGGTCCGCGGGACCGGGGGCGTGCCCGTGCGCGACCCGCCGCGCGAGCTGCATGTCGAGCTGCAACTCGGCGAGATCGGTCAGCGCGCGCGAAAGCGGGTGCACGAATCGATCCAGGTGCTCGCGGCCTTCCTTCGCCGTGGCCATGAGCGTGTCGAGCCCCACCGAATCCTCCAGCCCGAACGGACCCACCCGCGCGCGCTTCAGCTCGCGCAAGTGGGCGCCGCAGCCGACCTTCTGCCCCAGATCGTGCGCCAGCGTGCGCAGGTACGTTCCTTTCGAGCAGCGCACGAAGACGCCCGCGTCGGGCGAGCGGAACCAGAGGAGCCGCGCCTCGTCGATGTGGACCTGCCGCGCCTCGCGCTCCACCTCCTCGCCGGCGCGCGCCAGCTCGTAGAGGCGCTTGCCGTCGACCTTGCGCGCCGAGTACATGGGCGGGGTCTGCTGCACGAGCCCGACGAAGTCGCGCAGCGCCTCGCGAACGCGCTCTTCGCCGAGGCCTTCGAGCGGCCGCGTCTCCACCGTGCGCCCGGCGCCGTCCTGCGTATCGGTGGTGACGCCGAAGCGGACGACGGCGTCGTACTCCTTCTCTCCCTCGCTGACGAAGCTGGCGATCTTCGTGGCGTCGCCGATGCAGATCGGGAGCACGCCCGTCGCCGTCGGATCGAGCGTTCCGGTATGCCCGCAGCGCCTGGCCTTGAAGAGGCCCTTCACGCGGCGGACCACGTCGAAGCTGGTGGGACCGCTCGGCTTGTCGACGACGACTACGCCGGAGAGCTCATGTGCCATTCTTCAGTGCTTCCTCAACCTCTTCCGCGATCTTCGCCCGCACCGACACCTCGTCGCCCTCGATGCTGCACCCTGCGGCATTGTGATGTCCGCCGCCTCCGAACTTCTGCGCGATGGCGGCGACGTTCACTCGCCCGCGCGAACGGAAGCTCACCCGCCAGGGACCGCCGTTGCGCGGCTCCCGGAAGCTCGCCGCCACCTCCACGCCGTCCACGCTGCGGGCGTAGTTGATGAACCCGTCGGTGAGGTCGGTCTCGCTGCCGGCTTTCTCCACCATGGCGTTGGTGATGGTGATGGTCGCGAGCTTGCCGTGGACTTCCAGCGTCGAGAGCACCTCCGCGAGCAGGCGCATGCGCGCAAGCGGCTGCTGCTCGTAGACGCGCACGGTCATCTCCCAGGGCTCCACGCCCGCCTCTACCAACTCGGCTGCGATGCGCAGGCACTCGGGATCGGTGCTCGAGTACCGGAAGCATCCGGTGTCCGCGAGGATGCTCGCGTAGATGCACTCCGCGGTATCCTTGGAGATCGGACCGCCGAGCCCGCGAATGATCTTGTAGGCGAGGATCCCGACGGAAGCGGCGTGCGGATCGACGTAGTTCACGTCCCCGAAGGGCTCGGTGGTGATGTGGTGGTCGAGGTTCAGGAGCACGCCCCGCCGGTCCGCCGACGGCACGTCCGGACCGAGGCGATCGTAGGCGCCCGCATCGGTCGCGACCGTCACGTCGAAAGCAGCTCCGGCGGCCAGCGACTTTTCCACCTCGGCGGCGCCGCGCAGGAAGCGGAAGTTGTAGGGGAGATCGTCGGGATTGTAGACGGTGACCTCGCGGCCCAGTTCGCGCAGCGCGGAGGCGAGCGCCAGCGCCGAACCGAGCGCGTCGCCGTCGGGGCCGCGGTGCATGGTGATGAGGATCCTGCGGGCGGACCGCAGCGCGTCGACGGCAAGGCAGAGGTTCTCCGCGGGTTTCCAGTCGCGCGGGTTGGCGACGCCTTTGTTGCTCGCCTTCACTCCTCCTGCTCCGGGGTGGCGGGCGCCGCAACCCTCGTGCGCTCTTCGTCATGCACCTGCCGGATGAGCTGCTCGATGCGTTCGCCGCGATCGATCGCCTCGTCGTAGGTGAAGTGCAGCTCCGGCGTGATCCGCAGCTTCAGCTCCATGCCGATCTCGTGGCGGAGAAAGCCGCGGGCGTTCTGCAGGCCCTTGCCGGTGTGCTTGCGCTGCTCGGAGTCGCCGTGCACGGTCCAGAACACCCGCGCCTCGCGCAGATCCGGCGACATCTTCACGCCGGTGATCGTCACCAGCCCGAGGCGGGGGTCCCGCATGCCGCGGGCAAACAGCTCGCCGAGCAGTTGCTGGACCATCTGCGCCACCCGCTCGGGGCGGTTGTGGCTGGTCATTCCAGGTCCTCCTCCTTCAGCCAGCCCGGTTCACGCTGCTCCGGCAGCTCCTCCTCCTGCTCCGGCGGAAGCCGCGTGAGATCGTGCGCGTCGAAATCGGGCTTCTGGGACCAGTCGCCCTTCATCTCCGAGTAGGTCTCGATCTCCATCTCGCGGTTGAGGATCTCCGCGATGTTCCCGGCGTCGCGGGCGCACTTGTCCAGGACTTCGTTGACGAAGCTGCGATCGTTCGCCACTGCGGCGATTCCGATCACGGCCCGCTGCCAGACGTCGTTCTCCCCCACTTCCGCGGCGGCGACGTTGAAGCGCGAGCGCAGGCGGTCCACCACCTTGCGCACCACCTGCCGCTTGTCCTTCAGCGAAGAAGCGCCCTGGACGTACAGCGTGAGCCTGAGGATCCCGACCACCATCTGCACGCCTCGTCGCGCCCGGTACAGCCTCAAACATAGGCGGCAAAGCCGCACCTCCGGTGCGGCAGCCGCCTAGGTCAGCGAGGGCCGGATCGTCTCCAGCTCGTACGCCTCGATCACGTCGCCGGGCTGGAAATCGGTGAAGTTCTCGATCCCGATTCCGCACTCGAATCCCTTGTCCACCTCCCTGACGTCGTCCTTGAAGCGCTTGAGCGAGGCGATCTTGCTGGTGAGGATGGCCTTCTGGTCGCGGAGCAGCCGCACCATCGAGGTGCGGGTGATCTTGCCGTCGGTGACGGACGATCCCGCGATGGTCCCGAGCTTCGGCACGTTGAAGGTCTGCAGCACCTTCGCGTGCCCCACCACCTTCTCCTTGATGATGGCCTCGAGCAGGCCCTCCATGGCCAGCTTCACGTCGTCCAGCGCCTCGTAGATGATGTCGTACTGTTTCAGGGTCACGCCCTGCGAAGCCGCCGTCTCCGCCGCCTTCGACTCGGGCTTGACGTTGAAGCCGACGATCATCGCCTTCGAGGCCGCGCCCAGCATCACGTCGCTTTCGGTGACGTTGCCGACCGCCGAGTGGATGACGTCGACCGAAACCTTCGGGGTGGACAGTTTCGCCAGCGCCGTCTTCAGCGCCTCCACCGAGCCATGCACGTCCGCCTTGACGATGATCTTCAGGACCTTGGCCTCGTCCTTCTTGCCCTTGGCCAGGATGTCGTCGATGGAGAGCTTGTTGCTCTTCGACAGGTCCTTCTCGCGCTGCTTCTTCAGGCGGTGCTCGGCGACGACCGCGGCGGCCTGCTCGTCCTCCACCACGTTGAGGTCGTCGCCGGCGGAGGGCGCGCCGTCCAGGCCGAGTACCTCCACGGGAAAGCCCGGCGGAACGTCGTCGACCCACTCGCCGTGCTCGTTCATCATCGCCCTGACGCGGCCGTGGTGGATGCCGGTGACGATGGCGTCCCCGACGCGCAGCGTTCCGTCCTGGACGAGGACGGTCGCGACAGGACCACGACCCTTCTCGAGCTTCGCCTCGATCACCGTGCCGGTGGCCGGCTTGTTCGGGTTCGCCTTCAGCTCCATCACTTCCGCCTGGAGCAGGATGGCCTCGAGCAGCTTCTCGATGCCCTCGCCGGTCCGCGCGGACACCGGGATCATCATGGTGTCGCCGCCCCACTCCTCGGAGATCAGGCCGTGCTCCGAGAGCTGTTGCTTGATCCGGTCGGGCTGCGCTTCCGGCTTGTCGATCTTGTTGAGCGCCACCACCACCGTCACTTCTGCGGCCTTTGCGTGGTTGATGGATTCGACCGTCTGCGGCATCACGCCGTCATCCGCGGCCACCACCAGCACGGCGATGTCGGTGACGTTGGCGCCGCGCGCCCGCATGGCGGTGAACGCCTCGTGGCCCGGCGTGTCGAGGAACGTGATCGAGGCCTCGCCGCCATCGGAGCCGATGACGTCGACCGAGTACGCCCCGATGTGCTGCGTGATCCCGCCCGCCTCGCCCGCCGCGACATTGGTCTTGCGAATGGCGTCGAGCAGCGAGGTCTTGCCGTGGTCGACGTGACCCATGATGGTGACGACCGGCGGCCTCGCCACCAGGTCTTGGGGCTTGTCCTCCGTCTCCCGGATGAACTCGTCCAGCTCGAAGCCGACCTTCTCCACCTTCCAGCCGCTGTCGAGCGCCAGCACGCTGGCGGTGTCGAAGTCGATGGGCTGGTTCTGCGTCACCATCTTTCCGTTCGCCATCAGCTTGCGAATCAGATCGGCGCTCTTCACGCCCATGGTCTGGGAGAGCTCAGCGACGGTAATGGTCTCGTCGATGCGGATCACCTTCTTGTGCTCCGACATCTCGGTGATTTCGGTCTGCTTGCCCTTCTTCGCGCTCTTCTTCTTGTGCCCGCGAACCGGGACGTAGGCGCGCTGCCTGGCAAGGTCCACCAGGTCCTGCTTGGAGAGCGATTCGGTCTTCTCGACGCGCGGGCCCTTCTTGCCCCGCTGGCCAGGCCCGCCCTTGTTGTCCTTCGTGACGTCGATGAACTCACGGCCGCGGCCCGGACCGCCGGAAACGACGGCCAACTCGCGGACCTCGCCCACCGGCCGCGGACGGAAACTGCCTCCTCCGCCCGGCGCGCGCGGAGCAGGACGCGCGATCGGGATCAGCGGCCGCGACAGCACGACCGCGCGCGTCGCGGACGGCCGCGCCTGCAGGTTCTCGGTAACCTGGACCGACTGGACGCCACCCGGTCCCTGGACGATGGGTCCGCTGGGCTTCGGTGGCGGTGGCCGAACGTGAGGGCGCGGCGGCGGCGGTGGCGCCGGGCGCGCCGCCACTTTGGCGACTCCGACCGGAACGTTGCTGACCGGCGCAGGCGGGCGCGACGCCTCGACCGGGCGGAGCGCGGCCGACGCCGGCTGCTGAGCGGCCGCGGATTTCGGCTCGGCCTGCAGCTCTGCCTTCGGCGCTGCCGGCGGCCGTTCGGCGCGGGCGGCAGCAACCACGGCTGGCTTCTCGGCAGCGACCGGCGGCAAGACCGGAGGCGGCGCAGGCGGAGCAGGGATCGCGGCGGGCGGGTGCACCTCGGTCGGCGCCGGATGCGGCTCCAGCTTGCGCTCAGGAACGGGGATTGGAGGAGACTCCGCTTTGCGGACCTCCACGGAGCGCGGAGGGACTTCGGCAGACTGCTGCGCGGCGAGGGCGGCGACGTGCTCGTGTTCGGCGGCCGTGTCGGCCTTCTTGCGCCGGAGGACCACGCCGCTCCCGGACGGCTTGGGTGCCTCGACCTTGGGTCCCTTCTCGCCCCTGAACTTCTCGACGACCGCGAGCGCCTGATCATCCTCGAGCGAGGAAGAGTGGCTCTTCACATCGTACTCGTGCGCGCGCAGCCAATCGACCATCTCCTTGTTGGAGAGACCGAGATCCTTCGCGAGCTCGTAGACGCGCTTCTTCGCCATCCGCTGTTGAGTCCCTTCCAGAAATCACCCGCCCCTTTTCGAGGGGCTAGCTCTTTAGTCTGCTGCCTCCGTCGGCGTCAAGCGAACCGAGGTCCATCCACCCGAGAAGGCGGTCGAGCGTCGGCGCCGCCGCCTTCCCTTTGAGCGCCCGCGGGATCTCGCGCCGTCTCAGCGCTTCCCGCGCGCATCCTTCGTCGCGGCAGATCCAGCACCCGCGGCCCGGCCTTCCCAGCCCCGGCGCCGTCTCGCCGTTCTCCGCCACCAGCCGGAGCAACTCCCGGCGGGGTCGCACCTTTCGGCACCCGACGCAGCGCCGTTGCGGCTCGAAGAGCCTGATCCTCCCTGCCCGGGCCCCTCGCGTCACGGGTTACGCGATCTGCGGCCGGGCTCCCTCCGCCGCCTTCTTCGCGTCGAGGTCCGCCTTCAGCCGCGCCTCCTCCTGCAAGTAGTGCTCGACGGCTGCCTTCACCTGCTTGCCTTTCTTGACGCCGAGCCCGGTCTGCTCGCCGAACTTCACCACGTCGGGCTCGTTGTGGATGTCCTCCACCGTCTTGTAGCCCGCGTTCGCCATCTGCTCGAT
>Ga0137415_10007692_pt1 | contig 10686 bp, 11 predicted proteins | sample CZODoug3_1_1_16f_FD_183082 | JGI IMG/M metagenome (GOLD analysis project Ga0137415, IMG submission 183082) | Vadose zone soil fungal communities from Angelo Coast Range Reserve, California, USA - CZODoug3_1_1_16fungal (Hybrid Assembly) | ecosystem: Environmental > Terrestrial > Soil > Vadose...
CGGTTGGAGTAGCGGTTACTGAGTCGATGGACGTTCGCATCATGCAGAATGCGCCGTATGCTGCCAACCAGCATTGAGCGCCTCATCGGAATCACCGGAGAGACTGAGATGGCGAGCCGGTCTTTGCAGGCAGTAGCAGGTTGCCACCGAGAAGGGTGATTGCATTGGTCACGATCTGTATGTGTGAACGTATGCAGCGATTCAGGGCGGATCACGAGCTAACCGGAAGTTATTCCGAGTAAGGTTCGTTGGGACATTCTGGCTTGCTAAGTCCTGGTTTGTCGCCAAACCGGACAAGTTCGTACTAAAACCCACTTGTACGGTTTCTGCGTTTATCGGGAGTTATAGGTTAGCCACAGCTAAAGGCCTTCGGCGGCAAAACCACCCGCGAAGGCTTTACGCGGTGGGACAATGTCTTCATGCATCTTCACAGCCCCACTCAAGTCGTGATTTCAGCGATATTTCAGTGGGTTTTCATTCTAGCGGCATTGAGCCCGCCGATTGCTCTTTGCTTATGGGCGTGGATACGCTTAAGACGACCGCCCGTTGCTGATATCGGCGCGCCTTGGCGGCGACGAGTTGCGTACCTCGCTCTCGCGGGTAATTTCTTTGCTTACGCGCTTCCGTGGGTAGCCCTCGTCCGAAATTTCACTCTATTGAATAGCGGACGCACCGTGTACGCGGAGCAGTTGGTTGACGGGCGTCACATGCTGAACATTATGGCCGCCGTCGTTGCTATTTCATTAGTGCTCGCTGCGATGGCGCCGAAATATGTACGAGTTCCACTGATCATCAGCCTCGTGCTGCCGTTTTTCTTTTGGATGGTTCTTCCGGTGGGAATTCTTTGAGGCAGTGATTTTTCGCAATTGATCTATTTCCATCAAACGATTCCTGCTGGGGCGCAGAAGTTTTGATAAGTCGCGTTACCGGACATCTTGGAGTGTGCCTTGACATCAACCGGCCTTCTCATGGAAGGACTTAGGCGGTTGCTTCCGAGTTTCCGACGACTACCAAGTGCCAGACCGATATGACTGCGATGCTCCACAAAGCTTTAGTTGTGCTTGCGGTACATTCTTCCTTGCCAGTCGATCATGAACTTGCCTTTCATGAGCTCTTTCGCGTTGGCGCTGTCGTGGACCTCGATTAATGCTGTGGAGGTTTGAACCAGGCAGTCCCCATTCGCGAGAGCTGCAAAGACGGAAATGCTTGGCGTGTCTGAGTCCCAACGCCACAGCTCTTTTCCCGTCTGCACTTCGAAGGCGATTAAGAAGACACCGCGCGTCGCAAAGGCGACACGATTCTCTTGCCCGAGCACCATGTCGTCGTGCAACGATCCGGTGAACTTTGACAGGGGAAGCTGATAAACAAGGTTTCCATCGCGGTCGACCCGGTAAATAAATTCATCTGTAGCCAGGTTACGCCCTGTGGTGTGTAGATCGCGGGTCAAGCGCACAGAGAGCAAAAGCCCATCTGTTCCGTCTGGAATGATTGCACCGGTTGGCACTCCCACGGCCGCTGAACCCGAGAGCGTATTACTGACTTCAATGGTGGTGCTCCGATAGGTTCCATCAGGATGAAACTGCCAGAGGACCAGATTGTCGTCACGTGACAGAAGCCTCTGACCCGAAGGCGCGGTGGCAAGGGACCCACACTCTGGAATACTCACCTTTCTAGCGCTTTGTGTGAACGCGAGGTAGGTGAAACCATCTGAGTTCCCGAAGAGCTTGCTGAGGAAGGTTCGGGCTCGAGGCAAGGACGCGGCCGAGCAAGCAGATTCTGCTCCATCCTTTCCGCTGGTGACGAACGTCTCGGTTGATGGTGGAGGCACGAGATCGAATTTGTGCTCTCCGGAGAGTTCATCAAGGACCGTGACCTGAGAGGCGGTGCCATCCGCCGACTGGCTAAGCAGATAGACCAATCGGGACTGGAGCGTGTGTCCCTTGCGAAGACCCTGAATAGTCTCTTGCCAGCGGACCTGCCCATCTTTTCCCACAGCGTAAATGGTGAATGAATCCGCGCGATTGGCGCTGACCAGTGCGCCGCCGAGCCAGTCGCCACAGACCATCTCCACGTCCAGCGTTTTTTCGGGCATCAGCCAAGTCCACACCTGGATTCCATCTTCGTCGCCGGCCCGCAAATAGCTGCTGCCGTTGGCGGTTTGTTCGAGCGAGTACAGGTGGGGGCCATCACCTGTGGGAAAAGCCGGCAGATCTCCAATTTCGCGGCCGATAGGGTTCACTGCCCAGTTTGTTGTTCCCGGGGGCAAGGGCTCGGTTTCGGGCCAAATCTTGATCTCCGTGAACCTGGTTTGCTGCCCGAGAGTGGCACTCACGCGCACTGTGCCTACAGCCTTGGCGTGCACCACCGCTCGTCCGTTGTCCTCCTGAAGCTCGGCAAGAGTGGAATCATCGATAGACCACACTCCGTCGTGGAGTTCCTGAGCCAAGCCATCGAGCAACTGAAGGCGACGGTCTTGTCCCACCTGGATGTTGATTTTTTCAGGGGAGATGCGCCAGCCAGAATTGTCTTGTGCGCTCGCGCGAAACGGATAGAGCGCCATGAGGCCCAAAGCAAGGGCAATCATCCGAGAAGAAGGGTGCATGCAACACTTCTATTTGGTTGTGGGCAAAAAGAGAATGGTACTTCACGTCGCTTGTTTACAAGGAGTAACAGAGTGAGGATCAATTTGCCCCGTAAGGCAACGCTGGCGGCAACTACCTCCCGATAAGTCTTACCGGACAAGTGCGTACCAGGACTTCACATGGCTGGTAACCACGCCAATTCATCCCATAGTTTCAACTGGCCATGCGTTCCCAGAAGCCTCTCTAATTCTTTTGGCCAGCGATTCACGAATCGAAAGTGGGACGGGGTGTTCTCTTCCTAGTTGTAAGCGCACCATCGTGACGAAAAATACGCGACTTTTGGAAAAAGTCACTTCGCTCCAAGGAATTAACATTGGCGGATGGGCTAAGCGAAATGGAAAAAACACAGAAAGGTAAAGGCCCTCAGGGTTTGCACCTATTACTAGACAATTTCTGTAATGTGCTATTCCGCGCATGTACCCGCTTTCGCCTCGCCACTTCGAGCCATTGAACGTGGGCCGGTATCGAAACTTGCGCGCTAGTGTGGCCCACCCACCCGTGTAACTAAGAAGAATGGAAACCACCAACCAAAGGAACAAGAAATCCGCGAGACCAAAAGCCAATGGACGTCGGTCAATCCAATATTGCATTCGCCGCCTCAAGAACGAGACCGAATCTATCACGATTCAGGCTTAGGGCCTGGTTAGTCGGCTTACCGGACATCTTGTTCCTAGTACTCCAAATGTCCGGTTTCCGGGGTCAATCAGGCACTGGGCTTCATTCGCTTCCATCGTCTGACAATTGGTGAAGCTAGGCGAGCAAAAACATACAGGAACGGGAACAGATACCAGTAGTGTTTACGGCAGAACCGTCCCCACAGCTTGCGGCTCCAATCCTCTGCAACATTCTCTCGCCCCTCGTGGATTGGGCGATGTACCACGTGGATGTGGTGACCAATCTCATGGTACAGAACTTCACCGGGCATCATATATCGAAGAAGTGGTACCCGATTCCACCAAGTCGCCTCCGCTCCCATAATGTTGTCAACGTACAGCCATACTGTTGCAGGGGAAGATTTCCAAGCTCTTGAATACGAACCTAGGGACTCGGCCAGGCGTACCTTTCGATTTCGACTCCAAACTTTTTGTTTGCGTTTATCTCTGGTCAGCCCAGCGCGATTGGTGAGTACGATTGAGTTTAATCCTACTAGGTATTTCGGTGGGACATACCGCAACAGGGTTTCAACATCATTTCTAAAGTTCGACCGTGGTTCAAAGTCCCGGTAGGACTCGACAATTTTCGGAAGATTCGGCTCTAATTCTACCGGGATAGTTGCCACTCCAAGATTATGCCGTATTGCTGGAGAAGTTGTGGCTTTCGAGAAACTCCACGCCAATCTTCACTGGAAACTGGACTAACTCCCGGTAAGCCTAACCGGACAAGTTCGTTCCAGGACCCAGATGGACGGTTTGGGCGTTCACCTTAAAATGCAAAAGCGGCGTAGAGCCCAAAAAGCACGAGGGCATTCACAACGAAACTCGCAATCACGAGAAGCCACGCAAGGATCGAACCTGGCCCCATCCACCGCCGCCTTATGAGCACGATGAAAGCAATGAGTGTGGTAATCGGCGTCACAAAGAGGAACCAAATTGAATAAAGTTCTGCGATGTTTAGGTGGGGCCAGACCGGAATCTTCCGGTCAATGGGAAACGAAAGGAAGAACAGTGCGAACGCCAGCAAGCATGGAAGGCACCAAAGTGGGACTGCCCACGATTTGACCGCAAGCCTGTCTGACTTTACGGAAACTGTCACCTTGAACACCTGCGAAGCAACCGAGCCTGACTGATTGTCTCTGATGACAAATGGAAAGAGCAATCACTGGTCAACTCCTGATTTGTCGCCTAACCGGAGAAGTGGCGGCTAGTACCCACATGGACGGTAACCGCGTTAACCGGGACTTAAGGCCCTGTTGTGATACCGTGAGTGTTACGGTATAGATGCTTCATGGGTACATGGAAAAACTGGATTCAGGTTGTGGTCGTGGGAGAACTGTGGGTTTTCTTCCTCTACTACTTTTCATTCCGTTCTGAGGCATTCTCCTTTTTTCAAAGAGATGACATTCGCCTGACGCATCCCGAACATGGGTCTGAGACCGGTGCAAGAAAGGAACTTGGACCCTTTATCGTGACACGCTCTGTTCGCGGTCTGCGTGCGTGGCACTACGCGTTTTTGATTCTTTTCGGCCTTGTTTTCGGAATGCTGGACACATTCCCCCTGGCTCGCATTCGGCACGGTGGTCTTCTTCTCATCTTCCTGGGAATCTGCACTTGTCTTTTTGTTCTAGCATTTCTGTCGCATGTCTTGAGCAACAAAGTCGTCGCCGCTCCCCCGCGGCCGTCCTTCTGGGACAGGGCATTTGGGCTCTGCTTTCTAGCGTTCCTTGGACTCTTTTTTGCTTTTGACTGGGGCCTCCTGCATGGATGGCTTCTCGTCATCACGATTGTAGTCGTCGCTGGAGCGGCTGTCTCTGGCTTCAACGAGTGGCGTGCGAGGCGTAGGAACCCTTCCTCATCGTACTAAGCAAAAATGTTGAAGACGTGTGTAAAAGGACTCGCGTTCAACTAACTCCTGGTAAGTCGCCAAACCGGACAAGTTCCTCCCAGTACCCACATGGATGATTAGCGCGTTAATCAGGACTTTGGCGATTTTCTGGAACCACCTAGTGACGCGCCGATTCCGGGTTGCGAGTGGCATTGCGATTTATCGCCAGCGATGCGAACGATGCCAGCAGCGCGCCTCCGCAGCTACGTACCCGAGCACGACCGCGGTAATCTTCTCTCTCACTTCTTTGGGGGATTTGGTTTCTTTGGAGACTGAACCGCTTCGTCCTCTGGGAGGCGCGCATGCCAGATATCCTTGTCGGCCTGTAGACGGAGGACGCCGATCTGGTTGGATTCCGTGGTACCCACCTGGCCGGTCCATACCACACGGAATTTGGCTTTGCGCCACAGCCGCCGTATTTCGAGGATTTGGCCCGGAGTGGTGAGAAAGCCCACGCCATCTAAACGCGCTCCTTCCTGGCTGAGATCGACCGTGTAGGCGCTCTGTATAAAATAGTTGCCTTCAGCATCCTCTCCCTTGACGACCACGCGGAGCGTCTTGCGAACGCGTGGGGATTTGCGCGATCTCTTCCAAAAGTCAGGAATCGGTTGTTTAAACGCAAGACCGACTTTCATTTCGCTTGGAGAGCCGGCCTCCAGAGAGGCCACGCGCACCTCCTGCACTTCCTGGCGGCTTTTGTGTATGAGAAAAACGACATCTCCCAGCTCCAGCTTGGTTTTCAGCATCACTTGAGCGCCGCTGGAATTGACAATCGCGGTCTCCGTTTCTTCCTGGAATGTTCCGCACTTGCTTGTCCAGCCGTAAACCACCACGGGAACGCACGTAAGCTCACGCTCGCTGGAGCGGGGTATTCTCTTCCGGGAGGCCGCTGGATCTGCAACGGGAACTGCTGGCAAGTCACCTTGTGAGGATTGTGAACGCCGGAGGTCCTCGAGAGGGGCCACCTCGATCACTTCTTTAGGCATTGCTCGCTGTGCACCATGCTTATGGCACTTGAATTCCCAGGATCGTTGGAGAATTTGTTCGACGGATTCATCGCGATCTGCCAGCGTCACCCAGGCGTCGGCGTCCCCGTACGAACAACTGAGCCGTATGGCAAAATTCCTTGGCATGAGCGTTCACTTAAGATTCTAGTCGAAACTGTCTTATGTGAGGAGGGCGCCCTTTCATCATGCATCGGCAATCGACTTCCCACTGAATTCGTCACGGCCACCACGCCGCATGACTGACTCGGGAGCGTCAAGGGGCAGAAGTCCCGCTGGGGAAGGTCGCGGTGCCCCTAGGTATTTTCACATGTCCGCGTAGTCCGCCACGTACGAATCTTCCACGAAAAAATGGCACTAGTACCCACATCTCCGGTAAGGGCGTTAATCAGGAGATGGCGTCCGGCGTCCCTAAGCCCTGCTCATTCCACCGCCTTACTGTGATTTGCTTTTGGAGTGTTTGACGAAGTCATCACACTGCTTGGCCAATCCAAACGACTCGGCATGTATCATCTCAAGGGCAGTTCCGCCATTTCGGAGATCGCGCTCGCCCCACTTCGGGTCGTATAACTGTGGTTGTGATGTCCAAAAACTGCGCAACTCAGCGACGGTCCCGGTTGCGGGAGCATAGTGCTCCTTGTCCAACTCCCGAATCAGCAATGAAGTCTCGTTGAATTTTACGAACAGCGGGGAGCCCACTACGACTAACTCCCCCAACCAAGCCTGTGTCAGTGTCGGTCCGACAGTTTCCCAATAGATCACGTCTTGGCGCAGCCGCGAGTGCAAAAATCTCCCACTGTCTTTTCCCGCAGCCGCTACCATCATTCGCATCAAGGCGTCCCCGTCATAGAATCCCGGGGGCTTATCCATAACTTGCAGAATCGCTGGTAAAGCGACAGTTCCCGATTTCCCTAGGGCATCCATCGCTTCTCTCTGCGCCGGAAACACAGTGCTTAACGCGATAAATCCAACCCGTTGCGCACGGAGATTCGCATTCTTCAACGCAAGCGCCTCCGCCAGCTCTCGCTGCATTTGTACAACCTCTTGAATCCGCGCGGTGAATACGGCTACGTCCGATGATCTTGCTGGCCACCCGATGCACTGTGAAAGTGCGCTCGGTCCAGGATTCATCCACTGCTGAAAGCAGTACGCCTTTCTATCATCGATCCAAAGGGCTGAGACTTTCATTGACTCTGCGGCTGCCACCCACTTCACTTGTGCGGCTGGACCGCTTTCGTCTTGTTTTTTGAGAAACAGAATGAGACGTGAGCCAATCGGTTGTCTCGGGATTTGTTCACTGATTCCCGATACATCTTCCACGCTGTATCCCGGAGGTTTTGGATTGCTCGGTATGGAAACCGCGTCCTCCTTTGGCATCAGGTCAGGAAGTTCTAGTGAATCTCCTGGCCTCAAATCGCCTTTCAACGACTCCACAATCGAAAAAACGCTACCCTTTGCCGTGGTTTGGACCAATATGATGTGTGTTGCATACCACGAGCACTGATCTACGTTGAAGCTAGGACGAATGCCTGCGTCTAGAGAGAGTGGAACTATCAGGAATAGAATCAGGAACACCCATACCAAGTTTTGTCGCATGAATTCTTTCCTCAGTGCCAATCAAAGCACAGGGGTTCGGTGTTTCGGAAGACAATTCGAGCCTCGCCCTTGCATAAGGGCCTGGTTTGTCGCCTAACCGGACAAGTCAAGTAATGGTGCGGCACTTGCTTCAGCGAAGGCGGGAGAGGTCGAAGGTCGCCACGACATGTTGGCCATCAGGTGTGTCGGTCTCAACTGCTGCTGTGTCGGTCGATCCAAGGTTTGACGGGTCATATTCCAGCCAAATTATGAAACCCGTTGGCCGCAAGCCGCTTCCGCCCTTCCCTCCGCCCGTGCTGATATGCGTGCCCTCTGATGTCACGCTGCGGGATTCGTGAGACTTTCCGTCTTGCCTCAGCCGAACCTTAAAATCTTTCCAGGTGCCTGTTTCACCAGGAACTTGCTTCGGATAGTGAGCAAAGCTAGGCCGGTAGGTGGCGGTGTAAAGAATATGAACTCCTATGCGCAGCGAATCGCCGCGCGCACGGTAGTCCAATCTTGCTTGCTGCGCGCTGTAGCCCGCCCAGTTTTTGCGCGATACATCCACTGCTTGGGCGAAAGGCGTGAATATTTCCACCATGTAAACATGTGGACCCGAATCGGGGGCTGGAAGATAGCGGCGGTAGGTCTCGAAGAACGAGGCGGTGTTTTCGTCACGACGCTGACCGAGGAAATAGGCTTCGCGGACCGCTTCATCGGAAAGGCTGGCTTCAAAAGGGGAAACAGGAGGAGAAGCCAGAAAAACAGACAACAGCAATGCGCTGGAGATGCGCGGAAAGTGTTGCATGGAGAACCTCAAAGAAAGTATAGAACAGAGGCGCGAGAGTGCGTACGGCAAAGAAAGTAACTAAATTTCTAATACTTGCCCTCGGTAGGCACATCAAACGGTCTGTAACTCCCGGTTAGTCGCGAAACCGGAAAGGTTCCTCATAGTGCCCACGGGGACGATCCAATCACTTCAGGACTTTTGTTCAGTGAACTGACAGGAATTTGACTTCACCCTGACATTCCGCTCGCGGCCTGTTGCTACGTTGATCGAGACGTTGCTTTTGGGTCGAAAAATAAGGAGACAGTAATGAAAGACAATTGCAGTCGAAAGTTTTGGTGTGGTAGGGCGGCTGAGAACATTGCCCGTGGAATGCTGGTAGCATTCGCAGCACTGGCTATCTCCGGCATCGCCTCCGCACAAGATAAGCAAGACAAGAAGGAAGAGTTCAACTTCGACCTAAGTACCGCTCCGGTCACTCCGCCAGCGATTACGCCGCCGGTGGGAAACCGCCTATTTTTGGCGGGACACGCATTTGGCAGCCAGGGTTATGTTTGCCTTCCCCTTGGCAGCGGAGTTTCCTGGACAGTGAACAATGCCCGGCCTGAAGCAACGCTATTTGCGAATGTCTTCGGTGAGCCGGTTCAGATAATCACCCACTTCCTTAGCCACAACGATAACCCCCGCGAAAACATCGTGCCCCCGTTCGGGAACGCGACCTGGCAGAGCTCGTTCGACAGCAGCAAAGTTTGGGCGGCAGCGACGCCGGCGACGACCATCGTGGCGGGTACCGATTCGAGTTGCCCGAACTCTGGGTCGATTAGCTGCCTCTTACTGCAAACCGTCGGGTCGGAAGACGGGCCGACGGGCGGGAAAATCCTGAGCAAGACGACGTTCGTCCAACGCCTGAAGACGAGCGGCGGATCGGCACCCTCGAATCCTTCCACCGGTTGCTTAGCAACTAGCGATGTGGGCCACCAAGTTCTGGTGCCCTATCAGGCCGACTACTTCTTCTGGCGCGCGGACGACTAAACACTTCACTCCCCTGTCTCTGAAGATTCGGGTTGTGCACGCGTGGGCGCACTTGTGTTGGCGCTCTTCGCGTGCGCGCCCGCCGGTCTGGGCTAACTAAGCGATTGGCAGGGGGATATGGAGGCTCGCCCACTGAATTCCACATGTCCGGTTAGGCGACTTATCAGGACTTGGTTTAGCCTAGCGCCTGGTCGTCCTCGGTACAATTCCGCGCGGGGCTTATGTAGACTGAGAGGCCAAATGTGGGGTAGACCACCGTTCTTCATTGGAAATAATTATGCAATCGACGTGCGGAATCTAGTGGATTCGCGCAACTGGTACGCCGAAAAACTCGGATTCCGCGAGGCACACGACCGCAAGGAAGATGATTCCGGGCGACCGTTCGCGGACCTGCATATTGGGAACGACGACACATTTGTTTCACTGGTTGAATTACCGCCGGGCGCATCTGCGGAGGACAGGCATGTCATCTTCTTCGCCAAGAATCTGGAAAAAGCACACCAGTGGTTGGCGGCGCGTGGAGTGCTCGTCGAACCAATTACGAGCGATTCAGGTGGAAACCGTCTCTTTCGGTTTCACGATTTAGAAGGAAACCCGATTGAGGTCTGCGTTGAACCCGGATAGTGCCCGAGAAACGCGCTAACCGTCCATGTAGGTCCCGGTACCCAAGTTACCGGTTCGGCGACAAATCAGGAGTTAGGTCGGTCCGCTTTTGTATCGCGCACGCTGGCCAACTCATCCAGCAGCAAATCCAATCTCGGATGTAGATAAAATGGTGGTTCTTCGTGAATGCGGACAAACCGGGAACCATTCCACAGCCAAAATCGGTCGATTTGAAAATCGAATTGACTCACGTTTACGTAACGTCTTATCCAAGACCCAACCCCGAGACTCTTCGCTTTGGAGCGAGCCTTGGAGACCCGGCGGAACGTCCAACAGAACCCGCTCTTATGGAAGTCTGGTGGGTAGACGCCGTAGTCAAGCCATTTTGAATGACAAGGCATACATACATCCTACTATGCTCACCCTCGCTCGCAGATAAGGCGGGTGCCGGTACGAACTTTACCGGTAACGACTTACCAGGAGTTGAGCCATCGCCGTAGGA
>Ga0137415_10007694_pt1 | contig 10685 bp, 9 predicted proteins | sample CZODoug3_1_1_16f_FD_183082 | JGI IMG/M metagenome (GOLD analysis project Ga0137415, IMG submission 183082) | Vadose zone soil fungal communities from Angelo Coast Range Reserve, California, USA - CZODoug3_1_1_16fungal (Hybrid Assembly) | ecosystem: Environmental > Terrestrial > Soil > Vadose...
GGTTCGGCGGCCCTCTCAGGGACTAGCCTTGTAAGGGACTAGCCTTGTAAAGGGACTAGCCTTGCACCGCCTTGGCGAAATTCGCAAAAAATTCGTCGGCCAGTTTCTTGGCTGAACCGTTGATCAGCCGCTGCCCGAGCTGGGCGAGCTTGCCACCGATCTGCGCCTCGACATTGTAGGTCAACAGCGTACCGCCGTCCTTGTCGGCCAACCCCACGGTCGCGCCGCCCTTGGCGAAGCCGGCGACACCGCCCTCGCCTTCGCCCGATATCTTGTAGCCGTTGGGCGGATCGAGATCGCTCAGCGTCACGCGCCCCTTGAACCGGGCCGACACCGGCCCGACCTTCATCTTGGCCACCGCGCGGAAACTGTCGTCCCCGGTCTTCTCCAGTTCCTCGCAGCCGGGGATGCAGGCCTTGAGCACCTCCGGATCGTTCAATTTGGTCCACACGGCCTCACGCGGCGCCGCAAGCTGAACCTCGCCATTCATCGTCATGGCCATCGTGGGTGCCTCCCGGCTTGCTCGTGGTCTGGCCCCCAAGTAAAGCACGCCGGCCCCAAAAGGAAGGGGATGATGCGATCATGAGCGATGCGTATTCGCAGGCGCAACAGGCTCGCGGGCGCCTTGGGATTTACGCTTTGGGATTGGCAGAGGCCGGCAGGGATGGTTAGGTCGCGCGTATCATGAGCACTTCACTCTCGCCTATGCTCGCGCCCATGCTGTCGAGCGCCGCCATGCGCGCCGTCTGTGACGACGCGACGTATCTCCAGCACATGCTCGGTTTCGAGGCCGCGCTGGCGCGCGCCGAGGCGGCAACCGGCGTGATCCCCACGAGCGCGGCGGACCCGATCGCCAAAGCCTGCAAGGCCGGGTTGTTCGATTCTGACGCCCTGGCGGAGGCGGCCACACGCTCCGGCAATCTCGCAATACCTCTGGTCAAGGCGCTCACCGCCAACGTCGCCAAGGCAGATCCGGACGCCGCGCGCTACGTGCACTGGGGCGCCACCAGCCAGGACGTGATCGATACCGCCGCCGTGCTGACCTTGCGCGCCGCCATCGATGCGCTGCTCGGGGATATCGATCGCGCCATCGCGGGCTTTGCCAAACTCGCAACGAAGCATCGCGACACGGCGATGGTGGCCCGCACCTGGCTGCAGCATGCCTTGCCGATGCCGTTCGGGCTCAAGCTCGCCGAATATGCCGCCGCATTGCATCGCTCACGCGCACGATTGCAACGATTGCGCAGCGAGGAACTGGCGCTGCAGTTCGGCGGCGCCGCCGGCACGTTGGCAGCGCTCGGCGACAAGGGATTGCTGGTCGCAGAGAGACTGGCGCAGGAGCTTGAACTGGCGCTGCCGGCAGCGCCGTGGCACACCCATCGCGATCGCATCGCCGAAGCCGCTTCCGTGTTCGCGATCCTTTCGGGAACATGCGGCAAGATCGCCCGCGACCTACAACTGATGATGCAAACCGACGTCGCCGAGGCGTTCGAGCCTTCGGGCGAAGGCCGCGGCGGTTCTTCGACCATGCCGCACAAGCGCAACCCGGTCGCTGCCGCGACCGCGCTCGCAGCAGCCACCATGGCGCCTGGTCTGGCGGCGACGATTTTCGCGGCTCAAGTGCAGGACCACGAACGCAGCGCCGGGCCGTGGCACGCGGAATGGCCGACCTTGCCGATGCTGCTGCTGGTCACGTCAGGCGCGCTCGCCGCGACCGTCGATATCGCCGAAGGGCTGGAAATCGATGCGGCGCGCATGCGCGTCAATCTCGAGGCCACCCACGGGCTGATCATGGCCGAAGCGGTGACGATGGCGCTGGCTGAGAGGATCGGCAGGAGCGAGGCCCATCATCTCATCGAGACCGCGAGCAAGAAGGCCGTCGCCGACAAAAAACACCTGCGCGACGTCCTGGCAAAAGACCCAAGGGTCACCGCGCATCTGAGTGCAGACAAACTGACAAGACTGTTCGAGCCGATGGCCTATCAGGGGGTCTCGCAAGCCCTGATTGATCGGCTGCTCGCTTCGCTCGACAAAAGTCCAGATGTCGTTGCCGGGCTTGACCCGGCAATCCATCTTCTTCGATAGACTCTTCTTTTTTGATGGATGCGCGGGTCATCCAGTGCGAAGACGCGCTTCGCGCTTTAGCCCGCGCATGACGAGGAACACGACAATGCCAATGATCGATGCCGACGGTTGCCTGCTCAACGTTTCCGTCGAAGGCCGCGACGGCGGGCCGACCCTGATGCTGTCGAATTCGCTGGGCTGCACCTTGCAGATGTGGGAGCCGCAGATGAAGGCGCTCACCCAGCTGTTTCGCGTGGTCCGCTACGACCGGCGAGGCCAAGGCAAATCGGCCGTCCCGCCCGGCCGCTATTCCATGGAACGTTTCGGCCGCGATGTGCTGGCAATCCTCGATGACCTCAACATCAAGAAGGTACACTGGTGCGGTTTGTCGATGGGCGGCATGGTCGGTCAATGGCTCGGCGCCAACGCGCCCGATCGCTTCGACCGGATCATTCTCTCCAACACCGCGTGCTACTATCCGGATCCGACCAACTGGCTCAATCGCATCAAGGCGGTGCAGGAAGGCGGCATCGCCGCGGTGGCCGACACCGTCATCGCGGGATGGCTGACGGCGGATTTCCGCGAGCGCGAACCGCAGATCACAGCAAATATGAAGGCGATGCTGATCGCTTCGCCGGTGCAGGGCTATCTCGCCTGCTGCGAAGCCCTGAGCACGCTCGACCAGCGCGAGCTTTTGCCGAAGATCAAAAGCCCGACGCTGGTGATCGCCGGCCGCCACGACATGGCGACGCCGGTCGCGGCCGGCGAGTTTATCCGCAGCCAGATTCCCGGCGCCAGCCTCACCATTCTCGACGCCGCGCATATTTCCAATATCGAACAACCGCATGCTTTTACCGACGCCGTGGTCGGCTTCCTGACGCAACGCTAATGCGGAGTGGATTGCTTCGTCGCTTCGCTCCTCGCAATGACTGGAGAAACTTCCATGGATGATCAACAACGCCGCGACGCCGGCATGGCGCAGCGCCGCAAGGTGCTCGGCAATGCCTGGGTCGACAAATCCGCCGCCAACACAAACTCCTTCAACGCCGACTTCATCGATCTGATCACGCGCCATGCGTGGGCGGACATCTGGACCCGACCGCATTTCGACGAGCGCACCCGCCGCGTGCTGGTGATCGGAACCCTGCTTGCGCTTTGTCAATGGGATGAATTTCGCCTGCACGTTCGCGCGGCGCTGACCGAGGGCGGTTTCACGCCCGATGACGTCAAGGAGATTATCCTGCAGCAGGCGATCTATTGCGGCGTGCCCGCCGCCAACCACGCCGTCAAGGAGGCGTCAGCGATTATTCAAGAGCTCGGACTGCTGAAGGGATAGATCGTCGGATGTCACGCCGGCATCGGTCCGCGGCTGGGCCGGACGTTCGAGCAGCAGCACGATCCCTGTGCCGAGCAGCAACAATAGCTCTGTCGCATGCAACTTGACGGCCGCGCTCTCGCCGACTTGCGATGCCAGCATCATGCTCGCAAAACTGATGACACTGCCAATCGTCAGCGCCATGGCGAGCGCCTCGTCGCAGCCGCCGGTCTTGCGGATCGAGGCGCGGGCGATGAAAACCAGAAAGATAACAAAAAACGCGACCACCGTGAGCTTGCTGAATGCCAGCAACCACGCGAAGCGGACGGTGGTGATCGCCGACAGTTGCAGATGATCGCTGATGAACAGGGCGACAGATACATTGGGCCGCTCGTAGAGGCCCTGGATCGGCGAAATCATGATCCTGAAGGCGACGATGGTCCAGGTCGGAATAAAATAGGCCGCCAGCAACGCGCCATTGAATGAGCTGATTCGCCAGTTTGTGGACATGTCGCTTCCCGCTTGTCCGCTGTGCTCCGAATGCGAGCGGCGGCTTCGCGGGCGAGCTAACTCGGTTAAATTGCAAGGAGCAATTTAAACCTTTTGTTTACCTTAACGGCCGGACGACCGTGGGAAATGCCCCGAATTCGACCGGGGACCCCCCTCTCCCGCCAAAACCGCGATCAGGCAACGCGTATCTTTCCAAGGAATTGGTCGACCTGGCTGCGCAATTGCCGTGCCTGGGAACCCAACACGCCGGCGGCGGATTTCACATTCAGCGCCGCAGCGCCGGCAGCATCCGCGCCGGCGCTGACGCCCCCTATATTGTCGGAAACGGCCTTCGTGCCCTGGGCCGCCTGCTGCGTGCTGCGGGTAATCTCCAGTGTCGCTGCGCCCTGCTGTTCAACCGCAGCGGCAATCGCGGAGGCAACTTCGTTCACCTCACTGATGATTCCGCCGATTCCCTTGATGGCCTCGATGGCCTCCAGCGCAACCTTCTGAACAGCCGCGATTTGTTCCGATATTTCTTCGGTCGCCTTTGCGGTCTGGCCGGCGAGCGATTTGACCTCGGATGCAACCACTGCAAACCCCTTGCCGGCGTCGCCCGCGCGCGCGGCCTCGATGGTGGCATTCAACGCCAGAAGGTTGGTTTGCGAAGCAATGTCGTTGATCAGGCCAACCACTTCGCCGATACGGCTTGCCGTTTTGGAAAGTCCCTGAACGGTGCCGTCGGTCTGCCAGGCCATATCGACGGCGCGGCTGGCAATACTTGCGGCATGCGTCACCTGCCGGCTGATATCGCTGATCGATGCGCTCAACTCCTCCGATGCGGAAGCGACATTCTGCACGTTGTTCGAGGCTTCCCCCGAAGCTTTCGCGGCTTGATGAACTTGCCTATTGGTCTGGTCGGATACCAACGACATGTCATCCGAGGTCGTCCGCATTTGATCGGATGCGGTGTCCAAAGCGTTGAGCGCCTGCCGTATTTGGGCTTCGAAAGCAGCAATATGGGCTTCGATGGCTTGCTGTCTTGCAGCAGCACCGAGATTGCGGTCCCGCTCCTGTTGCTCGATGCGCGCTTTCTCGATTGCCTGCCGCTTGAACACGCCGAGGGCACCGGCGAGGGCTCCGATTTCGTCACGGCGTTCGGCGTAGCCTGCGTCGACTGAAAGATCGCCCGCCGCCACCTTCAGCATGGCGTCGCGAATGGCGTGCAGTGGATTGATAACGCGACGACTGACCGTCATCATGCTGCCCGACGCCAGAGCGAGAGCGCCGGCCAGCAGAGCTAGCTGCAAGATAAGCTGTTCCCGCGCCGCCGACCACTGCGCGGAAGCCCGGATCTTGGCCTGCTCAAGCGCGCTCTCGGCGACAGTCACCGCGGTTGCCATGCGCCCGACCGTGATCGGGCTCCATTGACTCGCGTTGATCTCGGCCTTTTCGCCAGCCACCAGCGCGTTCGCGATCCGATCGCGCAGGGCCAGATATTGAGGATCGAAACTGGCGGTCTTCGCCATCGCCAGCGCGTCGACCAGACTGGACGGCAGCTTGCTGCCCGCCGCCGCCAACTCCAGCGCCGCCCAGGCGGTTTCAATGCCTCCGACGAATTTGGTGTAGTTCTGCCGCGCCTCCGGCGTCATGCGCCCGACGGGGAGAGCGCTCGCCAGCAGCAGGGACGCTTCGCCTGACATGCTGCGAAAGAGCCAGGCGGCCTGCTTGATCGACAGCAATTGGTCGATGACGGGATCATTGTGGTTCACTGCGGCGGCGAGCCGCGCAGACACCGTCTCCAGCGTCTGCAGCAGCGCCTCCGCGGTCTCCATGTATTCCCTGAGAAGGGCCGGACGACGGGAGGCCTTGGGCTGGCTCATCGCCTCCCAGGACTCGGCATGCAGGGCTGTCAGCGTCTGCATCAGTCGCGACAATGCGGGGATCAACGTCTCCTTGTCGGCGAAGTCAATGACGGGCAGGAGTTCTGCGGTAGCCCGCATCGCCGGCATCTCGTCGCCACGGATGGTGCGCAGATAGCTGGTCATGTCGGGCTGGATGACCTGATCATTGCTCAGCAGGCGGTTTGTGCTTGGCCGGTCGTTGCGCAGATTATGCATCGCCTTGAAGGCGCTCGCCGAGGCTTCTGCGATAACCGATATCCGGCCCGTCGTCTGCAGCCGCTGCCAGGAGGCCCAGCCGCTTACCGAGAGAACCGCAACCACGCAGGCGGCCATCACGCCGATGACTGCTTTTAGAAGTGCAGATGCACTCAACCGATTCAGCATTCGATTCCCCAAGCGATGGCTGGATAAAAGCCGGGAATCGTAAATTTTTAGGTAACCGGATACTTATTTGTTTCCGGGAAATACTCTCCCAGCGGCCTCCGGTACCTGACGCCGAGCAGCGCGACCAGAATCCCTGCCAACAGCATGGGCACGGCCGCAGCATAGAACAAACTGGCCGCGCTGAGTTGGTAAGCCAGCAACGCTCCTATCAGCAGCGGGCCGCCGATACCGCCCAGCCTGCCAACCCCCAACGCCCATCCGACTCCGGTTGAGCGGATCGGCGCCGGATAAAAAATGGCCGCCAGGGCGATAACGCTCTTTTGGCCGCCGCTGATACAGAAGCCCGCACAGAACGCTGCGATCATCAGGACCCATGGAGGAGCGGAAATGGCTGGCCCCATCAGCGCAACAAACACCACACCGGCAAAATAAACGACCGCAAGCGAGCGGTAAGCGCCGAGCTTGTCCATTGCGGGTCCGATCGCAAAAGCCGCGACGATTCCACCGATCGGTGGCATCGAGGTGGCGAGGGCGACCGCATTCGGCGAAAAGCCATGCCCTGCCAAAATGGTCGGCAACCAGCTTTGAAGCGCGTAGAATTCGGCGAGGTTCAGACCGAATACCAGCCAGAGTACCAGCGTCCCGAGCGTCCTGCCCGACTGGAACAGACTGCCGACCGCGCTTCTTTTTGCTTCCACTTCGGTCACGAATTGCTGCGGGCCTTCGCTCGGCAGCGCCCGGTCCAGCCTGCGGACAATCCGCCAGATGCCGTGGGGTTTTGCCTGGGTGCGGATCAGAAAATCGAGCGATTCAGGCAGGAAGACATAAACAAACACCGCAAGCGCAAGCGGAGTGGCCGCTCCGATCCAAAGCATCGAGCGCCAGCCATAAAGCGGAATCATCGATGCAGCTAATCCGCCCGCGGCTACGAATCCCAGTGAGAAGCCGCAATAAATAGCGAGTACGAACGTGGCCCTCAGACGCTCGGGCATGTATTCGGTCGTCAGAGCGACCGTGCTCGGTATCGCAGCCCCCAGAGCGATCCCCGTGAGAAACCGCAGAACCATCAGTTCGGTCACATTGGTGGCGACGAGCGTCACCAGCGTCAGCAACCCAAACATCACCGTACTGAAGAGGATGAGCCGCCGATGCCCGAACCGGTCCGACAGGGGTGACAGCACCAAATAGCCGAACATCAGACCCGTGAGCGCAGAGGAAAAGATCGGTCCCAGCACTTCCCGGGAAAGTCCCCACTCCTTTGAGATCATGGGCGCCATATAGCTGATGGCTTGGGTATCCAACCCGTCCAGGAACATCACCAGTCCGCAAAGCACAACGATGCCGTACTGGACTGCCCCGATCGGGCGGGAATTGATAAAGGCAGGGACGTCGAACGCGTCCTCGGTCTTGCTCACGATTTTTTCCTCGAATTTTTTGCTGTTGTTTCCTGGGGCGAGCGGTTCAACCAGCGACCGCCGGATCGTTTCCCGACGGCACGAAGGGATCCGCGAAGAAATCGCCATCGGAGAGACCAGCGGTCGTCCGGAAGTCGCGTCGTGCATGGCGGATCATCAGTGGGTTGCCGCAGGCATAGACCTCCCACCCCGACAAATCGGTCAAATCCTTCAGCACGGCGTGATGGACCAGGCCCGCGGCTCCGTTCCAATCCGGATCGGGCGCCGACAAGACAGGGATGAACTTGAACCAGCCCGCGCGCGCGGCCCACTTCCGCGGCAGATCGACCAGGTACAGATCCCGCCGACGGCGGCCACCCCAATACAAGCGCACCGGACGTTTGTTGCCACGCTTGATCAGATCTTCGACGATCGACTTCAACGGCGCGAAGCCGGTTCCGGTCGCCAGGCAAACAACCGGCTTGTCCGAATCCGGGCGCAGATGGAAATCTCCGTACGGCAATTCGACGTCGAGCGTGTCGCCCTGGCGAAGCTCGGCAAGCACCCCCTCCGAGAAACGTCCCCCCGGCACGTGCCGGATATGCAACTGCACGCCGTCGCTCTCGTGCGGCGGGTTCGCCATCGAAAAATTGCGGGTGTCGCCGTCAGGCATTTTGATGCGCAGATATTGGCCGGCCAGGAACTTTGCGCGAATGCTCGCCGGAAAACGCAACTGCAGGATGGCCACATCGTCGACCGGCCGGTTGATGCGATAGACCTTGGCCGTCACCGTCTTGCGCGCGTCGGGATCGCGGCGCCGAATTCTCCTGGGATAAATAAGAACATTTGAGCGGGGCCTGGCCTGGCAGAGCAGGACGTCACCGCGGGGACCAGCGAAATGCTTCGAACCCACGGCGACTTCGCCACGGCGAAGGTCGCCCTCGCACGTCGCGCAGACGCCTTTCCTGCATGAATAGGGCAGCGAGTAGCCGGCCCGCTCGTCCGCATCAAGAACCGTTTCGCCGGGCTCACAGGGGAATTCGATATCGCTGGCGTCAACGGCAACCGTGAACGTCATGACGTCGCCGCTTCGTCGAGGCGAGACGCTCCGCACACGAGCTGGATCGATCGCAACACCGCGTCAGGCTCGGCGACGCCGCGGCCCGCGATGTCGAAGGCGCTGCCGTGGCCGACGCTTGAAAACAAAAGCCCTGTCCCGATGGAGAGCGCTGCCGAATTGCGGCCGGCCAGGAGTTTTACCGCAATATGTCCCTGATCGTGGTACATCGCGACAAAGGCATCGAAACCCTGCTTGCCGAGCATGAGATCGGCGCCGAGCGGTCCCTCGACATCGAGACCGGATTCCCGCAAACGCCTGGCCGCCGGAACGGTGATCCTGTCATCATCGTCGCCGAACAGCCCCCCTTCCCCGGCGTGAGGATTGATGCCGAACAGTCCGATGCGCGGCCGCTTGATCTGCAGCCTTTGCAGGGCGGCCTCGGCGGTTCGCGTCGCGCGCTCCACCAGGTCAGGCGTGATCCGGGCCAGCGCCGCATGTAACCGCTCATGCAGCGTGACATGAACGATCCGCAGACCGCCGCCGACCAGCATCAGGAAGACCTCGTCCTCCGGGACCTTCATCAGCCGCGCGAGAAGACCCGGATAGCCGGAAAACGGGATGCCGGCCGCATTGACGTTGGTCTCGGAATGCGGACAGGCCACGATCGCGGCAGCGTGACCCTCCGACACAAATCGCATCGCCGCCGCAACATAGTCGACGGTCGCCCGCCCACCTGCTGCCAACGGCGTTCCCGGGCGGAAGTCCTCCCGGGACAAGGCATCGACGGCCAGGAATTGCAAGGCGCCAGCGCGCGCAGTCGATCCGTCGAACTTCTGAATGGAAAAATCCTTCGCGCTGGACTCCGCGTAGGATCGGACGACAAACTCGTCGCCAATCAGAACGACCGCCGCGCCGCCCTCACGCGCAAGTCTGGCGGCCGCCTTTACCGCGATCTCCGGCCCGATGCCGTTCGGATCGCCAATGGTCAACGCAATGGTGGGCGGGGTCACAACGGCAGCGCCAGCAGCGTATCGATGCGCGAGCTGTCGCAGACGACGGTCCGCTCGTTCAGCTTCAGCTGACCGTCCTCGACCTTGTAAAGGTCAAGGTATCGCCCGGTTGCAAAGATGTCGGTATCGCCGTCCTGCAGGATTCGCGCGACCAGGAACGGCGTTTCGCTACGCACTTCGTCATTCTGTTCGGAAAGTATCGAGGGCTGCCCCAGGATATGACGGTACGCCTGACGCTCGTAAATATTTGCTTCGCGCAGCGCCGAAATCCGATCGGCCAGCATGCCGCGCGAATTTGCGAAGATAAGTCCTGCCTCGAGGCCTTCGCGGTGGTTGGCCGCTGTCGTGACCCGGTAGATACATTGTCCGTGGAAATGATTGGGCCACTCCTCCAGCCGGTCGTCATCGATGCATCGCGCGTATTCGGCCTGGGCGCGGGCGATCATTTGATACACATTATCGATCATGTCTTCCGTCCCGCCTTCATACGCCCATATTGCTGCGATACGCCTTCCAGAATCCGCGAACGGAAGCTTCCGTAACCCGGCTCTCGCTGCTCCGGGCCTCGCTGCCGCCCATTTCAAGAACCGCCTCCTGATCCGATGCACCGGCGATGCCGCGCTGAACGAAACCGCCGACGCAGCCATCCTCCATGGAGATGTAGCCCGCGGGCCCGACGAGATTGCCCTGCTTGACGCGGGTCAATCGCTGTTCGGGGGTGTCGTCGGCGAATCCGATGTAGGTCCAGTTCAGATCGGTCTTGTCGATGGCGCGCGGCACGATCTGCCGGACCGCGATCGCGTTTTGAATTTGCTGCAGAACGAAGGTGGGAAAGACCGACAATATCTGCAGCGTGACGCCGTCGTGATATTCGTCGAACCCTTGCAGAAGCGAGGGGTCAGCGAGCTTGTATTGGCTTTCCGAGCGCAGTTGCTGCTTGGCGTATTCCGCATCCTTCCGGGCTTCGCGATCGATGGCGGAATAACTGACGTGATGGCCGCCGCTTTCGTCGACGATAATGGCACCCTTCTGCGAAAGCTTGTTCAGCTCGAACGTCGTGAAGAA
>Ga0137415_10007697_pt1 | contig 10683 bp, 8 predicted proteins | sample CZODoug3_1_1_16f_FD_183082 | JGI IMG/M metagenome (GOLD analysis project Ga0137415, IMG submission 183082) | Vadose zone soil fungal communities from Angelo Coast Range Reserve, California, USA - CZODoug3_1_1_16fungal (Hybrid Assembly) | ecosystem: Environmental > Terrestrial > Soil > Vadose...
GAAAGCCGAGAGCCCCTAGGCAGGCGGCTGAAAAAGGCCCATCTGCGGGAGTGCGGCGCCCTCGACTGCAGGCTCAACGTACGTGGCAGTTCGAGCTGAGGGGCGGAGCCACGAGGCGAGGGCTGAGTAAGAATTACGCCTCGCCTGCAGCCTTCGGGCGCCGCCTCGCATCTGGACCTTCGGAGCCGCCTGCTAGCGGGAGACTTTGACGAGGGGAAGGGCGCCTTCCATCTCGCCCTTCATGACGGGGTGCTGGTTGCCCCCGACCGAGCGAGACTTCTTCGCCACCTGCTGCTCGAGGTACTCGTAGAGCTCCTGGACGGTGACGATGCCGTCCTTGTTGAGGTCGGCCGCGCCCTTGAGCCCTTCCACGAGGTAGTAGGTGAAGATGCCGTGCCCGAGCTCCGGCAGCTCGATCGACACTTCGGAGGGGCGTGAGGCCGTGATGATGGCGCGCCCCTTCGAGCGCGTCAGCCGCTCGAGGAACTGGTCGTCCAGGGTGCTGGCCCGCGTGCGCTTGGAGCTGAAGGTCCGCCCCCCCGCCGCGCCGCTGTAGCAGGCGTCGAGGAACACGACCATGCGCTCGGCCTCCACCCGGCTGAAGATGGTCTGCATCTCGTCCATGGGCAGAGCCGTCGAGTACAGATCGTCGGGGTCGGCGTCGGCGGGGATCAGGTACTTGGCCAGCCCATCGCGCTCGACACCCCGCTGGTCCACCTCGGGAGCGCCGTGACCCGCGAAGAAGATCACCACCATGTCGTCCTTCTTCGCCGAGCGCGCGAGGAAGGTGCCGAGCGCCCACTTGATGTTGCGCAGGGTCGGCGGCTTCTCGCTCTTGTCGCTCAGGAGGAGCACGTGCTCCTTCTTGAAGCCGCCCGGTCCGATCAAGACCTCGTAGAGGGCCTCGGCGTCCGACACGCTGTAGCGGAGCGAGGGAATGTCCGTGCTCTGGTAGCGTCCCACGCCGATGACGACGGCCCACCGGTCGCTCGCCGTCTTCACGGGCGGCGCCGGCGCGGCGGGCGCCGCGACCACCGGCTTCGGCTTGTCGTAGACGACGGTGCGCAGCTCCTGCTTGATGGTGCCGTCGGGCTCCGTGGCCGTCACCACGATCGCATTGGCGCCTTCGCGGAAGGTGACGGGCGCGCTGACCGCGACCGAGCGCGGCGGCGTCTTGTCGCTCTGCTGGTGCACCTGGGTGCCGTTGAGGGCGACCGTGACCTTGGCCACGCCCTTGCTCGACGTCACCAGCGCCGCCACCACGCTGGATTCCTCGCTCACGCGGGAGCGGTCCTCGGGGTAGCGGAACGACACGGTCAGCGGCGCGGCCTTCTCGTAGTAGACGGTCCGCACCTCTTGCTGGGTGACGCCGTCGGCATCCGTGGCCGTGATGACCACGGTGTTCTGGCCCTCGCGGAGCTTGAGGGGAAGGTTCACGGCCGCCGAGGTCGTGCCGGGCTCCTGGCGCGCGACCTCGACCCCGTTGAGGGAGACGGCCACGCGGCGCACGCTCTTGCCACCCGACGCGAGCCCGGCCAGGGCCACCGTCTCGTTGTCGAAGCGCGCCTGATCGACCGGCGAGGAGAGCGTCACCTGGAGCGGAACTGCCCTTGGAGGAGGAGCCGGCGCGGGTGAGGCGACTTGAGGCGGCGGAAGAGATGGGGCGCCCGGAAGTGGCACGGGGGCGCTGATCGGCGGAACGGGGCCGGGCGGCGCGCCTGCCACGCCCGGGCCTCGAGGCGGCAGATAGAAAACGCCGCGGGCCTCCTGCCGGGTGGTGCCATCGGCATCCACGGCGGTCACGATGACGACGTTCTTCCCCTCGCGCAGCTTGATCGGCACGTCCAGGGCGATCTCCGGCTTGGGGGCGCGCCGCTCGTTCTTGCTCGCCACCTCGGCGCCGTTCAGGGTGACGACGACCGAGGCCAGACCCTTGCCCGCGGTGACCTTGCCCCCCAGCGTGAGGGTATCGGTGCCCACGCGCTCCTTCTCGGGCATGCCCTCGAGCGCGAACTGTATCGGACCGGCGGTGGGGTGATCGAGACCGACGAGCTGGAATCGGAGCACGCCCTGGGGCCCGTCCGCCTTGATGTACTGGCGTGCCTCGGGCGAGTACCAGAGATGGTTCTCGAAGCTCCGGCCGCCCGGATTCGTGAAGGTGAGCACGATGTGGAAGGCCTTGAAGGTGCCCGCGAAGATCTGCACGTCTTCGTAGTCGACCACCCGCCAGTTGATGGCGACCGGGAACGAGCGCCCCCCGCTGCTCGGCGTCTCCCAGTGGCTGTTCTGGTAACCGGACTTGCCGACCTCGAGCGGCCACTTCAGGTCGATGGGCGGGTTGAAATCGAGGACGCTGTCGCCCCGCTGCGCGCGGGCGATACCGAGATCCTTGGTCAGGTGGACCTCCCAGCGCGGCCTCGTGGAGAAGACGTAGACGTCCTTCTCGATGCGGATCAGCTCGTAGAGGCCGTCGTTGCGGACCCACTTCTCGCCCAGCGTGTACGTCGGCCGCTCGGCCCGCGGCTTGGCCTGCGCCTGGGCGAGTGCCGGCAAGAGCAGAAGTGCGAGCGCGACCGCAATCGCCGGAGCCAGACGCGCAAGAGATTGCTTCAGCCCTGAACAGACCATGTGACGACCCTATCCGGCTGGACGGGGTCGTGTCAAACCTGGCGAGGAGGGAATTTGCTTGGAAGCTCGGGTACTTACCGACGTGCCGAGAGATCCCGGGCGTCGACGAACTCCCGCTGGGCGAGGTCGGTCAGCCCGGTGGCCTCGTAGACCTGGCCGAGCAGCAGGTGCAGGGTCGGCTCGTCGGGGTCCTTGGCCAGGGCGGCGAGGAGCTCGCGCCGGGCCTCGGCGTAGAGCCCGTCGCGGAGGAGATAGCCGGCGCGCATGATCGCCACGCTCGAGTCGGGATAGCCGGGGAGCGAGGCGGGGACGAGGATGCCGAGCGACTCCCGCACACGCGCGGCATCTCCGGGCGCCAGGATCTCGAACTCGGTCTGCTGGACCGGCTGCCCGGCGGTCTCGAGCTGCCAGAGATAGCGGACGCCGGGCTGGAGCGCGGGCGCCGAGGCAGGGTAGGCAACCGGGCGTCGCGGAAGGTCCGCCTGCTCCCAGAGCAGCCCCTGGGCGGAGAGCACGCGGACGCGGTAGCGCAGGGTGTCCGAGCCGTTCCACTCGAAGGCGACCGCGCCGGGGAGGATCTTGGTGTCCCGCGGGGCGAGCTGGACCACGCGCGGCGGGCGCACGTTGCGCACCGAGAGCGGGAGGTAGGCCAGGTCCTTCTGCTTGCCGGAGAGAAAGTCCGTGACCCCGCCCACGAGACCCCGCAGCTTGTCGCCGGAGGCGGCCGCGGCGGGCGGCTGCACCGTGAACGGCGAGTTGGCCGAGGAGACCGATTGCGCTCCCCGCCCACCCGTGAAGACGACGGCGGCGCGCGCGGCGCCACCCGCGCGGATCTGGTCGCCCGCGCGGAGCGCCTGCAGAGGCTGCGCCGCGCCCCACGCGGACTCCCCCGCCCGCTTCACCTCGACCTGTCCGCCCTCCGCGCGGATCTCCGTGACCACGGCCACGGGATCCGCGGCCAGCGCCACCGTCGGGAGGACCAGCATCCCTCCAAGCAGAACCGCCCCAAGCAGTACCGCCAGAACTTTGACCATGCTCAGCGCTCTCCTTCGTCGGGCTCCGGCGGCGCGACCTCGTAGATCCGCACGGGCTCCTGGCGCCCCTTGACCTGCACCAGTCCGCGGTCGGTCATGCGCACGTTCATGGCCGCCTTCCGATAGGCCGATTCCGTCACCAGCATGATGGTGCCGAGCTCCTTGTTCAAGCCCTCGACGCGGGAGGCGAGATTGACCGTGTCCCCCACCACAGCGTACTTGACCTTGCCCGCCCGCCCGACATTTCCCGCGAACACCTCGCCGGTGTGCACGCCGAGCCCCATGCGGAGCGGCGGCAGCCCCTCGGCCTCCCAGCGCCGGTTGAGGCCCCCGAGCGCCCGCTGCATGCTGAGCGCACTCTCGACGGCGTGGCGGGCGTGATCCGGATCGTCGAGGGGAGCGCCGAACACGGCCATGATCGCGTCGCCGATGAAATCGTTCACCATGCCCCGATGCTCGAAGATGGCCGCCGTCATGGCATCGAAGTACTCCGTCAGCCGCGCGGCCATCTGCTCGGGCGCCATCCGCTCGGAGAGCGTGGTGAAGCCCCGCAGGTCGGAGAAGAGGATGGAGACCTCGCGTCGCTCGCCCGCCAGCTCCTCGGGTCGGCGCTCCACGCGCGCGGCGACCTCGGGGCTGACATAGCGGCCGAGGGCCTCGCGGAGCCGCCGCCTCGCCAGAAGATCGGCGCCCAGCCCGAGAAGGGCCACGGCGAGGACAGGAAGGAGAAAGTCCACCAGGTAGCCGCGTCTCAGCGCGGCCAGGCTCGCGGGAATGCCCAGGGTGGCGGCGGCGGCCAGGCAGACCGCCGTGCCCCAGAGCGGCCGCATCGCCGTCATGACCAGCCCGGCGAGGAGCACAGCCACGAGCTGGACGCCGAGCACGGCGATCCAGCCCGCGGGTCGGACGAAGCTCTGGGTCAGCAGCATCTGGGCGATATTCGCCTGGATCTCGACCCCGGCCATCCGCCCAAAGGGCGTCATGTGAAAATCGCGACCGTCCTGGAAGGTGCCGCCCACGAGCACGATGCGCCCTCTCAGCGGATTGTCACCCGCGATATCCGCGCCGGCGTCACCGATGGCGGCGACCGCGTCGGAGGGGATGGTCAGGAAGCTCCCGGAGGGACCGACGAAGTTGATGGGGAGGACCTGACCAGCCTCGGAGGCCTCGGACCGGGTGACGGCGGCGCCGAAGGCAACCTCTCGCCCCACCTTGATCACGACGCGCCGCACGATGGCGTCGCCGTCCACGGGGACTTCCGGCGCGCTCAGCACGATCAGCTTCGCGAGCGACGCATCGGCGAGCGGGCCTCGATCGGGAAGCGCCGCGCTCGCCACCACGAGCCGGCGCGAGCCTTGCTCGGTGAACTCCGCGATGGCCCGGGCGAGGGCCGCGTCTTCCGCGGTGGGCCCCGCCGTGCGAAAGGAGATGTCGAATCCTACGGTGGCGGCGCCCGCGCGCGCGACCCCCCGCAGCACGCGGGCCAGGTAGTCGCGCGGAATGGGCTGGCGCCGGCCGAGAGCGTCGAAGGCCGCGTCGTCGACGGCCACGATGACGATGGTGCCGGACGGGCGCGCGCTCTGCAGATACATGAGGAGGTCGAGCGCCCGGACCTGGAGCGACTCGAAGTAGCCCATGGCCGAGCCCGCCGTCACCGCGCAGGCGGCGATCGCGCCCACCACCCAGAGCTGGCGCAGTCGGGCCCGTCTCGCGCGCCACCACCCCCCGACGCTCATCCAGCCCCCGAGTCTACCGCCGACCGGGCATCATCTGAGCCGGCAGCCACAGCGCCAGCTCCGGGACGAAGAAGAGGATGGCCACGAGCACGATCATGAGGATCACGTACGGCGTGGTGCCGACGGTCACCTCGCGCGCGCCGGCGCCGGGCATGAGGTTCTGGATGACGAAGAGGTTGAGGCCGACGGGCGGCGTGATGAAACCGATCTCGAGCCAGACGACCATGATGATGCCGAACCAGACGGGATCGAAGCCCAGGCCCGTGATGAGGGGAAAGAGGATGGGGAGCAGGATGATCATCACCGACAGCTCCTCGAGGGCGTAGGCGATCACGAGCAGCACGGAGAAGATCGCCGCGAAGAGCGCCCACTTGGGCAGCCCGAGGGTGAGCACGGCGTTGAGGAGGGCCTTGGGCGCGCCCAGGAGCGCGATGACGTGGGAGAAGATGGCCGCGAACAGGATGATGAGCATGACCATGGAGGTGGTGCGCACCGTCTCCCGGAAGGTCCGGTTCAGCGCCTGCCAGGAGAGATTGCCGTACGAGAAGGCCAGCAGCATGCTGACCACGGATCCCAGCGCCGCCGCCTCCGTCGGCGTGACGATGCCGAGGTACATGGAGCCGAGCACGACGAAGATCAGGATGGCCACGGGCGCCACCTCGCCGAAGGAGCGGAGCTTGTCTCGGAACGACCCGCGGTCCTCGGCCATGCGGGGGGCCTTCTCGGGCCAGATGAGCGCGTAGACGACCACGTAGATCGCGAACATCAGGGCGAGCACGATGCCGGGAATGATCCCGGCCATGTAGAGATGGCCGACCGAGGTCTCCGTCATCACCCCGTAGATGATCATGGGCACGGAGGGCGGGATGAGGATGCCCAGGGTGCCGCCCGCCGCGATGGAGCCGATGATGAGCGGCCGCCCATACCCTCGGCGCTCCATCTCGGGAATGGCGATCATCCCGATGGTGGCGGCGGTGGCCACGCTGGAGCCGGACACCGCGGCGAAGATGGCGCACGAGAAGATGCTCGCCACGGCCAGCCCGCCCGGGAGAAAGCCCACCCAGCGCGCCACCGCGGTGAAGAGGCCCTTGCCGATGCCCGAGTGGAGCAGGATCCCGCTCATGAAGACGAAGAGGGGGACGGCGATGAAGGAGAAGCTCGTGGCGTTGGTCCAGGCGATGGATCCCACCACGCCCATGCCCACCGTCCAGCCCTTGAGGTAGAGGAGGCCGACCACGCCGGCCAGCCCGAGCGAGATCGAGATCTCGAGCCCGAGCGCGAAGAGGAGGAAGAGGAGCGCGATGAGGAGCGTGCCGAAGAGGGCTTCGCTCACCGGGCCTCCGGCGAGGGAGGCACTTCGTCGCGCCCCGCGGGGGGCCCGAGAGCGGCGCGGAGCTGGCGGCCGAGCGCGATCGTCATGGCGCCCGCCATGAGGACGAGGCCCGCGGGAATGAGCAGCATGGGCAGCCAGAGCGGGTAGAGCATGACGGCGGAAACGCGGCCGTAGTGCAAGGCGGTGAGGGCGGACTGGGTGGTGACCCAGATGACGGCCAGGAGGAACACGATGCCCAGGGCCAGGTTGAAGACGCGCAGCCACGCGCGCGCCGTGGGCGGCAAATGGGTCGTGACGAGGTCGACGCGGACGTGACCGCTCCCGCGGAACGTCTGCGCGGCGCCCCCGAAGACCACGAGGAGCAGGAGGAAGGGCCCGATCTCGTCGACGAAGAGCTGAGGGCGGTCGAGGAAGTACCGCATGAGCACGTCGAAGGAGATGAGCACGGCGAGGACGAGCACGGCGACCCCGGCGAGCAGTCCGGCCGCCCTCGAGGCCGTCGCGATCACGCGGCGGACTGGATCAGGACGCTGGCTCTGCTCCGAAGCCCATGACGCGCGACAGCTCGCGCGCGCGCTCCACCACCAGGGCACCCAGACGCTCCTGGTCTGCGGCCAGGCGCTTGCTCGGGCCCCCAACCACGAGCCCGGCCAGGAGATCACCCCGCCGATCGAAGACGGGGGCGGCGATGCCGGCGGCGCCCTCGGCGATCTCGTCCATCGAGATCGAGACTCCCGCCGCGCGAATCTCCTCGATGGCGCGCCGCAGGGCCGAGCGCGTGACGGGCGTCTGGGCCGTGAAGGCCCGGAGCTTGGTCGTGCGCAGGTACTCCTGACGCCGGGTGGGCGGGAGGTGGGCGAGGAGGAGCTTGCCGATGGCCGAGCAGTAGAGCGGACGGCGAAGGCCGAGGGGCGGCGTGTAGCGGATGGGATCGCGCCCATCCACCTTGTCGATGTAGACGGCCACGGGCTCATCGCTGGCCATGGTGGCGAGGAGCGCCGTCTCCCCGCTCTTCTCGGCGAGGTCCTCCAGGAAGGGACGCGCCAGCTGGGGCAGCTCGCGATTGGAGAGGGCGGCCATGGCCAGCGTGAAGGCGGCCGGGCCTAGCTGATAACGCCCGTCGGCGGATCTCACCAGGTAGCCCAGCCGGGCCATGGGGCGAAGGAGGTAGAGCAGGCTGCTCTTGGGCGAGCCCAGCCGCTGGGAGAGCCCCGAGAGGGTGGCGCCATCCCGGCGCCGCGCCAGGGATTCCAGGACCTCGAGGGCCCGGCCGAGGGCCCGCGGCCCCGCGTCCCGGCTGCGCGGACGCGGCTGTCCTGGGCTCGGTTCCCTGGTGATGGCGGCTATTCGCATTTGTGAATCCCTGTTCGAAAGACCGAACGGCAGAGTGACATGGCGGCGCCGGGTGTGTCAACCCGGCCGGTATCCCTCCCAGGGCAGCGCGGCGCGGAGAAGAGCGGCCGGGGGGACGAAGTCCCCGAGGACGCCCATGAGCAGATCGAGGAAGGCGGGGCGACGCAGGAGCGCGTGGGCGGCGGCATTGGCGAGCCGGCGCCGCGCGATCACGAACTGGAGCGCGCGGGTGAGCCGCTCCTTGCCGCGGAAGCATTCACGGCGGGCATCAGCAAAGGGCTGGAGCGCCGCGGCGCCCAGCGTGCCGCGATCGAGGGCGGCATGCGCGACCTCGGCCAGGAGCTCGGCGGATCGGAGCGCGGTGAAGATGCCCTCACCCGTGAAGGGGTCATAGAAGCCCGCCGCGTCCCCGACCAGCATGACGCCGCCCGCCCGTGGCGCCTTGACGCGGTAGGCGAGCGGGCCCATGGCCTGCACGCTTCCCACCGGCTTCATCCCCTCGAGCCGGGAGGCGAGCCGCGGCAATTGCCGCAGCCGCGCGTGGAAGAAGGTCTCGAGCCGGCCCGCGAAGGGCCGGGCATGGGCCAGGGGGACGACGAGGCCCAGATTGACGAGACCGGGAGCGACGGGATTGAGGATGGCGTAGTCGGGCGGATCGACGAAGATCTCTCCGCGCCCGTCGAAGCCGTGGAGCCCGGCCACGTGCTGGATGAGGGCCATGCGCCGGAGGGGGTGCGGACGCAGCAGTCCGAGGGCAGCGGCAACGGCGGAGGCGCGCCCGTCGGCGCCGATCACGAGCCGGGCGCGCAGCTCGAGCGCCCGGCCCTCGGCATCCTGGACGTGGACGCCCGTGACATCCCTGCCCTCCTTCACGAGCCCCGTGACCCGGTGGCGCTCTCGCACGTCCACGGGCAGGCTGCGGGCCCGCTCGACGAGGATGTGGTCCAGCCTCTCGCGAGGAATGGCCACCGCGTAGTCCCGGTGACTGCGCCAGGGCCCCGCCGTGGGATAGGAGCCGATGACCACGGTGCCGTCGGGCGCCACGATCTTCATGCCGCGCAGCGGCTGAGCGCCCGCCTCATCCACGGCCTTGAGGGCGCCCAGCCGGTCGAGAATGCGCGCGGACTCCGGCGACAGGTACTCGCCGCAGATCTTGGGACGAGGGAAGGCGGCCTTGTCGAGCACCGTCACGCTCCAGCCCCGCTCGACGAGGAGAATCGCCGCGGCCGCGCCCGCCGGGCCCGCCCCCACCACGATCACGTCGCGTGTGCTCATGTCCTGGCCCTGACCGCGCAGAGACGGAAGGCCCATGCGTAGCGATGCACGCGCACGCCGACGAGGTCGGCGCGCCGGGCAAGGGACTCGACCTCGCGGCACGTATAGGCGCGCCGGACGGACATCGGCCCGTCGTGTCGGGACATGCGGCTCTTCGCGAGGAGCCGGGTGGTCAGCCAGACCACGGCATGCGCCACCCGGCTCCGGAAGAGATCATTGGCGACGAGTCCCCGCCGGGCGACGCGGTCCATCTCGACGAGGGAGTCCGCGGCCTCGGCGGGCGTCAGGTGGTGGAGCACGAGGGCGGAGATGGCCACGTCCACCGAGCGCGGCCGCACGGGGAGGGCGAGCGCGTCGCCCTGGAGCAGGGTGATCTCGGGATAGCCGGCCATGCGGTCGGCGGCGGCGCGAAGCGTCTCCGCCTCGCGGTCCAGGGCAACGATCCGGATGGAGCGCCCGACACGACGTGCCCACCGAACGAGCGCGCGCGGGATGTCACCGCCCCCGGTGCCCACGTCGAGCACGGTCAGGCGGCGGTCCCCTGGAAGGTCCGCGACGAGACGCTTCACGTGACGCAGGGTCAGCCGCGTGCCGCCGAACAAGCCATTGAAGCGCGCGATGTCGTCAAGGTTCTCGGAGAGGTCCGCGAAGGGCGCAGGCCGGTCGAGCATCTCGACGGCGTCGTGCGCGCGTTCCATGAGCGCCAAGAGCCCGTTACCAGCGGAGCAGCGCGCCCTCGGCCGCGAACCCCGGGCCGAGCGCGATCATGAGCCCCCAGTCGCCGGGCACGGGCTGGCCCGAGCGCAGCGTCTCTTCGAGCACGAAGACCACGGTGGCCGAGGACATGTTGCCGAGATGGCGCAGGACGTGGCGGGAGTGGGCGATCTGCGATTCGTCGAGGTCCAGGAGCCGGCGCGCCTGCTCGATCACGCGGCGGCCCGCCGAGTGCAGCACGAAGTGACGCACGTCCTCCTTCTTGAGCCCCTGCGAGTCCATGAGGAGATCGGCCATCTCCTTCATCATGGCGGCGCCGATGCGCCGAACGTCCTTGGAGAGGACGACGCGCGGCCGGCCTCCGGGAAACTCGAAGCCCATGGCTCCCAGGTGCTCGGAGCGGAAGAGGCTCTGGTGGCCGACGAGGGTCGGTCCCTCGCCCTCGCCCGCGATGGCCATGGCCCCTGCGCCATCGGCGAAGATGGCATGGGCCACCGCACTCTCGAGCCGGTCGTCGAGGAAGTAGGCCGTGGAGCAGATCTCCACCGCCACCACGACCGCGCGGTGCCGGGGGAAAGCGAGCACGTGGTTGTGCGCCTGCTGGAGGGCG
>Ga0137415_10007698_pt1 | contig 10682 bp, 10 predicted proteins | sample CZODoug3_1_1_16f_FD_183082 | JGI IMG/M metagenome (GOLD analysis project Ga0137415, IMG submission 183082) | Vadose zone soil fungal communities from Angelo Coast Range Reserve, California, USA - CZODoug3_1_1_16fungal (Hybrid Assembly) | ecosystem: Environmental > Terrestrial > Soil > Vadose...
CGCGCGACCGGCTGGTCTTTGAGATCCCTGCCCCAGATCGCCGCGTACCAGCCGTTTCGCAGGAACATGCACGACCTCCAACTACCGCCGCCGCTCGAACGCCGGCCGGAGGGTCAGCCTAATCGATGGGCCGACCGGACGGCAATCCTGCTTGTTTGTGCGGACCGCGCGCACGATCGCGCCAAAATCCGGTAAGGCCCAGGCGGACCGACGGCGATTGCCATGTACCGATTGAAACATCGGCCCTGCGGCGTTCAGGCATTTGGTCTTGGCACTTTTCTTCGCCGTTCGCGCGTTGACATGTCCGGCTTATTCCAATAGTCGTAATCAGATTACGACTGCTGTAACATGATGAGCACAGACGTTTTCACAAGAGTGCCGAAGACGGTAGCGGCTCATCGCTTCCGTCAGGCCCTGCCGGATTTCCTGCGCTCCCCTCATCCCGCCAATCGGCACGGCAAGAACTCACCGGAGAAAGCGATGGACTTTCGCACGTTCCTCGATGCGCTGGAGCAGACAGGAGATCTCATCCGCATCAACGAGCCGATCGCGCTCGAATACGACGCGGGCGCCATATGTCGTCAGGTCTCGGATGCGAACGGCCCGGCCGTACTCGTTGGCAAGGTCGGGAACGCCACCGGGCCGTTGGCGATGAACGTCTATGGGACGCGCGGCCGCATCGCGCGAGCGCTGGGCGTCAGCGAGAGCGAAATGCTGGGGCATGTCGCCGAACGCCTGAAGACGCGCGTCAAGACCACGCCCTTCAAGGGCGCTCATCCGCGCTGCCAGGAAGTCGTCTTGATGGGCGACGACGTCGATATTCGCGACTTGCCTTTTCCGTTATGGAATTTCGGCGATGGCGGCCGTTATATCACCGCCGGGCTGGTGATTGCTCATCATCCCGAATTCGGATGGAACATCGCGCACCATCGCGGACAGATTTACGGGTCGAAGGAAATCGGCGTCTGCATGGCGCCCGAGCATCATCTGCGTTTCGCCACGGACGAAGCGAGGGGGCGTCAGGAGCGCGTCGAAGCCGCCTATGTCATCGGCGTGCGGCCTTCGGTCTCGATCGCCGCCGGTTCCGACTTCCCGCTTGGCGACTACGAGCTGGACATTGCCGGCGCGCTCGAAGGCCGCCCGATCGAAGTCGTCAAATGCAAGACGATCGACGTCGCGGTGCCGGAAGACACAGAAATCGTTATCGAAGGTTATTTCGACGGCGAGATTCGCCAAGAGGGGCCGTTTGTTGAATACACCGGATACCAGACGCCGATCGTGCAGAGTCCGGTATTCACCGTAACGGCCGTGACGCACCGCAAATCGCCGATCGTGCATGGCGTCTTTGCCGGCAAGCCACCGTGCGAGACCGACGCGCTGTGGCGAGAACTCGAGGAGTCCGACGCCTTCGACGTGCTGCGGACCCGGTTCCCGCTGCTGACGGCACTACATCGCCCGCCTAGCCTCGCGCGCGACTATCTCGGCATCCTGCAGATCAACCCGACGCGGTTGCGAAAAGGCATCGTCCGGACGCTCATGCTGGCGACATCCGCGGTCATGCCGCGGCTGAAATACGTGATCTGCGTCGACGACGATATCGACATCTACAATCTCACCGACGTGATGTGGGCCGTAGCCACGCGATGCGACCCGAAAAACGACATGGCCGCGGTCAACGGGACAATGACCTCGTGGCTTGACCCGTCTAGCGGCGGGCTCTCGGGCAAGGTGTTCTTCGATGCAACCAAGAAAGAGGGCTTCCGCGGACGTCTGCCGACCTATCCCGACGAGTCGATGAACCGTGCGCGCGAACTGATCGCTGCTGCTCACAAGAGCCAGAAGGTGTCAGGCGTGTCATGAGAGAGCGTCAGGCGGAGAGGAACATGCTCACGTTGCTGAATGGAATGGGTTGGGTAGCGCTGCTGTGCCTGGGTGCATGGGCGCCGGCGGCGGCGGATGAGCCGCTCAAGATCGGTTTCGTGTCGACCTTCTCCGGGAACGCAGGCGTGCTCGGCCAGCACATGTATGACGGATTCATGCTCGGCGTGGACCATGCCGGCGGCAAGCTGGGCGGCCTTGCGACGGACATTCTCAAGCTCGACGACCAGTTCAAGCCCGACGTCGGACTGAAGCTGACCCGCGAACTCGTCGAGCGTGAGAAGGCGAACTTCATCGTCGGCTTCGTATTTTCGAACGTGCTGCTCGCAGCCGCAAAGCCTGCCCTCGATTCGCACACGTTTATCATCAGCGGGAACGCCGGCCCAGCCGACTTCGCCGGCGCGCGCTGCTCGCCCTATTTCTTCTCGGCGTCCTATCAGAACGATTTCAACGACGAGGGAGCCGGCATCTACTACACGAACAAAGGCTACAAGCGCGTCTATCTGCTGGCGCCTAACTACGTCACCGGCCGCGATGCGCTGGCTGGATTCAAGCGGACCTACAAGGGCGAGATCGCGGGCGAGCTCTACACCAAGCTCGACCAGGTCGACTATTCCGCGGAGCTCACGCAGCTCCGGGCGGCCAGGCCGGACGCCGCCTATGTGTTCTTTCCCGGCGGCTTCGGCATCAACTTCATCAAGCAATTCTACCAGGCCGGACTGCGCAGCGAGATCCCGGTGTTGTCGAAGGCGACCGTCGACATGACCAATCTCCCGGCACAAGGCGACGCGGCCGTGGGCAGCAAGGAGGTGACGCACTGGAACTGGGATCTCGACAATCCCGCGAACAGGCGTTTCGTCGGGGATTTCGTCAAGAAATACAACTACACCCCTTCGATCTTCTCGGAGTCGAGCTACGACGTCGCCCAGCTGATCGACAGCGCCGTGCGCGACGTGAAGGGGAACCTGTCGGACAAGGACGCCTTGCGCAAGGCGCTCGAAACGGCGCAGATCCAGTCGCCGCGCGGCTCGTTCAGGTTCAACAGCAACCATTTCCCGATCCATGCCAACTACGTCATCGAGGCGGTCAAGAAGAGCGACGGGACCCTTACCCTCGTGACCGAGCAGAAGTTGCGGGATGAAGCCGGCGACAGCTTCGTCTCGCAGTGCGCGATGAAGTGAGCGGCCCCGCAAACGGCGAACGTCTGGGGGCGACATGGATTGGGCGCTGCTTGCGATCCAGTTTCTGAACGGACTGCAGCTCGGCACCATGCTGTTTCTGATGTCCGCCGGTCTGACCCTCGTGCTCGGCATCATGAACTTCGTGAATCTGGCGCACGGCGCGTTCTACATGCTCGGGGCGTACATCGCCGCCACCGCCTACCGAGCCAGCGGCTCGTTCTGGCTGGCAGGAATGGTTGCCGTTCCCGCGACCTTCCTGATCGGCGTGGCGGTCGACCGATTTTGCCTGCGCCGGCTCTACGATCGCGATCACCTTGCCCAGGTGCTCGGTACGTTCGGCCTGCTGATGTTCTTCAACGAGCTCGTCCGGGTGATCTGGGGCCCGGCGGCCATCTTCGCCGCGGTCCCGACCAGCCTCGAAAGCGCCGTCGAGTTGCTGCCCGGGATGCCATTCCCGCTCTATCGACTGGTGATCCTCCTGGTCGGGCTCCTCACCGGCGTCGTGCTCTACCTCGTCATAGCCCATACGCGCCTCGGGATGCGGGTCCGAGCCGGCGCAAGCGATCGCGTCATGACCGCGTCGATGGGACTGAACGTCACCCTGCTCAGCACGTTCGTATTCGGGGCGGGCGCGGCGCTCGCAGGCCTCGCCGGTTACATGGCGTCGCCGATGGTCGCGGTACAGTCGGGAATGGGCGATCCGATTCTGATCATGACCCTGGTTGTCATCGTGATCGGCGGCATCGGCTCGATCCGCGGCGCGCTTCTTGCTTCGCTGCTCGTCGGCATCACCGACACGCTGGGCCGCGTGTATCTCCCAGTCATGCTCGGCGCCGCCTTCACGCCGGCGGTGTCGAACGCGCTCAGTCCCGCCATCACCTCCATGCTGACCTATCTGATCATGGCGGCGATCCTCGCCTTCCGACCGCAGGGGCTTCTCGCCGCCCGCACGGGATAGCCATGCCGCCCCTTCGTATCGTCATCGTTGCAGCCGTCCTCTGCGCCTTTGCAGCCGTGCCGATCATTGCCACAGTATTCGCACAACCGCACTACCTGACGGTGCTCGGGCGCGTCTTGATCTTCGCCATTGGGGCGGTGAGCCTCAATCTGGTGCTCGGCCACGGCGGCCTCGTCAGCTTCGGCCACGCCGCTTTCATGGGGATCGGCGCCTACGCCGTCGGCATCTTCAACGCCTATGGCATCGACAACGGGTGGGCTCAGTGGGCGCTCGGGATCGCCGGGGCCGGCGTGGCCGGCCTCGCCATCGGCAGCATCTCGGTGCGCCTGAACGGCATCTACTTCATCATGATCACGCTGGCCTTCGCGCAACTGTTGTACTTTCTCGCGTCGGGCCTGACCGCCTTCGGCGGCGACGACGGCATGACGCTCAGTTCACGCTCGACGTTCAATTCGCTGATCGACCTGAACAATCAGGTCGTGATGTACTACGCGATCTTCGCCGTTCTGCTGCTGTTCCTGGCGCTCACGCACCAATTGGTGAACTCGCGACTGGGCATCATCGTTGCCGGCATTCGATCGAACGAAGTGCGGATGCAGGCGCTCGGCTATCCAACCTACCGCTACAAGCTCATCGCCTTCGTCATCTCGGCGATGATGTGCTCGGTGTCGGGTCTCCTGCTCGCCAACCTCACCGATTTCGTCACTGCGCAATATCTCACCTGGGGACGCTCGGGCGAATTGCTCATCATGGTGCTGCTGGGCGGAATGGCGAGTACGTTCGGTCCGGTGATCGGCGCGACTGCGCTGCTGCTGTTCGAAGAGGTGGCGAGCGCATATACGGACCATTGGCAATTGTTTCTCGGGCCCCTCCTCCTCCTGGTCGTCATCTATGCGCAAGACGGCATCTGGGGCTGGCTGCTTGCCTACGAGAAGAGGCGCGCCCGGTGAAACCGATCCTGTGCGTGCGCGGTCTGAGCAAAACATTCGGCGGCGTCCTCGCCAACAATGCGATCGACCTCGATCTCGGTGCGGGAGAAATCCACGCCATCATAGGCCCTAACGGCGCGGGCAAGACGACACTGATGGCCCAGCTCACCGGCGAGGTCGCCCCGAGCGCCGGCACAATCGAATTCGATGGGCGCGACATCCTCCCGCTCTCGATGCATCAGCGGGCCGCACTCGGCATTGCGCGCTGCTACCAGATCACCAGCGTTTTCACGGATTTCCCCGCGCTCGACAACGTGATCGTCAGCGTGATGGCGAGGCAGCCGGGATATCGCCGCTGGTGGAGGCGAGCGCTCTCCGATGCGACCTTGGCAAAACCGGCTGCGGCCTTGCTCGAAAAGGTCGGACTCGGAGGACGCGGGCAGATCGTCGCGGCCGATCTGTCGCACGGAGAGCGCCGGCAACTCGAATTGGCGATGGCCTTGGCCACCGAACCCAGGCTGTTGCTCCTGGACGAGCCGATGGCCGGAATGGGACCGACCGAGACGAAGGGCCTGATCCAGCTCATCCGCGGACTGCGGGAGAACCGTTCGGTCCTGCTGATCGAGCACGACATGGAGGCGGTCTTCGCCCTGGCGGAGCGCATCAGCGTCCTGGTCAACGGTGCGGTGATCGCGTCAGGGACACCAGCGGCGATCGTGGCCGACCGGCGAGTACAGGAGGCCTACTTGGCGACGGACGAGGCGAGGCAGCATGCTTGAGCTCGAGAACGTGCATTCCTTCTACGGCTCGAGCCACGTGCTGTTCGGGGTCACCCTGAGCATTCGCGAAGGCGAGGTCGTCGCGCTGCTCGGACGCAACGGCATGGGCAAGACCACGACCGTGCGTACCATCATGGGCATCGTGCGCGCCCGCGCGGGCGAGCTTCGCCTGGTCGGCCAGTCCATTCGCTCACTGCCGACTTACGCGATCGCCCAGGCCGGGATTGGGCTCGTGCCGGAAGGGCGGCGCATATTCCCGAATCTGACGGTGTGGGAAAACCTGGTCGCCATGGCGTCCAATCGGCAACGGCGCGTCGGTCCATGGACCGTCGACAGGATATTCGCAATGTTTCCGAATCTCGCGGAGCGCAGAAGTACTCTCGGCTCCCGGCTGTCCGGCGGCGAACAGCAGATGCTGGCCATCGGACGCGCCCTGATGACCAATCCTCGCCTGCTGGTGCTGGACGAGGCGACCGAGGGCCTGGCTCCGAAAATGAGACAGGTCATTTGGCGTTGTCTTTGGACGCTGCGGGAGGCGCGGCAGTCCATCCTGGTCATCGATCGCAATACCGACGCGGTTGCCGAGATCGCCGACCGCATATGCATCATGGCAAAGGGCGCCATCGTCTGGTCCGGCTCGCCCGCGCAGTTTCGCGACGATCGCGGTGCCTTGGAAGGTCATCTCAGCATCGCCGCGACTAAGCCCGCACACTGACCGGACATCGCCTGTGGCACGGCAGGCAGCCGGGATCGCCCGGGCCGGTGATCGGCGCAACCTTTTCTGCATCGATTCCGAGGTATATTCTGAGGAGAATCGCGATGATCATCCGGTCACCCGCCCGCTGCGGTGGCGGACCCGAACCCAATCGAAGAGTCGCCGTTCAATGGTCGAGACAGTCCGCCGTCCAAACGGCGACGCCCAGGCGGGCATCGAGACGATCGAGACCGGGATGGGTCTCTTGATGGTGCTCGCCGAATTCAATAGTCCGCAGATGCTGAAGACGATTGCGGCCGCGGCCGGGATGCCGCCCAGCAAGGCGCATCGCTATCTCGTGAGCTTCATCCGCACCGGGTTCGTCGACCGCGATCCCGAGACTGGCAGGTATCGGCTGGGGCCGGCGTCCATGCAGCTCGGGCTGTCGGCGCTGGGCAACACCGATGCGATCCACTTGGCGACGCAGGCCATCGTCGAGCTGCGGGACAAGCTCGATGAGACGACGGCGCTCGCGGTCTGGGGAAGCCACGGCCCGACCATCGTGCGGATCGAAGAGGCGAGCCGCGCGGTGACGATCAATGCGCGGCCGGGAACGGTGCTGCCGTTGCTGTCATCGTCGTCCGGCCAGGTCTTCGCCGCCTTTCTCGCGGAATCGATCACGGCTCCGATCATGCGCAACGAAATACGCGCCAATCAAAAACGCGGCGACACCCGGCTCGCATGCTCGTATGAAGAGGCAGTGAGCCTGATCGCCGACGTGCGCCGCCGCGGCCTCGGTCGCGTCACCGGCGAGATGATGCCGGGCGTGCATGCCTTGGCCGCTCCGGTCTTCGATCACCGCGGGCACGCTGTCGCCGTGATCGCCGCCATGGGCCCGGGTGAAATGTTCGATTCACGCTGGAACGGCGAAACCGCGAAGCTCATCCGCGGCATCGCCGAACGGGTATCGACCCGGCTCGGCTATTCGCCGGATCGGCTGCGCCATCATCCGCAATCGCATCCGACCGTCCCCCGAGCCGAGCCGGGCAGTGGTCGCAGTGATGACGTGCGGAAAGCGCATCGCACGTAGCGCCGCGACCGTCTCAGCCTAAACCAGGATCACGGCGCGGCGCGGGCTCGCTGCTGCTCCGGCAGCGTCGCGACCCCGTGGCCGGACGCTCGTCCGCGAGCGATCACGCTCGGCGGCGGCTGATGATTGCTGTATCGCGGAAGTCGACGGCGAGGCCGGCCGGGAGTCGCGATCTCGGCACACGGCTTGGTGCCGACGCGCGCGCTGCCCCCAACAACGCGTTGACTCCCGACCTGATTCCTAATATCGTAATCTTGTTACGGGTACCGTAATGTTTGCAACGCAATATTGAGAAGACCGGTGACAAGCGCAATCAGCTCGACCGAGGCCGCAATCGGGTTGCACGATTTTGGTCCTGCAGCCCAGAGCGTTCAGAAGTTCGTCGAACGTGCCCACGCAATGATTCCGATCTTGCGCGAGCGTGAGCCGGCGGCGGAGCGAAGTCGGTGCCTTGCGCCCGAGACCATTGCCGAGTTCAAGCGTGCGGGCGTGTTTCGGGTGCTGCAGCCGACGCGATACGGCGGCATGGGCGGCAACATCGCCGACTTCATCGCGGTGGCGCACGAGGTTGCGCGCGGCAGCGGCTGCGCGGCGTGGATCTACGGCAATGTCGCCTTGCACAGCTGGATCATCGGGATGTTTCCAAAGGAAGCGCAGGACGACATCTGGGCCGACGAGGATGCGATCACCTCGTCCTGCCTGCGGCCGACCGGCGTGACCGCGACGGTCTCCGGCGGATATCGCATCAACGGCCGGTGGCCCTATGTGAGCGGCTGCGACCACACCGACTGGACCATTCTCGCCCTCCTGCTGCAAGGGAGCGACGGCAAGAAGCAGCCGGCCTATGCACTGGTTCCACGTCGCGATTATTCGATCGTAGACGAATGGCAGGTGTCCGGACTGGCGGGCACGGGAAGCAAAGACCTCGTGATCGAGGACGCATTCGTGCCGGAGCATCGTGTGCTGACGATGGCGCAGGTCAACTCGAAATCTCCGCCCGGGCTGGCCCTGCACGATCACCCGATCTATCGCATTCCACTGTTCTCGTCGTTCTCATTCTTCATCGCCACGCCAGTGGTGGGCATGGCCCGCGGGGCGGTCGACCAGTACATCGAGTACGTCAAGACGCGCCACACCGCGGGAGGGGCGGCCGGGGGCGGCGAGGTCATGGCAGGGCTGGCCGCGGTGCAGATGCGCGTCGGCGAAGCCGAGATGCGCTTGGATGCCGCCTTGGCCATGTTGCTTCAGGCCGCGAACGAGACGGCCGCGGCCGCGACATCGGACGCGGGCGTGGAGCTGCCGCAACGCATCCGCAATCGGCGCGCGCAATCTTTCGCCGCCCGGCTGGCGTCGGAAGCCATCGACGAACTCTACGACGCCACCGGCGCCACAGGCATCTTCCTTCACGATCCTGTCCAACGCATCTGGCGCGACGTCCATGCGGGCACCAAGCACTTCAGCCTGAACTGGGACGCGATGCGGGCGATGTGCGGCCAATTCAGTCTCGGCCTCCAGCCGTCGCTGGGAATGTATTGATTCCGCCGCCGCTTCGAGGATTCGATGCCAGCTGACGCCGATACTGCATTGGACTTCGCCCGTTTGGCGCCGCCCGCAGGCGCGCGCATTGCCATCGTCGGCGGGTGCGGCGGCATCGGGCGTGCACTGGTGTCTGCCTGCTGCGATCTGCGGCTCAATATCGCCGTCTTGGATCTTCCCCGGGCGTTGGCCAAGTATCCACCGCCCGCACGCGTTCGGCCCTTGCCGACGGATGCCGGCGACGAGGCATCCGTCGACGCGAGCTTTCGCTCGATCGCCGCGATGTGGAACGGCCTCGACATCCTGGTGTGCCTGAGTGGCATCGCCATTATTCCCCCGCAACGCGCCGAAGATCTCGCCGCCGCGCAGTGGGACCGGATCATGCAGGTGAATTTGCGATCAGCTTGGCTATGCGCGCGCGGTGCAATTCCGTTGATGAGCAACGGCGGGGCGATCGTGAATATCTCGTCGAGCCTGGCATTCAACCCGAACAAGGGGTTCAGCGCCTACGTCGCTTCGAAAGGCGGGCTGGTCTCGCTCACCAAGGCTATCGCCGCGGAGAATGGCCCCGGCATTCGCGCCAACGTCGTCGCACCGAGCGCCGTCGATACCGCCTTCCTCGGCGGCGGAACCGCGGACGGCGGCGAACGGCCGGGCGCGGACGGTTGGTTCAAACAGAGCGTCGAAGGCTACGTCGCGAATGTCCCGCTCGGACGTCTTGCCAATGCCGACGACGTTGTCGGGCCGATCCTGTTCCTAGCCGGCCCAGGCGCCCGCTACATCACGGGGCAAGTGATCCATGTCAACGGTGGACGTATCACGCCGTGATGCCGAACGCCGGTTATGCGAGCGCTGCAACCGCGGCAGTCCGTGCGTACCAATGCCAATGCGAGATCGGCGATCTCACCTGCAATCTCGAACGCGCCTGGGACCAGGTCGGATGCATCCAGATCGCCGACAATCCAGGACGCACGGAGCCTGGAACCGGCGAAGTGAATTTCATGCATCTGCTGCGCCAGATCCGCGACAGAGGCTGGACCGGCCTGGTGGAGATGGAGCACGGCACATCAAGGCCCGGCGCGGAGGGGGCGCGTGCCGTTCTCGATGCCTACGACGCGCTCAGTCGCGCGCTGTTAGCCGCGCCGGAACACATATGAGAACGAGGAAGATGTGCGATGCACTCGGGTGAAACGACGCGCCGCCACAGCCGCCTTCACGGACCCAATCGGCTCCGACTCGGCATCTTCGGGGCCAACTGCTCGTCAGGCCTCGCCGCCACGACAGTGCCCGAGCGCTGGGACGCCACCTGGGAGAACAACGAAGCCGTCGCCAAGCTCGCCGACGCTGCCGGCATCGAATTCATGCTTCCGATCGCGCGCTGGCGCGGCTACGGCGGAGCAAGCGACTTCCAGAAATCGACGCTCGAGACCATCACCTGGGCATGCGGCCTTCTTGCCGCCACCAAGAACCTCATCGTCTTCGGAACGGTTCACGTCCCGCTCATCCACCCGATCATCGCGGCCAAGCAATTCGTGACTATCGACCTCATGAGCCGAGGGCGCTTTGGCCTCAATATCGTGTGCGGCTGGAATGACGACGAGTTCGAGATGTTCGGGCAGGCTCAGCGCGAGCACGAC
>Ga0137415_10007699_pt1 | contig 10682 bp, 13 predicted proteins | sample CZODoug3_1_1_16f_FD_183082 | JGI IMG/M metagenome (GOLD analysis project Ga0137415, IMG submission 183082) | Vadose zone soil fungal communities from Angelo Coast Range Reserve, California, USA - CZODoug3_1_1_16fungal (Hybrid Assembly) | ecosystem: Environmental > Terrestrial > Soil > Vadose...
CCTCGCGAGGGCGGGGCAATTCCTCCCACTCGATCCGCCACATGCCGACCACGCGACCATCGGAGGAGTCATCGCCTCGAACTCGAACGGATTCTGGCGCGCGCGCTACGGCGGTGTCCGCGACCTGCTGATCGGAACGCGGATCGCGCTCCTCAACCTGAGCTGGCTGCCGGTCATCGTCCTAAGCGGTGCGTTAGCCGACGCCGTGAGCATTCCGTTACTGATCGCGATCGCTGGCTTGGTCACGGTCCTAGGCGCAGTCATCGGTGCCTTTATCCCGATCGTCCGCGACGTCCGCTGAGCGGCGACCGTACGGAGCCAATCCAGGGCCCGCCGGTTTGACATGTACGGTCATCGGCACACAAAATGGTCCGGCCGCACGAGGAACGTCATCCGCTAGGCAAGCTTGGGCCCTCGTGGGAAGGAAGCGTACGGAAAGTGGCGCAAAGGACGATTCTGGTCGCGGACGACGACGCCTCCATTCGCTCGCTTCTGAAGCAGCTGCTGTCCGATGAGGGGTACAGCGTCGTCGAGGCGACGACCGGCACAGAGGTGGTCGAAAAGGTCAAAGAAACCAATCCCGACCTCGTGATCATGGACGTCCGGATGCCCGAGCTCGACGGCATCGAGGCCCTCTCGAAGCTGAAGGTGAGCTCCCCGAAAACCAGCGTTCTGATCATGACGGCGTTCGGCTCGTCCAATAACGCCATACGTGCGATGGAGCTCGGCGCGTTTGACTACATCACCAAGCCGTTCGAGCTCGACAAGATCAGCCACACCGTGAAGCGCGTCATCGAATACCGGGATCTGACCAGCGAAGTCCAGGTGCTGCGGGATGAGATCAGCTCGCTCGTGCAGACCGAGCGGATCGTCGGCAATTCGCCAGCGATGCAGGAGGTCTACAAGACCATCGGTAAGGTCGCGAAGGCCGATGCGACCGTCCTCATCACCGGCGAGTCGGGCACTGGCAAGGAGATCGTCGCCGAGGCGCTTCACTACAACTCCAATCGGCGATCTGGCCCGATGGTGAAGGTGTCCTGCGCAGCGCTTCCCGAGACCCTCCTCGAGGCGGAGCTCTTCGGCCACGAGAAGGGCTCGTTCACAGGCGCGATGACGCAGCGCCGCGGCCGCTTCGAGATGGCCGACAAGGGGACGATCTTCCTCGATGAGATCGGCGAGATGAGCCTGCCGATGCAGACGAAGCTTCTCCGCGTGCTGCAGGAGCGCAAGATCGAGCGCGTCGGCTCGTCGCTTCCGATCAAGGTCGACATCCGCATCATCTGCGCGACCAACAAAGACCTGCAAAGACAGGTCGAGCAGCAGAAGTTCCGCGACGATCTCTTCTACCGGCTCAACGTCATCAACATCCACATGCCGCCGCTCCGCGATCGCAAGGAGGACATCCCCGCGCTCGTCGAGCACTTCCTCGCGAAGCACCGCTACAGCGCGACCGCGCAACCGGCGGCGATCAGCGAAGAGGCGCTCAAACGTCTCATGGAGTACGACTGGCCGGGCAACGTTCGCGAACTGGAGAACGTCGTCGAACGCGCGGTCGTGCTCTCGCGCGGTCAGATCATCACGAGCCGCGAACTCCCGTTCGGCGACCACGAGGGCGACGGACACGAAGAAGAGGGCGGCGACGAGGTCTCCGTGGAGAAGTCCTTCTTCAAGAAGTCGGTCGCCCAGTTCGAGAAGGACCTCATCATGAAGGCCCTCCGCGACGCCAACGGCAACCGGTCAAAAGCCGCGGAAATGCTGGGTATTTACCGTCGTTTGCTCTACGCGAAGATCAAGGAATATGGCCTCGAGGGGTACCCCCCGAAGGGTAGGCCAGCCTGATGCTCGCGCTCCTGCGGACGTCGCTTCGGTTCTTCGTCGTCGGCTTCGTCGTCGGCACGCTTTTCGCGCCGCGCTCCGGCGCGGAGACGCGCCAGATGTTGCGCGAGAAATTCACGGTCATGGTCAATCAGATGCTCGAGCTCGCGGCCTTGCCGCCGATCGAACCGCAGACACCGGTGAAGAACGACGGCGAAGGTCGCGCGCGACGGACGATCACGCGCGGTACGAATGCCCGCTCGTCGTCCTAGGAAGAGCGTCGCCGGACCCGTCGTCGTGCGTCTCGTCGAAGCGACGGGCAACTCGACCAAGAGCTGGGACGCGGCGGTTCTGGCGGCGGTGAAGGCAGCGAAAGTAAAGACTCCGGTGGGAGTCGAGGTCGGCCGGCTCTGGGCCGAACTTGATGGCCCGAAGCTCTCCAGGTATCACGCCTCGGTCAAGGTGGCGTACCGGGAGGTCCAGCGCGTGCCCGTACGACCCTCCCGCTAGCAGCCAAGTCTCGATATCTGTGCATCTCATTGACACATGATTTGTGTGCCAACAACACTCGCCATCGGAATACGTCAGGGGAGCAACAACCCGGTGGCGGAGGCCCAAACGCACGAAGCGCTCACGCAGGTCCTGATCGCCAACGACGGCGAGGTCCTCGCACGTCTGCGTCTTTCGGCTGCCGAAGCCGCGCGCGTCTGCAACGTCACACCTCGCCAGCTCATCTACTGGACGAAGAAGGGTCTCGTGAAGCCATCAACGGATGGCGATCACGACTACGACGTCTTCGCGATGGAGAAGGTCATCCGCATCCGGCAGGCTCTCGAGAAGGGACACTCTCTCGAGAAAGCCGCGCAGCTCGTGCAGCGCGAGATCGGCACACTTCAGGCCGAGGCCAAGCGGCTCGAAGACATGCCCCCCGACGCCCTTGAAGACGAGCTCCGCGCGCGCCTGGAGCGCCTTGAGTCGCGCATTAACGAGCTCCGACGCGCCCTCCCGGCCTCCCTCACCATCTCGCGGCTGCGCAAGGCCGTCGCGGTGCTCGCCAGGCTCGATGCCCAGGGCGCTCTGGAGAACGGGCAGGCCAACGGAGACTCGGCGAAGGCCGTCGCGCTCCGCCTCGGCCGGGCGATCGACGAGCTCGAGCTCTTGCTGCGCGAGGTACAGCCCGTCAACGCATAGCGCGCCGGTACGCTTCGTTCGTGCCTGACGCGCTCGCGCTCATAGCCAACGCCGCCGGCAAGCTCACCCGAGAGGGACTCCGCGCGACCGGGCGCGGTGCGACGGCGCTCCCCGGACTCGTCGCACTTACCCTCGACCCGAACTTCATCGGAGCGCTCGCGGCCGAGCTCGAGTACGGCGTCGCGTGCGTCTCCGGCACGAACGGGAAGACGACGACGGCCCGGATGCTCGCGGACATCTCGCGGACCGCGGGGTGGGATCCGATCCACAACCGGTCCGGCTCGAATCTCGATCGCGGCGTCGCCGCCGCGCTCCTCGAGCACAGCTCGTGGGCAGCGGAGCCGCGCGGGAACTTCGGACTCTTCGAGATCGATGAGGCGTCGCTCCCGAGCGCCGTCGGCAGGCTGCAGCCGCGCGTGGTCGTCGTCACGAATCTCTTCCGCGACCAGATGGACCGCTACTTCGAGCTCGATACGCTCGCGAAGAAGATCGGCGACGCGCTCGCCGCGCTTCCCGCGACCACGACGCTCGTGCTCAACGCCGACGATCCGCTCGTCGCGAACCTCGCGGTGCGGCGCGACGCGAAGACGATCTTCTTCGGCGTCGACGATCCGAACGTCGGAGGGGTCGTCCCGCAGGCGATCAGCGACGCGACGCGCTGTCCGCGCTGCAAGTCGCCGCTCAAATACGCCCGCGTCGTGCTGGCCCACGAGGGCGACTGGTCGTGTCCGTCCTGCGGGCTCACCCGCCCGCCGCGCGATGTCTCGGCGACGAGGGTCGTGCTCGGCGCGGAGGGCAGTGAGATCAGCCTCGCCGGGACGGTGGGGAGCATCTTCGAGTCGGTGCGCGTTCCGATCCCGGGGCTCTACAACGCCTACAACGCCCTCGCGGCGCTCGCGGCGGCACGCGCCCTCGATCTCGGACTTGCCGAGGCGATCCGCGCGCTCGCCAACTTCCGTCCCGCGTTTGGAAGGCTCGAGACGATCGAACACAAGGGCAGGACGCTCCGCCTCGTCCTCGTGAAGAACCCCGCGGGGTTCAACGCGGCGATCGGTGCGCTTCTCGAGACGGGCCGGAACCCACGCCTTCTCGCCGCGCTGAGCGATCGAGACGCGGACGGTCGTGACGTCTCGTGGATCTGGGACGCCGACTTCGAAGCGTTGGCGCCGTCGGTCGAGCACGCCGTCATCACGGGCCTACGCGGGCGCGATCTGGCGCTCCGCTTCAAATATGCCGGCCTCGCGAAGGAGCGGATGCAGGTTGTGGACGACTGGAGCGCTGCGATCGAGCGCGCGATCACGCTCGCCCCCGAGGGCGGCGAGGTCGTCGTCCTGGCCACCTACACGGCTATGCAGGCGTTGCGAGCGGTGCTCGCGCGGGCGGGCGCCGCCGTGCCCTTCTGGGAAGATTGAGCTGATGGACCTGCGCATCGCCCACCTCTACCCCGACCTCATGAACATCTACGGCGATCGCGGCAACGTCATCGCGCTCACGCAACGCGCGAAGTGGCGCGGCATCGAAGTCGAGGTGCGGCCGTATTCCGTCGGCGAGTGGATCGATCCTGAGTGGCCGGATGTGTGGTTCTTCGGGGGTGGCCAGGATCAGGGGCAGGACATCGTCGGCGCCGATCTCGCGGGAAAGAACGGTGCGGCGTTGCGAAAGTCGGTCGAGGGCGGCGCCGCGATCTTCTCGGTTTGCGGCGGCTATCAGCTGCTCGGCCACGAGTACGTTCCCGAAACGGGTCCCTCGATACCGGGAGTCGGCATCCTCGATGTCACCACCCGCGCCGGCAAGCGGCGATTCGTCGGCAATCTGCTCGTGGACTCACCCGATGGGCAGCTCGTTGGTTTTGAAAACCATTCGGGTCGAACGTATCTGGGATCGAGCGCCAAGCCGCTCGGGACGGTGATCGCCGGGAACGGCAACAACGGCGAGGACAAGACCGAGGGCGCCGTCCAGGGGAAAGTGATCGGCTGCTATCTCCACGGGTCCGGTCTGCCGAAGAACCCATGGCTTGCGGATCGTCTGCTCGGGTGGGCCCTCGATCGACGGCACAAGAACACCGCCTTGGCTCCGCTCGATGACGCCGACGAAACGGCGGCGCGAGCTCAGGCGAGTGAGGTGGCTCGCACGAGGACGTAGACCAGTACTCCGGTACCGGCTTCTTGTCCTATGCGACCCGAGCGCCATCCTGTGTTGACTGCGCCGCGTGTTCCGATGCGCGGCCGCTCGCGGAGCGCTCATCGCGCTGGCCCTCCTGTCGGCTGGGGGATTCACGGCGAGCGCGGACGATGGCCGACCGCCGGCGCCGAGCGGCGCCGGCCATCCTCCGACCTCGAGCCCGATCCCTCTCACGGAGCTCCGGCCGAGCGATATCCACACGGCGCCTGTCCCCGCGATCGTGCCGGAGTCCGATCCGGTTGGCGAGCCCCTGCGCGTGCCGCAACCCAAGAAGGAGCTCGTCCTGTTCGTGGGCGGCTACGGCTCTCGCTCCGATGACGGCGCGTTCGACGTGCTTGCCGCGCGCTTCCCCGCTGACCGCTACGAGGTACGGCGGCTCGGGCAGGATCCGCGGTTTCCCTACGACACGTACGGCGGAGTCGACGCGAACGCGAAGGTCCTGACGGATGAGATCCGGACCATCCGCGGCGACTACGCGGCCGTGAACATCGTGTCGCATTCGATGGGCGGCGTCGTGACGGACCGAGCGTTCGCGAATGGCCTCTCCGCGAGCGACGGTGTCCGCACCTTCGTCGCCATCGCCGGACCGCACAGCGGCGCCGATTACGCCCGCGCTCCTGCGTTCCTCCTTCCGATCCTCGGGCCTGTCGAGGACATCGTGCGCGCGGTCGGAGTCGCGGCCGCGCGTGATCCCTCGAGCGACGCGATCCAAGACCTCGCGGTGGCGCGGCCCATCCGCGCGCCGGCCGGCATCGCCCGCGTCGATGCAAGCCTCGCGACCGATGGTCTGGTCAACGAGTTCGACGCCCGCGACCCTGGCGTGCCGCAGCGCGTATTCCTTCCAGCGTCGCTGCGCGAGCTCGTCGACGGACACGGCGGCAGCCTGGTCAACCGCCAGATCGCGGATCTCGTCGTTGAGACCGTCCGCACGCACGAGGTACCACCCGACCGCCGCGATCCCATCACACGCCTGCTCGCCCCGATCCTCTGGGACCAAGAGACGCGCTTGTGGCGGCGGTTCCTGCTGGTGGCGGCGCTTGGCGCGGTCTGTCTCTACCTCGCGCGGTGGGTCCCCTTCTGTCGGCGGGTGATCGACGAGTTCGGCTCGTTGTGCAGTCGTTTCGTGCGCGCGCTCGGTCGATGAAGGGCGAGCGCGGACAAGCGATCGTCGAGTTCGCTCTCGTCGTCCCACTTCTGCTCGTGGTGGTCCTCGGAGTCGTGCTTGTGGCTGAGATCGGTGTGGCGCGCCTGGCTCTCGAGCACGCGGCGGCGGAAGCGGCGCGCACCGGATCGCTGACGAACGACGACGAGCTCGTGCGCAGCACCGTGGCCGCCGCCGTCGCGCCGCTCGATGCGTCAGCGGTGAAGGTGATCATCGAACCGACCGAGAACGAGAGTCCCCGATCGTCGACGCCACGCGGCTCGCTCCTGCGCGTCCGACTTCGGTACGCGATTGCGATCCCGCTTGGATTCGTCGGCCTTCCTCGCCTGATCGTCGAGGGAGCGGCCGCGCGCAGGGTCGAGTGGACCCCGTGAGGGACGAGGACGGCCAGGTGATCCTTGCGGTGGTCCTCGCGCTCGGGATCGCGGCGACCGCGATCGTCGGGCTTCGCGCCGCTCAAGAGCGGATCGTCACGGGCGCCCGCGCGCAGCGGGCGGGCGAGGCCGCCGTCGAAGCGGCCGCCCAAGCCGTCGTCGATGTCTACGCGGCGCGGCCTTCGGCGGCGAAAGAGATCGTGCTCGATCCGCGCGTCGTCGAAGTGGCCCGAGCGGCGGCTGAAGAGCTCGCGCGGGAGAACGGTGGCCGGGGGGTCGAGCAGGTCCAGCTCTCGTGCGTCGGAGATCGGATCGAAGCGCGACTCGTGCTGCGCGGCCGCTCGCACCGCGCCGGATTCCGAGCACCCGAATGCTCCCCGCCCTGACCTTCACGCCCAGGCGCTTCGCGATCCCTCGGCGCAGGCTTCTGCTCGCGGCCGGCGGGTCAACGCTGCTGGTCGCGTCGATCCTTTCGACGGTTTTCGTCCCGCCGCGATCGGCGGACGAGGAAGCCGCACGGACGTCTCTGGCGCAGCGCCTTTCGATGTCCACATGGGCGCTTGCGGTCCCAACGGCGTGGCTCGCGGCGCCACTCGCGGAGGTCCGGAGCGGCGACAGCGTCGATCTGCTCGCGGTTCGCACCGGCGATCGTCCCCTCGCGGTCGCGATCGCGGCCGACCTACGCGTCATGAGCGCCGACGAACGTTCGATCGTCTTCGAGGTCGACGAGGAGAGCGCGACCGCGATCGCGTCCGCGCGTGCGTCGGGATTGCTCATCGTCCCGCTCCTCCGCTCCGCACATTGACGGTCCGGGTAGCGCTCTACGGAGGCGCGGACCTCGTGACCGCGGCCGAGGTGCTCGGGTTGATCCCGGTCGAACCAACGCGCGCCGACGTCGCGGTCGTCGACCTCCGCGACGCTGCCGCACTGTCGCGTGCGGCGACGCTGGCGCCGGAGCTACCGCGTGTCGTGATCCTCGCCGACGAGCAGGTCGCACTCGCCGGAGCGCTTGGTGTTCCGGGCCGCTCGATCGCGAGGTCGTGCGAGCCCGCGGTGCTGGGGCCACTGATCGCGGCGACTCTTCCTCCGGCCAGGCGGAGCGCGACGCGATCGATCATGGTCACGTCGGTCCGTGGCGGAGCCGGCCGATCTCTCCTCGTCGCAAATCTCGCGCGTCGCCTCGCACCGCATCGCTCCACTCTCTGTCTCGACCTCACCGGCGATGGGACGTTGAGCTGGTGGCTCGGCGCGACGAGCGGAGGTTGGTCCGAGCTCGAGGATCTGACCGATGAGCTGACGGCCGAGCATCTCGGTGTCGTCGCCACCGAGGCGGCACCCGGTCTTCGTCTCGTCGGAGGTCCGCCGTTCGCTCCGAGCGTGCGGCTCGCGCAGTCCGCGTTTCGCGCGGCGCTCGAGCTCTCGGAGATCGTGCTCGTCGATGCGCCGATCCTCGCCGACGAACGCACGCGTCGTCTCGCCGCTTCGGCCGACCGCGTGCTCGTGATGAGCTACGACGACCCAATCTCGGTCGCCGCCCTGGGATCCGCGGATGTTCCGGAGGGAGCGTGGCTGATCGCCTCGCAGTCGATCGCCACGTCGCTCGGCGGACGCGACGTGTTTCGCGCGCTACCCCGCGCGGAGGGGACGATCGCGGCCGCGACCTCGCGACCGACCTCTCTCGGCGGTGCGCTCGGCAAGGCGTACGACGGGCTGGCCGAGATCATCGCCATCGACTCGACGTGACGGTCGCCGCCCGTGCCCGCATCGAGCGCGGGGTCGTCGCACGCCTTCGTGAAGCTCCGGATGGCCGGCCGCGGCGCGAGCAGCTCCCGGCGGCCCTGCGCGAGACGCTTGTGGACCAACGCCTCGTCATCCCAGCGGGAGAGCTGCGGTTACTCGAGCGCTGGCTCGAAGATCGCCTGTTCGGTCTCGGCGAGCTCGCTCCGCTCCTCCGCGACGATCGCGTGACCGAGGTCATGGTCAATGGCACCCGGGGTGTGTGGGTCGAGCGCGACGGCCGGCTTGAGGAGACCCCGATCCACTTCTCCGATCCTGAGGAGATCCTCGTGCTGATCGAGCGCCTCGTCGCGCCTCTCGGCCGGCGGATCGATCTCGCCAGCCCACTCGTCGATGGACGACTCCCCGATGGCTCTCGTGTCCACGCGGTGATCCCACCGATATCGCTCGTCGGGCCGGTCCTGACGATCCGCCGATTCGGGCAGCATGCGCTGAGCCCCGACGATCTCGTACGGAACGGGACTGTCTCACCGGGTGCGATGGACTATCTCGTGCGCGCCGTGCGCGAACGGCGAAGCGTGCTCGTGTCGGGCGGCACCTCAAGTGGGAAGACCACCACGCTCAACGCGCTCGCCTTCGCGGTGGGGGATCGCGAGCGCATCGTGACCATCGAGGACGCGGCCGAGCTCCGCCTCCCGCAACCCAACGTGGTGGCGCTGGAAACGCGCGCGCCGAGCGTCGAAGGCTCCGGCGCGGTCGACGTCCGAGCGCTTCTCCGAGCGGCGCTCCGCATGCGGCCCGATCGCATCGTCGTCGGCGAGGTCCGCGGGGGAGAAGCCCTCGACATGCTGCAGGCGATGAACACGGGGCACCGGGGGTCTCTTACGACCGCGCACGCGAACGGTGCCCCGCACGCGCTCATGCGGATCGAGACGATGGCTCTCATGGGTGGGATCGATCTCCCGCTCGAGGCCATCCGCGAGCAGATCCGCCGAGGCATCGACGTCGTCGTGCATCAGGAGCGCGACCCGGCGGGAGTTCGGAGGATCGTCGAGATCGCGGAGCTCTCGCCGGAGCGCGGCGATCCGTACACCCTGAGCCGGATCTATCCGTGATCGCGATGCTCCTCGCCCTCGCCGGGGTGACGCTCCTGATCCTGCTCGATGAGCGACGTCAGGCCGCCGTGCTCGCGGCCGCGGCGCGGCTCGATCCGCGCGCGCGTTCGGGAATGCGCGAGTGCCGCCTCGCGCTTCCCGGGCTGGTCGACGCGGTCGCCGCGGCGCTCTCGAGCGGGCTCTCGGTTCAGCTCGCACTCAGCGAAGTGGCGCCGACACTACCCCGTGCGCTCGCGCTGCCGACCGAGCGCGCGGCGGCGTCGATGACCCTCGGCGCGTCCGTTGACGAAGCCGTCGGCGCGTATGCCGGCGTCGTCGCCGCTGAAGACCTCGCGCCATTTGCGATCGTTCTCGGAGCGTTCGCGCGGAGCGGCGGCAAGATCGGGCGGAGCCTCGCTCGCGTCGCGACGTTGCTCCGCGGACGCATCGCGCTCGAGGACGAGCGCAAGGCGCTCACGGCGCAAGGACGCGTGTCGGCGATCGTGCTCGTCGCGCTCGCGCCGCTCGGTGGGATGTTCTTCGCGGTCATGACGCCCGAATACCTCGCGGCGATGTTCGATCGAGGCCGCGTCATTCTCGTCGTCGCCGTCGTCCTCGAAATCGTTGGAGGCCTCTGGCTCTGGAGGATCCTTCGACTTTCGTCGCCGGCCGCCGACCTGGCGACGCTGCTCGACGCGGTGATCGTCGGTCTCGAGGCGGGCCTCACGTTCGAGCTCGCTCTCGGCGCCCTCGTCACTCGCGCGCCGATGGTCGCGCGACTTCCGGAGGCGCGACGCCTCCTCGCGGACCTCGCTCTCGGACGCGGCGCAAGCGAAGCGTTCGGCGCGTTCGGCGACGCCGGGCCGACCGAGGCACGCGTCGCCGCGTTGGTGCGCGCCGCCACTCGCTTCGGCTCGCCTCTCGCGACACTTCTCGTGACTCAGGCGGATGCGCTCCGGACCAGCGATCGTCGACGCGCGGAAGCTCAGGCGCGTCGGCTCCCAGTACTAATGCTGTTTCCGCTGGCGGTCTGCATCCTCCCGGCTTTGCTCTGTGTGTTCCTGGGTCCTCCCCTCCTCTCCCTTTTGGCCTAGTCCGTCTGGCCGGTGTCAAAACGGGAGACAACTA
>Ga0137415_10007700_pt1 | contig 10682 bp, 10 predicted proteins | sample CZODoug3_1_1_16f_FD_183082 | JGI IMG/M metagenome (GOLD analysis project Ga0137415, IMG submission 183082) | Vadose zone soil fungal communities from Angelo Coast Range Reserve, California, USA - CZODoug3_1_1_16fungal (Hybrid Assembly) | ecosystem: Environmental > Terrestrial > Soil > Vadose...
AATGCCGGACGTATTTAGATGTCTGATAATTAACACCTGTCCTTAGGTGTGAGGTAATTATTCTCGCTGTCTTTACTTGTTTTCAACATAATTTTTAAAATTTATTACTATGCCAGTACAACCAACCTACCCGGGGGTTTATATTGAAGAACTGCCCAGTGGTGTGCGCACCATTACAGGGGTAGCCACTTCCATTACTGCGTTTATCGGAAGGGCCCTGCGTGGGCAGTCCGATGAGGCGGTGACAATAACCAGTTTTTCCGACTTCGAGCGTCTGTACGGTGGCGTCTGGGCAAAAAGTATGGTAAGTTACGCCGTAAGGGACTTCTATATGAATGGCGGTAGTACGGCTGTGATCGTCCGGATCAATAAGAATGCCACCAAAGCCAGTATCGATGTGCCTACCAGTCCGGCGGGCACGCTGACGCTGGAAGCTGCCAGTGAAGGGAGCTGGGGGAATAATTTAAAGATATCCGTGAATTATCAGACAAAGGATACTTCCAATCTCAATCTTTTTAACCTGATCGTAAAGGAGGATGTAGCTGGCGGGAGCACGGAAAAATTCCTGAATGTTTCTATAGACGAGGATGATCCGAGGTATTTGCCAAGGGTGCTGGCACAAAATTCTTTGCTGGTGAATGTGAAAGGGACCATGTCTGTCAGCAGACCTGCCGAAACCCTTGTAGCTTCCCCGGAGAGTCCTCCCTCCAGCCCTATTAAGATGGTGGACGCCCCCATATCTGTGACGACGACTGGCAGTGATGGAGACGATGTGGGCAAGGAGGAGTTCAACGAAGATTCAACCACCTTCACCCGGTTGAATTACAAGGGAGGCACGATGGTGATTCTCTTCTCCGGCCGGGATATCACCGTGGAGTTTAACGCTGGCGTCTAGAGGCGGCGATAGACGCTCACTATTGCCGGATCAAGGGGCGGTCGCACCAGTACTTTCTTCGGAGGTCGCTTGGGCACTTTCTTCGGAAGCCTGTAGGCCGAGCTCGATCAGTTCCTGAGCCCGCCCCCAGCGCTGGCGGGCGTTCAACAGCACAAGCAGCAACTCTTTGTCTTCGCGCGTCACGACGGCTATCAGACAGCGTCCTGCTTCCCTCGTATAACCGGTTTTCACCCCGACCACGCCATCCATGGTGCCCAACAGGCGGTTGGTCGTTCGGGCGATGAACTTCTTCCGCTGATCGGCTGTGCGGATGACGGCGGCCGGCGCCCTGACGATAGCGGCGAAGGTCTCATTCCCCATGGCGTAGGTGGTCAAGGCGGCGAGGTCTTCGGCGGTCGAATAATGGTCGGGCATGTCGAAGCCGCAGGCGTTCTGGAAGTGCGTCCGGGGCAGTCCGAGGGTGGCTGCCTTGGCATTCATCCTCGCGACGAAGGACTCCTCATCGCCTGCCACGTGCTCGACTGCGGCCAAGCAGGCGTCGTTTGCCGAGCGGATCAACATGGCTTGCAGGAGGCCCCGTAGCGGGACCAACTGGCCGGGCTTCAGATGGAGCTTGATCCGGTGGGCCGCCGCTGCCCGTCGGCTGACCGTTACCTGGTCCTCAAGGTTGCCTTCTTCGAGGATCACGATGGCCGACATGATCTTGGTGAGGCTAGCGGGGGCCATAGGCTGGTCTGCGTGATGTTCGAACAGGATGCGGCCGCCCTTGAGGTCTTGCAGCAGAATGCCTTCCGGGGATGCAAAGTGTCGCGGGGCCTTCCGTGAATAAGCCTTCGGAACCTTCACGTGAGCGGGGCTCCCCTTCGAGGCGCGGAAAGTACGGGAAGGAGGATCCGATGCCAAGCTGGCCGCGTGGCCGACTGACAGAAGGAAGAGCACGACCGAGGCCACCGAGGCGGCGACCAGGCGACCGCGGGAGCGCCTCATGAAGGGATTGTGACCCGGAACTTCAGATCTTTCAATCCGGCCTCCAGCACTTGGTGGAAGAATCGCAGCAGGTCAGCCAAGTCCAGCCAAAACCCGCAGTTTAGACACCGGGCGTACAAGCGGCGACTGTCCAGCGTGTACTGCCGCTCGAACATCATGAACCCCTGGCATTTCAGGCACATCATGGGCTGACACTTTGGCACGGTGATGGGTGGGAGTCAAGCGAAATGACACGCCATATGCGCCTTCATTTGATCCGGTTCATGATGATGGCGATGCATCCGGCGAGCAGGCCGCCGCCGGTGATGGTGAGCACGAAATTGGTGGGGCTCTTGTCACCGTTGATCAGATCCTGCACCCCTCCCTGCACCATCAACACCGCAAGCGTCATGACCGCTCCTGTCGTAAACCACCAGAGAAATGTCTTCACGGGCTCGACTCCATGTCTTCCGGAGCCAATCTAGCCGCGATCCCTCTGAAATGTCAAGCTTACGGAATTTGCCTCAGTTCCGAGGCACGAGATTGGAACGCGGGTCCTTGGCCAGAAAGATCGAGATCGTGTTGGCAAGGTTGTTTGCGGTCACCAGGCCTGGCCTAGGATCCTGGGGCGCGAACGAGACGGCCGTGACCGCGAAGGGCGCGGCGCCGGTGCGGTAGCTGCGGGGAGGCTGCCAGAAGGTGCCGTCTCCCTTCCCGAGAAGGACAGAGAGGTCGCTCGACAGGTTGTTCGCGACGGCGATGTCCGTCTTGCCGTCCCCGTCGAAGTCCTGGGTCACCGTCGCGATCGGACCGGCGTTCGCACCGAAGGAGACCCCTTGCGTAAACGTGCCATCTCCCTTGCCGAAGAACACGCTGATGTCATCCCGTTCGCCGTTGACGACGAGCAGGTCCAGATGGCGATCGCCGTTGAGGTCCAAGACGGACACGTTGAGCGGGCTGTGACCAGTCTTGTAGGCGACAGGCGGGCGGAAGGTTCCATCCCCGTTGCCCAGAAAGACCACGACGCTGCTGCTCATTTTGCCCCCGTGCGTCACCACGAGGTCCGGTAGGCTGTCCTCGTTGACGTCCGCGGCCACGACGGAGGTCGGGGTGTCGCCGTATTCATAAACGGCCTTTTGAAGGAAGCTGCCGTCCCCACGCCCGAGAAGGATCAGGAGCTTGTCGTTGCGGAGCGCCACGGCGAGGTCCGCCTTGCGGTCCCGGTTGAAGTCTCCGACGGCCACGCTGACCGGCGACCTGACCGCCGGATAGCTGTCTCCTCGCGTGAACTGGCCGGTCCCGTCGCCCAGGAGGATCGTCACCCGATTGTTGCCGGCGGTCGCCACGGCCATGTCGAGCTTCCCGTCCTCGTTGAAGTCGTGAAGCACCACCGCCCGCGGCTGTTCCGGCATTCGGATGGTCACCGGGTCGCGAAAGTTACCGTCGCCGATTCCGATCAGCACGCTGAGCGAGTCACTGCCAATGTTGGTTGTGATCAGATCGGCGATGCGGTCCCCGTTCAGGTCCCCCGTGACGACGCTCGTCGGATTTTTTCCGACCTCGACGGTTTTGTAGAGATAAAAAAGGTCGGGGGCCTGGTGGGATTCGCTCCGCGTGCACCCGGTCCCTACCAGCAGGAGGAGACAGGCCGAAAGACGCAGGCACATGTGGCGCGGACTGTTCACAAACCGACTATTCTACGGAGTCGGCATCGGTGGCGCAACCCGACTGCCTGCGTCTTGCGCCGACCGTGACCCTGATATAGACTCGCCCCATGCCGATCTCGGATGTCAAAGATATTGCGCGGTATGTGGGACAGGAGGCGACGGTTCGAGGGTGGCTTCGCCACAAGCGGGTCGGAGGCAAGATCGCATTCCTCGTCGTGCGGGATGGGACGGGCGATATACAGGCCGTCGTCAGCAAGGCTGCGGTCGGGGACGAAGCGTTCGAGCTGACCAGCCGGCTGACCCAAGAATCGTCCCTCGTGCTGACGGGAGCCGTCCAGGCCGACGCGCGGGCACCGGGCGGGCACGAGCTGCATGTCAACCGGCTAGAGGTGCTCCATCTCGTTCAGGAAGAGTTCCCGATCCAGCCCAAAGAGCACGGGACCGGCTTCCTGATGGAACATCGGCATCTCTGGATCCGATCCCACCGCCAGCAGGCGATCTTGCGCATCCGTCACGAGATCATCCGCGCCTGCCGCACTTTTTTCGATGACCGCGGGTTCCTCCTGGTCGACACGCCCATCTTCACCCCGAACGCCTGCGAGGGGACCACCACGCTGTTCGAAACCGACTATTTCGGCGAAAAGGCCTATCTGACCCAAAGCGGCCAGCTCTACAACGAAGCAACCGCCGTGGCGTTCGGCAAGGTGTATTGTTTCGGGCCGACCTTCCGGGCCGAGAAGTCCAAGACTAGACGCCATCTCATGGAGTTCTGGATGGTGGAGCCGGAAGTCGCCTTTGCGGAGCTCGCCGATGTCATTGCACTGGCCGAGGAGTTTCTGACGTCTATCGTCGCCCGTGTGCTGGAGCGCCGGCGGGAAGAGTTGAAGGTCCTGGAACGGGATATGAACAAGCTGGAGGCCGTCGTCGCCCCGTTTCCACGGATCACTTACGCCGAAGCGGTGGAACGGCTGCAGAAGAAAGGCAACCCGATCCAACCGGGTGACGACTTCGGCGGCGACGAGGAGACGATCCTCTCCAATGAGTTCGACCGCCCGGTGATCATTCACCGCTATCCGACGGCCTTGAAGGCGTTTTACATGCAAAATGATCCTGAGAACCCGGATCTGGCTCTGTGCATGGACGTTCTGGCTCCGGAAGGGTACGGCGAGATCATCGGTGGCGGGCAGCGCATCCACGAGCGCGACAAGCTGCTCGCGCGCCTGAAAGCCTACCAGTTACCCGAAGACGCCTTCCGGTGGTACGTGGAGCTTCGCACGTTCGGATCGGTCCCGCACGCCGGTTTCGGGATGGGTATCGAACGAGCGGTGGCCTGGATCTGTGGGCTAGAGCATGTCCGGGAGACCATCCCATTCCCTCGCATGCTGTACAAGATTTACCCCTAACCCGTTCGCCTCTCACAACTGGTCGTGGTAGGCTTCGCTACCAATCCCTAGGCAAGCCAACTAGGATGTCCCGATTTATCCACAGGCCATGGTATTAGGGAAGGTTTTCCAATCCATTCAAAAACCATAAATTTTTCTTGACAATGCCTGGGCGGCAGGTATACTTGCGCCGAATAGTGGGTGAAAGTGGGTACGAGTGGTTCTCTCCTAATGATAAAACGTTAGGATGAGCGACCTCTTATTGTTGGCCACTGATGATGGAACGTGGTCAGGATTGCAGTCATGCACCGCCCTGTGATGCTGCAAGAAGTGTTGGCTTGGCTGCAACCAAGGGCTGGTGGGATCTATCTCGACGGGACGACTGGGGCGGGAGGACACAGCGTGGCCATCCTTGAAGCGAGTGGGCCGGATGGGCGGATCGTCGGGTTGGATCGTGACGCAACAGCGGTGGCGACGGCCCGGCAGGCGCTCCGCCCGTACGGCGATCGGGCGCTGATCGTGCAGGCTGCCTATGGTGATGCCCCGCATGTGGTGCGAGAGACGACAGAGCGCAATCTCGATGGCGCCCTGCTGGATCTGGGTGTCTCCTCCCTGCAACTGGACACGCCCGCCCGGGGGTTCAGTTTTCTGGCGAACGGACCGCTGGACATGCGGATGGACGTGCGGGACTCCGTGACGGTTGCGGATCTCGTCAATCGCCTGCTGGAGAAGGAGCTAGTCCGGATCCTTCAGGAACGCGGAGAGGAACGCTACGCACGACGCATTGCTAGGGGAATCGTCCGGCGGCGAGCCCAAAGCCCCATTCTGACGACTCTGGCGTTGGTTGAGGTCATCCGAGAAACGGTACCGTCGGCGTACCTGCACGGACGGCTCCACTTCGCCACGCGGACCTTTCAGGCGCTGCGGATCGCCGTAAACCACGAACTTGAATGTCTCGAACCGGCTCTGCGACAGATCGCCGCGCTGTTGCTTCCCGGCGGTCGGTTTGTGGTCCTCGCCTTCCATTCGCTCGAAGACCGCATCGTGAAGCATACGTTCCGGGCGCTGGCGCAGGGACCAGCAGCGGGTTTCACCGTCTTGACCAAGCGCCCGATCACACCGTCGGCCCAGGAATGCGCCGAGAATCCCCGTGCCCGCAGTGGCAAGCTGCGGGTGCTGGCTGCGCGGGAGGCTGCCGCATGAAATTCGTGGCCGGAACGGTGCTGTTAGCTCTCGCTCTTGGCGCCGTGTGGGAGAAAATGGACATCTATCGGACGGGGTACGCGATTGAGCAGCTCCAGGCACGGAAGAAGCAGGCGCAGCAGGAGCAGAAAATGCTGAAGCTGGAGTTCGCCCGGTTGACCGCGCCGGATCAGATCGAACGGGTGGCGGTGTCTCGGCTCGGCATGACGCAGCCCCGGTACAATCAGGTCGTGCTGGTGCAGGGCGTTTCGCCGCCATCGAGGAACGAGCCGGCCGGACGCATAGTCCGGGCGTCGCATACCCAATGAGGGAGGGCCGGCGTCTGCCATGATGGAAGAGGACGCCAGACGCTGGCGGACAGTCGCGGCGGGGATCCTGCTGGGACTTGGCTTTCTCGTCGCCTTGGGCCGCCTGTTCCACTTACAGGTATTCCGCGCGGAGGAGTTGGCCCAACTGGCCAGCCGCCAGTACCAGAAGATGCTTACGGTGGAGGGCGGGCGTGGCGCGGTCTTCGATCGAAACGGTAAGATCTTAGCGATCACCATGGAGGTGCCATCGGTCTTCGGCGCTCCGAAATACGTGTCGGACCCCCGGGCCACGGCCGTCCGTCTCAGCCGTGTGCTCAAGGCGGACGCGCGCCAGCTGGAAGCCAAGTTGAAGAGCGAGCGGGATTTTGTCTGGTTGCAACGACACCTCGCGCCCGAGCGGGCGGAGGGGCTGCAGAGTCTTTCCCTCGACGGCATCGGGGTCATTCCTGAGGGGCGCCGGTTCTATCCCAAAGGGGTCATGCTGTCGCACGTCCTCGGGTTCGGCAATATCGACAACCAAGGCCTGGAGGGGCTGGAGCGGCGGTACGATGCCGTGCTGCTGGGTGAGCGGGGTCGGCTGGTGGTGGAACGGGATGCCTTCGGCGGGGCCGTGTTTCCGAAAGGGCTCAATTACGTCGCGCCGTCCCCGGGCAAGGATCTGGTCCTCACGATCGATGAGGTGATTCAATATATCGCAGACCAGGAGCTGGCCAATGTGGTCACGCGCACGCGGGCGGCCTCGGGCGTCGTCATCGTGGTGGAGCCGAAGACCGGCGCGATCCTGGCCATGGCCGTGCGGCCGACCTTCGATCCCAATGAGCCCAAGGCAGATCCGAACCTGTGGCGCAACCGCGCCATCGGCGACGCGTACGAGCCCGGCTCAACGTTCAAGCTTGTGGTCGCCGCGGCGGCGCTTGAAGAGAAACTGGTCTCGCCGAACGAGTTCATCTATGGCGAGAACGGCCAGTACGTCGTGGAGAACACGGTAGTCCACGATCACCACAAGAACGGGTGGATGACCTTCGCCCAAGTCCTTCAGCGGTCCAGCAACATCGGGATGATCAAAGTGGTGCAGCAACTGGCGCCGGCAAAGCTCGCCTGGTATCTCAACGCCTTCGGATTTGGTCAAAAGACGGACGTCGATCTGACGGGAGAACAGCGGGGTCTGACCAAGGAACTCCGCGAGTGGAGCCGCCGCACGCGGGCTTCGATCGCCATGGGCCAGGAGATCGGTGTGACCCCCTTGCAGTTGGTGATGGCGGTGTCGGCCATTGCGAACGGAGGCTGGCTGATGCGGCCCTACGTGGTGTCCGAGGTCCGATCCTCGACCGGGGAGACCGTTGCTCGCTTCGAGCCGGTCGTCCGCCGCCGCCCCATCTCCACGAAAACGGCCAAGGCCCTGATCGAGATCATGCGCGGTGCCGTCCTGCCCGGTGGCACCGGCACGCTTGGGGCTGTGCCCGGGTACGAGGTGGCCGGCAAGACCGGAACAGCGCAGAAGATCGATCCGCTCACCAGAGGCTATTCGGTGACGCGGACGGTCAGCTCGTTCGTCGGGTTCCTGCCGGCGGACGATCCCAAGCTGGCCATCCTGGTCGTGGTGGATGAGCCGCGGACCGAGCACTGGGGAGGCACCGTGGCGGCGCCCGTCTTCCAGCGGATTGCGGCGCAGGCGGTTCGCCATCTGGGCATCGTGCCGAAAACGGAGCAAGGTCAGATTCTTGCAGCGCGATGAGACTTCGAGAATGCGGGGACGTCCTCGATGGAGTGACGATGCGGGGCAGTCTGGATCGGGAGATCACCGGGCTCACGGATGATTCGCGGCGGGTGTCCCCCGGCTGGCTGTTCGTTGCGGTGAAGGGAACGCAATCGGACGGCCATCGCTTTCTCGCGCAGGCCGTCGCGGCCGGAGCCGGCGCGATCGTAGTGGAGACGGGGCGGGTGTCCGGAGAGACGCTGGCGTCGATCGGGGTACCTGTGATCCAGGTTGGCGACTCGCGCCGGGCCTTGGGTCTCCTGGCAAGTCGGTTCTATGGGGATCCGTCCCGCCGGCTGAAGATGATCGGCGTGACCGGCACCAACGGGAAGACGACGGCCACCTATCTCTGCAAGGCGATCCTGGAGGCCGCCGGCGTGCGGGCGGGACTGATCGGCACCGTGGCTTACCTGTTCGGCGAAGAACGGGTGGCGGCGACCCACACGACCCCCGGCGCGCTGGAGTTACAGGGCTTGCTTCGGAGGATGGTGGACGCGGGCATGCAAGCGGTAGTGATGGAGGTTTCCTCCCATGCGCTCGCGCTCGATCGGACGGCGGGATGCCAATTCGGGACAGCGGTGTTCACCAATCTGACGCAGGACCACCTGGATTTCCATGCCGACATGGAAGACTACTTTCGCGCGAAGCTGCGGCTTTTCACGGAGCTGGACTCAGAGGCGCGCGCCATCGTGAACGACGACGATCCCTATGGCGGACGCGTCGTCGAGGCAACGCGGGCCAGTGTGTGGACCTACGCCATCGATCGTCCGGCCGATCTGCGCGCCGAAGACGTGCAGATTTCCCTGAACGGTGTACGGTTCACGGCTCATACGCCGGCGGGATCGGTCGCTCTCCGGTCTCCACTCGTGGGCCGACACAATGTCCACAATATCCTGGCGGCGGTCGGTGTCGGGCTGGCGCAGGGCGTGCCGCTGGAGGCCAGTGCCGCGGGGGTCGCCGCGCTCAAGAATGTCCCAGGACGGTTCGAGCAGGTGGACGCCGGCCAGCCGTTCACGGTGGTCGTCGACTACGCCCACACCGAAGATGCGCTCTACCGGTTGCTGACCACGGCCCAGACGGTCAGAACGGGCCGGATCATCACCGTGTTCGGCTGCGGCGGCGATCGGGATCGGGGCAAGCGGCCCAAGATGGGGCGGGTGGCCGCGCACTACAGCGATGTCGTGGTGGTCACGTCCGACAATCCTCGCACCGAGGATCCCGACGCCATCATCCGAGAGATTCTCCCCGGCGTGGAAGCAGGGCTGCGGGAAGCGGGGCACGGCCGCTACCTGGTCCATGCGGATCGGCGCGCGGCGATTGCGGAGGCTATACGGCTCGCACGGCCCGGCGATCTGGTGCTGATTGCCGGGAAAGGGCATGAGGATTACCAAATTATCGGGCAGGAGAAGCACCCCTTTGATGACCGCGTGGTGGCGCGGGAGGCCATCGAGGCTCTGGCCCGATGAGCCTGCTGCTGCAGACCGCGGAGTGTTCGGATCAGGAGTCGGATGACGCCGTGCCCCTGTTCACGACCGACGAAATAGTCACGATCACCGGCGGGGTTCTGGCTCAGGCCTTGCCGAATACGGCGATCCGACGGCTCTGGACGGATTCGCGAACGGTCCGGCGCGGCGATCTGTTCGTGGCGCTGACCGGAGCCCGCTTTGACGGTCACCAGTTTGTGGCCGCCGCGCTGAAGAAGGGCGCCGTCGGGGCAATCGTGCGACGAGGGTTCAAGGCCCCGTGGAAGGCGCTCTTGATCGAGGTGGAGGATCCTCTCCGCGCGTTTCAGGAGTTGGCACGCGCGCACCGTCGCCGCTTCGCCATCCCGGTGGTAGCGGTCAGCGGAAGCAACGGCAAGACGACGACCAAGGAGATGATCGGGGCCATCCTCGCGGAATGCTTTCCTGTGTTGAAGACCGACGGCAACCTCAACAACCACATTGGCGTGCCGCAGACCCTGCTGCGCTTGACGGCTCGCCATGAGGCGGCGGTCATCGAGATGGGTATCAGCAGGCTGGGGGAGATGGCGCGGCTCTGCGAGATCGCAGAGCCGACCCACGGCGTGTTGACCAATATCGGACCGACCCATCTGGAGACCCTCGGCGATCTCCGTACCGTGGCGCAGGCCAAGGGCGAGATGCTGGACCGGCTGCCCCGGGACGGCACAGCCGTCCTCAACGCCGACGACGCGTTCTTCAAGGACCTCGCCGCGCGGGTGCGGGGACAGGTGCGCTCCTTCGGATTCTCCGAACGGGCCGACGTGCGGGCTTTGCAGGTCGAGCGACGAGGCCTGGCTTTTTCCCTCATTCGTGTGGGCGTCCGCGGCCGCGCGCGCCCGTTCTCCGTCACCCTGGGCGTGGCCGGGGCCCACAACATCGCCAACGCCCTCGCGGCGGTCGCGACGGGGCTCGCGTTGGGCGTTGGCGAAAGCGCGATCCGCGCGGGGCTCGCTCGTTTTCGCCCGACGGCCATGCGCTCCCAGGTGCGCCGGTGGCGCGGGGT
>Ga0137415_10007703_pt1 | contig 10680 bp, 8 predicted proteins | sample CZODoug3_1_1_16f_FD_183082 | JGI IMG/M metagenome (GOLD analysis project Ga0137415, IMG submission 183082) | Vadose zone soil fungal communities from Angelo Coast Range Reserve, California, USA - CZODoug3_1_1_16fungal (Hybrid Assembly) | ecosystem: Environmental > Terrestrial > Soil > Vadose...
GCCGTCGTCGCGGTTGTCGTCGGTGCCGTCGTCGGTGAACTTGCCGCGGTCGTCCTGTTCTCGGGCTCGGTCGACCGCATTCTCGACGAGCGCGCCGCCCGCAGCGCCGACGCCACACCCGCCGTCGCGCAGGCCTCGGCCCAGCTCGACCGCACCCGCCAGGCGCGTACCGCACTCGACGCCGCGGTGGATCAGGCCAGCCGTCAGCGGGACGAAGCGCTGGTCGTCGCCCGCTGTGAGTACAACCCCTCGCCGGCCTGCCCGCAGACCCACATCACCGGTGTGCCCGGAAGTGGGCCCGAAACACGAACGGCGAAGGACTTTCTCGCCGACACCCAGCGGCAGCTGGACAACGCCGTTAGCAACCGCGACCGCGCGGTGGGAGTCCTCGACTCCGAGGTCGCCGCGCGTGAGCAGGCGCTGCAGAACGCGCGCGAGGCCGCGACGACAGACGTCGACCACGGCCTCGGCGCGCGATGGATGGCGATGAACCAGCACACCTTTGCAAGCCCGGCTGCGCTTGTGATGCGACTGGTGACGATCGTGTTTTTCGTGCTGCTGATCCTCATGCCGCTGATCCTCAAGCTGTGGCGTGGTCAGACAAGCGAGGATCGCGGTGCGGCCGCTCGCGCCGACGTCGAGCGTGCCGAGCTGGAGGCCGACACCGCGATCGCGGTCAAGCGTGCCGAGGTTCGCGCGGCCGTCGAAACACTGTGGGCCGAGCAGCAACTGGCCAGTGTGCGGCTCGCCGTCGAAGCGCAGACTGAGATCGACCGCGAGCAGCAGCGTCGCCGAGTGGTCGAGTCGCTCGAGGCGCCGGTGCAGGCGCAATCGGAGCGCGTTTCCGAGCCGACGGCGGAGTTGGCCGCTGCAGAAACATCTGACAACTTGCCGGCGCTGGCCGAAGCCGTGGGGCCGCGCCGCGAGGGCACCTCGCTGATCCCGACGATCCCGGACGTCACCAAGGCCGCGGCGCGGTGGATCCGCCCGTTCGTGCCGCCGATCATCGCGAGCGCGATCGATACCACGACCAAGCCGCTGCGTGGCGCGCGCCAGGTCTTCGAGGAGACGGAGGAGATTCACTTCTCGCTCAAGCGCACGCAGAGGGTGAGTGTCCAGTCGGAAGAGCACGGGTCGGTGGCCACCGAGCCTGTCGAGCCGCACGCACCACCGGCGTCGGTGGTGTCGTCTGTGGAGCGTCATGAAATGTTGACGGAACGGGAAGGACACCCAGAACTGCGCGGCGCCGACGGCCCTCGCCAGCTACCGCCCGCGGGGTAGTTGCCAGCGGGTCCTACTCTGAGTTGCACCCTGGAATAGGACCCCAGTCGGGGTGCATTTTCTCGGCCTTCTGGCAGTACTCCTGACCCTGATCGGTTGCCAACCACTCCTGCGTTTTCTGCCTCGACCGCGGCAAACGAGCTGCAGTCTCGCTGCACTGTTCATCGGCCAGTACCGTTCGTAGGCTGGCAATCATGAACGACATCGGGCTGCCACCGGGACCGCGGCTTCCCGCGTTGGTGCAGATGGTGCTCTTGATGAGGCACTGGCCGCGGTTCGTCGCCGCGGTTGCCAGACAAGCCGAGCTGATGGCGGAGATCGCCGCGACGAACGTCGCCGACTGGCCGGTGGGGCGACCGTTCGCGGTGGCGCCGAAGATGTCCGAGATCACGTTGGAGGTGATCCTTCGCACGGTCATCGGTGCCAGCGATCCAGCCCGGCTGGCCGCACTGCGGGCCATCATGCCGCGGCTGCTCAACGTGGGCGCGTTGGCGTCGCTGGCGATCGCGCGCCCAGAGCTGCAGCGCCGCCGACCCTGGCGAGGGGTGTGGCGACGCATCGAAGAAGCCGACCGGTTGCTATACGCCGAAATCGCCGAATGTCGGGCCGACCCTGGCGTCGCCGAGCGCACCGACGTGCTGGCCATGCTCGTTCGCGCCACCGACGAAGACGGGCGCACACTCAGCGACCGCGAACTGCGCGATCAGCTGATGACGCTGCTCGTCGCTGGCCACGACACAACCGCGACCGGGCTGTCGTGGGCACTGGAACGGTTGACCCGTCACCCGTCGGTTCTGGCCAAGGCGCGGTACGCGGCCCAGGCGGGCGATGCGGCCGGCGACGACTATCTCGACGCGGTGGCCAAGGAGACATTGCGGATCCGGCCCGTCGTGTTCGACGTCGGCCGCGTGTTGAAAGCGCCGGTGGAGCTGGCCGGCTATCAACTGCCCGCCGGTGTGATGGTGGTTCCCGGAATCGGTCTTGTGCACTCCAATTCGGAGCTGTACCCCGATGCCGACCGGTTCGACCCGGACCGGATGCTCGGCGCGGCCCTGAGCCCGACGACCTGGTTCCCGTTCGGCGGCGGCAATCGCCGTTGCCTCGGCGCGACTTTCGCGATGGTCGAGATGCGGGTCGTTCTTCGGGAGATCCTGCGTCGAGTCGAGCTGGCCCCGACTTCGGCCCCCGGCGAACGGCAGAGGGTCAAGCACGTGATCCTCGTGCCGGGCCGCGGGGCTCGCATACGCGCGCGGGCAATCAGGGAAGTCGTATCGCCGCGAACGGCCAGTGCGGCTCAGGCCTAGCCGCTCGGATCACGCGACCCGGCGAACGCGTCGTAGAGCGTGCTCCTCAGTGCCAGCCTCCGAGCGACAAAGTCGCTGCAGCAGCGCGCCTTTAGTACCCGTTGCAGCTATTGGCGACCTGGAAGATCACCCCCATGTATGGCTGAAGCCCCGGAACGCCCTGCACTTGATGGACCATCCGCGCACGCTGATCCGGCGGCGCGGCGACGAGCCCTTGCAGCCACGCAACCGCCAACGGGTTTGCGTTGAGCTCGTTGGCAGTTGCAGGTGATTGATCGTTCAGCGCCGCCATCACCTGCGGATAGGTGCACGTTGAGTTGATAATCGCGCTCGCATCGGGTTGCGCCGAGGCGATCCCGGCTCCGGTGCTCAGCGACAACGCCAGACAGGCGGAGGTGACAACCAGTTTCGTCCTCGACAGCATGGACTCACGCTATCACTCTCGGTCCACTCGACCGTCCGTTATACGCTGCCGTTGTCTCAGTCCTGCACGGCCTTGGCCAGGGCCACGTACTTGGTCACCCGTGCGGGGTCGCGGGTTGCTTCGCGGACCACGCGGACGACGATCCAAGCTCGGGCGCGTTCCTCGTCGAAGTTCGTCGCGTCGACGAGCGTGTGGAAGCGACGCCGTACGCCGTCGCGGATCTGACCGCTGAACTCGTCCCACCGGTTCCACAACATCGGCGCGACCTCGTAATGGGGATCGCCATTCATGGGCCTTGGAGCGATCACCAGCCACGGCTCACGGTCGGCCGCGAGCACGTTCCCGTAATGAAGGTTGCCGTGAACGACGCGCCCGGTGCTGGCCGGGTCGGTGGCCAATTCTCGGCTCAGCGCGATCGCCTGTTCCACCAGCCGATGCGGGATCGCCGCGCTCCGTGGGAGCGCCTCGAAGCCGTTCGTCCACTCCCCGAGATAGGAAGTGAGCGTGCGCAATTGCGGCAGAGCCGGAACGTGGAGGCGGCGGTAGAGCCCAGCCACAACCTCACACGCCTCGACGTCCGGCAGCATCGACAGACTCTGCGGACGCAGCCGCTCCAGAAGCACGGCACGGCGCGGTGGGTCCGCGCTGAGCAGCCGAACCGCACCGTCGCCGCCCCACCGCCGCAGCGTGAGATGCTCATGCTCGGACTCCGCGTCGGGAAAACTGATCTTCAGTACCGCGGGCGCACCGTCGGAGGTTCGCACCGGCAGCACCGTCGATCGGGGCCCGTTGGTGGGTTCGCCGTCGCGTCGCAGGTCCCACCGCTCCAGCTGGTTTTGTGTGACGCTCGCGAGGTTGGTCACCCTCGGATCGTTTCACCCGCGGCAGCCGCCGTCGAAATTGACTTCTGCGACGCAATCGAGGCCGATTCGCTCAAGCCGCAGACGGGGCGCGCTTGTCGACGGTACGTACACGCGCTTGTCGACGGTAAGTACATAGGCATGGGTGCTGGGGCGTACGTGGGGCGGATTGGTGGACTTGCGGCGGCTCTCGGAATCGGGGCCGCCGTTTTCGTAAGACAGGGAGTCGCGTCGGCCGAGCCGTCGAGTACATCCGGGTCTGCGTCGTCGTCGACGAACTCCTCGACATCGAGCCCGGGGACGTCGTCGTCGGAGAGCAAGCAGCCGGCGGAGGAAAAAGCCACCGCGTCAACGGATTCCAGCGAAACGATGTCCGCTGTCACCGACCCGCCTCCGAAGAAAAAGAAGAAGTCGAGCGCTTCGCAGCCGTCGAGCAAGAGCATGCGCGACGCTGTCGGTTCGACCGGAAAGACGGGTACCACTACGGCCCGAACGGTGCAGTCGGACGCGACTGAGTCAACCAAGGCGGCCAATGAGCCCAAGGTGGCCGCGGCCCCTGCGCCCACGGCCAACGTGTCCGTAGCAGGGACGGCCTCCGCGGTAGGCGCCGATGTAAAGCAGCCTGCGCGCTCGACGGTCACCGCCCCGCCGGCCCCGGTCGAGGTGGTGACCACGGCGATATCAACTGTGGTCAGCGCGGTCCTGAATCCGTTCGCCGGTAACGGGTCGACGGGCGCCCCGGAGTCGCCGCTGACCTGGATGTTGATGGCCGCCGCGCGGCAAGAGTCGTTCGGCCGGACGCCCACCCTCACAAAAGCGGTCAATCCGGTGACGACGTCCGGTGACGCCGGTCCGGCGGCATCCACCGTCACCGCGCTGGCCGCCGCCGACGCACCACCCGCCGTCGTCGCCCGCCCGCAGACGCCGCCGCTGGAGGGATTGCAGCTACTGCCCGTCATCGGACCGAATTTCGTCACCCCGATCGTTGGGTTCATTGCGCAGATACCGCTTATCGGCGACGTCCTCCATCCGCTCATCGGTTATCAGCTGCAGCCGGGTCTGCCCGCAGGCACCCCGGTGCCGCGGGACGTGAAGGTGATCTCATTCGGCGGCACCCCCATCTACGTTCATTTCATGCCGGCGGCTGGACTGAAGGCCGGGCAGCAGGCCCCGACGATCCTCGACGGTCCCGGCCTGGCGCTCCCAGGTGCGACGAACCCAGCGGCCGCGAAGGACGAGTTCCTGCCGAACCAGGTCATCGGGATCCTCCCGGTGCGCCAAGACGGCTACAACGTCGTCACCTGGGACCCGCGCGGCGAATGGAACTCGGGTGGGCAGTTGCAGATCGACTCGCCGGACTTCGAGGCCAAAGACGTTTCCGCGATCATCAGCTGGCTGGCGACGCAGCCCGAGGTCGATCTCAATAGCCCAGGCGATCCGAAGATCGGCATGGTCGGCGCATCGTACGGCGGCGGTATCCAACTGGTGGCCGCCGCGACCGACCCCCGGATCGACGCGATCGTGCCGACCATCGCGTGGCACAGCCTGAACACCTCGCTGTACAAGAATCAGGCATTCAAGAGCAGCTGGGGCACGTTGCTCAGCGCCGCTCTCTTGTTCACGGGCGCGCGCGCGAATCCGCGGATTCTGCCCGCGGCGATCATCGGCGACCTGACAGGCATGGTGTCGCCCGCTGACCAACAGCTGCTCGCTGATCGCGGTCCCGACGAATTGGTGAACACCATCACGGCGCCGACCATGGTGGTGCAGGGCACGGTCGACACGTTGCTCACGCTGGCGGAAGCCGACGCGAACGCAAAAGTGTTGATCGCCAACTGAGTTCCAACGAAGGTCGAGTGGTTCTGCGGCGGGCACGGCGCTTGCCTGACGAGCACCAACAACGGCGAGCTGATCCAGCAGAACACCCTGGCGTGGCTGGACCGCTACGTGAAGGGCAACACATTACTGCCGACGGGGCCCTAGTTTGAATGGGTAGACCAACACGGGACACAGTTCTCGTCGAACGTCGATCCGGTTCCGACGGGCACTTCGATCGTTGCCTCCAGCGTCAAAAGTGCTGTCCTGCCGCTGCTTCCGGTCATCGGCGGCTCGGGTCCACAGCTCAAGGTCACCAGCCTCGGCCCGATCGGCGCACTGCTTGGGATTCCCTCCGGCAGCAAGGCAGTCAACGCTGTCGACCTCACGATTCCGGCAGCGACGACGACCGCCTACATCGTTGGCGCGCCGCAACTGACCCTCACCTATTCCGGCACCGGGACCAGCCGCCACGTGTACGCCCAGCTTGTCGACGACACCACCGGCCTTGTACTCGGCAACCTCGTCACGCCGGTGCCGGTGACGTTGGACGGGCAGACGCACACGGTCTCAGTCCCGATGGAGATGGTGGCGCAAACGCTGAGCCCGGGTGAGACGGTCACGCTGCAGCTGGTCGCATCCGCGTTCCCGTACGAGACGATCACGTCGCTGGGCCAGCTGGATGTGTCGGGCATGACGCTCTCATTGCCGACCGCGAATGCCGCGGACATCACGCAATCGCCCGCGGCGCAGATCACCAGTGCGGCGTAGGGGGTTCGCCTCGGTCGGGTCGAGGACGGCCGCGATATTGACGCGGGCCACGACGCCGCTGGCAAACGTGGTGTAGCTTCGATCGACACACCGATGCGGGGTCGGCGTGCCGAGGAGTATGCGGTGGATGCGACACCATTCGGGCACTACCAGCTGCAGAAGCTGATCGGCCGCGGTGGAATGGGCGAGGTCTACCGGGCCTTCGACACCAATACCGACCGCATCGTCGCGCTCAAGGTGCTTCCTCACCATATGGCCGAGGACGCCACGTTCCAGCACCGGTTCCGGCGCGAATCGCAGGCCGCGGCCGGGCTCAACGAACCTCACGTGGTACCGATCCACAGCTACGGCGAGATCGATGGCAGGCTCTATCTGGACATGCGGCTGATCGAAGGCCGCAACCTTGGGACGATTCTCAGCGAAACCGAGAAACCGCTCGGTCCGGCCTTCGCGTCGACGGTGGTCGAGCAGGTCGCGGCGGCACTGGACGCCGCTCACGAAGCGGGTTTGATCCATCGGGACGTCAAGCCGTCGAACATCCTGCTGACCGATCACGACTTCGTGTACCTCATCGACTTCGGTCTGGCCCGCACCGCCGGTGAAGTCGGCATGACCACGGCCGGGAGCACGCTGGGCACGCTGGCGTATATGGCCCCGGCGCGGTTCGACGGTGGGCAGGCCGATCCGCGCTCGGACATCTACGCGTTGACATGTGTGCTCTACGAATGTCTCACGGGCTCAAGGCCTTATCCCGCGGACAGCTACGAGCAACAGATCAAGGGACACATGGTGTCGCCGCCGCCGCGCCCGTCGGCCATCGACCCGAAGCTGGCGGCATTCGACGACGTCATCGCCAAGGGCATGGCGAAGAAGCCGGCAAAGCGGTATCAGTCCGCGGGCGAACTCGCCGCTGCCACCCGGCGTGCACTTAGCGTGCCGGTCCGCACCAGCGGCCGGTCCGGGCGGCACTCGGCGCAACCGTCGGCCGCCGGCCGGCGAGTATCTCGGCGCGCGTTGGTCGTGTCAGGTGCCGTGGTGCTGGTGGCGGCGCTGTGCGGAGTCGGCGCGTGGCAGTTGTGGGGCGGATCCAACCGGGGGGATGCCCGGTCGGCGAGCCTTGCCGAGTCGTCGCCGTCGGGTCCGGTGGAAGCGCCAAACGGTGCGGTCCCGTCGATCGCGGCCACGGTGCCTGCGAATATAAGGGCGACGGGCCGGCTGGTGATCGGGGTCAATGTGCCTTATGCGCCAAATGAATTCAAGAATTCGGCCGGCGAGATCATCGGGTTCGATGTCGATCTGATGAATGCGGTCGACAAGACGCTTGGGCTGGTTCCGGATTACCGGGAGACGGCGTTCGAGAGCATCATGCCGTCGGTGTCGGGCGGGGACTTCAACGTCGGGATGTCGTCGTTCACCGACACCAAGGTGCGCGAGGCCAACGTCGACTTCGTGACCTACTTCCAGGCGGGGACGTTGTGGGCGCAGCGGGCCGGGTCGACGGTGGATCCCGATGCGGCGTGCGGGCTTCGGATTGGCGTGACGTATGCGTCGATCCAGGAGACCGAGCAGGTCCCTGCCAAGAGCGATCAGTGTGTCGCCGCGGGCGTGGCGCCGATCGACAAAGTGGTCTACACCCGCCAGGACGATCTGACGGCGGCGTTGATCGCCGGTGAGGTCGAGGCGATGGCGGCCGATTCCCCGGTGACGGGGTTCGCGGTCAAGCTGAGCGGCGGCAAGCTGGCGCCGGCGGGGGAGATCTTCGACACCGCGCTGTATGGCTGGCCGGTGGCGAAGGGCTCCGGACTGGCGCAGTCGCTGCGCCAGGCGCTGGAGCACGTGATGTCCACCGGTGAGTACCGGACCATCGCGACCAAGTGGGGCGTGGAGAAGGGCATGGTCGACAAGTCGGTGATCAATGGCGCGGTGACGTGAGGCTCACAGTTCTGCGCGTCTGGTGAGAACATCACCGGTTACGCAGCCGTTGGCCAGGTAGAAGGGCACGAACAGCCGATGGGTGAACTTCCACTGCCCGTCGATTCGAGCGACGTCGTCGTAATAGATCCCGTACGTGTCGACGTTGATCTCGGTGCCGCTGTCGCCCAGTTCGCTCTTCGTTTGCGTCACTCCTCTGTTCATTTCATGAATCGTCGTTGTCGCCTGCGCCTGGTCAGCGCCGGTGAACGTGATGACCGGGGAGTGCGGCGTCTGGATCAGAAGGTCGTAGGTCGTCGTCGCCCGAAGGGTGTTCAGGAACGACTCGCGGCTGTCGTATCGCAGGCCGAGCGGGGGACTCTCCCAAAGCGCGTCCGGAACGAAGACCGCCTCGCATTGCTGCCAGTCGGCACGCGTCACGGCGTCGGAGTAGCGGTAGATGAGGTCCTGTATCGCCAGCCGATCCAGCCACTCGCGCAGTTCAGCTTCCATCTTCGCGACCCTCTGACCCTGCAAAGCAGACCACGCTGCGAGCCCCACGGCCTGCGGCCATGTCGGTGAACGCCGCCTCGACGTCGCCGATGCCGATTCGCCGCGTCACCAGCGCCTCGAGATCGAGCCGGCCGCGGCGGGCCAGCTCGGCGAGCACCGGGATATCTCGCGCCGGGTCGCTTGAGCCATAGACACTGCCACGAATCGTCTTGCCGTCGGCCATCATCGACAGCGCGGAAAACGTCACGGTCTCTTCGATGCCGGCCGCGCCCACCAGCGTGACGGTGCCTCCGCGGCGGGTGGCGTCGTACGCCGCTCGGATGGTGGCGGGCACGCCAACGACCTCGATCCCGTGGTCCACCCCGGCGCCGCCGGTGAGCTCGCGAACCGCGGTGACGACGTCGTCCTCACTTGCGTCGACGGTGTCGGTCGCGCCGTTGGCGGTCGCGGTCACCAGCTGCGCAGCCACCGTGTCGGCGGCGATGATTCGCGCTGCCCCGGCGAGTCGAGACCCTTGGATCGCCGCCAGACCCACACCGCCGCAACCGATTACGAGCGTGCTCTGGCCCGGGCGGACGGCCGCGCTGCGCATCACCGCGCCGACCCCGGTCGTGACCGCGCAGCCCAGCAGCGCGGCGAGGTCGAGCGGCAGTGACGGGTCCACCGGCACAGCCGCTGCGGCCGGCAGCAGCGTCTGCTCGGCCAGCGTCCCCGCACCCATCGACGGCCACACCGCCCCGTCGGCGCTGACGGCGTACGGCTCACCGAAGGCATGCTCAAGCCCGCGCGGGCACAGCTGCGAATCGCCGCGCAGACAGTCCGCGCAGGATCGGCACGGGACGTTCCAGGTGAGCACGACGTGGTCGCCCGGTCCAACGGTGGTCACGTCGGCGCCCACTTCGGTGACGATCCCCGCGCCCTCGTGGCCGAGCGTGCACGGCAGCAGCGCCGGCATCAGACCGTCGCGCACCGACAGATCCGTGTGGCACACGCCGCTGGCCGCCAGCGCCACCTTGACCTCGTGGCGGGCGAGCGGCCGCAGCGTCAGCTCTTCGACCGCGGCGGGCAGGCCGACCTCGCGCAGCACGACCGCTTTCATCCGAACTCGCCCGACGTCGGCGTCATACCGACTTACGATGGCGGCACGACAGGACCCGGTCAAGGAGGCCTGCGATGACCACATCCACGTTGGCGACACTCACGATCGGTGGCGAGCCGCAACCCGGTGGCGCGGGGAGCTACCCCGTGCACAACCCGGCCCGGCCGGCCGAGATCGTCGGCGACGCCCCCGCCGCCGACCGCGCCCAGCTCGACGCGGCCGTGACGGCGGCGCGAAACGCGGCGCCGGGGTGGCGGGCGCTCGACGTCGCCGAGCGGGTCGCCAAGGTCGCGGCGGCGGCGATGACGGCAGGCGAGCAGCTCAAGGAGCGTGACGGCGCGCGGCTGTTCACCAGCGAGCACGGGAAGGTGTTGTCGGAGGCGAGCTTCGAGATCGACACAGCGCCGATGGTGGCTGCAGTCCGCGGGTCGATGGCGGAGGCGGCGCTCGCGCCCGAGCGGATCGACCCGCAGGCGCCGTATCCGCGACTGCACCACGAGCCGTACGGCGTTGCGGCTCTTGTGATTCCGTTCAACTGGCCGCTGGCGGTGATGATGACGAAGCTGACGTCGGCGCTGACCGCTGGCAACACCGCGGTCGTCAAGCTGCCCCCGACGTGTCCGCTGGCCGCGCTGCAGTTCGGCGCGGCGTTCGCCGCAGCGCTGCCACCGGGAGTGGTGAATGTGCTCGCAGCCCCCGGCA
>Ga0137415_10007704_pt1 | contig 10679 bp, 7 predicted proteins | sample CZODoug3_1_1_16f_FD_183082 | JGI IMG/M metagenome (GOLD analysis project Ga0137415, IMG submission 183082) | Vadose zone soil fungal communities from Angelo Coast Range Reserve, California, USA - CZODoug3_1_1_16fungal (Hybrid Assembly) | ecosystem: Environmental > Terrestrial > Soil > Vadose...
GCTGCTTTGCGGAAATAATCCAGGGACAAGCGCAGGCCGGTTTCGAGGTCGGTTTTCGGTTCCCAGCCGAGGAGAGTTCTGGCTTTGGTGATGTCGGGGCAGCGCTGCTTGGGATCATCCTGGGGCAAGGCTTCGTAGCGGATCTTGCTCTTCGATGCCGTGACCGCCAGTACCTGGCGGGCACATTCCAGGATGGTGAACTCGGTGGGGTTTCCGAGGTTAACCGGCAGATGCTCAGTGGCGTGGGAGAGCCGCAGAAAGCCTTCAATCTCATCGCTGACGTAACAGAAGCTGCGGGTCTGGCTGCCGTCGCCGTAGACCGTGAGGTCTTCGCCGCGCAGCGCCTGCTTCATGAAGTTGGGAATCACACGGCCGTCATTGAGCTGCATGCGGGGGCCGTAGGTATTGAAGATGCGGACGATGCGGGTGTCCACCTGGTGATAGCGGTGATAAGCCATGGTCACGGCTTCGGTAAATCTTTTGCTCTCGTCATACACCGAACGCGGTCCGATGGGATTCACATTGCCCCAGTAAGTTTCCTGTTGCGGATGCTGCAAGGGATCGCCGTAACATTCCGAGGTGGAAGAGACGAAGTATTTGGCGCCATACTGGCGCGCGACATCGAGGGCGTGAAAGGTGCCCAGCGACCCGACTTTAAGCGTGGCGATTCCGTGCAGGGTATAGTCCACGGGACTGGCGGGGCAGGCGAAGTGGAACACGTAATCCACCGCCCCGCAGTCAAAGCGCTCATTGATATCAATTTGCTGAAATTCAAAGCGAGGGTCGTGGCGCAGATGATCGAGATTGGCCAGTTTTCCGGTCAGCAGGTTATCGACGGCGACGATGGAATAGCCTTCGCCGAGCAGAGCGTCGCACAAGTGCGAGCCCAGAAATCCGGCTCCGCCAGTTACCAGGGCGCGCGGCTTGTTCATGATTTCTTGATTTTACCGGGGGCCGCATCCGCGCCCTCGGCCGGAGTCACCGGAGTTCCGGCCAGCCGGCCCACGCTGTAGTAAGTAAAGCCGCGAGCGGCCATGGCCTCGGGCTCGTAGAGGTTGCGGCCGTCGATCACAATGGGATATTTCAACTGCTGCTGCAGGCGGTCCAGGTCGAGCCCGGCAAACTCCTCCCACTCGGTCAAGATCAGCAGGGCATCGGCGCCGCTGGCCGCTTCGTACGGGTTGCTGACAAACTCTGTCTTCGAGTTCAGAACTTCGCGCGCCCGCTCCATCGCCGCCGGGTCATAGGCCGCAATCTGACAGCCTTCCTGCAACAGCGCCTGCACCAGCAGAATGGCTGGCGATTCGCGGATATCGTCGGTGCCGCCCTTGAACGCCAATCCCAGCACGCCCAGCCGTTTTCCCCGCAAAGTCCACAAGGCGGTGCGCACCTTGCGCAGGAAGCGCTGCCGCTGCTCCTCGTTGATGCGCATGACTTCGTCCAGCAACCGGAACTCGTAACCGCACTCCCGCGCCACCGCCCGGAAGGCCAGCAGATCTTTGGGAAAGCAGGACCCGCCGTAGCCGATGCCGGGATTGAGAAAGCGCGGTCCGATGCGGCTGTCCGTGCCGATGCCCTGGCACACTTGCTGCACGTCGGCACCCACCGATTCGCAAATCGACGCCACCGCATTGACAAACGAAATCTTCATGGCCAGAAAAGCGTTGGAGGCATGCTTGATCAGTTCCGCGCTCTTGGCGCTGGTGATGATCAGCGGCGGAGGAAGGCGCACCCGGTCGGGCGCGGGAATGGCGTCGCTCCGCTGGTAGTAACTGCCGTCGGTCAAAGGCGCATAGACCTGGCGCAGCACCGCGGCGCAGCGCTCCGTGTCCGCCCCCACCACGATGCGATCGGGATAGAGAAAGTCGGTGACCGCCGTGCCCTCGCGCAGGAATTCCGGGTTGGAAGCGACATCAAAGGAGTCCGGAGGGGCGGCGTTGCGCAAAATGATCTTGCGCACCCAATCGCTGGTGTAGACCGGGACCGTACTTTTTTCCACCACCACCTTGTAGCCGTTGATGGCTCCGGAAATGCCGCGGGCTACCGATTCCACGTAGGAGAGATCGGCTTCACCCTGTTCGGTGGGGGGCGTGCCCACGGCCACGAAAATCGCTTGGCTGGCGCCTACCGCCTGCTTCAGATCGTCGGAAAACGTCAGGTTGTGGCCGCGATGGCGGCGCAACAGTTCGGGCAGGAATTTCTCGTGAATCGGGACCTCGCCCGCCTTCAAGGCGGCCAGTTTAGCCTGGTCGTTGTCCACCACGATCACCTGATGGCCCAGGTCAGCGAAACACGCCCCCGCCACCAGCCCCACATAACCCGACCCCACTACGGCAATCTGCATCCGAACGCTCCCAAGGTACCAAAGTCAGCTAATTACTACGAAATCTTCACCACGAACATCTTCAGCATGAAATCACGAAGAAAAACTGTAGCAGCTTGCCAGCAACGAAGCGAAGCAACAATCCGATGACCTTGCACCAATTATAAAGCCTGGCGATAGTCTGCGGCACCGTGGTTGCGTGTCACCGGCTGGAGTGACGGCGGTCATAGCCGCAACGCAGTGCTGTCCCGCTGTGCAAAACTCTTCCCTTTACGCTCCGAGCCCAGCGCTATTACCGTCATCAGAAGCGCGATGTTCGCGATCTCGAATCCGGCCAGGGCCCAAGCATATCCCAGCGGCTTGCGCAGGGCGTACACCACATTGTTGACCGGGGCGGCGATGAGAATACCCAATTGATAGGCGAACCCGGGCATAAGTCCACGCACGCTGTCGGGAGAAAGTTCGTTGAGGTGAGCGGGAATGATGCCCCAAGCCCCCTGAACGCCCGCCTGCATCACGAATGCTCCAATCCCCAGCGCCAGCAAGGAACCGCCGAAGGTCCAGGCCGGGATCATGGCCAGAGATAACAACAGCGCGAGAATCATGCTACGCCGCCGCCCCAGGCTTTCTGAAAGATGCCCGAACGTGATGGCTCCCAGCACTGCTCCCAGGTTAAAGAGAATTACCAGATAAGCCACAACCTTGGGGTCGAAGCCCCGTGCCGACTTCAGGAAGTCTGGATAGAGATCCTGGGTGCCGTGCGAAAGGAACATCATGAGCGTCATCAACAAGACGAGATAAAGAAAAATCTTCCAATGACTGCTCGCGGTGCGCACGATCGCTCCCACGGTTGGCGCGCGATGCTCTTTCCAGGCCTCCGACTCGCGCACCCGGAAACGGATGTAGAACGCCAGCAGGGCAGGAGCGCCTCCCACCCAGAACATGGCGCGCCATCCCAGGGTTGGCAGGACAAACCGCGCCGCCACCGCAGCCAGCAGATAGCCAATCGAATACCCGCTCTGCACGATACCGGACAAAATCCCGCGCCACTTAGCCGGTGCACTCTCCATGGCAAGCGAAGCTCCGACGCCCCATTCGCCGCCCATCCCGATGCCATAGATGGTGCGCAGGATCAAAAACACGGTGTAGTTCGGAGCAAATCCGCAGAGCAGTTCGACTACGGAAAAGAAAACCACATTCGCCATGAGTGGTTTGCGGCGGCCGTAGCGATCGGCCAGCAATCCAAAGACGATCGCGCCCACAGGCCGCATGGCCAGGGTCGCGGTCATGGTCCACACGATGGCATTCTTGGTGACCTGAAAATGGGCTGCTAGCGTGTCCACCAGAAAGACAACGACGAAAAAATCGAACGCATCCAGGGTCCAGCCCAGAAAGCTGGCTGTGACCGCATGCCACTGGTCAGACTTGGAAGGCGGTACCAGCTGCTCGGGACTTGAAATTGAAGCAGTCAGTTTTTCCTCGTTTCTCGGCACCGTGACCGGGAAGTGTACAACGAGGAGATTGGGTTTGCGGCGAAGACAGTGCGCCGAAGGCAGCGCGATGAAGGCGGCGAACGGAAGGCTTACCACGAGACAGGAGGCCGGAAAGTACGCGGCCGTCCGCACGGCTGCACCCATTTTCTTCCTTTGCTTCCTTCAGGGCGACTCCAGACACCCCGCCGTCGAGGCGGGGTGTGACCTACGGAACAGCTGGCGGCACTCCGGCACTCCCGAGAAGCCGGTAATTCACCCGTAGAGATTACGATAAATATAGCTTTTTGAGTGGCTTAGGGGTAGGATCATTTGTGTTGACAAGAGGGGGGTTTCGGGCGAAACTCCGCTCCAGTACCTGGCGAGTTACCCCCGCGCCGCCAGAGTCGAAGGCGTCTCTCGTCGACCCATGCTAAAGCCTGAACCAATGCGCGATTCCAGGGCGGTCGCCACCCATATTAGCGGTCCGGAATGGACCGAGCCAGAGCTTGCGGAAAATGGGATACCAGAGTCGCCCGACGCGCTGGCTTTCCACCATGAAGAAGAATTACCCGCCGATCTTGCACTGGATTTGAGGTTACACGAAATTCTCGAACATGCGGTCCGGGCCACCGCAGCGACCGGAGCCGTGATTGCATTGTCCAGCGGCGATAAAATGGTGTGCCGTGCCACTTCGGGGAAAAAGGCTCCCAGCACCGGAGCCTTCCTGAATACGCGCTCTGGTCTCTCCGGCCTTTGTGTGCAGACTGGCGAGATGCAACGCTGTGACGATACGCGTACTGATCCCCGGGTCAACGCCGATGCTTGCCGCAATCTCGATATCCAATCGATTGTGGTTCTGCCCGTTCTGGAGGGCACAAAACTGTGGGGCATCCTGGAGATTTTTTCTTCCCTCCCTCACGCTTTCAGCGATGCCGATATCCAGGCGCTGCAAGCCCTCGGCCGCAGGGTTTCCCACACCGTGCGGGAGGCGGTGGAGGGCGGAAGTTTGAGGGCGGAGCCTGACACGTGGTCCGTCCGTCCACAAGCGGATCCGGGGCAATCGGAAACGATGGCTCGCGAAATCGTGGCTCGGGAGATCATGGCTCGCGAGGTCCTGGGATCGGGTCTGCGGGAGCGGTCAAACCGGCGGCGGGATTACCGCACCGGCGCCCTGACCGCTGCGGTCATCGCCTTGGCCGTCTTGCTCGGCTGGATGGTGGGTCGTGTGGGCTGGAGCATGGCGGTCAATCGAGCCCAAGCCCAGATCCCCGTCAGTCCTGAAGAAGCACAAGCTGCCGCGCCAGTACCTCCGCAAACTGCACCGGCAGCGGCGGTTGTGGAACCAGTTGCTTCCGCCAAACCGGTGAATCCGGCGCCTGGCCCGCCGACCGCATCCAAACCCGCTCCAAAACCGAAGGCCGAAGCGGCCGAGCCCGCGGGCGGGCTGGTCGTGTACGAGCAGGGCAAAGTCGTATTTCGGATGGCACCGTTGCCAAAGTCATTGCCCTCCGGCAGTGATTCCGCTCCGGTTCAAACTGCGGTGGAGCGGGAAGGCGATCCCGCTGCCGGTTCTACTCCAATCGCTCCTCCGGCAGCCTATAGTTATCTGCTGGAGCGGGTTGAGCCCGAGTATCCTGAGGAGGCCAGGCAAGAGCACATTCAAGGTCCAGTCGTTCTGAATGCTTTGGTCGGAACCGACGGCGCGGTTCGAGAACTCAAAGTGATGAGCGGCGATCCTCATCTGGTGAGAGCTGCGACTGACGCGGTACGCCAGTGGCGTTTTCGACCCCACCGTTTGCAAGGCCGTTTCGTCGAGTTCGAAACCCGGATCACAGTGAACTTCGCACTGCCGTAACGCATCACTACCCGTAGGCTAGTTCCTTCGCTCTCTGCGCTGCTTTGACCACAGCCTTGATGAGCGTGACACGCAGTTTGCCTTCTTCCAGTTCCATAATGCCGTCGATCGTGCATCCTGCCGGAGTGGTCACCGCGTCTTTCAAAAGTGCGGGATGGTCTCCAGTCTCGAGCACCACCGTCGCCGCCCCCAAAGTCGTCTGCGCGGCCAGCAATGTGGCTACATCTCGCGGCAAGCCAACTTTCACCCCCGCTTCCGCCAGGGATTCCAGAATGATGTAGATGTAAGCGGGACCGCTGGCCGAAAGCCCGGTCACCGCATCCATGTGCTTTTCGTCCACCACCACCGTTTTGCCCACAATGTTAAAGACCGCGCATGCGGTTTCCACCTGCTGCGCGTCGGCGAATTTTCCTTTGCACAGCGCAGTCATGCCGCATCCCAGCGCGCAGGGCGTGTTGGGCATGGCCCGAATCACCGCTACATCGCGGCCCAACGCGTTCTCAATCTGGCTGGTGGGAACGGAAGCCGCCACCGAGATGACGAGTTGCCTGCTGGAAATGTTAGGGCGGATCTGCTCCATCACCTCCTGCACCACCTGCGGTTTCACACAGACAAAAATGATGTCGGCGTCACGTACCGCAGTCAGATTGTCGGTGCCAACCGAGACACCCAGTTTCTCCGCCAGAGCCCGCGCCCGCTCCTCGTGTTGGACCGTGGCAAAGGTTGACTTGGGAGACAGCAGACCTTTTTCCAACAGCGCCTTGAGCAGAATTCCACCAATTTTGCCCGCGCCCAGCACCGCAACTCGTTTTCCGGAAAGATCGAACCCCATAGCTCTGTGTCCTCCGTGGTCAACTCTGTTTTAGTCTTAAATACGCGATGCCTGACCGATGTTTGGAAAACTGGAAAGGGCGTCGGCAAAGCACCCAAGATCCCTCACTGGGCTAGCGCCCAGTTTCGGGATGACGCCGGTGGAATGATGAATAGACTGCCGAGCCGTCCCTGTATGCGAATTTCAGCAGCGCCGCTCAGGCGAGGTCGAATCCTTTCCTTGCCATCTCCACAATGTACCGTCCGATCGGCAGGGAAGCCGTTGCCGCGGGTGAGGGAACGTTCCACACATGCAACATTTTGTCCGACTGAACGAAATGAAAGTCGTCCACTAGTGATCCATCCGGACGTACCGCTTGAGCTCGAACCCCGGAGCCGTCCGCCACCAGATCTGAACTCACGATCTCAGGCACCAGCCGCTGTAGCGCTTTCACGAAGGCACGCTTGCTCAGGGAGCGATGGTATTCGCTGAATCCGTCCCGCCAGTATTTTGTCGCCATGTGCCAAAAGCCGGGATAAGTCATGGTGCCGGCGAAGTCCCGCAGATTGAAATCAGTGCGCCGGTAACCCTCACGTTTGAAGGCCAGCACGGCGTTCGGCCCGGCGTCGACGCCGCCCTGAATCCGGCGCGTGAAGTGTACACCAAGGAAAGGAAATTTTGGATCGGGCACGGGATAAATGAGCGTGCGCACCAGGTGCTCTCTTGCGGGAACCAGATCGTAGTATTCCCCGCGAAACGGCACAATCATGACTTCTGGTTTCTGGCCTGCCATCCGGCTGACGCGATCACTATGCAGTCCGGCGCAATTGATGACGTTTCTGGTGGAGAACGCCCCGCGAGTCGTCTCGAGCGTCATTTCCGCGCCCCGCCGGACCACTTTTCGCACTTCCGTACCGGTACTTATGGTTCCGCCCTGGGCCGCGACAATCTCCGCGTATTTCCTCGACACCACCGCGTAGTCCGTAATTCCTGTGCTCGGCACCAGCAGTCCCAGCAGGCCGCTGCAGTGAGGCTCAATTTCGCGCAACGGTTCCCGCTCCAGCATGCGCAGCCCCAGCAGGCCGTTGGCTTGGCCGCGCTCCAGCAGCTTCTGGAGACCGGGAAGCTCTTCTTCGCTGGTGGCCACGATGACCTTGCCGCAGATTTCATGCTTCAGCTTGTGTTCGCGGCAAAATTCCACCATGGCTGCGGCTCCCTCGACGCAAAGCTTCGCCTTCAAGGATCCAGGCTTGTAGTAAACGCCGGAGTGAATTACCCCGCTGTTGTGTCCACTCTGGTGACGGGCGACACCATCTTCCTTTTCGACCAGCAATAGCCGAAGCTGCGGGAAAAGACGAATGCAATGCATCGCGGTCGAGAGACCCACGATGCCTCCTCCGATCACTACGATGTCGAAACCCTGATCAGGCATAATGGAGTGTGCCGAAGGCGTGACGCCGGCGTCAGATTCTTTATACATTGTCGCTTATCGGGAGCGAAGTACTGCGCTTATTGTTTGGGGAGAGTTTGGCCCAGGGCGGGGAACGCCTTTCGCGGGGCTGGCAATAGCGCCATGTCTTTCGACGATCTATCCGGTTTCGCTTCGACCGACGGAGCCGCCGTGTCCTTGCCGGAGGCAGTTCACAGCACATCATCCGAAATACTCACGGTCGCGGCCTCCGATCCCGCGCTCACAGAGGACCTAGCCCTGGTCCTGCTGAAGCGGAGCGATCTGCCGGCGCGGGCGCTTGATCAACTCAGCAAAAACGGTCATTTGATGAAGAGCCGCAAAGTGAAGCTGGCAGTGGTCGAGCATCCCAGAACCCCCCGACACGTCTCCATTCCGATGTTGCGGCACATGTTCTCCTTCGACCTTATGCAGGTGGCGCTCACACCCGCGGTTCCCGCCGACATAAAGATGGCCGCCGAAGAATCTCTCATCAACCGGCTGGAAAGACTACCGCAAGGGGAGCGCCTTTCGCTAGCGAATCGGGCATCCGGACGGGTTGCCGGCGTGCTCCTGCGAGATCCCGAGCTACGGGTGATTCACGCCGCGCTGCAAAATTCCCGGCTGACGGAATCGGAGGTCATCAAGGCGCTAATGCGACGCGATCCGTCGGCAGCATTGGTTGCGGCAGTCTGCCACGATTCCAAGTGGTCGCCACGTCGCGAAGTCCGCGTCGCGCTGTTGCGCAATGAACAGACCCCACTGGCTCGAGCTCTGGAGTTCGCGCGGTCTCTGCCAGCTGCGCTGGTGCGCGAGATCCTGCAGGATTCACGCCTGCCTGCGGCGACAAAGTCATGCCTGCTGAATGATGTCGAGGGGCACGGCAATGATCCCGGGAGGAATACGCGCTAGCTGGGTGATTGCCTCTTCGCGATGGCTGCTCCTCCACAGAACCCGTCGTACCTATAGCTGCCAACTTGCAGTAGCCCGCTCCCGCTTTACTGCACGGTCAACGTGAGTGAGGTTGTCTCCTCTGCAGAACCCGAACTCGCCTTCACAGTTAGGGTATAGGTTCCGGCTGGGGTTCCGTTCGGGTTCGGCTGCGGACCGCCACTGCTGCTGCCGCCCCCACAGGAGGTCAGGAACAACAATAGCGTCAACGGCGCGAGTCGGAGATATCGCCGAACTGACCACTTGGGCGCGCGCATTCCAGGTCGCACAACCATCCCCAGCGCTGCTATCGCCCACAACCAGGCCACGGGCGGGGAGATAGGTGGATAAAGTGCCCCGAGGGTGCGCGAGGTGGTCGTCACACTGACACTAAAAGTTGTGGGGACGGTGGAACTAAACTGTTGGCTGACAGGTACCGAGCAGGTTGCACCCATCGGTGCGCCTGTGCAGCTTAATGAAGCCGTCCCACTCATCCCTGCCCCCCCGATAGAAAGAGTGTAGGAAGCGGTTTTTCCGGCAGCTACAGTGGCCGAGCCCGAGCCTCCGGAGGCCAGACCGAGACCGCCGATGCCTTGGAGCTGGATTGCCTTGGCCTCCGGATTGATGAGTCCGAAGCTGTCGGCGGCCGCAAACAACATGGACCCGGCATTCAGGGCAATAATCTGCATGATGGTTTGGGATGCAGTGGGTATGTCAACGAAGGCCCGGCGGCCCCCGTCGCTCCAGCGGCGCACCTGCTGGACATTGTTCACGGACCATTTGCCGCCTGCAAACAGGAAGCGTCCATCCTGCGACCACCCGACTGCAACGAAGCCGACAAACAGACCGATATTCGGAATCCTGGCTGTGTCGGCGTTGAAAAGCTGGGTCAGGTTAGATCCTGACAGCACCACCACATCGTTGACATCGAAATAGCTGACCGCAATGTGAGTGGCGTCCGGCGAAAAAGTAGCCCCGAGGGGTTTATGTCCCTTCGACTCGAATTTCGCAATCGGAGCCGCATATTTGTCGGCGGCATAGAGCCGGACGAAGCCGTCGAATGATGTCGTCACCAGCCGGCCTGCTCGGTCAAACGTCGCCCAAAAGCTAGAGTCCTTGTATCGCGTGTCGCTTGGAAGCAGCCGATAGCCATTGCCTGCATCAAACACGCGGATGCCATTGGCGCCTCCAAGAGACGCCGCGAGGCGTCGGCCATCGGAGGAGTAGGCCAAGTGGCTGACGACATTTGGCAGGTCCGCAAAGCGCTGTTTCAGGTCGCCCGATGCACGGTCAAACAGGAAAATGTCGTGGTGCGGATGTCTGATCCAGCCGCTGACCGCCACGGTGCTGCCATCCGCTTTGACCAAGTCGGCCTCGCCGCTGAAGTCGCCGCGCGCCAGCGCCGCCTTCCACTCGGCGTCGGTTGCGATCGGGCCGCCGGCGACGAACGTGTAAACCGGCCGGCCGAGCATTCGCTCACGCGCGTAACCCATCATCCTCAGGTACGCACCGTTGCAATCGATGTGGCATCGAGAGCGATCGAGTAGCAACATCGGATTCCTCGAGTGCCTGAAGGCGCCCGCAAACAGACGTGACCAGTCGCCTCGCCCCGCCGCGCTACGGGCCCGCGGCAGCTCATGGGCGGCGCCCGGTTTGCGGAGCGCAGGCGCGGCTGTAGTGCCTGTCGCCCGCAGGTCCGCCCCCAATGATGCCTTCACAGCCCCCGCTGGGCTGTGATCCTGCCTGATTTGACCGCCGCTGCGAGCGCTTTGTAGTCGCGCTCATTCTGCGCGGCGTAGGCGGAGGCGAACTGCACGATCGCGCGGTCGAAGCTCGAGCCC
>Ga0137415_10007705_pt1 | contig 10678 bp, 9 predicted proteins | sample CZODoug3_1_1_16f_FD_183082 | JGI IMG/M metagenome (GOLD analysis project Ga0137415, IMG submission 183082) | Vadose zone soil fungal communities from Angelo Coast Range Reserve, California, USA - CZODoug3_1_1_16fungal (Hybrid Assembly) | ecosystem: Environmental > Terrestrial > Soil > Vadose...
TTGGCGTCCTCGCTCAGCATCTGGTTCAGCTCCAGCAATTGCCGAACCTGCTCCGACAGCGCGGTGCGGTCCTTTCCTTCCTGAACGTACGCCTCTTCGACCGTCTTCTGGAATTCCGTGATTTTTGTTCGCAACGGATCGAGCAACAGGCCGAGGTTGGCCTGATTCTGCTCGGTGAAACGTTTCGATTTCTCCTCGAGAATGTCGTTTGCAAGAGACTTGAACTGGGCGCTCAGCGCTTCCTTTGCATCCATCAGCAACTGAAGCTTCTCGCCCGCGGATCGCTGTTCGGCCTCGTACCGTTCCTCGAGACCTCTGAGATCTGCAGCCAGCCGAAGGCTCCCGGATTCAGCCTCCTCGCGCCGTTGCCGTTCCTGCTGGTACGACGCGGCGGTCGATTCCAGGTCGGTCTTTGTGGCCTGGAGCTGTGCTGTGAGCTGCGCAAGCTCGCGTCCGTTTGTCTCACGAGAGTCTGCGAGCGCTCTGTTTGTAAGGTCGGCGTTCGCCCGTGCCTCGGCAAGTTGCCGCTCCAGTTCGGGAATCCGAGATGCACGTTCGTCGAGCTGAGCCTTCAGGTTCCTCAGCGACGCAAGCTCTGCCGTCAATTTCTCTTCATGCGCTTTCGCCTCGGCCCTTTCCGTCCGCAGTTGGGCCAGGTTGCTCTCGGCCTGCCGGGCGCGATGGTTTGCCGCGGTCAGTTCGGCATTTGCCGTCGCTCGAGCCCGAGCCACAGCTCCGTCGATCATGGCCCTTTCGCGCCCACGCAGCACCAGCCAGGCCGGTAGGGCGCCGACCAAGATACCCAGTAGGAGCACGCTAAGGGCTGCAAGCAAGTCAAACTGCGTCATGTCCGAATTCCCCCGTGTAGACATCGAGACGCGACTGATGGCGGTCGAAGCTTCCTCCTTGGCGAGCTCGAGGAAAAGCCGCTGCTACAGGTGAATACCTCGATTAATCGACCGACCGCCTCTGACTCGCATGACTACAACCCGGAACCTCCGCTTGTCGCCGCCGTCGACTCTGCGGATGCTGAAATCCGGGGTCAAACTGCTTTGGATTGTCAAGCCGGAGATGGGCGGCCGTTGCGCCTGTCCACAGGTTCTCCACAGCCCGGCCAACACCTCGCTTCGAAGGCGGATGCAAATTAATATCCGAATTGTTCTGCCTCGAGCAAAAGGAGCACCTGCATGACGAAGCGCGTCTTGACGCTTTCTGTAATGAGCAGCCTGGTCCTCGCGGGCTGCGCCGACATGAACCAGTCGCAGCGAAGCACTGCGGAAGGTGCCGGCATCGGCGCGGCCGCCGGCGCGGTAATCGGCGCCATAGCAGGCGGAGGCAAGGGCGCCGCGATCGGCGCGGCGGCCGGGGCCGGAACTGGCGCCTTGGGAGGTTATCTGTGGAACGAGCACCTCGAAAAACAGAAACAGCAGATGCAGAAGGCCACCGAAGGCACCAGCGTGCAGGTCACTCAGACCGCCGACAACCGGCTGAAGATCAATGTGCCCTCGGACGCCGGGTTCGCCTCGGACAGCGCGCAGCTCAGTCCGAAGCTCCGCGCGGCGCTGAACGAGCTGGCGACGAGCCTGCTGCAGAATCCGGCCGAGACCGTTCAGATCGTCGGCTACACCGACAGCACTGGAGGCGACGCGATCAACTACCCGCTGTCGCAGAACCGCGCGCAAAGCGTGGAAAGCTACCTGCTCTCGCGCGGGGTGCAGCCTCAGCGCGTCACGACCCAGGGTCTGGGCTCGCAGAACCCGCTGGCGTCCAACGACACGGCCCAAGGCCGGGCATTGAACCGACGCGTGGAAATCTTCGTTGCCTACCCGAAGAGCTGACCTCTCGAAACGTCCATCGTCAGGCTGGCCTTACTGTCGCACGGTCCGGTGCGCTTAATCGCCTTGCAACAGCTGCGTGTACCGGCGTTGCATCTCCTCGGGCGACACCTCGGCGATGTTGTGCCCGATCATCCATCGATGACCAAAGGGATCGCGGATCACACCCACAGCTCCCCGTAGAACTGGTCCTGGGGCGGACGCTCGAGCGTCGCTTCGGCGAGCAGCGCATCGATGCGCGCGCTCCAAGCCTTCTGCACATCGGCCAGGCGCGGCGCTATACCTCGGTCGGCCATCGCGCGATCCAGATCGTCCTCGGCAAATAACTCTGCCGTATAGGACCACAGACGCTCGAGGGCGGAGGACACGCGAGCGCGACTCTCCGGGGTGCCATCGCCCAAGCGCACCAGCCAGCCGCCGCTGTAGCGCAGATGATAGCGGGTCTCCTTCACCGCCTTTGCAGCGATCGCCGCCAAACGCTCATCCGACGACGACGACAGACGTTCGTAAAGCTCCAATTGAAAGGCGTCGATGAGAACCTGACGCACGATGGTTCGGCCGAAGTCGCCGTTCGGTTGCTCGGCCAAGGTCGGGTTCAAATATTCGCCGTGCTCTCGCAAGAAGGCGAGCTGATCCTCGTCCCGGCCGCGGCCTTCGATCTCGCCGGCGTAGCTGAGGAGGAGCCGGGCCTGGCCGATGAGGTCGAGCGCCACGTTGGCCAACCCCAAGTCCTCCTCGAGTGCGGGAGAGTGTCCCACCCATTCGCCCAACCGCTGGCCGAGCACCAAACTCAAGTCCCCCAGGCGCAACACGTAGCGGAATAATTCGTCATCCCGAACCCTCATCGCGGCGCTCACAGCGTCTTTACCTCGTCCGGAATGTCGTAAAACGTCGGATGGCGGTACACCTTGTCCCGCGCCGGCTCGAACCACGAGTCGGCGTCGGCCGGATCGGAGGCCGTGATGTCGGTGGAGCGCACCACCCAGATGCTCACCCCTTCCTGGCGTCGCGTATAGAGATCACGCGCATGCTCGAGGGCCATCCGCGCATCCACGGCATGCAAGCTACCGGCATGCTTGTGATCGAGACCGCCACGCGACCGAATGAACACCTCGTAGAGAGGCCACTGATGCTTATCTTCCATACGGACTCCGAATAGTCGCCGCTTGGCCCCGTATCGTTGATTGGCCCGGCGCGTTCAAGCGGCGATCTTCGCATTGCGCACACGCTGCTTGTCGGCGTATGCCATGGCCGCTTCGCGAACCCAGGCACCTTCTTCATGGGCGCTCCGGCGCGCCGCCAGGCGTTCCGCATTACAAGGACCGTTGCCCTTGAGCACCCGATTGAACTCGCTCCAATCGATCGGTCCGAAATCATGCCGCCCCGCGGCCTCGTTCCACCGCAACAACGGATCAGGCAGGGTCAGCCCTAGAAACTTCGCCTGCGGCACGGTGAAGTCGACGAATTTCTGCCGCAGTTCATCATTCGAGAAGCGCTTGATCTTCCAGCGCTGGGAATCGCTGCTATGCGTCGACTCCGTGTCCGCGGGACCGAACATCATCAATGCGGGCCACCACCAGCGATCCAGCGCCTCCTGTGCCATACGTTTCTGTTCGGGAGTGCCCCGGGACAGCTGCAGCATCAGGTCGTAACCCTGCCGTTGATGGAAGCTCTCTTCCCGGCAGATCCGCACCATGGCGCGGGCGTACGGACCGTAGGAGCATCGGCACAGCGGGATCTGATTCATGATCGCGGCGCCGTCGACCAACCAGCCGATCGCGCCGATGTCGGCCCAGGTCGGCGTCGGGTAGTTGAAAATACTCGAATACTTCGCTTTGCCTGAGAGGAGTTGCTCGACCAGTTGATCGCGGCTCACCCCGAGAGTCTCGGCAGCGCTGTACAGGTAGGCGCCGTGGCCGCCCTCATCCTGTACCTTGGCAATCAAGATCGATTTGCGCAGCAGCGTGGGCGCGCGCGTGATCCAGTTCCCCTCGGGCAGCATGCCGACGATCTCGGAATGCGCATGCTGGGAAATCTGACGAATCAGGGTGTTGCGATACCGCTCCGGCATCCAATCCTTGGGCTCGATCTTCTCCTCGGCGTCGACCCGCTTGAGGAAGCGCTTTTCCAGCAACCCCTCATCGAGCGGCGCCGGAGGTTCCGGCGAATGAACATCAAGGCCTTGCGTATACATGCCTGCCTCCGAACTATGGCCTCGCCATTGTGATACACAAATCACTTCGATGCAATTTTTTCTGTGTCATATGCCGCGGCATATTACAATCCTTGGGAAAATGCCCATGGACACCACCACCGCCGCCCACGAACTACTCGCGCGCTGGTCCCGGCAGCGCCCGCAGCGCGCCGGCTCGCTCATCGTCACGATCTTCGGCGATTCCATCATGCCGCGCGGGGGTGCGATCGCATTGAGCGGGTTGATTCGGCTTGCCGTTCCGTTTGGGCTCAATGAGCGGCTGGTGCGCACCGCCACCGCGCGCCTGGCGCAGGAAGGGTGGGTCGAGGCGCGGCGCCACGGCAAACTCTCCGAGTACCGCCTGTCGAAGACCGGCCGCGAGCGCTTTGCCGACGCCACCATGCGCATCTACGGTGGACCTTCGGCCGATTGGACCGGCCGTTGGACGCTCCTGGTGCTGCCGGCCATGCGGGCCGCGGATCGGCAGCGATTGCGGAAGGAACTCGTGTGGTGGGGCTTCGGCGAGTTGTCGAATGGAGTATTCGCACATCCCGAAGCCCAGGCCAACGCGGTTGCCCTGCAGACCTCTGCACCGCCTCTGCCGGCCGACACACTCGTCTTCGATGCGAATCTCGCCGACCATCTCGCACCGGGCGCGTTGGTGGGACTGGGATGGGACCTGGCTGACTTGGGCAAGCGCTACCGGCGCTTCGTGCAACGTTTCGAGCGGGCGCTTGGGACCCTCCGGCGGATGCCCATCGAGCCGGAAGCCGCGTTCATCGTGCGTACCTTGCTCATTCATGAATATCGCCGGCTGCACCTCAGGGACCCGCTGCTGCCACAGAGCTTGTTGCCGGCGCAGTGGCCCGGCACCCGTGCCGCTGTGCTCTGCGGGGAGATCTACGTTCATGTATTCGCCGCGTCGGAAATTTATCTCTCCGCATGCGCATCGCGTTTGAACGGTCCATTGCCCCCGCCCGACCGCACCATCATGCAGCGCTTCGGCGGTCTCGAACTCTAGGAGCTTGCGGACAACCTCGTTGACTGCCGTGTCGCGTGCGGAATCATTCGGCCGGCCATTGCTCCAGCGCCGCAACCACGTTCGCTAAAAACGCATTCGCCTGAAACGCGTCGATGGCCCGATGGTCGATGGTCAATGTCAGGTAGCACATGGATCTGATCGCGATCATCTCGGCGCCGTCGATCATCAACGCACACACCCGTCGCTCGACTTTCCCGACGCCGAGAATCGCCACCTGCGGCTGATTGATGACGATGGGCGCCGCCAGCAGGCTGCCGCCTACCCCGTGGTTCGAAATCGTGAACGTCCCGCCCCGCACGTCCGACGCGGCAAGCTTGCCCGCGCGTGCGCCGGCCACCAACTGTCCGAGGCGCAATGCGACGCCAAACAGATTCAATTCCTGCGCGCGGTGCAGCACCGGCACGATGAGACCCTCATTGCCGAGCGCGGTGCCGACCCCGATATTGGCGTCGGCGTGCAGCTCCAGCGCATCGTCGCGAAAGGTCGCGTTGACCTGGGGATGGGCGCGCAATGCGCGCGCGCACGCGACGATAAAATATGCCGTGAGCGTCAGACGCGCTCCCTGCGCCTCGAAGTTACCCGCAAAACCGGCACGATGCGCAAGCACCCGCGTCAAATCCGCTTCGAACAGCGTGGTGACGTGCGGCGCCTGCCCGAGGCTGCGCACCATGTGCTCGGCAATGCGCCGCCGAATCGGCGTATGCGGTATGCGCGAATGACCTTCGCTTGCCGGGGCTGGCGCGGCTGGCGCGGCTGGCGGGGTTTCGGCGACATCGGGCTTCTGGCCAGCGGCACGCGGTGCTGCGCGCTGGTCCGACGCGGCACGCACGACGTCCTCTGCAGTCACGCGCCCGTTGCGCCCGGTTCCCGCCACCTCATTCACGGAAATCTCATGTTCCGCGAGCAGCCGCCGTACCGAAGGGCTCAAGAGCGGCCGGCCCGAGCGGGGTTCCGCGCTGGTCGCGGGCTCGGTTCCGCCGCTTGCAGCTTCTGTTCCATCGCTTGCCGGTTCCATCCCCGCCCCCGGAGACGCTGCGTCCACGCCGATGCGCACCCGAGCGAGCAACTGGCCAGGCAGCACTTCTTCGTCGGGACCCTTGAGAATTTCCGCGAGTTCACCGCTCGCCGGCGAGGGAATCTCCACCGTCACCTTGTCCGTTTCCAGCTCCAACAGCGGTTCGTCCCGACGCACATGATCGCCGACGCGCTTGCCCCACTTCAAAATGGTCGCTTTCGTGCCCTCTTCATTCATCGGGGCAACGACGTCGGCAAGGATCGACTCGGTCAAATTGCCACCAATGCCGCAAGCGCCGACGCGATCGCGGCGACGCTGGGCAGCACGGCGTCGAGCAGCACGGGATTATGGGGACTTGGAACGTCGGGCATGGCGAGGCGCTCGATCGGCGCGTCAAGATCGAAGAACGCGTCCTTTGCCAGAACGGCGGCGATTTCAGCACCGAAACCGGCGGTGACGGTATCCTCGTGGACGATGAGGCATCGTCGTGTTTTGCGCGCCGACGCCAGCGTGGCTTCGCGGTCCCACGGCGACAGCGTTCGCAGGTCGAGCAGGTCGGCGGAAATCTCCGCGCGACGCAGCGCCAGTTCGCAGCGCTCCACCATCGCCCCCCAGGTGACGACGGTCACGGCGGTGCCGGCCTGCAACAGACTGGCCTTGCCGAACGGAACGACGAACTCATCGCCCGGATAGGGGCGCCGCGCCCAGCTCGCATCGAGCAACGATCGATGCTCGAAGAATATGGTCGGATCATTGCCGCGCAGCGCCGCACGCAACAATCCCACCGCGTCCTGCGCGTTCGACGGCATGGCGAGCCGCCAACCCACGCCGTGCACCCACTGCACTTCATTCGATTGGCTGTGCCACGGATCCCCGCATTTGAAAAAACCTCCCGGAATACGCACGACCATCGGCGCGGCAAATCGATTGGCGGTGCGCCACCGCATCGTGCCGCAGTCATTCAGTTGTTCGGCGGCAGGATCCGCGTACTTGCGAAACTGGATCTCGGGCACCGGCATGAGGCCGGCCGCGGCCATACCCACGGCCCGTCCGATGATCCCCTCTTCGGACAAGCTGGTATCGAACACTCGTGCCGCGCCGAATTTCTCCTGCAAACCCAGCGTTGCGGCGTGCACTCCGCCTTTTTGCCCGACATCCTCGCCGAAAACCACCATGCGTGGATTCACCGCGAGCTCGCGCTCCAGGGTGCGCCGCACGGCGGTGACCATATTGATGCGTGGGCCTAAGGGCGCCGCTTGAGTCGTGCCGGCAGGCAGACTGACTCCATCCGCCCAAATCCCGCCCTGCGCTTGAAGGTCGGGCAGTCCGTCGACGCGGGATTCGCTGAATACGAACTTGCGTACGCCTGCCGGGTCCGGCGGCGGCAGCCCACCGACCCGCTCCAGGGCGCCGGCGACGATTGCCTGAGCGCTTTCGACTTCCGCGTCCCAATCACTCTCGGTCAGAATGTCGGGGACGAGTTGAACGCGCAGCCGTTTGAACGGATCGCGGTCTCGTTCCGATTGAATCGCGGCCGCACTCTTGTACGCCTGCGTATCCTGGCCGGAATGACCCGACAGACGCGGCACCGTCAACCGCAGCAGCGCGGGACCTCCGCCTGCGCGAACGCCGCGGACCGCGTCTTCGATGAGCATTGCCGCACCGATGGGATCGGAGCCGTCGCCGTCCAGGACTCTCAAGCCGCGAAATGCGGCGAGATTCTTGGCGATGTTGCCGCCGGGAGTCTGCAGCTTCGAAGGCACGGAGATTCCATACCCGTTGTCCTCGATGAAGAACAACAGCGGCAGCCGCTCGGTCGTGACGATGTTGAGCGCCGCCCAAAAGCCGCTGGTCGCGGTCGATGCGTCGCCGCCATGGACCACCGCGATGCTGTCGGCGCACCCGGTTTCGCCGAGGGTCGAATGACGGTAACGCAACGCCTGTGCCCACCCCACTGCCGGCGTGTACTGGGTCCCCACTCCGCCGCATACGGGCAACACGCAGGCACCGCTTTTTCGCGGCAGATTGAACACCACGCCGATGTCGCGGCCCTCGCTCATTCCTCCGACTCTCATCATCGTCGAGGCGAGCGCCTCATCGACCGACAATCCCAACGTCAACAATAAGGGCCGGGAACGATAGTAGGCGCCCACTCCATCGCGTGCGCCGGTCAACTGCCGTCCCAGCAGCACCTGCGTCACGTCATGTCCACGCGCCGAAAATTGGTAGAGCACTTTGCGCTCGGGCAGCAGCCGGGACTCCTCGAGGTCGTCGAGCGCCCTGGAAACCGCGATTTGACGAACCACGGTGCGCCAGTCGGGGGCCGTACTCTTCGCGTCGTGCGCAGCGTCTTTCGCGTGCTTGTTTGGAATGGCGGACATCGCATCCCCGGGGAGGTGGTGAGAGTCCAGCCTAAACGTACGTTGGCGAAAATAGTCGCCAAAAGGCGTACCTTTAGAGACAATAATTAGTGATAATCACTAATATCGGCGTTTCTGGGAGCGAATGATGGAACTCGATCGCTACGATGCACGCATCCTTTCACAGCTACAGTGTGACGGGCGGCTACCCGTGGTCGAGCTTGCCGATTCGATCGGGTTGTCGCCCACGCCCTGCGCGCGCCGCATCAAGGCATTGGAAGCGGCCGGTGTGATCGAGGGCTACGCCGCTCTTCTCAATCCAACCGGGGTGGGGCTCGGGGTGCTGGCGATCGTACAAGCAAAACTCACCGAACATACGGATGAGACCGTGGCTCGATTCGAGCGCGAGATCGAATTGCTGGACGAGGTGACGAATTGCTACGCCATCACGGGCGCCTATGACTTCATTCTTCAGGTGTACGCAACGAATCTCGAGTCCTTGAGCAGCGTGGTCCTCAAAAAACTCTTGCGGATACCGAACCTGCGCGATCTGCAGTCGAGTGTGGTACTGGCCATCGTGAAGCGTTCCACCCGGCTTCCACTCTCGCACTTGCAGGCCTGACGCGGCAGCCGGATACTCGATTCATGTCCACGGCGCCGCACTTCCTGAAGAACACGTGGTACGTCGTCGCCTGGTCGAACGAGATTACGGCGCACGAACTGCTGCCCCGGACGATCGCGAAAGTCCCACTGGTGTTTTGGCGCGACAAAGAAGGCAAGGTCGTGGCGCTCGAGGATCGGTGCTGTCATCGCGCCGCGCCGTTGTCGAAAGGCCGCCTCGAGAGCGATCGGGTGCGATGCATGTATCACGGCCTCCTGTTCGACACGTCCGGCCGATGCGTCGAAATTCCGTCGCAGGAGTTCATCCCGCCCGCCGCCAAGGTGCGAGCATACCCGGTGGTCGAGCGCTTCAAATGGGTTTGGACGTGGATGGGCGACCCCGGAAAAGCCGACGCGGCCCTCATCCCCGATACGCATTATCTAGACGATACGGGATGGCGGGGCATACCGGGGTACATGCACTACGCGGCGAACTACCTCCTGATCACCGACAACTTGCTCGATTTTTCGCACCTATCCTATGTTCACGAAACAACGCTGGGCGGCTCCGCAAAGTACGCGGGCATACGACCCAAGGTCACCCGCAACGGCCGCAGCGTGCGGGTGGAGCGTTGGCTCATCGACGACGAACCCGCGCCTTTCCTGAGACAATTGAAAACCTGGCCGGGAAACGTCGATCGCTGGAACATCTATGATGTGGTGCTCCCCGGGGTGTTGCTCATGGATTCAGGCAGCGCGCCCACCGGGACGGGCGCTCCCGGGGGGAAACGCATCGATGCAGCTCAGTTCTTCGGATGTCAGGCCGTGACGCCGGAGACCGAAAACACGTCCCACTACTTCTTCCAGCAATCGCATGGGTTCGCGCTCGACGATCCCAGCGTCACCGAGAAATTGACTCAAAGCGTCCTGGCGGGATTCGAGGAAGACCGGGACATCATTCTCGCCCAGCAGAAAATTCTCGATCTGGCTCCCGATTCCCCCATGCTGGCGATGCGCATGGATGTTGCGCTGGCGAGCTTTCGCAGCATGCTGGAGAAGGCGATCGCCGAGGAGCGTGCCGGCGCGTGAGCCGCCGGCGCGTGAGCCACCCGCCTCGAATTCCTCGGCAGCCGATGTCAATTGTGAAGGTCGTCTATCCAGCGCACGAGTTCCGGAATCTCCACCGGAATGATGTCGAGATTGACGACGAGGCCCTGCTGTCCGCTCCGCGCAAGCACGCAGTGCAGCTTTAAATCGCCGCTCGCGTTGATCTCCTGGTGCGGAACGTAGGGGGGCACGTAGATGAAATCGCCGGCCGCGGCTTCGGCCACGAATTCGAGCCGGTCGCCCCACCGGAGGCGCGCGACTCCGCTGACCACGTAGATGACGCTCTCGAGCCCGCCATGATGGTGCGCGCCCGTTTTTGCATTGGCGTCGATCGTGACCGTACCGGCCCAGAGCTGAGTCGCTCCGGTACTCGCTGTCGTCACGGCGGCGCGGCGCTGCATGCCGGGAGTCTGTGGAGTATTGGAGTCGAGCTCGCCGGCCCGGACAATGCGCACGCCGTCGTTGCGCCAGCGCGAATTTATGTTGCTCATCGCCCTAAGTTTACTCCTCTGCCGCGTGGATTGA
>Ga0137415_10007706_pt1 | contig 10677 bp, 7 predicted proteins | sample CZODoug3_1_1_16f_FD_183082 | JGI IMG/M metagenome (GOLD analysis project Ga0137415, IMG submission 183082) | Vadose zone soil fungal communities from Angelo Coast Range Reserve, California, USA - CZODoug3_1_1_16fungal (Hybrid Assembly) | ecosystem: Environmental > Terrestrial > Soil > Vadose...
GCCGCGCTCGTCTTCGGCTTTCAGGTTGCAATGCTTGCCGGCAGCGCCTGCTACGTGTTGGCGGCGGTCGCGTCAGGCGCCATGGAGCAGTGAGTTGAACGCGGGCTAAAGCCCGCGACTACATTGGGATCAACGTGTCACCTGAATGTAGTCGCGGGCTTTAGCCCGCGTTCTACCGCGCAGCAATCTCTTGCGCTTTTTTTGCATTCACAGCCACCGGACTGAGAGCCTTCTCGAAATCGATGTTGTTCTTCTTCAGCGTCATGCCCGTTGCCCTGTCGAGATCGACAAGGGACTTGTTGAAGTTCACGACGGTCTGCAGTTCGTTGCTTTCCGCCTGGGCTACGTTCTGCTGTTCCTCCAGAACGAACCTCAGCGTGGATGTGCCGAGTTGGAATTTCTGCTGCTCGGCGTCCAGTTTCTGCCGGGCCAGCTTCAGGGCCGCTTCGGTGGTGTCGATGCGGGCACGATTCGTCTGGACCTGGGTCAAAGCATTTCGAACATCCAGGGCGACTTGCTGCAGGACGGCGTCAATCTTGTTTTGCGAGCTCTGGCGATCATTCACAGTGCGCGAAAAGTCCGAGTCCGCGGCCTTGTTGTTCAACGGTATGGAGACTGTAAAACCGACGTTGTAACCCGTGTACCCATAACCGAAGAGCTGCCCGAGCGCATTCCCGATGCCGCCTGGTATGACGTTGAGGACCTGGCTGGCTCCCAGGACGTTGCCACGAACGGTCTGCACACCACCCGTTCCGTTCTGCGTGTAAGAAGCCGTGACGTCGAATACCGGCAGCTTCTGGTTTTTTCTGTATTGGACATCAATGTCTTTGTTGTCCCTATCCAGCATTGCCTGCCGTATCTCCGGACGATTTTCGAGCGCTATTCTTACGGCCTCTTCCAGCGTCGGAATCTGAACTTGATTGGGGGCAATCGGTGAATCTGCGGGGCGAAACTTGACAAGGAACATCTTCGGGTCCTTGTCGCTGGACGTCAGCTTCTTGATCTGATCTTCCGTGCTCGTGACGTTGGAATTGGAAACGACGATTTGATCGTTCCAGGTTGCGATTTCCGCTTCGGTTTGTACGAGATCAATCGGAGCGAGCGTGCCGATCTCGACTTTCAGCTTGTTCTCATCCAGCGTGCCTTGCGCGACCTCGAGAGCGCGTCTCTTCACGTTCAGATCTTCGTTGGCGAACGTGAGATCCCAATACGCCTTCTGCGCCGTCTGGACGAGCGTCATGAGCTGCGTCTCGAACTGGCTTTCCGACATTTTCTCCGAGTTCAATCCCTCGAGGATCTGGTACGTGTTCACGAGGCGGCCCCGGTTCTGCAGCAGATGTTGTCCAACCGCGAAGACAATCCTGCCCGTGTAGGAAGGATTGAACGTGCTGAGAATGCTGTTGGACGAAAGCCGGTTCATGGTGGCGGTCACCGCCAGACTTGTTCCCGTGGGAAGAAGCTGTGAGAAACCTGCAGAGTAGTTGCCCGTGAGCTGGCTGGAAGCCGTGGCTCCGTTGAGCTGCGTCGTGCTGAGAATGGTGTTGCGGCCGACCAACCCGGAAAAAGTAATCGACGGTTGAAGCGCCCGGTAAAACACCAGGCTCTGGAGATAGGTAGAGCGGGGATTCATACGATTCCAACGGACATCGAGATTGTTCTCGACGATCATGTTCACGACGTCGTTCATGGTTATGGGCACGACGCCGGTTTGGAGAAGCTGCGCCAGATCCGCGGCGGCTTGCCCCGGCCTGGCCGGCTCGCTTTTCGAAGGATCGTAGCTGCGCAGAAAATCCTCCACCCAGTTGCTGTAAGCCAGGGCGGGTGCGGCGGAAGACAGGATTAATAGGGCGCAGACAATCATTTCCTTAACTTTCATTTATAGACTCCTTGGCTAAAACGTTCGTCCAACCGTGAACTTGAACTCATGGGCCGGTTGGTGAATGCCGAATGGTATGCCGGTTACGGGCCCGTTGTAGTTCTGGTCAATCCTCGCCGGGTTGAATACGAAATCGAGGCGGAACGGCGCATTCACAACCGGCATCACAACCTGGAACTCTATGCCTGTGCTCATACGCAAGCCGGAATTCGTCCCCGGCAGAAACTGAGCCGGCAGTGTCTGGATCAACCCAGGCGTAACGATTCTGCGCTCCAGGGCGTCCTTCTTCAGTACCCAGGTATTGCCCGTATCCATGAATGGAACCAGTGAAACCGTCTGACCAATGATGGGAATGCGGTACTCCAGGTTGAAAACGGCCTGCGTGTCGCCGCCGACATACACGATGTCGTCGAAAGGCTTATTCACAGTCTTCAAGGTTCGGGGATCCACAGTGGCCAGAGTCCGCGTGATGAAAGAAATGGGACTCAGTGTCCGGAAATCGAAGCCGCGGATATCGAAGTCGCCGCCGGCAAAAAACCGTTCATAGAACGGAACGCTCAGGTTGGTGAAGCTTTGCACGTACGATCCCGTCAGCCGCATCGCGAGCGTGTTCCGGCCATGGTACATGGGCCTGTAATATCTGAAGTCTCCCGTAGGCCGGTAAAAGTTGATGTCGCCGCCGAGGAAGCCGCCGGTAAATTCGAAACTGCCGGTGAAACTGTGTCCGCGAGTCGGATTGTACGGATTGTTTACCGTGCTGTAGGTATACGAGGGATTCAGCCGCCGCGCATGGAACGTGGTGAAGCTTCCTCCCGTAACGAAGTTTTGGTTTTGCGTTGTGACCGCGGAAAAGTAAGCCTGTGTTGCAGGGTTGATGCCGGTCGTTTCGGAATTATCAAGTACATAGGTCAAACCGAGGCGCTGGAATACTTTTACCGGGTAGCTCGTTGAAAGGTTGAATCCCGTGTGCTTCTGCTCAAAATTCAGCCGGTTCTCCAGGCCGAGGCCCGGCGGCAGGCTGCTGGGATTCAGGCCGAACAGTTCCCGCGCCTGATCGTAACGGAAGCTTGTCGAATAGACTGAAAATCCCAGCGACACAGGACGATCGTAAAGATAAGGCTCAGTGAAGCTGAGTTCGTATTGCGACTGCCGTGTTCCTCCCTGCAAGGTCACCCCGATGCTTTCGCCAAGCCCGAGAAAATTGTTCGTCGCATAGTTCAACCCCATGAAGCTTCCACCGATGCCGCTCACCCCACCGCTGAATCCGATCGAATTGCGGCCCTTCTCTTTGACCTTCAGATTGACGTCGAGCGTGGGGTCCGTCGGATGCGGTTGTATCTCTGCGTCCTCATTCTTGATCTCTTCGAAGAAGCCAAGTTGATTGAGCCGCAGCAGACTCAGGTCCCACAGCGTCGAATTGAAGACCTGGCCTTCTTCGACCAGCACTTCACGCCGGATGACCCTGTCTCTTGTCTTCGTATTGCCCGTGATGTTGATCCGATGGACTGTGAATTGCCGGTCTTCGTCGATATTGATGCTGAGGTTGACCAGCTTTTTCTCTTCGTCCAGATCCTGGACCGGTGTCGGCGTGAAGTTGACGTAGCCGCGCGCGCCGTAAACTTTCCTCAGGTTTTCGAAACCCTTGCGAAGCGCCGTCTCGTTGTAAATCTGCCCGGGAACGAGGCCGAGCACGAGCCTGATCACGCCCTCGTCGAGCGCCTTTGCCCCGGTGACCTTGACCTCCCCGATCTTGTATTGGTTGTTTTCCTCGATTTTGAGTGTGATGTAAAAACGATTGACCTTTTTCTTCCAGAAGGGAAGCGGGATGCCAAACGGCAAGGGCGGCTTTATCAAAGGAAGTGTGCGGTACACCACCTTCGACCTGGTTTCCACGACCGGATCCGAAATATTGGCTCGCACGAACCCATGGTCCGCGTAGAACATGCGAATGCGTGTGATGTCGTCCGCAAGCTTCAGATCATAGTAAGTGTCCTTGCTCGTCAGTACGGTCAGGGGGCTGATCTCCTTGACGAGCTTCATCGATCTCTTGATCTGCCTGGCTGAAAAAACCTGATTCCCCTGGATGTTGATCTTCTCAACTTTGATTGCGGGGCCTTCGTTGATCTTGAAGGTAAGCCTGATACCGTTGGGAGCCACGTCTTCGGTCGTGGTTTCGACGGTCGCTTCCTGATGGCCCTTCTCCGCCAGCATCGACTTCAACACGCTTTCGACTTTCTTGACGCTGGCGGGATCGTAGGGCGACTCCTGGCTAATGTTGATTTTCCTTTCCTTCAGCTTGGCGAGGATATCGGACTTTGTGATAGCGCTGGAGCCGGTGAAGTCGAGGCTGCGAATCAGTGGTTTTTCCTTAACTACGAAGGTGACGATGAGCCCGCCGTTCGTGCCATCCTCGGCATCGACTCGGATATCGTCAAAATAGCCTTGCGCGAATAACGTCTTGACGTCGCGCCGGACAACCTCCTCGCTGAGCATGTCTCCGACCTTCGTTTGCATGTAGTGCTTGATCGTCTCCGTAGGGACCCTGCGATTCCCGCTGATCACGATGCTTTCGATCGTACTTGCAACCGGAGGCTGCGATATGAAACCTGATAAAGTGAAGGCCAGTAATACTAATGCCACCGTCATTTCAAACCTCCAAAGTCAGAAGGTGTGAATGCACTGCAGGACAGCGTATTCCCCTCCTCTCTGAGGAGGGGAATACCTTTGCCAATACATTCACACCCCCTCAGTTCGGGAGCGGCGTATCGCGAACGAGTGGCTGAACCGTCGTAAACACGGTTCCGGTAAATTGCAGTCCGACAGCGTAGTTTTGTCCGCCACTCACTCCGACAAGTTCAAGCGCGCCCGCAAAATCTGAAGGCAGCGCCAGCATCTCGTCCACAAAACGTGAGAACTGCGACCACGGCTCGATGGTTCCGTAGGCGCGATTGACTTCGTAATTGAACTGGTCCCGGGCGATGAGAGCGAACTGACCCTCGACTGCCGAGTCGTTGGCCAGAGAGAAACCCAAGCGGGTACCGTCCCGCCTGTCGATCAGAAATTGGAATGAAATTCCCAGCCTGGCGGGCTCGATCGTCGCTTCGCCCAGCTTGCTTCCCTGCGAGTCCGTCAGCGAAAACTGGAGCTGAGTGTCCGCGCTGCCCGGGCACGACAACTTCGCATAACCCGTCTTCAACGGGGATTGCCCGGCGGTGCGCAGTATTTCCCAGGGAAGAAATTGATCCAGTGTGATCTGGGTGACCGCCGGGGGGCTGGAGCCTGCGTCGAGGACATCCGCGGAGTAAAAGTTACCGTCCACGCCTGTAAACGGAGCTGCGGTGTTGCGCTGCGTCAGCGTGCACCGTAACGGGTTTGCCGCGCTGGTTTTCGTAATCCTCAGCGTGGATCGATAACTGGTTCCACCGAGCGCTCCGTCAGCAAACAACGGAAAAACGTAGACCGTGGGAGCCGGTGAAGATTGTGCGCGGGCGGGCAAGACGCCCCCGCACAGCAGTAACAACACAACGAAGAGACGCCACCACATAAAGCGCCTCCCCTATTTATCTGTAGCGGCGGTCTATGACCGCCGACGATGTGACAGGGCCTGAAGATCGCCGGCGCTCATAGAGCGCCGCTACAGTATCAGCCGACAACGACGCACTCGACGGCACGACCAGAGGAACAGGCGCTGACAGCCCGCCGCCGGGTTGCGGGTTCTCCACTTCAATCTGGTACGTTCCTGCGCATCGTATAGGTATCGTGGCAATGATCTGCGTCGAACTGTTCCGGACGGTGGACAGGGCCTTTCGGAAACCCAGGGAGTCGCACGGCAGGTTTACCCATGCAACCGCGCTCGGCGAGAAGTTCGTTCCCGTGATCACGACCGGCTGATTGAAGAAAGCATTCGCTGGAGTATTGGGATTCCACGTCACGTGCCCTGCATCAAGCGACGTTATCGCCGGCGCCGGGTTGGTTATGAACAGCGGCGCCGCGTTTGAAGGAGCGAGGTTGGGTTGAGGATTGACGACCGTAATCTGCAACACTCCCGGTGTGGCAACGAAGCCTGGCGGAATGAGAGCAGTGAGCTGCGTAGACGACATGTATTGAGTGACGATGGGTGTGCCGTTGACGAGGACTGTGGCCGTATCCAGCAGGTTGTTCGGATTCTGACCGAAGCTGGCGCCGCTAATCGTTACCTGTACGGGTTGCGCATTCAATGCAACCTGCGCGGACAGGGAGCCTGGCGAAACCGAATTCACGATAGGTATCGGATAGAGAACGGCGAGCTGGAACGGCGCCGAATCCACTGAATTCGGGTTCTGAACGGTGATGGGCACAAAACCCGGCACGGTGACGTCGGCGGGCAGCACGGTTCCAATGACCTGGTTCTGGTTGACGTACGTTGTCGGGCGTCCCAGGAAGTTGACGCGTACCTGGGTCGCGGGCGTGAAGCCGGAGCCGTTGACTACAACCGTAAATGGACTCGTAACGGTACCACCGACGATCGGACTGGGTTGGCCGGTGACACTTGTGAGCGTCGGCGGCGATGTGCCTACGAGGAACGTTAATGGAGCCGAGTCGATGGAATCACCGGAGGGGCCCAGGTTGCGAACACGGACCTGAACAGTTCCTGTAGTTACCAAAAGGGACTGGTCGATGGACGCCGTCAGGAGAGTGGGATTGATAACGGTGGTCGGCACCTGCGAAGCTCCAAACACAACGACGCTTCCGGTAGTGAACTGGTTGACGTTTCCAGTGAAAACATTCCCCGTGAAGGTGGTCGGGGGAGTGAAATTGCTCCCTTGAACCGTGATTTGAACAGTACCGGCACCCGATACCGATGTGGGGTTGGCCGTCGAATTCACCAGTGCCGATGCCGGGTTGATGCTCACGAGCGTCGGCGTTGTCAGGCCGATTGAAAAATCGTTGTTACGGCTGTTGCTGTCGGTGATCACGATCGTACTTCCGCCCGGCGACACCGTATAGCCCACGGGCAACGGTGTGAGGCTGTATCTTCCCGCCGGCAGGTCCCGGAACATGAATGTGCCCGCACCGTCAGTCGCAGTGGTTGCCTGGGTCGGGCCGGAGAGCCCGAATGCGACATTCGGCACGCCGATGTTTGATCCATTGACTCCGGTATTCGGATCCCGAACCGTTCCCACGATCGTGAAGCTGCCCTGCGCCGGCGGTGTGAAATTCGCAGAGGCGTACAAAGGCAGGCGCGGCGCGAGCGCCGAGTTATCCGAGCGGCCGTCCAGGCCGGCGGCAGTGATCGGCGCGTCGGACCTGACCAGGATGAAGCCGTTTCCCTGCGCTTCCGGAAAGATGTCGGCCAGGGTGGCGATCTGTTGCTGAGAATGCGGCACCACAAGTGAAATGTTCGAGACAGTGGCTCCCTGGTCGAGAACAAACGAAAGTGTCACGTGAGCGTCGCTGGTACCGCTGTTCTGGAAAGCCAGCCCGGTGAAGAACTCACGGCCCGTGCCGCGCAGTTGGAACGCGAATGCCGTCTGGGCGCTGGTCGGAAGCATGACCGCAAGCCCCGCTTCCGATACGTTTCCGATCGCCACCGATGCCGCCAGCGGTGAAGGTGCGACACCGCCGGCCCCCGACGCTTTCACCGAAATCGTTCCCGTCGAAAAGCCGGTCCCGGTTGCCCCGAACATGGTGAGAATGTCCTGCCGGATCGAGGCGTATGCGGGAAGAACGATCGATGCAGGATTGTTGGTTCCCGGCAGCGGTGTGCCGTCGGCTCGCAGTGCCGTAACGGAGACCGTCTGCTGAGAGTTCGAAAGGTTGTCCACCTGAACGATCGAGAAGTAGTCAGGGCCTTGAACGAAGAACGGAACAACGGCTGACGTGGTGAACTCGTTCGTCGGTATCGCTGGAACGATGGCGAAATCCGAGCGGGGAACTGCTCCCGATGTCCCCGGCGCGAAATTCCGGATTATCGCGTTCGCCGCCACGGGACTGTTGGGGCGCAACAGGTTCGCCGTCTCTACAAAGGCGTAAGAAATATTTGTGGAAGAAGGAATATTGATCGTAGTGCTGTGCAATGGGTCCAGTGTTGCCGTTCGAACATCGGTGTGCGCGCCGCTGGACTGCATCAGAACAATTTTTACTTCGGCCTGATTGGGGCCGGGATTGAATACATTGACGTCAACAGCACCGCTGTCGCCGGGCGCGAACGGAATCAGGAGATTTGTCGAGAGTTCCGCAGGGTAGATGAAGTCAAACGCTGTATTGCCCTCGAATTGATCGCCTGACACGGTCAACGGCTGTGGTCCACTGATGACAACGCTTCCAGTGAACGTAGTCAGGCCGACAGTCGCCGGTGTGACGCGCGTTTGTGTTCCAGCGCCAAGCTCAACCGTAAGTGAATTCAGCTTGCCCGAGGAGTCATAGAAGGCGACCGTTGCCGTCGTGGGCTGCGGACTGATATTCCCGATCGTTATGGAGTTGTTCGTTGTGATTCCCGGAAAAGTGTAAGAGAAGCCGCCCTGCGCCAGCGCAGGTATGTTCAGCAGGGCGGAAATCAGCATGATGGCGAATAGCCGAAACGCAGTTCTTTCCATTAGTCATTTTCCTAAATAAATAATCAGGCCGGCGGAAGCACGGAAGCTGTGTACCAGCCCCCCAACAGGTAAGACAGTGGCATTCGCCTGTGCCGAAGACTCGGGCAGTCCAAAGGTCGGTACTTTCGTGAACACGGCATCTGCATCGGCCCGGAAACCGAGTTTTTTGGTAAGAGCTCTCTTTACGCCCCCACCCCCGATCGCCGCACCACGGGAGCTTTCAAAAAAAGTATCGAAATTGCCTTGTAGAGGATCCTTGGCCGAGGCCTGCCCACCCGTGCTTGGCCGGTAGATTACCGCTCCGCCACCGACGTTCACGAAGGGACGCCACTGCGAATCGGTTTTACCCAGCGGGTAGTAGAGCAGGTTCAAAGCAAAGGTGTGGACAGCCAGCGGAACGGAAAAACTCGAAGAGGGCGCCGTACTTCGATTGAAAGTGACTCCGGAGTACTGGTACCCATAGAGAACTTCCGAGCCGATGCGATTCGTAGTGAAGAAATTGACGCGCGCCTCATACATCATTCCCGAATTCAGTTGCATGTCTCCGTTAATCGGGCTGGCGGATTGAGGAGGGCCGATTGTAAAAGTCTTTTTTGCGGAAGTGGTTTCTCCGACGGACAGACTCAGCTCGGCGCTCTTGATACTCAGTCCCTGTGCAAGCGCGCCTTCAGTGAAAGTAAGAACAACCAGGAATGTCATTAACAGGTGCCCTTTCATCACACACCTTTCGATTTCGGATGATGGTCGTCATAAGGATTTAATAAAACACACAGCTCACACGAATGTGCTTTGACTGATGAAGGTGATGGACGCTGAGCTGCCGCCTGTAAAAAGATGTAAAGGGAAAACGGAGGGCAAGCCGCGTCGTCGTCGGCTATCTACAGCTACGTGCATTCGACAAGATTTTGGCTAATTTGACAGTAGTGCCAAGAGATGACCGAGCACCTTGGCCACGTCCGGTTTCGCGACTAGTGAACTGTAACAGGGAAATCGACAGTGGCCGAATTCGAGCTACGGATTCCCCTCCTCCTTGAGGAGGGGATCCGTAGCTCGAATCCGATCACTACCGATTTCACTGTTACAGTTCACCCAGTCAATTTTTTACAATACGAGTCAATCCACTTCCCGATATATTCTCGCGACATGACTAAGAACATTCATTGGGCGCGGATTGTGATTGCGGGGTTTCTGGTCGAAGCAGCCATCTTTGCAGTGTTCATTCCCGTTTTTGTGCTCCTGGGCGAGCAGCCGGGCATCTACACGGCGGTCCTGGCTTCCTTTGCGATGGCTTTCCTGTTCGGTATGTGGGTGGGGCGAAGAATCGAGTCCCGCTTTGTCCTGCACGGAATGCTGGTGGGAGTGGCTGCCACGCTCGTTTACATTGGTCTGTCCTTCGCACAGCCTGAGCCCTGGCAGTACATCGTTGCTCACGGCCTCAAGATAGTCGGAGGCGCGCTTGGAGCGCGTGTCGCCGAGGGGCGAAAAAGGAAGGCGACAGCTCAACGGGAAACAGCCGCTGCAGAACTTTTGAAGGAATAAAGGCATAGATGAACGCTAAACAGTTTCGTCGTATCGCACTGGGGATGAAGGACGCAATCGAGGGCGCGCACATGGGGCATCCTGACTTCCGGGCCAACGGCCGGATTTTCGCCACCATTCATCCCGATCACGAGTGGGGAATGGTCAAGCTCACGCCAGACCAGCAGCAGAAGTTCGTCCTCGAGGATCCCACAACGTTTGCACCCGAGAACGGCGCATGGGGACGCGCGGGATGTACAAAGGTGCGGCTGGATTCGGCCGATGAAGACACGCTTGGAGAAGCGATGACACTGGCCTGGCAGAACACGGCCGTGAAGCGCGCTGCCCCACGGCCGCAACCCAAACGAACAACCAGAATGTCTCGAAAACGATGATGCGACGCCTGCGTGAACGCAACGAGTGGAAGTTCTTCGCAGTTCTGCCGAAGGCCGACCGGCCTCTCGCCATGGTCTGGTGGCTGATTCTCATGCTCAGAGGTGTGATGCCGGTGCTGTTCGCCATCGCCATGGGTGTGCTCGTTCGAAGCGTCCAGCAGGGTGACAGCCTGACTGGTCCATTGATCTTCGCCGGTGCCGTGTTCGTTTTGCTTCAGGTTCTCGCGCCGATCCACGTGGCGGTAGGCGCCAATCTCGGAGACCGCACGGCGGCGTGGCTCTACGACCGGCTAACTGAAGCGTGTGTTCGCCC
>Ga0137415_10007707_pt1 | contig 10676 bp, 11 predicted proteins | sample CZODoug3_1_1_16f_FD_183082 | JGI IMG/M metagenome (GOLD analysis project Ga0137415, IMG submission 183082) | Vadose zone soil fungal communities from Angelo Coast Range Reserve, California, USA - CZODoug3_1_1_16fungal (Hybrid Assembly) | ecosystem: Environmental > Terrestrial > Soil > Vadose...
CGATAAACAGAATCGCCCTGTCGCGGGGAACTTCAGTAAGGTCGTGCAATTCGATTGCACAACCGTGCGGGCGGAAACGTGTACTCGATAGTATTAGGCGCAGGCCTTCGCGCCAAAGGCCATCTTTTTGCAGGATATAGGTCGGTACAGCGGGCTCACACGACATACTACAGAAGCCGTTCCGATGAATACCTCACGCATTCTCAAGCAACCCCCCTAATCCAACACCCCGGCCGCAACATACAACAATTAAGGTATCTTGTATTACCTATTTAATTTGGAGTTCCCGTCAGCCTGACTCACGTCAGCGCAATTGCTTGACACCGCTTTCGCTATAATGGAGAGCGAGTTCCACAAAGTCGGCAGCTGCAGGGCGCACGCACGGGAACCGGTCAAATCGGATATAAGATACGGTAGCTATTGAGAAAAAGGAGAGTTCCCTGCTCCTAAGCCGGCGCTGCGGCGCAAAAACAGGCAGCCGCAAAGCGTAGCCTGACTTTACCCACGCGAGCCTGCCATATTCCTATGGACTAGTTCGAATGAGCAGACAGCGCTCGGTGGTCAACCGTTCCGCGGGGCAAGACCAACGTCGAGCAACGCTCAAACTGGCCGCAACATCGGCGGCTGACTTGGCCGGCTCAGCGCGAACGCGACCTGGACGATGCCGCCGGCGAGCCCGAGCGCAACGCCGATCCGCCACGCCATGGTGTAGGAGCCGAGCGAGTCGTACAGCAACCCTCCCCCGTATGCGCCGAGGAAAGAGCCAAGCTGATGGCTCATGAAGGCGAGCCCCTGGATCATCGCCTGCCATTTCAGCCCGAACATCTCGGCGACGGCGCCTGCGACCAGCGGCCCGACGCCCATCCACAGGAAGCCCATGATCGCGCCGAACAGCAGCGTCGAGGCGGGCGTCGCCGGCAGCATGAAGTACCAGGCCAGCGCGATCGAGCGGAAGATGTAGATCCCGCCTAACAGCGCCAGCTTGTTCCAGCGCTGGCCGGCCCAGCCGAAGAACAGACTGCCGAGCACGTTGAAGCCGCCGATCATGCCGAGCGTCTGCGCGCTCAGCATCGGGTCGAGGCCGCAGATCGCCAGATACGACGGCAGATGCGTGGTCAGGAAGACGAGCTGCATGCCGCAGACAAAATAGGCGCAAGTCATCACCACAAACGACGCGTTGCCGAATGCCACCTTCACCGCCACGCCGGCCGAGGTATTTCCGATATCGTCGGACGTTGGTTTCGGCAGCGGAATCTTGTCGACCTTGCCGGCGAACCAGGCGGCCGGAAGCATGGCCACCGAAAGAATCACAAAGCCGATCAGGCCGATCCGCCAGCCGTAACCTTCATTCAGGATCTGTCCGAGCGGCGCCGACAGCAGCGCCCCGAGCGATCCCGCCGCCGAGACGATGCCGAGCACGGTCGAGCGTACCGTCTCCGGCACCGCGCGTGCTGCGACCGACATCGCAATCGCCGCCGCCGTGCACGCCAGCGACGTGCCAATCAGGATGCCGCCGCCGATCATCACGCTGACAAGCCCCTGCGCGCTCGCCATCAGCGCGAGGCCCACGATGTAAAGCACCGCGCCGACCATCATGATCGGGCGAAAGCCATACCGCACCGTCATCGCACCGGCGAGCGGCTGCAAAAATCCCCAGGCGAGGTTTTGCACGGCAAGCGCCAGGGTGAAATCGGAAACGGAGATGTGGATGTCGTGGGTCAGCGGCTGCAGGAAGATGCCGAGGCTCTGCCGCAGGCCCATGCTCAGCGTGAGCATCAGCGACGCGCCGATTAGAATGGGAAGCGTGGGACGCAGGATTTGCAGCAGGGGCATGTTTGTTCTCCCTCTTGGGCGCGGCGGAACAGCCGCAGCCTGCGATTCCCGTCTGTTTTAGTTACACAGACCTGTGTACTTAGGCTATAGATAGGCAAACCTGTCAAGGCAAAAGGATACCGATCTGTGTAATGGCTCCCATGTCCGAAAAACCGACGATGAAAGCGCGGATCCTGGCAACCGCCGACAAGCTGTTCTACTTGCGCGGCATTCGGGCGGTGGGCGTCGACACCATCGCCGCCGAAATCGGCATCAGCAAACGCACGCTGTACAATCATTTTCCCTCAAAGGATGAATTGATATCGGCCTATCTCGCGGGCCGTTTCGTGCAGGCGCCGCCGTCCGACAAGCCCGCCGTCGAACAGATTCTCGGAACGTTCGACCGGCTGGAGCGGGGTTTTGCCAGCAAGGGCTTTCGCGGCTGCCCGTTCGTCAATGCGGTGGCGGAACTCGGCCCCGAGGATCAGTCGGTCAAAAAGATCGCTGTCGCCTTCAAGGAGAGCCGCCGCATCTGGTTTCGCGATCTGTTGATGCAACTCGATGTCGCTGACGCGGAAGGCCTCGCAACGCAGCTCGCGCTGCTGGTCGATGGCGCGATCGCGCAGGATCTCGTGCGCAACGATCCCGCGATGGCGCGCGCGGCGAAGCAAGCGGCGCAGGTGCTGCTGGCGAACGCGGGGGTTGAGGTTATTGCGCCTGCACATTCACCGTCGTCCCCGCGAAAGCGGGGACCGATACGCCGCGGCGGAGCGGTGTAAGACAGGTGGCTGTCGCGGGATTTCGTTACAGCCGTAACCGCCTGCGGTTATGGGTCCTGGCGTTCGCCGGGACGACGGAATAGCTCACGCCGCCGCCGAGACCACCCGGTTGCGGCCATCGTGCTTGGCGCGATAGAGCGCGGTGTCGGCGCGCTTCAACACATCGGCGACCGGTTCGCCCTTGCGCTCCAGCGTGGTCAGGCCGATCGAGATGGTGACATCGACACGCTTGGTGCCCTTGTCGATCGCAAAGGTCTCGCCGGCGATCGAGCGGCGCAGGCGCTCGGCCACCATCCCGGCCACATGGAGGTCGGTTTCCGGCATCACGATGACGAATTCCTCGCCGCCGTAGCGGCAGGCGAGATCGATGCCACGGATCGATTTGCGGATCCGCACCGCGAATTCGCGCAGCACGTCGTCGCCGGCGTCGTGGCCGTAATTGTCGTTGATCGCCTTGAAGAAATCGATGTCGAGGATCATCAGCGCCAGCGGCTTGCCGCGGCTCGAGGCCTGCTCGGCGAGCGTTCCCAGATGGCTTTCCATGTAGCGGCGGTTATGCAGGCCGGTCAGCGCATCGGTGATCGCCATTTCGATCGAGTTCTGCACATTGTCGCGCAGATGGTCGGTGTAGCGGCGGCGGCGGATCTGGGTGCGCGCGCGCGCCAGCAGCTCGTTCTTGTCGACCGGACGCAGCAAATAGTCGTTAACGCCGATCTCGAGCCCGCGCAGCAGGCGCGCATTGTTGTCGGCGTCGGAGATCGCGAGAATCGGCACCTGGCGGGTGCGCTCGAGCGAGCGCGCCTGGCTGCACAGCCGCAGGCCATCGAAATTGTCGAGGCTGAGCGAGACGATCAGCAGGTCGTAATTGCCTTCGGCGGCGTGGAACAGCGCTTCCGACGGATTGGCTTCAACATCGACGGTGTGTTCGGCGGAGAGGATCGGCCCCAGCCGCTCGTAGGACGTTGGCCGGTCGTCGACCAGCAGGATGCGGCCACCGAGCCCCTTGTCGGAGATCGCGCTGCGCTCCGGCGCCTGCATGCCGATCTCGAGCGAGGTGATGGCGCGCATGCGCAGCTCATCGGTCATCATCTTCAGCCGCGTCAGCGAGCGCACACGGGCGATCAGCACGATGTCGGACACCGGCTTGGTCAGGAAATCGTCGGCGCCGGCCTCGAGCCCGCGCACACGATCGGCCGGGCTGTCGAGCGCGGTGACGATCACCACGGGAATGAAGTGGGTGGCTGGATTGGATTTCAGGCGGCGGCAAACCTCGAAGCCGTCCATGTCGGGCATCATCACGTCGAGCAGGATGATGTCGCATTCGGCGCGCGCGCAGATCTCCAGCGCCTCGGCGCCATTGGCCGCGGTCAGCACGTCGAAATATTCGGCCGACAAACGGGCTTCCAACAGCTTGACGTTGGCAGGAACGTCATCGACGACAAGGATACGCGCGGACATCGAAATTCTACTCCCTACCCGATAAAACGCCGGACAGTTTCAATGAATTTGCCGACCGAAATCGGTTTGGACAAATAGGCCTCGCAGCCGCCCTCGCGGATGCGCTCTTCGTCGCCCTTCATGGCGAAAGCGGTGACCGCGACGATCGGGATCGTACGCAGTTCCGGATCGTCCTTGATCCAGCGCGTGACTTCGAGACCGGAAACCTGCGGGAGCTGGATATCCATCAGGATCAGATCGGGATGCAGCTTGCGGACGAGCTCTAGCGCCTCGAAACCATTGCTGGTGCCCGAGGTCTGATAGCCATGCGCTTCCAACAGGTCGCGAAAGAGCTTCATGTTGAGCTCGTTGTCCTCCACGATCAGGACGGTTTTTGCCATCCCGTCCCTCCCAAACCCTAGGAGACAGGCCCGGATGCGATGGTCAGCCACCGCGTTCGGGCGCGTCGAAATGTGAATTCAAACTAAAGCCAGATTCGCTCTAACCCGTTAAACCCGGCTTCCATCTTTCAGCGGCGTGGTTTCCACTTGCTTGAACAGGTTTGGAAGACTCGGGCATGATGGTTCCTCATTAGAGACCATAAGTTAACGGAAAGGCAAACCGGTCAGTTGAAAAAGCCTGTTCACAACCCCCGGGAAGTAGCTGAAATCGTTGCAGTTCAGGCGCTGAGCTTTATTGCCGGCGATCCCGAACGTCTGGGGCTATTCCTTGCCGAGTCGGGAATCGGCCCGGAGACGCTGCGGACGGCGGCGGCCGACCCTCAATTTCTCGCGAGCGTGCTCGATTTCGTGATGCGCGACGACGCGACGGTGAAAGCCTTTGCCGGCGCCTCGCAACTGCACCCGACCAACATCGCCGCTGCCCACCAGGTGCTGGGCGACCGGCAATGGGAACGCGACGTGCGGTGAGCGCGGCAGCACCAACGTTTGATGGTCCGCTCTGCTTTTGCCGGGACTGCCTCGGCGATCTCGATCTCAAGGCCAGGCGATGCAGCCATTGCGGCTCGCCGCGCCTGGTTAGGCACCATGCCCTGCCCGCGCTGGCGCTGGCGCATATCGATTGCGACGCGTTCTACGCCACCGTCGAGAAGCGCGACAACCCTGAGCTCGCCGACAAACCCGTCATCATCGGCGGCGGCAAGCGCGGCGTGGTGTCGGCTGCCTGCTACATCTCGCGAACCTATGGCGTGCGCTCAGCGATGCCGATGTTCAAGGCCTTGGCGCTGTGTCCCCATGCCGCCGTGATCCGGCCCGACATGGCCAAATATGTTAGGGTCGGCCGCGAGGTGCGCCATGCCATGCAGGCGCTGACACCGCTGGTCGAGCCGCTCTCGATCGACGAGGCCTTTCTCGACCTTTCCGGTACCCAGCGCGTGCACGGCATGATCCCGGCCAAAGTGCTGGCGCGCTTCGCCCGTGACGTCGAGCGCGATATCGGGATCACGGTTTCGGTCGGCCTGTCCTGCAACAAGTTTTTGGCCAAGATCGCCTCCGACCTCGACAAGCCGCGCGGCTTTGCCGCGCTCGATCAGGACGAAGCGCGCGACATGCTCGCCGACAAGCCGGTCGGATTCATTTTCGGCGTGGGGCCCGCGACGCAGGAAAAGCTGGTGCAGCGCGGCTTCCGCACCATCGCCGATCTGCAGCGCGCCGACGAAGTCGAACTGATGAAGCAATTCGCCACCGAAGGCCGCAGGCTGTGGCGACTGGCGCGCGGCATCGACGATCGCAAGGTGGTGCCTGACAGGGGCGCCAAGACGATTTCCAACGAAACCACCTTCGAGACCGATATCCGCGATTTCGCCACCCTGGAAAGAACGCTGTGGCGGCTATCGGAGAAGGTGTCGTCGCGTCTCAAAAGCAGCGATCTTTCCGGATTGACCATCACGCTGAAACTGAAGACCGCCGATTTCCGCCAGCGCACCCGCTCCCAATCGATTTCCGCGCCGACCCAGCTGGCCGCCAAAATCTTCGCGGTTTCCCGCGAAATGCTGGCGAAGGAAATCGACGGCACCGCCTTCCGCCTGATCGGCACCGGCGTCAGCGCGCTGCGGCCGGGCTCCGCGGCCGACGACACCGACATGCTCGACCGCCGCTCGGCCCATGCCGAGCGCGCGATGGACGATCTGCGGAAGAAGTTCGGCAGTGCCGCGGTGATCAGGGGGATTGCGTATGAGGGGCCGGAGAAGACGGAGGAGGAGTAGCGATTGTCATTGCGAGGAGCCAACGGGACGCAATGACGATGAGAGCGCGTACCCGCCCTCACTTACACGGCTTGGAATCCTTGGCGTCGAATTTTCCCATCGCGCCGGAGATCACGAAATCATTGTAATCGAGCACCAGCGCGCGGGAGACGCCGTTCTCGTACAGCTCGAACGACATCGCATAGACCGGCGTCTGCTCGCCGTCTTTAGACTTGGTGTCGCGGTCGTAATAGCTCACCGTCACCGGCCAGCGCGTCGTGGATTTCATCACGTCGCTGGTGGTCGAAGGATCCGGCCATGCCGCCGCGCGGTTGCCGGGGATCGGCTGACCGATCACCGACAGCGTGTTGTAGACCTTCTCGCCATTGTCGGAGCCGTCATAGACCATGAGCTCGAGCACGGATTTTCCGGCGCGCGCCGCCGCGATGATGTGCTGGATCTGCTCGGTCGGAAACACGATGTTGCCGTCGAGATCGAACGTCTTCGACACCGGCTCTTTCAACTTGACGGTGATGTGGTCGCCAGTCCGCTCGGCGATGCCGTCGACCGGCGCGGAATCGCTGTCGTTCATCCGGGTGTCGATCTTGAAGCGATAGCTCTTGCCGGCGCCGTCCTCCCAGGACGACGAACGCAGATCGCTCAGCGTCACCTTGCCCTCGCCGCTATCGAGTTCCGAGACCTGGCGGAATTCGGAGGTGTAGCCCTCGCAGGCGCTGCCGGAGAAATTGTAGAGGATGCGGCCGCGCGCGTTGTTGATCGCATTCGACCCGCGCGATTTGACGAGGCTCAGCTCGTACAGTGCCTGATGGGCGAGAAAAGGCCCGCTTGCCGCGGCGAAAACCGGTCCGATCTGGAAAACCGATCCGGCGGCGACGGCAATCGTCAGCACCGCTGCGCGGGGCGAAATCCGGAACGATCGTGCCATGTGTTTTCCTTGGGAACAGGCGTATTCCCGCAAAAGTGGTACCGGTCTTGCGAAAACGAATACGCAGATCAAGATTCGTCACCATAGTGACGGCTCTATTGCGCCGCAACTGGGGCAACTTCACAAAAGGTAACGAACAAGCGCCGGAATGCCGCGTTTTTCAGCATGTTTCCGTGAGATTTGCCACAGACGGCGGCGCCGGCCGCCGCCCCGCCCTCGCTTGCAACCGGCGGCGCGATGCGCGAAACAATGCCGGCCTGACCGATCGTCAGGCGTCAGTCAAATCAAGTGGGGACGGCAACATGGCGGGTACAGTCGAACAGAAACTGGCGGCACAAGGCATCACGCTGCCCGAGCCCGCCGCACCGGTCGCAAACTATGTCGGCTTTGTCCGCACCGGAAACCTGCTGTTCGTATCCGGCCAGGTCTGCTTCGATGCGGTAGGCAAGCTGATCGCCAAGGGCAAATTGGGCGCCGGCGTCTCGATCGAGCAAGGCAATGCCGCGGCGCGCGGCTGCGGGATCAACCTGTTGGCGCAGATCAAGGCCGCGCTCGGCGATCTCGACAAGGTGGTGCGCGTGGTGCGGCTCGGCGGCTTCGTCAATTCGGCTCCTGACTTTCTCGACGGGCCGAAGGTGCTCAACGGCGCCTCCGACCTGATGGTGGCGGCCTTCGGCGACAAGGGCCGCCACGCCCGCACCACCGTCGGCGTCGCCTCCCTGCCCGCCGATGCGGCGGTCGAGGTCGAAGGAGTCTTCGAAGTCTCCTGAAAGGAAATGCGATGCGCGCGCCCGACTGGCTGACAGCGCGGCCGGTCGCCCATCGCGGCCTGCATGATGCCGCGCGCGGCGTCATCGAAAACATGCCGGGCGCGGCCAAGGCCGCGGTCGCCGGAAATTTCAGCATCGAATGCGATATCCAGCTTACGTCAGATGGCGAGGCGATGGTGCATCACGACGATGCGCTCGGCCGCCTCACCGAAGATTCCGGCGCGCTGCTCGACAAGACCGCAGCCGAGCTCAGGGCCGTCAAATTTAGGGATACGGCGGAGCGGATGATGTCGCTTAGCGACCTCTGCACGCTGGTCGCCGGCCGCGTGCCGCTGGTGGTTGAGGTGAAGAGCCACTTTGACGGTGACCGCAAGCTGGTGCGGCGGATGGCGGAAGTCCTGGCGTCGTACCAGGGCCCGGTGGTCGGCATGTCGTTCGACCCGGACCAGATGCTGGCGCTGCGAGAGATCATGCCAAAACTGCCGCGCGGCATCGTTGCCGAACGCACCTACACCGCAACCGACTGGCCTGAGGCAACGCCCGCCCAGCGCCGCGGCATGGAGCATCTGCGTCACGGCTTTCGCACCGAGCCGCATTTCATCGCCTTCTGGGTCAACGAGTTGCCGGCGCCGGCACCCTGGATCGCCCGCAACATCTTCGGCTGTCCGCTGCTGACCTGGACCGTGCGCACACCTGAACAGCGCGATCGGGCTGCGCGCTATGCCGACCAGATGATTTTCGAGGGTTTCGTCCCGGGAACCTGACATGCCCCGAGCGGTCTTGAAGTCGTCGCTGCGATGCACGATCTTTGCGTTGCAGGATTTTTAGAAGATGCTGGTCGCCATGCGCGATCGCTGATCGCAAGATGGGACCGCTGCAGATTCTCGATGGCGTCATCCGAAATCACCCTCGAAGCCGTTCCCTCCGCTAGCGACATCCCGGCTGCGGAGTGGGACGCCTGCGCCAACCCGCAGGGAGATCCCAACAGCCTCGAAAATCTCGATACGCTGGCCTCACCCAACGCCACAGGCGATTCCTGCGTTGATTTAAGACCCGGCTATAACCCATTCGTATCCCATGCTTTTTTCGCTGCCGCCGAGGCCTCCGGATCGGCCTGCGCGCGGACCGGCTGGGGTGCGCGGCATCTCACCGCCAAGCTCGACGGCCAAATCGTCGGCATCGTGCCCTGCTATCTGAAATCGCACTCGCAAGGCGAATACGTGTTCGACCGCGGCTGGGCGGATGCCTATGAGCGCGCCGGCGGGCGCTATTACCCGAAGCTGCAGGCCTCCGTCCCCTTCACGCCGGCGACCGGACCACGGCTGCTGATCCGCGACGGCGTCGACCGCGACCGGATCGGCTCGACGCTTGCGAGCGGCCTGATGGCGCTGTGCAACGCGACCAACGCCTCTTCCGCCCATGTGACCTTCGCCCGCGAGTCAGAAGCGAAATTTCTGGGCGAACACGGCTTCCTGCTCAGGAACGACCAGCAGTTCCACTGGCATAATGAAGGCTACAAGAGTTTCGACGATTTCCTTGGCTCGCTGAATTCGCGCCACCGCAAGGCGATCAAGCGCGAGCGCCGCGAGGCGGTCGCGCCCGGGATCACCATCCACTGCCTGAATGGAGCTGATATCACCGCGGACGCGTGGGACGCCTTCTTCGCGTTCTACATGGAGACCGGTTCGCGCAAATGGGGCCGGCCCTATCTCACCCGCAAATTCTTCTCCCTGATCGCCGAGACCATGCCTGAGGATGTGCTGCTGGTGATGGCCAAACGGCAGGGACGCTGGATCGCGGGCGCCATCAATTTTGTCGGTTCCGATACGCTGTTCGGCCGCAACTGGGGCGCGATCGAGCATCATCCGTTCCTGCATTTCGAGGTCTGCTACTATCAGGCGATCGAGTTCGCGATCCAGCGCGGTTTGAAGATCGTCGAGGCCGGCGCGCAGGGCGAGCACAAGCTGGCGCGCGGATATATGCCGCAGACGACCTATTCCGCGCACTACATCGCCGATCCCGATCTGCGCCGCGCGATATCAGACTATTTGAAGCGCGAGCGCGCCTATGTCGCCGAGGTCGGCCGCGAACTCGCCGAGGCCGCCCCGTTCCGGAAAGCCGCGGACGAAGCCTGACCTTTCTGATACGAGCCAGAAATCAAGACGAGATTTGAGGAGCCGCCGCCATGCCCGCCTATGACCCCCAAAACCCCTTCGCAAAGATCCTGCGCGGCGAATTCCCCTGCCACAAGGTCTATGAGAACGAGCATGTGCTGGCATTCCTCGACATCATGCCACGCTCCCCCGGCCATACGCTGGTGATCCCAAAAGCCCCTGCCCGCAACATTCTCGACATCACGGCCGACGATTACGGCCATGTCGCCCGCGCAGCCCACAAGATCGCCGCCGCCGCGATGAAAGCCTTCAAGGCCGACGGCATCACCGTGCAGCAATTCAACGAACCGGCCGGCGGCCAGGTCGTGTTCCATCTGCACATGCACATCATGCCGCGCCATGACGGCATCGCGCTGCTGCCGCCGGCCAGCCGCAAGGAAGACGTCAAGGTGCTGGAGGATAATGCGACCAAGTTGATTGCGGCGCTGGGGTAAAGGACAAGCACTGTCCAGCCGTCACCCTGAGGTGCGCGCTCTTTCTTGCGCGCCTCGAAGGGCGACGGCGTGGCACATCCTTCGAGGCTCGCCGAAGAGGCTCGCACCTCAGGATGACGAG
>Ga0137415_10007708_pt1 | contig 10674 bp, 3 predicted proteins | sample CZODoug3_1_1_16f_FD_183082 | JGI IMG/M metagenome (GOLD analysis project Ga0137415, IMG submission 183082) | Vadose zone soil fungal communities from Angelo Coast Range Reserve, California, USA - CZODoug3_1_1_16fungal (Hybrid Assembly) | ecosystem: Environmental > Terrestrial > Soil > Vadose...
CTAACATATACAAACAGAATGTTTATATATCAGCCACCAGTCCCAATATAGAAGGGGCCCCTATTGGGCCCCTTACACCCTCCCCTCTTAATGAATGAAGCCAGGGGCTTCAAACGACATATGTAAAAAGAGTAAAAGTAGTGGTATGGCATATGTCACAGAGTAGTGAGAGAAGCGAGCGGGAACGGCGCGTAATGACGCGTCGAACATGGTAGTAAGGGGATTCTACTTAGAATCCCCTGCAGTTCCGTTGTCGTCGACCTCCATCTCTGGGGACTTGTCCCCAGTCTCAGGTTTAGGTTCGACAGCAGTGTCAACACCCTCAGGTGTTGACGATGCAGGCGGTAGTTGGGTTTCCTGCATTGGGGCATCTCCCTCTGCAGAGGATGGCGGGGCGCCGTCTGAGCTTTGTTCCGAGACGATTGTATCAATCGTCTCAGACGCAGCCGGTACGACAGGTAGCCACCTCCCGTGTGCCTCGTGGTAGTGGAACTGCATCACCTCAGGCCACGGCTGAGCCGAGGTCAGTGCGCTCGAATGGTTGAGCGTACCCGAAATGAACTGACGAACATTGTCGTCTGGTTCAGTGACTAACGTGTCCGTTAGCCACGAATAGGCGTAGTCCGAAGCGTCCAGCGCTTCGGCCTCAGTGAACCCTCGGCGAGCGAGCTCGACCACTAGCGCGTCATCTGTGATGGGCGCGTCAGGGACGAACTCGATTGGGGACCAATCGGGCTGAGCGTTGGGAGTGATGCCCAGTGCCCGTAGTCCACTGCCGTAGTAGCCCTTGGCAATTAATGCCAACAGCCTGATCTGGCCATAGTGACTGGCCAGGTGACCCGTCGTTCCCTTAAACAACGGGGCGAAGCGTAGAAAGGCACGAACGTGCCTTTGGAAAGGGAGGCCGTCGGGGCCAAAGGCGAAGCCTCGAGGAGGCGTCCTGGTAATGGACCGGGCGTATTCACGCCACAGATCCGGGTGATCGACATGTCTTGGGGACGCGATGTCCCCAAGGTGAGGGTGGGGCTGCCCGTTCACGGACAGCCCTAATCGCTCAGACAAGGCTGAGCGAAGGGTCTCGTTACGGTTGCCAGCGGCACCCCGTTTATTCCTCAATTCGGCTTTGGTGGTGTCGGTCTTTACGACCGTCCCACTTTGGGGGTCCCAACGAGTGACCTGCTCCCAGTCAGGAGCACGCCACTGCATCATAGCATGACGCTGTACGTCGGAGAGGTTCTTAGTGCCAGTGACGCGATCGCTAGCGGCCACCGAGTTTGCTGTCGATATGAATCGACGCATCAGCCGGAGAAGTTCTCCGGTCTGAGAGTTATTGGCGGCGTGCGCATCGTCGAGGGATTGGCGTGCCTGGTCCCATTCTTGAGGAGTCTGAGGGTCCAGGGTCCAGGCCCTCCCCCCGTTAGGACGATTCCCTAGAATCGCCTGAAGCTGGTTGGCAAATCTGGATTTGCCAACCTTGGCAGCCTTGGCCCGGGGCCGAGGCTTGTAGTCCTTCCCATAGAATAACCTATCCGTCTCATCGTCGGTATCCTCATCATAATAGTATGGATCTACTGCAGGGGCAGCTTGTCGTTGGTTCACCAACGACGCGGGATGAGGGGCGGTCGTCTGACCGCCCTTTTGTTGAGGCACAGGCTGAGTGGGCCACCTTGGAGGTTCTGGCGCGAAGACAGGAGGTGGTACTGCAGCCGCCAGGGGCGCTGCCGACATCGTATCCGTCCGAGCAGCCCTCGGGCGAGTATGGCGGGCAATTGTGCTCTCAAATTGTCCCGGGACGTATCCCGGTGGTGCGGTGCCAGCAACGGGTGCTGGTGCGGGAGGAGGAGGGACCCTAGTTACACGATTTGCCTGGTCACCTGGACCAGGCATCGCGATGGTCGCGATGGGAGCACACTGGTGCTCATCCTGCTCACGTTCGAGCTTGTCGTAGCGCTCCTGCAATCGATCCAAGTCATCGCGCAGGTCCATCCCCTCGGCTCTGTAACGATTGGCCTCGTCACGAGCATCCGCCAGTTGCTCGCGGAACTTGTCCTCGGCCTGCTTCGCGCGTTTCTCAACGCAGCGCATGAAAGAGCGGTCGTCCATGAGACCCGCCTCGTTGAAGTGCGAACCGTACTCGCGACAGATGTCGCAGCCGGCTCGGTGCAGGATGCACCCGTTGAGTGGGTTGAAGCCCCACTCACATTCCGCACGAGAGGTTTGTGCGGGGTGTTCAGATCGACGAGCACGAGGGCTCGCCGATCGAGAGCGTCGTCGTCTAGGAGGACGGTCAGGGGACCGTCCTCAATCCAGATCCCGTCGATCCGTGTCTTCGTCCATGTTGTTATCGTCGTTTGGGTCGTTGCGCATCTTCCAGGGGTAACAGGTTGATTAAGAGAAAAAGGGAAAAGATTTCCCTTTTCAAAAAGTTTTAGAGTTACTCCCACGCCACTTGTGTGCAACACGGTCACATGACGAGGAACTGAGAGTCTCAATTCCGACTAAGTCTCGTACTTCGACGTACTGCAGCTGGTGCAGAGGCGTCAGTCGGTGGGCTCCTGCCCATCGACTTTTCTCGTGTGTAAGTACGCGACGAACTCTGGTTCGTCGTGTCTTTGGCCTGTACTGCCGAGGTTTTCCTCGGTAGCGATTTCCAGTCATCGATACCTAGTAGTTCTAGGTAACGATCAAGAGCGGCAAGCTCTTTGCATTCGGGATACGGCTCCCATGTCGTATCACCGAGGTTCCATTGTAGGAGGAAGGAAACCTTGTTCCCTTCCCATCGGTGGGCGAGTATCTCGTCCACCAACCATTCATTATCTTCGGCGTCGCCGAAGTCATAGTAAGCCCTGACTTCCCTCTTGGGGAAGATCGTGTCATCGTTCTTCGTGTAAGGACGAAGACGACTAACGTGAAACGTAGGATGAATCCTACGTGCTTTCAGTTCAGCAGGTAAATCCAGGGTATATCTGGATTCGGCAGGGTGACTACTAGTCACCTTGTATGGCCCAATGAATTTGGGCATCAATTTCCTTGTCCGACTTTTGGGCAAGGAAAGGTTCTCAGTCGACAAGTATACCTTGTCGCCCTCGGATATCTTATCCTCAGGCCTCCGTCGCCTGTTGGCTTGACGCGTCTGAATGACGCGACTCTCGATGATGGCGTCGTGCGCCATCTCCAGATTACTAATGGCTTGGTTCAGGAATCGTTTGATTCCTGGTTTCGCCTCATCGGTGGGACTGATTCCGCCGATGAATGTGGGTAAGAATCCGTAGTTCAACTCGAATGGCGCGAAGCCCGTCGAGCTACTGATGCTCGAGTTCAATGCGAACTCGGTCATTGGGAGTTTCTCGACCCAATCTCGTTGATCGGGTCGAATCATGGTTCTCAGGACCTGTCCCACTGAACGATTCGCTCGTTCAGTTGCTCCATCTGTTTGTGGATGGAACGCAGTGGACATCAATAATTTGGTGCCTAAGAGTCGGTGAGTTTCACGCCAAAACTTTGACGTGAACTTCGAGTCTCGGTCAGAGACGATCGAGTCGGGTAGTCCGTGTAAACGGACTACTTCTTTCACATAGATCCAGGCGAGTTCAGACGCCTTGACCGTCGTTTTCACAGGTATGAGGTGTACCTGTGATGTTAATCTACATATGACTACCCATAGGTAGTCATATCCTTCGGACTCGGGGAATGGACCCATGAAGTCCATCCCTATGGATCCCCAAGGGCGGTTGGGGATAGGCAATGGGTGTAGTAGACCTACCGGCCGCTGTGTGCTGGTCTTATTCGCTTGGCAAATGCCACACGAATCACAGAACTTGGTGATCTCATTGCCCATTCGGGGCCACCAATACCAGCGGCGGATATAGTCCGCCGTTTTCTGAGGACCGAAGTGTCCCAGAATAGTATGTGCTTGGTCGATGATCGTAGCCGTAAGGCTATAATCTTTGGTTACTTTACGGGGAATACACAGGACTTCCTGTTTCCCTGTGTTCGTCACGTAGACGAACCCGTCTCGAACAGAGAAAGTAGCGTATCGCTCTTTCTCTTCCATAATTTTGGAGAACAACGGGTCGTCCTTGTACCCGTTGCGGACCTTGTCGAGAAAGTCAGTGGCTTTCTCGACGAACTTTGTCAGCTCAGGTCCGGCTGATAACGACTCGAACAATGTCGGGTCATCGTCTTCGTCGGTAGGTGATGACAGGGCCTCCTTGGGCCTTGCCGCTTTAGCCATTTCTTTGGCTAAAGTTCCTCTTTCTTCTTCAGCCTCGTATAGCGGTCGCTTGCGAGGCGCTTCTCTGATCGCTCGTATTTCTACGAGTCGATTCCATGGGAGGTCCTCGCCCTCTGGGTCGAGGACCAGGTCAGCATTGACGTAGTCATACGTCTGGCAGGTGTCGTTATCAGTGTCTGACTGGTAATATCGCGAGAGGCTGTCGGCAACCTTGTTGCTCGACCCCTTCACGTACTGTATATCAAAGTCGAAACGACTTAGATATTCCATCCATCGCATCTGGCGACTGGATAATCTGCGCTGGGTCTTGAAGAATTCAAGAGCCCTGTGGTCGGTAACAATGTTTATCTTGTTACCGATCAACTTGTCTTCCCACTTGAGGAGACCTTCCAAGATGGCGATAGTTTCCATCTCGAACACACGGTAGTTGTGTTGAGCTGCCGTGAACTTCTTGGACATGAAACCCGCGGGTCTGCATGTCTCCCAGGTCGGGCCTTGCCCGTAGACGCATCCGATCCCTGAGGCGGATGCGTCGCAGATGAGCCAGATGGGCTCACCTGATCGTGGGTCTATGGGCCGCAAGATCGGTGTCTTGCATGCCAGGCGTTTGATGTTGTCCATACACACTTGGTGTATGGGCCGCCAATGGAACGGGTGACCGTTTCTCTGTATAGCGGCTAGGGGGCCGGTATACGCGGTCACATCTGGCATGAAGTGTGCCAGATATTGAACGAGCCCAAGGAACCGTTGCACATCGTGCTTATTCCTCGGGGTGCGCCATTCACGGATGCGAGACATCTTGTCCGTGTCGGCGTGTATCCCTCGGTCATCGATGATATGGCCGAGGCAGTCCATTCGTTTCGAGTAGAGATCGAGCTTGCTCTCCTCTAAGAACAATTGCGCCTTGCGCAACTTGTCAAACACGAGCCCGAGATGTTTCTCGTGCTCTTCAATGCTTTCACTAAACACGAATATATCGTCAAGATATACGTGTACAAATTTTCCGATGAACTCTCGGAAGATGGTGGTCATTAATCTCTGAAACGTCGCTGGGGCGTTACAGTCTCCTTGTTGCATGGTATGGCTCACGAATGTGCCATACACAGTGGAAAACGCGGTTTTCCACACGTCGCCGGGTTCGACGCGTATTTGTTCATACGCGTCTGACATATCGATCTTCGATCGATATTTCGCTCGAGCGACGTCGTTTCGGATTTCCTCTTGATCCGGGAAGGGTGTTACATCCTTCACGGTGTTGTCGTTTCGTTTCCGGCCGTCAATGACGGTTCGGAGTTTAGGAGTTGTTGACTTCTTGAGCACGCACAACATTGGTGCGGCTTGGGGGACATTAGTCTCCTCCCACCATCCAGCGTTAGTGTAACGCTGGATTTTGTCGCTGAGCTGAGTTTTCAACGCGTCAGGGCAACGCGGCAAGTGGTAGTTATACTGCTTGCTCTCGTCGATGAGGGGAATCTTATGATTCACCTCCCTCAGCGGTGGTAGCCTTGGTGGAGCGCCTGTCAGAATGTCTGACGCGCTTTCGATCCACTTAGCTCGAAGATCAGGTAGTACCTGTTCTTCTTCCTTCAGTTCGTTGAGCTGGGCGTCCATAACAGCAAGAAGTACTTCTTGTTGTTGTGTCATACCACGAAACTTGAAGTTGTCGGAGTGGAGGCATGGGTTGTAGTCTTCCCTAATGTCTGGGACATTAGGGGGTTCGTACTGGTTGCCAGTACGAACGGGGATTTCTTCACGATCGGGCAGTTTGCGCGGTCGTGTCTTCGTCGATTTTCGGGTTGAACTTCGACTTGGAGGATCAACCGATTTCGGTTTGTCCTCTTCGCTGTCATCCTCCATTATATGGGGTGATGATCTTTCTAATTTCGGCTTCATCATCTGTTCGAGGATGGCTTCATCCTCCTCTTCTTCGATCGTGACACTTTGTCGCGATCGTGGTGGTTCGACTGTTGTCGACTTGGCGGCTGTTTGCCGGCCTTCTAGTCATTTTCGAGGCGCCTGTTTGCGCGTCGAACGGGGAGAGTTAATCGCGGCAGCGGTTCCCTCCCCCTCTGGAAGAGCAGGAATACGGGTTTGACCCCGTATTACAATCTCTTGATTTTCGAAATCGAGAGAAATGCCGTTCCTTCTGAGAAACGGGGTCCCCAGAATACTATCGTATTTGTCTAGATTGGCTATATCTAGATAAGTACTGTTAGTGATCGAGGCGAACTCGAGATCCACCTCAGTACCGTAGTTGATCTTTGATCGACTACCGACACAGCCAAGTTGTAAAGTCACTGGATCCTCCAGTGTCTTCACGGGCATCATTGCTACCCGTGTAAAGTCAGGACTGACGGAATCAGTCGTGCTACCTGAGTCAAAGAGCGTGTACGCCTTGACTCCATTTAATTTAATATATGCGGCGAGGCACAATTGCTCGCCGTCTCTGCGTGTAGGGCGCCTGATGGTTCCCATCGGGCGTCTCATACTGGCACGATACACCCTTGGTGTCTCGTCGGGCGTTCCCATTGCACGGATGCATGGTGAACTTGTAGAGGTAAGTTGAGTAAAAGGTCGTGGGCGACTTCGCCCACAGACAAGTCCTAGTCGGTGGTAGACATTACCATCGAAGTCTACTGCGCGTACTTCATCTACGCGCGGGACGCAGTCCCCACACACAGGGCAATCGTAACGTTTACGATAGCCTGTGATTTGTTGAAACAGGTCATATTCCCTGTTCATCAACTCTTCCAGCCAGTCTGCGTCCGCGAACTCGTCCGCGGTCGTATATCCCAGTTGAATGAGTTCAACTGGTAATTCACCCTTGGGATCGTCTCCCTCGGGTGCTTCGCTGGGAGTCCACATGGGGTCATCATCCCGTTTCCGAGTGAGGAATACATTCACGCGATCAACGTCGGTTAACGCGTGAAGTATATCAATAGGGTACCAACCCTCAGGGATTGGTACTAGTTCTGACGCGTCATCTCGCGTTTCACCGCCAGTAGACGCGTTGGAAGTGGCAGTATCGTCATTCGTGCTCATGGCACGAATGTCCACAATGGGAAGCTGTTTTTCGCAGACCATTCTATAACGAGGGATAATAACACCCTCGCTATTGGTATATAATGTCTCCTCGACCTGAGGGAGACATTCTCCACACTCGTCGCATTTTGGAGGGGTGTGGCATTGATATCCAGTCAATGACTGGAAATCTGAGGGATGGCGCGTCGCCATCCTTTCCAACCAGTCAGCATCTGCGTACTGGTCTTCAGCTGAGTAACCTATTTCAACGAGGTACAGTGGAAGATCACCTAGAGGATTGTTTTCCTCTAGGTTCGTCGAAGGAGACCACAGTGGGTCTTCTTCCTTCCGTCTCGTACTAAATATATAAACTCGTTCTGAAGGCGGTAACGCCTTCAGTAGGTCAATTGGGTACCAATCGCTCGGGATTGGTTGCCCTTCACCAGGTACCCTGGAGGCTCGGATGAAGACCACGCCTTCATCCTCATCGTCGGAGCTATTAGCTTCGACGTTTTCGAAGTATTCAATTGGGGACTCAGTCCCTCGTTCACTGTCATATTGGGACCCGCCAGGGCCCTCGTGATTTTGGTCTGAGGCGCTGCCTTCGGCAGCGTCTTCTTTGACGTTAGTCGAGTCTCCTCGGCCGTCGTCTTCTTCGTCGTCCTTTCCTCGTGAAGGGGATCCTTCGTCTTCGTCAATTACCTGGGCCGCGAATACTCGCGGCCTGGTTGGGCAGTTCCGGGAATAATGTCCCGGCTTACCACAGTTAAAACATTTAACTGTGGAGTCACCATCATGGGTATGGTTGTGACTCGGTTCTGCCTGACTGCTGCGGGGGCGTTCGCGAGTGCGATCGCTAGTCGGGGGTCGAGACGGAGGTCTCGATCCTTGTTTATTCCCGTCGTTTGACCGGAAGGAACTCTTCTGGCGTTGGCCATCTGGTCGACGTTGTGAGTCCGACCTAGGGGGTCGGCTCGGTTCTCTTCGAACAAACCTCACGGTCCTGGTGGGCCGTGTATTGTTACTTGCTTGCGTAGTATTTGTACTACGCGAGTGTGGACCGTCCTCTCTTCTTGAGTGGCGGTGGTTTTCAACAGCTTGGAGATTATTCTCCATAGCCTTCACTTCTTCGAGAAGTATATCAAGCGGAGTGTGCTCCGCTGATACCTGTCGGGACTTCATTAAGTTTTCGACTAACTCTTGCGGCAGACCGTTCAAGAAAGCTCGTTTAAACGAGTATTCGTCTGGTGGTTGCACCATACGATTGGCGTGTCGCTTCATTTCGTTGTAGAAGGCGAGAGCGCCATCCGCTTTAGAAAATTTGGTTTTTCTATATTTGTCTGCGGCATTTTGTGCCGTGACTCTATGTATGAATCGTTTATACAAAGTGCATACAACGTCTTCGAACAGCCAGTCCTCGACTGCTCTGTGAAACGACTCCACCTCTTCCGCGAACCAATCTGCGGCTAGTCCCTTCAGGGTGGTTCCACATAGGTCCACCCTTAGTACGTCCCTCTTGGGGCCGCACACATTCTGAACACGGAGCCATCGAAGTAGGCCCGCGATCCAGGCATCGAATATTTCGATGTCATCTTCACCACCATATTTCTCTGGTGGTGATACTTTGATGCCTTTCACATCTGCAAGGCCATCTCGCGACTGACCAACTCGGTCGCGGATCATCCGTCTGTAACGAAGCATGATACCATGCTCGTAGTCCTGCTGCAGGACATTTTCAATGGGCAGGCTACGCCTGTCCATCATGGATTGGGAGTACGACGCTCCACGGTCGTATCCTCTCGATCTCTGGGATCGAGAGCGACGCGACGATCGTTCGTCGCGTCTGTGACGTCTGGAGGAATGAGAAGATCGCCTAGATCTCCTGCTCCTGGCGTCCGAGTCAGAGGAGTCGGAGGGGTCGTCAGAGGGATCTCCCCTATTCTGGCGACCTCGACGAGAGTGATTACTCTGTCTGCTCCTTCGGCTCGACCTCGTGTCGGTCGAGTCTCTCTCGTCGGAGTTATCTCCAGTATCCGATGGATCATATGATCCATCGTCATCGGATGGGTCGTCACCATTGGGTGGGTCTGACTCCATCCGTCGTCGGTCCTTGGACCATCGGGTAGGTCCCTTTTTGTGGTTGTCGTTCTTTCCGCGAGGACGACTTGGTCCTGGCGTCGCGTTGGGTATTTCACGGGGAGGTTCCCCGTGATTCTGTCTGCGTGCCATTCCAGGGTACGCAGCTCGTTTCTCCCGAGGAGGAATGATGGACTTCCCCGTTTGTCGGAGATCATCCTCCCTCATGCTGTCGAGGTACAGTTGGGTGTTTAGCCACTGCCTGTAGTCCTCGCGTCTGTCTTCAGAAGGGGGGTAGCGACCACTGTCGCTATCCCTTTCGTCCCTTGTCTTCTCAGCTCGACGTTCTCGTCGAGCTCTCTCTTTACTTTCTTTTAGGGACTTTTCATTAACGGCAGGGTTTCCCTGTCGTTGTCTGGCGCTAGCGGCGAGACGAGCATTGTACTCGTCGCGCGTTTCCCCACGTCGTCGTTGGGGATTATTCAATTCATCCAACGCTCGTTGGATGTTTTCATCAGGCACCGACGGGTGTCTGTCACCACCACGGTTGTTAGGGTATTGTCGACCCTGATCTTCGGTGGCATTGTTACGAGAGTCTCTCTCTCGTTGCTTGTCCAGACCACGCGCCTCCCTGTTGCGGGCGCGGATACTTCGAGCTGTCTCTTGGTCAGCTTCGTCTTCTGAGTCGCGCTTGATATACAGCGCGTCTTCATCCTCGCTACCAGGCAAGGATGGTAAATCTTCGTTATATTCGTCGTCGACTGACGGTGACCGTTGTCGACTACGGTTGTCCCGTCTTCGGGACAAACCATCTCGTGATCGTGGTGATCTCCCACGATCCCTGTCTTCTCTAACAGGGTGACCATTCTGGTCACCGACAATCCCATTGGATTGGTCCGGATCGTCCTGATCTGGACGATCTGCGACTTGACCATTTTGGTCAAGCGCTTCTCCCACAGAAGCATTCCTGTCGCTTCTGTGATCTTCAATTGGATCCTCGCCTTCCGTTAACGGCGAGGACAATGGATTATCCGCGGCGTTATGCGCCTCGGATGCTCCCGCGATCAGGGTCTTGCCCTGTCGAGAAGCCTTCTTTTTGGTCTTCGACATTTTGTTGTCAAAGTGAGTAGGGGGTGTGATAAAAAGTTTGGAGGTTTAAAAAAGTGTAAAGTGTTGGTAGCTAATTTGCCTTAAGTCCCACAATATAAACCAGACCGAGTCTATTGGTGTGTATAGGTGGAAGTAAAGGGTAAAAAATAAGCTACCCTAACATATACAAACAGAATGTTTATATATCAGCCACCAGTCCCAATATAGAAGGGGCCCCTATTGGGCCCCTTACA
>Ga0137415_10007709_pt1 | contig 10674 bp, 8 predicted proteins | sample CZODoug3_1_1_16f_FD_183082 | JGI IMG/M metagenome (GOLD analysis project Ga0137415, IMG submission 183082) | Vadose zone soil fungal communities from Angelo Coast Range Reserve, California, USA - CZODoug3_1_1_16fungal (Hybrid Assembly) | ecosystem: Environmental > Terrestrial > Soil > Vadose...
CACGCGGCGAATTCGTTCTTCCGGCCGCCCGACATGTTCGACCCGCTCATCGCGATGAGCGGTTTTTACGAGCTCTGGCCGAGCTGGCTGCATGGTTATACGGACGACAACGTCTATTACAACAATCCCATGTGGTACGCGCGCAACCTGAGCGATGCACGCACGCGTGATCTTTTGACCCATAGCCAAATTCATATTTTGACCGGGCAAGGTCAGTGGGAGCACCCGGAGCAGTCCAAAGATTTCTCCTCCGTGCTGTGGGACGCGGGCATCTGGAACAACCTCGATCTGTGGGGTCACGACATGCCCCACGACTGGCCCACCTGGCGCAAGATGCTCGACCACTACATCGGCGAGCGGCTCGGTTGGTGATGGCCGCGCCGCCCTCTTCACGGTCCACGCTTTCGGGTGCGGGTTCACCAATCCGGCGCGTCGGGTTGTTGGTCGGGCGCGAGCGCTCGTTTCCCGAGGCGCTCATGGCGGAGGTCGAGCGGCGCAATGCCGGCGTGGAGGTCGGATATGCGCGCTTCGACGCGCCGCGTGCGACCGACATTCCGGATTACGAGGTCATCGTCGACCGCATTTCGCACGAGGTGCCCTGCTATCAGCCGTTTCTCAAGGTGGCCAAGCTGCGCGGGTCGCGCATCATCAACGATCCGTTCTTTCGCATCGCCGACGACAAGTTCTTCGATGTGGCGCTGGCCGATACGCTGGGGGTGGCCGTGCCCAAGACGGTGCTCCTTCCGTCGAAAGATTACGAGAGTACCATCGACACCGAGTCGCTCCAGCACAACATGGGCTGGGTCGATTGGGAGAAGATCGAGCGCGATCTCGCGTTTCCCATGTACATCAAGCCGCACTGGGGCGGCGGCTGGCGCGCGGTAACGCGGGTGGCGTCGATGAGCGAGCTGCTCTCGACGTACGACAACAGCGGCCGATACACGATGATTCTGCAAGAGGAGATTCAGTGGACGCAGTACGTGCGCTGCATCGTCATCGGGCGGCAACATGTGCTGCCGGCGCTGTGGGATCCGCGGCTCTCGCACTTCGAGCGCTACCGGCATGCGCATCGATCGATGCCCGCGCTGGACCGCGAGCTCGAGGCGCGGGTGAGCCACGATGCGCTGAAGCTCACGCGCGCGCTGGGGTACGATATGAACACCGTGGAGTTCGCGATTTCCAATGGTGTTCCTTTCGCGATCGACTTCATGAACTCGGCGCCGGACTTCGATATTACGTCGCTCGGTGAATCGCATTTTCGTTGGACCGTGGAGAAGATGGCGGATCTGGTGGTCGATGCGGCAAAGGCGCCGCGGGCAGACAGGCCGCGTTGGCACGAGTTGCTTCCCATATAAAGAGTTACAAAGATGGATAGCCTTCGACGTGAAGCCTACAATCGGCATTTTGGAGACGAGCTCTTTGCCAGCTATCATCGGTGGCTGGAGAGTGCGTTGGGGCCCTTTCCATTCCGGCTCGCCGAGACGCCGCTCTTCGTGACCCGCGATTTGCGCGAGCGGTTGATGCGCGCGGCGGAGGAGATCGTGGGCTCGCTCTCGCGGCCGGAGACGCTGCAGGAGCTAAAAAAAGCCATTCCTGCACGCTACGACGCGCCGGGGATGGACGCGTTGCCCGATTGCGTTCAAGTCGATTTTGCGCTGGTCCAAGGGGCCGACGGGCAGCTCGAGGGCAAGGTGGTGGAGCTCCAGGCGTTCCCTTCGCTCTATGCGCTGGAGACGTTCGAGGCCGATGCTTGGAACCACGTGCTCTCTCCCCTTCCCGGCCTTCGCGAGGATTGGACATGCTTTTGCGAAGGGGGCCGCGCGGAGAACATCGACTGGATCCGGCGCAGCATCGTGGGGGACGATGATCCGGAGGAGGTCGTGCTGGTCGATTTCGAGCCGGAGCGGCAGAAGACCTATCCAGATTTCGTGGCCACCAAGCGGCTCTTCGACGTCAACAGCATCTGCATTACCAAGTTGATCAAAGAGGGCCGGCAGCTTTATCGCGATTCGGGAGGGCGGCGCGTCCCGGTGAAGCGGCTGTACAATCGCCTGGTCTTCGACGAGCTCGCGGTGAAAGGCGTGGAGCCCCCCTTCGACTGGCGCGACGACCTCGACATCACCTGGTGCTCGCACCCCAATTGGTATTGGACGTGGTCCAAATACGCACTCCCCTTCTTGAATCACCCCGCGGTGCCCAGCACGCGCTTCCTCTCGGATATCGACCCTCTCCCCGAGGACCTGTCCCGCTACGTCTTGAAGCCGCTCTTTTCCTTCGCGGGCGCGGGCGTGGTCATCGACGTGACCCACGACGTGCTCGCACGACTGGGCGACGCAGAGCGGAAGAATTTCATCCTGCAGGAGAAGGTCGAATACGCGTCGGCCATTCACATGCCCGATGGCAGCGGAGTGAAAGCCGAAGTCCGCGTGATGCTGCTGCGCCAAGCCCTCTCGGGCCCGCGCCCGCTGGTGCCGCTGCTCTTTCTCGTGCGCACCTCGCGCGGAAAGATGCTGGGCGTCGACTTCAACAAGAACCTCACCTGGGTCGGCGGCACGGTCGCGATTTGGCCGAGCGAGGGGAAACGCGCGGACAAATAGGGGGTGATGAAGAGTTCACCACGGAGGCACGGAGGACACGGAGAGTGTTGTTGGGAGAAGACATTACTGAGCAGATCATTGGTGCTGCAATCGACGTCCACAAGGCGCCGGGACCAGGGTTGCTCGAGTCAGCGTACGAGGAGTGCCTGTGTTGCGAACTTGGGGTACGCGGATTGAAATTCAAGCGACAAGTCGACCTGCCGCTCTCGTATAAAGGCATCGCGCTCTCGTGCAGCTATAGGATCGACGTGATTGTCGAAGGCGCCGTGCTGCTCGAACTGAAGGCCGTCGATCGCGTCCTGGCCGTGCATGAAGCGCAGCTTTTGACCTATCTTCGCTTAAGCGGCCTCCGCGTCGGCTTGCTTCTGAACTTCAATGCCACCGCGATGAAACAGGGCATCGTGCGCAGAGTGGTCTAAGAAAACCTCCGTGCCTCCGTGGTGACCCCTCTCCTACTGCTACTCGTTCGGCCATGAAGAGTTCACCACGGAGGCACGGAGGGCACCGAGAGAGTTGTAGGAAGAAGACACTACGGAGCAGATCACTGGTGCCGCAATCAACGTCCCAAGATGACCAAGAATGCCATAAAAAAACTCTCAGTGTCCTCCGTGCCTCCGTGGTGAATCCTCTCCTGCGTTCAGCTCCGCCCGCGCCGCGTTCTTTCCGCGTCGGCCACGAAGCTCTTCGCGGCGCGCCACAGCGCGACGCTCGTTACCAGCGTCGCCAAAGGCACGGTGAGTTGCATCGACGCTTGGAGGCCGAGCGCGCGAAAGGTCGCATTCATTTGGGTGGCGCCGGCGGCGGCCATGGCGTGTTTTGCGTAGAGGTCCGAGAGTGCGCCGGCCACCAGGGTTCCCAGCGCGCCGCCGAGGACGTACTGGAAGAAGAAGTACACGGCCATTGCGGTCGCGCGCAGCCGAGGTTCGACCACGTCCTGCAGAGACGAATAGACGGTGACGTAATAGGCATAAAATAGGAGCCAGCCGAAGAATACCGATACGACCAGCGCCGCCAGCGCGCCCGCCGGGCGGCTCAATCCGAACCACAGAAGAGGACTCGCAACGAACAAGGCGACCGCGCCAAAGGTCAAGCGGCCGCGCGGAAATAGCTGGTGCAGGCGATCGGCCAGCGGGCCGCCCGTGGTGAGGCCGAGCAGGCCGGTCAGCCCGAGGAGCAACGCGGACACGCCGCCCGCTTGCGCGATATTGAGACCGTGATACCGAATCAGCAGCGCTGGCAAGAATGCATGCATCGTATATGCGGCAAAATTACAGGCGGCGCCGGATGCGATGATCCACCATACGGTTCGAATCGTCAGGATTCGGGAGAAGGGTGCGCGCACGGGGACTGCGGCGTCGACGCGATAAGCTTCCTGCGAGCCACGCACCGGCTCGCGGAGCATCGAGGCCAGAAGCGCTACGATCAATCCGGGCACCGCTGCGACGAAAAAGGGCGCGCGCCAGCCATATTTCTGCGCCACGACCCCCGCCACGCCGAAGGCCGCGACGTTTCCAATGGGCAGACCGAGCATGAAGATGCCCAGCGCCCTCGCGCGCCGCTCGGAGGGAAACATGTCGCCGATCATCGAGTTGGCCGCGGGAGCGCAGCTCGCTTCGCCGATTCCCACACCGAGGCGTGCGAAGAACAGCGTCCAATAGGTGTGCGCGACGCCGCTCGCCGCGGTCATCACGCTCCAGGCGAAAACCCCGACCGCGAGGATCCAGGTGCGCTTGACCCGGTCCGCCAGGCGGCCCAGCGGAAGACCGGCAACGGCATAGATCAATGTGAACGCCGTGAGCAGGACGCCGAGCTGCGTGTCGTTGAGCCCAAACTCTCTGCGAAGGGGCTCCAGCACCACCGCGGGAACCGTACGATCGAAGAAATTGAGAAAATTGATTAGCGAAAGAAGAAATAGGCCGTACCAGTTCCCCTTTCCGCCGCGCGCTCTCATGGCAAAACCCCTTTTCGCGCGGCCGGGAACCATTCATCGAACGAACGGGCTCCGGGGCGAATCCGAGCATCCTGCCATCATTGGCCGTCGATATCGACTCATTCCGTTTTGACGCGCCCCGACGAAAATGGGCGCACGGGATGGCCCGCGCGTCAGCTACGGCGTTTCGCGCGCGAGTTTCACGGCGGCGACGTATCTCTGTGCGCGCTCGGTCACGCTGTTCGCGTCGCCCGCCCGCAGCTTTTCGATGTCGACCAAATCGGCGCCGACGCCCACGGCGCTCGAGCCGGCGCGGATGAAGTCGGCGACATTTTTCTCCGATACACCCCCCGTGGGCACGAGGCGCACGTGCGGGAGCGGTGCCTTCAAGGAGCGGATGTAACTCGCGCCGCCCATCGCGCCGCAAGGGAACACTTTGACGAGATCCGCTCCGGCGCGCACGGCGCGGACGATCTCCGTCGGCGTGAGGGCGCCCGGCAAGACGGGGACGCCGTAGGTGCGGCAGGTCGCGATGACCGCTTCGTCGACGATGGGGCTCACCACGAAGGCGGCGCCGGCCAAGGTGCAGGCGCGCGCGGTCTCCGCGTCGAGGACCGTGCCCGCGCCGATGACCACACTGTCTCCATAGCGGCGCACCAGCGATTCGATCAAAGGAACCGCGCCCGGGACGGTCATGGTCACCTCGATGACGTCGATGCCCCCGGCGCGCACGGCGTCGATGGCGTGCGTCGCCAGTTCGGCCGAGGGCGCGCGAACCACCGGAATGATGCCGACTTCGAGGATCCGTTCGATTGCCTGATTCATGATTCGCCTCTCCATACGCAGCAGTTACCGCTCGACGCGGGTGCCCAAACCTTTCATCGCTTTTTCGACCTCGGCCAGGGTCGCCATCGAGGTGTCGCCCGGGGTGGTCATCGCCAGCGCGCCATGCGCCGCGCCGCACTCCACCGCCCACTGCGGCCCTTTGTTGGTAAGAAAACCGTAAATGAGACCGGACGCGAAGGAATCGCCGCCGCCGATGCGGTCGTAGATTTCGAGATCGGCACGGTGGGGCGCGGCGTACAAGCGGCCATCGAGGTACAAGACCGCCCCCCAGTCGTTTCGCGAGGCCGACTTGGCCTGGCGCAAGGTGGTCGCGATGGCCGACATGTTCGGATACACGGCCGATACCTTCTGCATCATCCGCTCGAACGACTCGAGCTCCAAGGTGGAATAGCTCTCGTCGACCTTGTCGACCTCGAATCCGAGGGCCGCGGTGAAGTCTTCCTCGTTGCCGATCATCACATCGACATAGGGGGCCAGCGCGCGATTGACCTCCCGCGCACGCGCCTTCCCGCCGATGCCCTTCCATAGGGATTCCCGGTAATTCAAATCGTAGGAAACGATGACCCCGTGGTGCCGCGCCGCGCTCATCGCTTCTTCGGCCAGCGCCGCGGTGGTCTCCGAGAGGGCCGCGAAGATGCCGCCGGTGTGGAACCAACGCGCGCCGTCGCGGGCGAAGATCTGCTCCCAGTCGATGTCGCCCGGTGCGAGATGGCTCACCGCGGTGTGGCCGCGATCGGAGCAACCGACACCCCCGCGCAAGCCGAATCCGCGCTCGGTGAAGTTCAAGCCGTTGCGGACGGCGCGGCCGACGCCATCGTAGGGGAGCCACCGCAAATACGAACTATCGACGCCGCCCTGGAATATCAAATCTTGCACCAGGCGCCCGACGGGGTTGTCGGCCAGCGCGGTGACCACGGCGGTGTCGAGTCCGAAACAGCGTTTGAGGCCGCGGGCCACGTTGTATTCGCCGCCGCCCTCCCACGCGTGAAAGACGCGCGTCGTGTGAATGCGCCCCTCGCCCGGATCGAGGCGGAGCATCACCTCGCCCAGCGCCACCAAATCGTGACGACAATTCGCCTTGGATCGAAGAGTGAAGGTCATTGATTGACTCCGCTGGCCAAGAATCCGCCGTCGACGGCAAGGATTTCCCCATTGATGTAGCTCGCGGCGTCCGAAGCGAGAAATACCGCGGCGCCCGAGAGCTCTTCCACTTTGCCGAATCGCTTCATCGGATTGCGCACCAGAAATTCGCGCCCGCGCTCGGTGCCATCGAGCAAATCGCGATTGAGCTCGGTGCGGAATACGCCGGGGGCGATGGCGTTGACGGTCACCCCGCGCGCGCCCCACTCGATGGCCAGCGACTTGGTGAGCGACGCCACCGCCGCCTTGCTCGCGCTGTAGGCGGTGACCTCGTAGAGGGCGACGAACGAGGAGATCGACGCCACGTTGACGATGCGCCCGTAGCCGCGCTCGAGCATGTGCCGGCCGAAGACCTGGCAGGCGCGGAAGGTGCCCGTGAGGTTCGTGTCGAGGATGTCGTTCCACTCCTCTTCCGGGACCTCGAGGCTGGGCCTTCGCTTGGTTTTGCCCGCGCAGTTGATCAAGATATCGACCTTGCCGAGGGCGCGCACGGTCTCATCGAGAAGGGCTTCGAGCGAGGCGCGCTGCCCGACGTCGGAGGGCACGCGCAACGAGCGACGCTTTCGCCGCTCGATTTCTGATGCCACCTCCGCGATGGGCTCGAGGCGTCGCGCGGAAGGGACGACATCCGCCCCCGCGTCGGCGAGGCCCAGGCTCAATGCGCGCCCGATGCCGGTCGTTCCACCGAGGACCACCGCCACGCGCCCATCGAGGCGCAACGACGAAGCCAAAGAAGGCTGACGATCTGTGTCCATGAGTGATTTCATCGCACGATTGGGGCCTCGGATTCAATTGGTAAGGCCACTTGGCTGCATGACCGAGTGGTTCCCCTTCCCGCGCAGCTCGCCAGGATGTCGCGAAGATCCTCCACTGGCGGCAAAGAATCGCCGCTCGCGGCAAGAGTGGCGACCGAGAAACGCCGATCGCGATATGGAGTCCGGCATGCGGATGACGAAGAAATGGGTCCTGCCCCTCGCCGGTTTCTCGATGACCTTGGCCGCGTGCCAGGCGCATGAATCTGCGCCTGTGGTCGCGAATGCGGCGCCGCCCGCGCCAGCGGCCACGGTGAGCGCAGCGCCCCAAGCGGCGCCCACACCGCCCACGCTTCGCCTGGGCGATGCGATTCGTCCCACGGGCTACGAGGCGGCGCTCACCGTGGTGCCCACCGAAGATCGCTTCGATGGGCACATCGCGATCGCGGTGGATGTCCGCGCGGCCTCCGACGTCGTGTGGCTCAATGCAGCGGGCCTCGATGTTCGCAGTGCCACGGTCAACGGCGCCCCCGCCAAGGTGCTGCCCGGAGGAGCGGATTTCATCGGCATTCAGCCGGCTGCGCCCCTCGCGGCGGGGAAAGCCACGCTCATCCTCGATTACTCGGGCGAGATCTCGCGCAAGAATTCGAGCGGCTTGTTTCGGAACAAGGAAGGCGACCAGTGGTACGCCTTCACCCAATTCGAGCCGCTGGACGCGCGGCGCGTGTTTCCATGTTTCGACGAGCCCGCGTTCAAAGTGCCGTGGAAGCTGCGACTCAAGGTGAAACGCGACCAGGTCGCCCTCTCCAACACGCCGGTGGTCTCGGAGAACATCGACGGCGATTACAAGATCGTTCAATTCGCGGAGACCAAACCGCTGCCCAGTTATCTGGTGGCGCTCGGGGTCGGGCCCTTCGACGTGGTCGATGCCGGGACTGCCGGCAAGAATCACACGCCGGTGCGGATCATCGTGCCGCACGGAAGGAGCGCGGAGGCGCGGTTTGCCAAAGAGACGTCGCCGCAAGTGCTGAACGAGCTCGAGGCGTATTTCGGTATTCCCTATCCTTACGAAAAGCTCGATTGCCTCGACGTGCCGCTCCTGCGCGGCGCCATGGAGAATCCGGGGCTCATCACCTTCGCTCAGCGGCTCATCCTCTCGCCGCCCGATCGCGAGACGACGGCGTTTCGGCACGCGTACGTGAGCGTGGCGGCGCACGAATTCGCGCACCAATGGTTCGGTGATCTGGTGACCACCGCGTGGTGGGACGATATCTGGCTCAACGAAGCCTTCGCCACCTGGACGGAACGCACCATCCTCACCAAGTGGAAGCCCGAATGGCACGAGGACGTCAGCGCCGTGGTGCGAACCAACGACGCGATGCGCACCGACAACCTGGTGAGCGCGCGGCGCATCCGCCAGCCGATCGTCGCCAAAGACGACGTGCGCGGCGCCTTCGACGGCATCACCTACCAAAAAGGCGCCGCCGTGATCGGGATGTTCGAGAATTGGGTCGGGCCCGAGGTCTTTCGCACCGGCGTGCGCCGCTACCTGACGCAATACGCGTACGGCAACGCGACCGCCGATCAATTCTTGAATGCCGTCTTCCAGGGCGCGCAAGCGCCGGCGGTCGCTGCATTCGGCACCTTTCTCAATCAATCGGGCATTCCGCTTTTGACTGCGGGACTCCACTGCGACGCGGGGAAAGAGCCGAAGGTCGCACTGTCGCAAGAGCGCTATTTGCCACTCGGCTCCGAAGGGAGCGCCGATGAAAAATGGCAAATTCCGGTTTGCGTGCGGTATCCGGGCAAGAAAGGGCTCGCGATCAGTTGTTCGCTGCTCACCGAGGCGCGCGGAGAGGTGAGCTTGCCGGAGGCCGCCGCCTGCCCCGCATGGGTCGATGCCAACGCCGACGGGCACGGCTACTATCGCGTGCTCTACGAGGGCGATGGGTTGAAGAAGCTCCTCGGTGCCGGGATGAAGGATCTCACGGCGCCGGAAAAGGTCGCCCTGCTCGGCGATATTTCGGCCCTGGTGCACAACGGCAAGATCTCGTATGCCGATGCGCTGGCGACGGCGGCGAAGGTCGCGCGTGAGACACCGGACAGCCCGGGCAAGTCCGACAACAAGTCGGCAGGGGTGGTGGCGGCGACCATCGAGCTGGTGGCCAGCTTGCGCGATACGCCGATGTTCGCCGATGCGCTGCGGGGCAACTATGCGCGATTCATTCGCGACACCTACGGTGCGCGGGCGCACAAGTTGGGATTCGCGGCGCGCGCGGGAGAAGAAGACGACACGCGCCTGCTCCGTCCGCGCCTGCTCACGCTGGTGGCCGACGAGGGCGAGGACCGCGCCCTGCAAGCGGAGGCCAAGAAGCGCGCGCTGCAATGGATGGCCGATCGCAAGGGCACGGACGCCGATTTGGTCGAGACCGTGCTCTCCATCGCGGCGCGCGCCGGGGACCGCGCGCTGTTCGATCGCATGGCCAAGGCGGAGCGGACGGCTGCGAGCCGGCAAGAGCGCAATCAAATCCTCCGCGCATTGGGGCAGTTTCGAGATCCCGACGCGGTCGGGGCGGCGATGCAGTTGACCCTCTCGGACGAACTCGATGCGCGCGAATCGCTCCCGTTGATCTCGGACGCGCTGGGCACGCCCGCCACACGCGCGATCGCCTACGACTTCGTCAAGCAGCATTACGATGCCCTCGCCGCACACGGCACGCGCGACGGGTCGCCCTATCTGAATCGCATGACCGGCGCTGCGGATCTAGCGAAGGTCGGAGCGGCCTTTTGCGACGAGGAGCACCGCGCGGACCTGGAGAGCTTCTTCCGCGACAAGTCGCCCCATTACACCGGGGGACCACGCATCCTCGCGCAGGTGCTCGAATCGGTGAAGCTGTGCAGCGCTTACCGCACGGCGCAGACCCCGAACGTCACCGCGTTTTTGCAGAAGAAGTGATCGACGGATCACGCGCGCGCCGGGGCCTCCCCGAGATCATGTGCCGCAGCGTGATCGAGCGGGCGACCACGAAATCGTTGAACGCCTGCACCCGGGGCAGATCTTTGAGCGCCTCGGGCGTGATGAGGTAGAAGGCGTAGCCGAAGTCCGGCGGCTCGAAGCATTCGACCAGATCGGGCTCGGCCACCGCCATCGGGCAGGGCAAGACGCCGATGCCATAGCCGGCCTTGATCGCAGCAACGGTGTTGGGGATGCTGCTGCAGACGTGGTGCACGGTGGCTCGAGGCGCCGCCGCGGCGAGCCAGATCAAGGGATCGAGCTTGGCCATCGGTCCGACGGCGCCGATCAGTAGATGCTCGTTCAGCGCCTCGGCGGTCTCCGGCCGGCCGCGCCGTGCGGCGTACGCCTCGCTGCAATAGACTGCCCACGGCACGTCGACGAGCCTGCGGAAGA
>Ga0137415_10007712_pt1 | contig 10672 bp, 11 predicted proteins | sample CZODoug3_1_1_16f_FD_183082 | JGI IMG/M metagenome (GOLD analysis project Ga0137415, IMG submission 183082) | Vadose zone soil fungal communities from Angelo Coast Range Reserve, California, USA - CZODoug3_1_1_16fungal (Hybrid Assembly) | ecosystem: Environmental > Terrestrial > Soil > Vadose...
CACGTTGTAGTCCACGACGCGCTTGATGCAAACCATGATCTTCTGCATTGACACTCCTATGAAACAAAATTTAGGGTCTTCCGATAATCGAGTGGGCGTCCATGGCGTTGACGTGCGGTCCTGCGGTCAAGCCTCGACGACGAGCTTAAGGTTGAGGAAGGCCTGCAGGCCTTCCATCCCGCCTTCCTGGCCGTGGCCACTTTGCTTTACGCCGCCGAACGGCGTCTCAGGCGCGGAGATCGCCAGCGAGTTGATGCCCACCATGCCGCATTCGAGCCCCTGGGCGGCCAGGTGCGCATTGGCGATCGAGCGGGTGAAGGCGTAGCCCGCCAGCCCCGCTTCGACGCTATTGGCGCGCCGGAGCAACTCCTCGGAGGTTGAGAACGGGACGACCGGTGCGATCGGACCGAAGGTTTCCTCCCGCATCAGGAGGGCGTCGTCGCTGATGCCGGTCACCACCGTTGGCATAAAGAAATCGCCAGGCCCATTGGGGCGCGGGGCTCCCGTAATGCGCCCGCCGTGGCGTTCCGCGTCGGCGAGGATTTGCTCCATCGCCGCCATCCGTCGCGGGTTCGCCAGCGGTCCCATGCCAACGCCGGGCGTCCGTCCGTCACCAACCCGCAGAGCGCGCGCGCGGTCCGAAAATCCCTGGACAAAGGCGTCGTAGCGACTCTCGTGCACGAAAAACCGCGCCGGGGAGACGCAGATTTGGCCAGCGTTGCGGAATTTGCCCGCGAAGAGGGTTTCGATCGCCTTGTCGAGATCGGCGTCCGCGAAAACCACGGCCGGCGCGTTGCCGCCCAGTTCCATCGTGGTGCGCTTCACGCCGTCGGCGGCGAGCTTCAGAAGGTGACGACCGACCGCGGTGGACCCTGTGAAGGAAATTTTGCGGATCACCGGGTTGGCGATGAGGCGGCTTGAAACGTCGGCGGGCCTCCCGAACACCAGGTTGGCCACCCCCGGCGGAAGGCCGGCGTCGTGGAAGGCCCTGATGATCGCGATCGCCGTACCCGGGGTCTCTTCGGAAGCCTTGAGGATCATAGTGCAGCCGGCCGCAAGGCCAGCGCCGAGCTTGCGCGATGGCGTCAACGCCGGGAAGTTCCACGGCGTGAGCGCCAGGCTCGGTCCGACGGGCTCCATCAGCACCATGTGTCGGCTCGCCTGAGATCGGCCGGCGATCACTCGGCCATAGGCTCGGCGGCCTTCCTCCGCGAACCAGTCGATCACGTCGGCCGCATGGGCCAACTCGACCCGGGATTCAGCCAGGACCTTGCCCTGTTCGCGGGTCAGGATCTCCGCCAGCCCTTCGATGCGTTCGCGCATGAGGTCCGCCGTGCGGTGGAGAATCCGCCCGCGGTCGAGAGGGGACGTGTCCCGCCAGGCCGGAAAGGCCCGCGCGGCGGCAGCGGCGGCGGCGTCCAAGTCGTCGTTGGTCGCGTGCGGCAGTTGCCCGAGCGCCTCGCTCGTCGCGGGATCAAAGACGGGTTCCGTCAACCGTCCGCCGCCGGTGATGAACCGGCCGTCGATATAGAGGGCATATTCACCCTGCATGCTCATGCTCCCCATTTCGCGCTCGCCCCGCCCGCCGATCTGCGAGGACGAGGTCGGCGCCGCGTTCGGCGATGGCTATGACCACCGCATTCGTGTTTCCAGAGATCAGGCTCGGCATGATCGAGGCGTCAATCACGCGCAGGCCGCTCACCCCGTTGACCTTGAGGTCGGGTGAGAGCACCGCGCGAGCGTCGACCCCCATGCGGGCCGAGCCCGACGGGTGATAGATCGACCCCCCTGTGTCGCGCGCATAGGCGAGCAGCGCTGCGTCGGTCTCGATCCCCGGGCCGGGCATCTCCTCGCCGACGACCTCCTCCACCATGGCGGACTGGCCCATGATCGTTCGGATCAGCCGTAGGCCCGCGACGTTGGCCTGGCAATCCTCCTCGGTCGTCAAGTAGTTGGCGAGGATCGAGGGTGCGGCTTCAGAATCTGGAGAGACGGCCCGCACGTGTCCGCGACTGGTGGGCCGCAACTGACAGGACGATGCCGTAAAGCCCGAGAACGGGTGCAGCCGATCGCCCATCTTGTTGGTGCTGAAATTGATGAAGTTCACCTGGATGTCGGGCCGCCCCTGGGCCGCGGGTGTCCTGAAAAAGCCGCCTGCATATCCTGCGCTGACCGTCAGCGGGCCTTTCCGCGACAGGAGATAGCGCGCGCCTATGCGAAGCGTGCGCGTCCAATGGGCCATATCGTCGTTGAGCGTCACGGGACGCTTGGCCCGGTAGACCAGCCGCACTTGCAGGTGGTCCTGGAAGTTCTCCCCCACGTCGGGCGAGTCGTGGACGACCGCGATCCCGAGGCGCTTCAGGAGCGCGCTCGGACCCACGCCTGAAAGCTGCAAGAGCTGCGGGGTCTTGATCGCGCCGGCCGCAACGATCACTTCGGCGCGCGCCCAGGCCTGGTGAAGCGCGCCCCGCGCGCTCCACTCCACCCCCACGGCCCGGCGGTCCTGGAAGATCACCCGCCGTGCTGCGGCATGGGTCAGGACCGTGAGGTTCTTGCGACCGCGCGCTGGATGCAGGTAGGCAACGGCCGTACTGCACCGCAGGCCGTTGCGGCTGTTGGTCTGGTAGTAGCCGGCGCCCTCCTGCACGGCGCCGTTGAAATCCGGGTTGAACGGGTGGCCCGCTTGTTGCGCGGCAGCGATGAAGGCCTCGCACAGCGGATGCGGTTCCGATTGATCCGATACCCATAGGGGGCCATCTACCCCATGCCATCTATCTTCGCCCCTGACCTGATGCTCAGCGCGGCGGAAGTAAGGTAGGAGATCCTCAAAGCCCCAAGCCACCGGCCCTTGAAAGCGCCAGGCGTCGAAGTCTTCGTGCTGGCCCCGGACATAGACCAGGCCATTGATCGAGGACGAACCGCCTAAGAGCTTGCCGCGTGGCTGGTTGACCCGGCGCCCGTTGAGACCCGGTTCCGGATCGGTCTGGAAGCGCCAGTTCAGCGTCGGATGGTCGAAGAGCTTGCCGTAGCCGAGCGGGATGTGCACCCACAGGCGCCGGTCGTGGCCACCCGCCTCGAGCAGCAGGACGCGGACGTTGGGATCGGCGGAGAGCCGCGCGGCCAGGACGCAGCCGGCGGAGCCTGCCCCGACGATGACGTAGTCGTACGAGCCGCGATCTTCGGTCATGAGGCCGCCTCGTAACTGGATGTCGTCAGCAGGGCTCCCACGCGCTCGGCGATCGCCAAGCTGGCGGTCATGACGGCATCAACGCGCTCCAATTACGCCACTCCTGAAGCCCTTCATCTTGTTGCTTGGCACGTCAGGCGCTCCAACAGACGCGCTGCAGAACGGCCCGATGCGCGTCGTTGATCGGCGCCGGTCGACGCGTTGCGCGGTCGACCATCACATGGACGAAGTGACCGGCCGCGGCGGGCGCATCGACGCCTTCGCGGAAGATGGCCAACTCGTAACGAACGCTTGTCTCGCCGATCCGCGCGATGCGCACAGCCACATCGACGGTTTCGGGGAATTCGATCGGCGCGAAGAATCTACAGTGACTCTCAACACATAGGCCAATGGTCGGCGAGTCCGGCAGCCAGATGACGCGCTGTTGCATCAGCAAAGTCGTCACTGCCGTATCGAACCAGCTGTAGTAGACGACATTGTTGACGTGGCCATAGGCGTCGCAGTCCTGCCAGCGGCTGCTGACAGCCAGGCTGTAGGGAAAATCCGCCCGCCGCTCGTCTCTCGGTTCAGGCATAAACGCGTCCTCCTCCGCCCTCTTCGGCCGCCACCGACGCAGTATTGACGATCGCGCCGCGATCCCCGTCGGCCAGGGCGTCAGGGTCTCCTCAACGACGCGACCACCGTGCCGCGCGAGAACACGTCGATAGGGCCTGCGCTTCATTTGATCACGCTGTACTTCCATTCTATCACGTAAACATAGTAAGATGTAAAAACATCGCCAAAGACAGCTAGGACCGAAAGAATGAATGACGTCGACCAGATCACGAAACCGGCCATCGATTTTGTTCCCGACGGGGTGCGAGAGAAGTACCGTCGGGAGCGCGAAAAGCGGCTTCGGGCGGACGCCGAAAATCAGTACGTTCAGATGTCGGGGCCATTGGCCCAATTCCTCGAGCGCGACCCGCACGTGGAGCCCGGCTTCGTCCGTGAACCCCTGACGGATGAGGTGGACGTCGTCGTCATCGGGGGAGGGTTCGGCGGCCTTCTGGCGGCCACTCGGCTTCGCGAGGCGGGCGTCAACGACATCCGCATCATCGAGGCCGCCGGCGATTTTGGGGGCACCTGGTACTGGAACCGCTACCCGGGCGCCCAATGCGATATTGATTCCTACTGCTACCTGCCCCTGCTCGAGGAACTCAACTACATCCCAAAGGAGCGGTACTCGTACGCGGAAGAGAACCTCGAGCACGCGCAGCGCATCGGTCGGGCATTCAATCTCTATGACGGCGCCTTATTCCAGACGCGGGTGAGAGACCTGCGCTGGGCCGAGGACACGAAGCGCTGGACGGTGCACACCAATCGAAACGACGCGATCAAGGCGCGCTTCGTGATCGTCGCGATGGGAACGACCAGTCAGCCCAAGCTGCCGGGCGTAAAAGGTATCGAGGAATTTGAGGGCCACGCGTTCCACACCAGCCGGTGGGACTACGACTACACCGGTGGCGACGGCAACGGAAATCTGCACAAGCTCGCCGACAAACGCGTGGCGGTGATTGGCACGGGCGCGAGTGCAATCCAGACCGTGCCGTTCCTGGGCCGAGACGCCAAACATCTCTACGTCTTTCAGCGCACCCCCTCCTCGGTTGGTCTTCGTGGCAACAAGCCGACCGATCCGGTCTGGGCGAGCAGCCTGCAGCCTGGCTGGCAGCGCAAACGCCGCGAGAACTTCAATGACATCGCCATGGGAGTCCGGGTCGAGACCGATTTGGTCAACGACAGTTGGACTGAGATGTTCCGCATCACCGCTGGCAACTCGTCAGAGACGACGTCGCCAGCGCCGACGTCGCCGGAGGAAATGTTTCGGAACATCGAACTCGCTGACTTCAAGAGGATGAGTGAGATCCGCGCCCGCGTGGACGCCGTGGTCAAGGATCCGGCGGTCGCAGAGTTGCTGAAGCCTTGGTACATGCAATTGTGCAAGCGTCCGACTTTCAACGACGATTACCTGGCGACTTTCAACCGTCCCAACGTTACCCTGGTCGACACTAGCGAGACCAAGGGCGTCGAGAGGATCACAAAAAATGGCGTGGTGGCCAACGGCATAGAATATGAGGTCGATTGCATCATCTTCGCGAGCGGGTTCGAAACGAGCAGTGAGTTCAAACGGCGTCTAGGCTTTGAAATCTACGGGCGCGATGGCCTTTCCCTGTTCGACTATTGGGCCAAGGGATCGCGGACGCTGCACGGCTATGGCACGCACGGATTTCCGAATTGGTTCTTCATGGGACTTTCGCAGAACGGCCTGTCCGTCAACATGACGGCCATGCTCGATGATCAGGCTCGCCACGTGGCGTACATCATCAGCGAGGTGAAAGCGCGCGGCGCGCTCGCCGTGGAACCCTCGATCGAGGCCCAAGACGAGTGGGTCGAGACTATCCACACACTTTCGGCGGGCCGCGCGGCAGTCATGGCCACCTGCACGCCTGGCGTCTACAACAACGAAGGTAGCGAGCGCGCCGGATCCCTCATCGTGGAGTCCTACACACCCGGCCTGAACGCGTTCAACGAACTGCTCGCCGAGTGGCGCGCCAAAGGTGACTTGTCGGGCCTCATCGTCCACAGCGCCGATCCGGTCGCGCTGTCCTCCCAGGATCGAAGGATCGGCTAATTGTCCGGACGCGTTCCCCGCCCGGGCGCGCCGGCACCCGCTCATACAGGCACTTAAATCAGGAAAACGAAATGAAACACGCACTATCATCCGAGTCACTCGACCAAATATTCCGCACCGCTCGAACCTACAACGGATGGAGCGACACGCCCGTGGACGAGGGCACCGTGCGTGACCTTTATGACCTTCTGAAATGGGGGCCGACCTCGGCCAACAGCTGCCCGGCGCGGTTTGTCTGGGTTCGGAGTCCGGAGGGTAAGGCCCAACTGGCCGGGCTTGCGGCGGAAAAGAACCGGCCCAAAATCTTGGCAGCGCCTTTGACCGTCATCATCGGCAACGACCTGGATTTTCAACGCGAGTTTCCAAAGCTCCTGCCCCACGCTGCCGAGATGGCTCAGAAGGCATTCGCGGAGCCGGCCCTCGCGGCGGTCACGGCGATGCGCAATGGCACTCTCCAGGGCGCATATCTCATCATCGCTGCGCGCGCGCTTGGGCTCGACTGTGGGCCTATGTCCGGCTTCGATAACGCGGGCGTCGATCAGGCCTTCTTCGCGGGCACGCGGATCCAATCAAACTTCATCTGCTGCCTGGGCCACGGAAGGCCAGGGCCAGACTCACTGTTCCCACGCAATCCAAGGCTGGCCTTCGACGAGACGGGACGCTTCGCATGACACAGACGGTCAGGCGGCCGTTGAAGCGATCGAACAAAGTCATCATCACCTGTGCCGTCACGGGCTCGATCCACACGCCGACCATGTCGCCGCATCTGCCGATCACGCCCGACGAGATCGCAGAGCAGGCGATCGCCGCGGCGGAGGCCGGCGCGGCGATGCTTCACCTGCATGCCCGCGATCCCGAGACGGGCCGGCCGACCCCATCGCCCGCGCCCTTCCAAAGGTTCCAGCCGCGGATCAAGCAGTCCACGGACGCGATCGTCAACATCACCACCGGCGGCGGGATGGGCATGACCCTCGACGAACGGCTCGCCGCGGCCAAGTGGGCGCGGCCCGAAGTCGCCTCCATGAACATGGGGTCGGTCAACTTCAACATCGCCGGCGCCGGAAACAAGATCGAAGACTGGAAGTTCGACTGGGAGAAGCCCTACCTCGAGTCGTCGAGGGACTTCATCCTCTCGAACACGTTCGCGCAGATCGAGCGCGGCATGACCGAGCTCTCCGCCATGGGCACGCGCTTCGAGTTCGAATGCTACGACATCGGTCACCTCTATAACCTGGCCCACTTCGTGGATCGCAAGATCGTCGAACCGCCCTTCTTCATCCAAGGCGTCTTCGGCATCCTGGGCGGCATCGGCGCCGATCCCGAGAACCTGGTGCATATGAAGACGACGGCCGACCGGCTGTTCGGCGAAGACTACCTGTTCTCCGCGCTGGCGGCGGGCCGCCATCAGATGCCGCTCGTGACCCTGTCGGCCATCCTCGGCGGATCGGTGCGGGTTGGCCTGGAGGACAGCCTCTATCTTGGCCGCGGTCGGTTGGCGGCTTCCAACGCGGAGCAGGTGGCCAAAATCCGCCGCATCGTGGAGGAACTCGGGCTCGAGGTCGCGAGCCCGGCCGAGGCGCGGGCGATGATGAAGACCAAGGGCGGCGACCAGGTCGCATTCTAGGTTCTGAGCATATGCTGATCGGAAAGTGCTCTAGGCGAAGGGTAGAATCCGCGGCGGTAGGTCGCGAAGCGTCGGACTCAATTGCGATTTCCTGAACGCTTCCCGAATGGGTTCGAACCGCCCCTCCGCCATTTCGCGGAACTCGCCTGACTGAGTGAAGATGTAGAGTTCGTCGTTCTTGATCCCGTCGACAACTCGGCGCCCCAGACTCTCAGGTGCAATCCCGACCACGGGACAAACGATGGAGACTCCGATATTCCGCGGCCCCAGTTGCTCGTTCCACCCTTCGGTCAAGGCGACGACAGCGAAGTGCGTCCCACAGTCGGCCTCCCCGCCTGGCTGCACGATAAAGCTGGCTGCAGATCCAATATTGACGATATGCCCACCTTCGCCGTGGCTCTCAATGAGCGGTACGAACACCTCGGCGGCATGGACCACCGCGTGGATATTGATGTCGACTATCCGGTCCCAATCGCCCTCGGACAGGCAACCGAGCAGTGCATTCCTTGGAGGCACGTTTGCACTGTTGCAGACGACATGCACTTTTCCGAATGCGGAGATCGTCTCGAGAGCCGCCTTGCGCATTGAACCTCGCCTCGCCACGTCAGTGTGCACACCGCGGGCGTTGATGTTCTTCCCACGCAGGTCATCGACCGCCCGGTGCAGTGCTGGTTCGTCGATGTCGGCGACCATCACATTCATGCCTTCGCCGCCGAACGCCCGGGCGATGGCGAACCCGGCGCCATCTGCGCCGCCCGCTATGAACGCTGTCTTTCCGCGCAAGTCTTTCATATCTCAACCTCGAGCAAGGCTCACCTCTGCGGCGAACGTGTGATCTGCCGAATGTTCGGGCGCGGAGGCCGGGCTCAAGCGTCGAGCGCGGGGCTGTGGTCTAACCGGCCGAACGCCTCTGAAATTCGAGCTGCACGTCGCTCAGCGACCTCGCTGAACTCCACATGCGTGAGGATGTGAAGCTCGTCATCGCGAATGGCTTCGAGCACGCGCGCCGCCACGACTGATGGCTCAACTGCGAGCGGCATCATGTTGTTCGCCAACTGCCGGTCCGAATCGGACATGGCCACGGCGCCTCCATAGGCAGCTTGGCGGTTTCGGTGGCTGTCGAAGATGTTGGTGACGACGACGCCCGGACATAGCACCGACACGCCGATGTTTTTCGGCGAAAGCTGAGCGCTCCAGCCTTCGCTCATGGCCAATACCGCAAATTTTGTGGCGCCGTAGGGCTCGCCGCCCCCCGGACAGTAGAGGGCCGCCACGGAAGCCGAGTTGACGAAGTGTCCACCTTCGCCGTGGCTCTCGATGAGCGGGGCGAACACCTCCATGCCATTGACGACACCCTTTAGATTGACGTCCATCACCCAGTTCCAATCGCGCTCGGGCACCTGTCCGAAAAGCGCGGCGATGGAGATGCCTGCATTGTTGCAGACCAAGTGTACCTTCCCGAATGCGCCAAGCGTAGCCAGCGCGCCATTTCGGACCGAGTCGCGGCTCGTCACATCCACCAAAACTCCCTCGGCGCGGACCTGCTTGCTACGAAGGGCGGCCACCGCGCGGTCCAGAGCATCCTGTTGGATGTCGGCGATCATCACGTTCATGCCTTCACGGCCGAACGCTTCCGCCATCGCCAAGCCCAGGCCACTCGCGCCGCCGGTGATGAATGCGGACTTGCCGGTGAGATCTTTCATTCAGAGCCCCCTAGGCCGGCCAGGAAATGAGCCCAGCTGAACTGGCTCGCGCGTTGAGAGGGAACGGGCGGGTGCATGAGGCGAGCTCGCGCCGCCGGCCGGTTCGAAGCGGTCGCGGAAGTCGTTGACTTTGGTCGACATGTTCCACCCCAGAGTACGGTCGGCGATCGCTTCAATTCTACATTCTATTATGTCCACATGGTATACCGGAAATTCATCGTGTCAATACGCTCGACGCCCGTCTCGCTGCTGGCCGAAGCCGGCCGCATGATGCGCAGCCTGTTGAACTGATCGGCACCTTCCGCTGCACCACCAAAAGCAACCGGCATGTTGACGGCGCAGCGCGACACGCGCGCGCCAATTGAATTGCCTCACGCGCCTGGACTGCTCGACTCAAGGTTCATGTCTTTGGGGGCGATTGCATCGGCTGGACCCTGGCGGGTTGACCAAGAGAATTTATGGAGTATGATGTGCAAATAACGTTTCGTAAAACTGTTACGTAAACCGATGAGGGGGACCGAGAAGCATGAGTGCAGCCGACAAGGCCGCGATCGAATGGGAGCTGATGCGGCTCTGTGTCGACTTCGCGCACTATCTGGACACCAACGCCTATGAAGCACGGGCGAACCTCTTCCTTCCAGAAGGGGTGTGGGACCGGATGAGGCGCCTCAACGGAAGACAGGAAATCCTCGGAGCGCTGTCAGGCGTGTCCCCTGCGGAGGCAAGCAAGAAATGAAGTCACCCAACAAATTGGGCCATGTGGTCATCTCGACCCCCAACGTCGAGCGGGCGAGGGTCTGGTACTGCGAGGTACTGGGAGCCCGTGTGGTCTACGAACGTCTTCCAGTCCTCAGCTTCGTCGCCTATGACGACGAGCACCATCGCCTTGGGTTTAGCCAGGCGACGGGCGCCCCGGTAGATCGGAAAGGTACCGCCCTTCACCATATCGCATTCTTCTTGGACTCGGTCCGGGATCTCCTCCGGAACTATGTCGAGTTAAAGGAAAAGGGCATCCTGCCCACCTACGGGATTAATCACGGCACCGTTTTGTCGCTCTACTATTCAGACCCTGACGGGAACGGCGTCGAGTTCGGGGTGGATCGCTTTCCGAACGCCGAAGAGACCCAAGTCTTCATCGACGCGAACTTCGACCGGAATCCTATCGGCGTCTCGATCGATCCCAACAAGCTGGTGGCGATGATGGCGGCCGGCGCTTCGGATGAGGAGCTGCTCTTCTACGACTACGATGCGCCGATGGCAGCGCCTAAGAGACTGCAAGACGCGCTCAGCGATGACCGGCCGCGATGACCAAGAGTCGAGACACCATTGGATCGAACCGGCGGCGGTGTGAGCTGGCCGGCGGCCGTGCCGCGTGCATGTGAGAGCGAAAGTCCGGATGATTTAGATGCACCATAGAGAACTCAATCAGGTATGGGCCGAATTAACCGCGCCGGGGGCGCGGTTCGAGATCGTCGACACTGTTGTCCGCG
>Ga0137415_10007713_pt1 | contig 10672 bp, 10 predicted proteins | sample CZODoug3_1_1_16f_FD_183082 | JGI IMG/M metagenome (GOLD analysis project Ga0137415, IMG submission 183082) | Vadose zone soil fungal communities from Angelo Coast Range Reserve, California, USA - CZODoug3_1_1_16fungal (Hybrid Assembly) | ecosystem: Environmental > Terrestrial > Soil > Vadose...
GGACTAAGAGAGCTCGCGGCACGCCTTGATGATCGGTTTCGCCTCCTGACCCGCGGCCGCCGCACCGCGCTGCCGCGGCACCAGACGCTCAGCACGACTCTCGATTGGAGCTACCAGTTGCTCCCCGAATCCGAGCGCACGGTTTTGCACCGTGTCGCAGTTTTCGCTGGACGTTTCACGCTCGAAGCAGTCGAGGCCGTGATTTCCGGCGGCGAAAGCGTCGTCGATCAAGTCGCGAACCTCGTTGCTAAGTCGCTCATTACCGCGGATATCGGTGGTGATGTCGTTTACTATCGGTTGCTGGAGACGACGCGAGCCTACGCCCTGGACAAACTCGAAGAGAGCGGCGAAAGGTCGGAATATGTGCGGCGCCACGCGGACTATTTTCGCGCCCTGTTTCGACGCGCAGAGCTCGAATGGGACCGGCGGCCCACCGCGGAGTGGGTCGCGGCCTACGTCAGCCAGACCGACAATGTGCGTGCAGCATTGGAGTGGGCCTTCTCGGCGTCCGGAGACGGGGAGCTCGGCATCGATCTCACCATCGTCACCGTGCCGTTGTGGCTCCAGTTATCCCTGATGGACGAATGCCGCAAACACGTGGACCGGGCGCTCGCGGCCGCGCGAGCGCGACCCGAGCATGACCCGCGCCGCGACATGCAACTCAATGCCGCGCTCGGATCGTCGCTCGTCTACACCAGCATGGCGCCAGAGGCGCGCTCGGCGTGGGGCCGTGCATTGGAGATCGCCAAAAGCATCGGCGACACCGATTACCAGTTGCGCTCATTGTGGGGTCTGTGGGTCGACGGCCTGAACACCGGCGGTTTCAAAAATGCGCTCTCGCTCGCAAACCAATTTTACGGCGTTGCGGCCCATTCGTCTGACCCGCTTGATGCGCTCATGGGCGATCGGATGATCGGTATCGCGCAGCACTTCATCGGCGAGCAACGCGAAGCCCGTCAGCATATCGACCGCATGCTGGCGCGTTACGTAACGCCCATACGGGCATCGCATATCGCGCGGTATCAGTTCGACCAGCGCGTCACCGCGCACGCCTTCCAGGCCCGCATCCTCTGGCTGCTGGGATTTCCAGATCAGGCGATGCAGATCGTCGGCACGATGGTGGAAGACGCTCTGTCGATTGGCCATGCGTTGTCTTTGTGCAACGCGCTTGGCCAGGGGGCTTGTCCGATCTCGCTGTTCTGCGGAAACCTGGTCGCCGCTGAACGCTATCTCAATATGCTCCTCGACCACACGGCCAGGCATGCGCTCGATGTCTGGCATGCCTGGGCCTTGTGTTTTCGCGGCGCCGTGCTGATCCGGCGGGGCGAGGTCGCGCCCGGTTTGCAGGCTTTGCGATCAATTCTCGATAAAGGTCCGGAATTCCGGGCGCTGCCTCGTTATCTCGCAGTCTTTGGCGAGCTCGCGCAGGCAATGGGGCGCAGTGGCGAGATTCCGCAGGCTCTTGCTGCAATAGAGCTCGCTATCGAGCGTTCCGAGATGCGCGAGGAACGATGGTATCTTGCTGAACTCCTGCGCATCAAGGGCGAGCTCTTATTGCGGGACAGTGCAACCTCCGCGGCGCGGACAGCGGCAGATTGCTTCCAGGTTTCCCTTGATTGGGCGCGGCGGCAGGCCGCGCTCTCATGGGAACTGCGCACCGCCACGAGCTTCGCGCGGCTGCGGCGCGACAACGGCGACGTCCTCGCCGCGCGCAATGTTCTGACGCCAGTCTATGGCCGCTTCACGGAGGGATTCGGCACGACCGATTTGAAGGCGGCGAAGGAACTGCTCGACGAGCTGCAGTGACCACCGCCGTTCACTCCTGCTTTAGCCCGAGCTCGCCGACGATCCGTTTCTGCTCGATGAGGTCGCGCGCGATGTAGGCGCGATAGTCGTCCGTGCTCAAATATGCGGGCTCCTGCTCGAGCTGACGAAGCAGCGCGACAAAGGACGGCTCCTCCATCCCTTTTTTGAAGGCATCGTGGAGCACTTTGACCACGGCCTCCTCCATTCCCTTCGGGCCGGCAATCCCATAGGTGGAGTTGGCGACGACATCAATCCCAACCTCCGGCAGGATCGGCACGTTCGGCCAGTTTCGGGTCCGGGTCGAGCCATAAGTGACAAGTAATCGCAATTGACCGGAATTAACGAGCGGCGCCCAAGCGGCGGCGTCGGATACGGCCTGTATATGGCCGCCCAGGAGCGCATTGCTCGATTCCGCAAAGCTTTTGAATGGTACGCCCGTCCATTCGATCCCTTTTCGTTTGGCAATCTGCCGCATCACGATATACGGGCTGACCGCGCCGCCCGCCGAACCGTAAGTGATCTTGTTAGAATTGGCCCGCGCATAGGCGATGAATTCGTCGAACGTCTTCCAGGGTGAACCGCTACGCACCACCAAACCCGCCACAAGACCAGAAATGCCGATGATGTAAGTGAAATCGGTAGCCGGGTCGTAGGTCGTCTTCGTCATGAACGGAAGGCGCAACACACCGGTGTGAACCTGAGTAATGGTGTATCCGTCTGGCTTGGCCGATGCCGCAACCTGGGCAGGCCCGAGAGTGCCGGTAGCGCTTGGCCGATTTTCCAGCACAATCGGCTGACCGAGGTGTTTCTCGGCCGCGATCGCAAGCGCGCGCAACTGAATGTCGACCGCGCCGCCTACTGAGAACGGTATGACGAAAGTGACCGGCCTAGTCGGATAAGTTTGTGATTGCGCAGGCGCTTTGCAAGCCACGCACGCAAGAATGCCAGCCGCCAGTCGGACAACAATGTCCCGCATGAACCTCTCCTTGCGTTGCGCCGCATTTCGGCGCGGGGCGTCCTGGACTGCACGTTCGCCAAGGTTCGGCAAGCAAAGCGTGGCGTAATGCGAGCCCGCACGAGGTCAGAGAAAACTTTGTCACGGCCTGCGGCGTGAAGCAACTGCTACGGCCGTCATGGCTTGCAACTGCAAGCCTCCAATGTGATTACGGAAGGCTCCTATCGCCTGGCACGCCGGAACGCACTCGGCGACGCGTTAAGATGCTCGCGGAAGCGACGCGAGAAATGGCTTTGGTCAGAAAAGCCTGTTGCCAGTGCGATCTCGGCCAATGGCATTTCAGTGTCAGCCAAAAGCTCCTGCGCTCTTTCGAGTCGGCGTTGCACCAGATAGTCGTGCGGCGTCGCTCCGACCGACTGCTTGAAAGCGCGGGCGAAGTGGCATCTCGACAGATTTGCGACTGCGGCGAGGTCGGCGAGATCTATATTGGACTCCAGGTTGGCATCGACATGCGCACGCACCCGCCGCAGGACGCCGGGCGGCAACCCGCCGCGGGCCTGCTCGTTCACCGGGAGTTGTGGAAAACTGGCAATGGCGTCGATGCGTGGCCGAACATGCAGGCGGCCGTCCGCGCCGATTCCCATCACCGCCTTGACTTCAGGGGGCGTGATCACCGTCGACCACTTCTCCGCTAGCCTGTTCGGGACTAGCAGTGCTGCCACATCACACCGCGCCTTTCCCTGGAATGGCGCGGGATTGCGTTCGAACAACGCCCACAGGCTGGCCGGTTTCGCCAAGTTTCTTGGGCCAGGCAAATCGGCGCTCATCATGGCGCGGCCGTAACGGTCGGCGGCGATGATGTTCTGCTGCCCGTCGACGGCGAACAGCTTCGGCGCAAGCGACGGGTCGGTCGGAGTGACGGCGACGATCCAGGCAGCACGGTGGCAGTCCCGGAACGCCCGCTCTTCGATGGCGCGTGCGGTGGCTTGAACAAGAGCGCGGGTCAATGGCGCAGGCGCGTCAGGCTCGCCGGGGTCGAGCGAGACGAGGTCGAGGGTGCCGGCGAGTTCGCCATTGGCATCGAAGACCGGCGTTGCGGCGCTGCTCAGTCCGCCGTGACGGATGCGAAAGTGAGAACCAAAGTCAACAAGCGTCGACTCGTGCGCGGCAACCCGGCTTTGCACCTCTATCGTGGCATTGGGTAGACGAGCGGTTGTGGCTTTCTCCTCAATTCTGTCCCGGCCGGAATCCTTACGGCCGGGGAAATCAACAACGGCACCTGCCGGATCGCAGAACCGAACCTCATAGCGCGCCTGTCGCGCGATGTTGCACAGACGATTGAGTTCCTCCTGCGCGCCGAGCAGCATGGTCTGCAACGATTGAGACCGGTGGGACACGCCACAATTGGCGGGCAAACCGTGCGAAGCCCTGACGGTGTTCGCATTCATCCGGCTCTCGAACATGGCGATCTCCTTCTTGCGCCGTGTGACTCTCAGTGAGCGCCATGTTGCCTGCTTGATCGCCATGTTTCGCGTTAATGGTTGCGAATCCTTGCTGCGCTCCGTTTAGCGCGAGCCGCAATGCCGTCCGGCTAAACAATGCCGCTTCGCGGAGCGCCAAGAGGCAGCCGGCTGGGGCGACGCCCTCCGTTTAACAATTTTTTTCAAATTTTTATCCGCACGGCGCTCGATAACATGCCCAGGCGATTGACGTCACGGCCCGCGAGGGGTTTTCCAGCGCAGAGGCTGGCGTCGTCTCGGACAGCCACTCGTGCTTCGTTTCCGACGCTTGATTCTCTTAATAGTGTCGTCGTCCGCGAAAGCGGGCGATCCATTAACCCGCAGCAGCTCGCTAGAAATGCGAGTCTAGGGGCTGCTGGGGTGCCCGCCTTCGCGGGGGCAAAAAATGGAACGAACAGTCAGAGTTGCAGCGCTAGATCGGATTTCGACCGTCTTAAATCACACATCGGCGTCGTCGCCGAGCTTGTCCCGGCGACCCCGAACAGGAAGGCACAGAGTAAGAATAATCGGGGGGCCGGGACAAGCCCGGCCACGACGCGCGGGAGAGATCAAGTGCTTCAACGTGATCGGAATCCGCTCAGTGCCCAACGGCACTATTGGCGAGCTAGCGGCCACTCGTGAAAGTGCCGATAAGACGCAGTGCTTAAAAAAGCGCCAACCATCCGGCGAGCGAGATCGCCAGATGACCGCACGCGGAGCGGGAGGGAAAATCTTGACCGGAACTCTCATCCGGGCGGGATATTAGCGCGGCTCTCCACCCCGCCGGCTTGTCTCGAACAGGAACCAGGTACGGCCTTCGGCCTCGTCGATCCAGGTTTCAAGGAGGCTGGCGGTGGCAACATCGCCCTCCTCGTCGCACATCGCGTGAATCTCGCGCATCCGCGCCGCGAGCTGAGTGTTATCCTCGCGCAGTTCGGCCAGCATGTCGAGCGCGGTGACGTACTCAGCGTCATTATCCAGCACATGCTGAAGACGACTGATGTGGCCGATCGACCGCAGGGTCGTTCCGCCGACTTTGCGCACCCGTTCGGCAATCGCATCGGTCGTGGCAAAGATCTGTGCGGCCTGTTCGTCGAACATCAAGTGGTAGTCTCGGAAATGCGGGCCGGAGACGTGCCAATGGAAATTTTTCGTTTTGACATAGAGCGCAAACATGTCGGCGAGCAGGGCCGTCAGAGCGCCGGATATATCTCGGATTGCATTGGTCGATGAGAAAGGCTGCGACACTTTTCGCTCCTTATTTTTGATTGCCAAACCAAACTCCAAGATAGCGTGCCGGCTTGTGCGCAAAATTGAACGGTGTCGCGCAAATATGCACGTTCTTGCGCATATCGCTCATTGCGACGCGCAAAACCGCGAACGCCGGGGGCGACATTCCCGGCGACCGGCATCCCTCAACAGCGATGATGGGTCGGCGAAGCCTCCTTTAAGAGCGCTCTTTCGTGCATTCTGGGATTGCGGTTCGTCACTACCTGGCGACCATAGCGCTTGGCGTGCAGAGGTTGGATGAGTCGGGACTTTAGCCGGCCCGCAGCGAAACGGCTTAACTTTGATCGCCGGTTTTCTTCAAATCGGAGCTATCCGATTCAATCCGCCGCTGGCTCGAGACCGTAAGGAATCCAGGGGCGACCTGTGACCCAAGGAGTCCCCTTTCAACCCGTCGAAATGGAGATGAGCCATGGTATTCGACCTCGCGACTTACACCACGGTACACACCGTCATAAGCCTACTCGCTCTCGTTTCGGGCGTCGTCGTCGTCACCGATCTGTTTGCCCCGAGAGTGCGTCGGTCGTGGACGGCCTTGTTTCTCGTTACAGCCGTTTTGACAAGTGCGACCGGCTTCGGATTCCCGTTCCACGGCGTATTGCCGTCCCACGTCTTGAGCGGGATTGCGCTGGTGACACTGGCAGCAGCGATCTATGCACTTTATGCGGCGCGCCTCTCGGGTTTCTGGCGTCTGACCTACGCGACATCGATCGTGGCGAACCTGTTTTTCCTGGTGTTTGTCGGAATCGTTCAAGCCTTCGGCAAGATTCCGCTCCTCCATAGCCTCGGCCCGAACGGCAACGAGTTGCCGGTGACCGTGTCGCAGATCGTTGCGCTGGTGATTTTCGTCGCCCTTGGTATTGCGGCCGCAAAAGTCTTCCATCCGCCGGCGCCGGAAGCGGTGGCCTGAGCGATGCGGCGGCTCTAGGGCGCCTGTCAATCAGGTGGAACCACTTCTCTGCCATGCCTTGTCTCAGCCGCCGATCGGCCCTGACCCTTGTTATTTCTAGCTCGCTGGCGACGGCCGTCACGCCCATCGCCGCGACGCCAGCCGCCGCTGAGGTCAGGTCGTGGCCCGCAGCGTTTCATGCCCATGAGATGCCGGTCAGCGGCGGAACGCAATATGTCCGCGCCGGCGGGCACGGACCGGCCGTTGTGCTGTTGCACGGTTTCGGTGACACTTGCGACATGTGGGTGCCACTCGCCGCGGGGCTGGTGAAATCCCATACGGTCATCGTTCCCGACCTGCGTGGCATGGGCCTATCGTCCCATCCCGAGGGCGGATACGAAAAGATCGCGCAGGCCCGCGACCTCGCCGCAATCCTGGACCAGCTGGGAACCCAAAAGGTCGCGCTCGTCACCCACGACATCGGCAATATGGTGGGTCGGCGGCGATCATTCTTATAGTGCCGGTTTGGCGACCGAGATCGGGTTCGCCGCGGCCAATGTGCGTAGCGCCGTCATTACCAATTCCGGTCACTGGATCATGGAGGAACAACCGGAACAGGCCATTGCGGTCATCCTTGCGTTCCTCGAAGACAAATGAGGCCGCCGTCATGCCCGTCCCCGGACTTGATCCGGGATTGTCGGGGCGTCCGTGTCTTCCAGCGGAGTCCGCTCATGCAGGAAATCAGAGTTGGCGGCGAGTTCGACATGGACTGCATCCTCAGGCATGCAGTCGGTCTCTCGTGGAAGACCCGGCCTTCGCAATTGGCGGTCGCCGCGGTGCGCGGCCACCGCTGGCTCGGTCTGCGCGACGATGCCAGAAGGCAATCTGAACATCCCGTTTTTCGCCATCCCGTCTTTCGCCATCCCGCACCTCGGAGAAAAACGCTTTTGGAGGCTTCGATTGCGCGCAAATGGGTGTACACTCTTGAGCGGCCGAGAGGCCGAAGACTCAATTCCGGCCAAGGGAGGAGAGAAACGATGCTTAGCCATGGGAGTCGGATCCCAGCTGTAATCGCGGCTGGAGTGTTGTTTGTTAGCGTTCACTCGATTCAGGCGGCAGACTTTGCCGGCAGCGTTCAGGGTGTGGTCAAGAGTGCTTCCGGGCAGGCGCTTTCCGGAGCGTATGTCAAATTGATCAATCCAGAGAAACGTCTGACGTTCATGCTCGTCAGTCAGGCGCAAGGCCGTTACACAATGAACAACCTGCCCCCGGGGGATTACACGGTGCAGGGCATTGGGGACGGCTTCCAGAGCAAGCCCACGCCGGTGACTTTGACGGCCGGCAAGCCGGCGACGGCCGACGTGTCACTGACGGATACGCAAGCGGACGTGCCGAATGGATGGGTTCGGAGCCCCGGGCGCGTCGCCGGCAACGAACTGGATTACCAGCGGGAGCCGCCGAATCTGCCGGAAGGGGCAGGCAAGGCGATCGTGGAGCAGAAGTGCACCCAATGCCATTTCCTATGGCGGATGACGCAGCAGAGATGGAGTCACGACAATTGGGAGAAAAAGATCGCCTGGATGCGAGAACGTATCCATGACAAGCGGGGGGCCGTCGATCTGACCGACGAGGAAGCGAAGACCGTGGTCGATTATCTGGCGGCGAATTTCTCACTCGATGCGCCAAGGGCTGATCCCAATGGCCGCTTGTCGAGAACCCTGCTGCAAGGCGCCGCCACCCGATATATCGCCGTGGATTATGCGGTTCCGAATCTGGACTCGGCCCTTCACGACATCACGGTGGATTCGCAGGGCATTGCCTGGGTGAACGAACTCAACCAATACAAACTCGGACGATTCGATCCGAAGACGTACGAGTTCACCGAGGTCAATCCGCCCCCCGGGCCAAAGCCGCTTACTGCCCTCAATCACATGGGTCCGCCGGTGCGAGGCGTCGGGGACTCGATCTGGATGACCGAGGTCGGCGCCAACCGCCGCTGGCTGCAGTTCGACACCAAATACCAGGAGTTCACCGCCTATCCGGCGCTCATTAAGGGTCAGCTCAACGGCAACTCCATGCGAGCCGACCCGAACGGGAAGATGGTCTGGTCGACTGCCGGCACCCGGATCGTGGGATTGAATGTCGAAACCAAGCAGTTCGTCGCCTATGACATTCCTCACTGGCTCGAGACCAAGAGGAACCCGGGCGCTTACGGGCTGGACGTCGCCGGGGATGGAAGAGTTTGGTTCGTCGAGCGGGAAGCGAACAAAATCGGCCGGCTGGATCCTGCTACGGGAAAGATCGACGAGTTCAAGACTCCCGGAGTGGACGTTCCGCGCCGGATGGGAGCGGATTGGGACGGCAATGTCTGGGTTGGCTTCCACGAGACCGGGAAGCTCGTGAAGTTTGATCAGAAAACCGCCCAAATGACCATGTACCAACCTCCGACCGAGAACAACGGCGCGTATCATGTGGTCGCCGATCCAAAGCACAAGGTGCTTTGGCTGACCGAACAGACGGCGGACAAAATCGCCCGCTTCGATCCCAAGACGGAAACGTGGACGGAGTTCTCGCTGCCGATCGTGGAGTCGGATGCGAGAAGGATCGAGCTCGATCCATCCAACCCGAACCGCATCTGGTGGTCGGGCGACACCTCGAGCCATTTGGGCTACATCGAGGTGCTCGACGAGTAGCAAGCGAATCGGGCAGCGGCGGAGGGCGAGCGAGTCCGAGTCCTCCGCCATGCCTTAGTCTAGGTGCTGTATGCGCACGATGTAACCGTGGCAATCACGTACCGGACGGAAATCGGGTCTGTGGAATTGTCAATCCAGGTTCTCCGGTCGTGCGCATACGGTTCCGGCATTCCGTATTCGATCCACGTCACGGCGAGCGCCTTGCCGAAGAGCTTAAAAAGCTGAAAATGTCCACCGCAGAATTGGCCTAGCAAATCGGCTGCCGGACAAGGGTGAGTACTCCGGTGTTGACGCCACTCCGCAAATCAGACTATTCGCGAAATTGAAACTGAGTTGGTGTGCCCGGGCGGGAGACCGCGCCGGGCTTTGTTTTGTCCGACGTGTCGCGGCGGGACAAGGATTTACACCCCGCGCGCAAGCTGAGGGCTTCTGCCCATGATCCCGGCCCTTGTTCTGCGCTTGATATTCGTTGCTATTTGCGGCCGATGGTTACGTCGCGTCGCCGAAACAGACACATCATCGTGTTTCGCACGCGCGAACCCAGGATCGTTAGGCGATCGTAAATCCTGAGGGCTCGCGGCGGAGGCCGTTTGCCTTTGGCTGCAGCACAAAGCCCGGCTCGACGGCCGGGCTGTGTGTGAGTGCGTGTGTGTGTCGAGCATGAACGACGGTCCGGTCACGAAACAGTCAAACGAAAGTGACCGCTGAACACACGAAGTTGACCAGCGCATGACTCCACGGAGTTTCTCCATGAAATACGGGCTTGCGTCGTCACGTTTGACATGTTCGACAAAGCGAGCGCGTAACCTTTGTCATCGGGTCCACGAAACAGATGCCGTGAGCCGACATGGCTCGACTGACAACAGGAGATACGACGATGTTCACCAAGACGAAGGTCGCGCTTTCAGTTGCCATGGCCCTCGGCGCCCTTGGCACCGCTTCTGTGGCTTGGGCGGGCGCGAAAGATGACGGAGACTCCGGCCAAGGTGGGTTTGTGATCCGGGGCAGCACGGACGGCGTCAATCCGGTCTACCACCGGGACATCTTTGGCGATGCCGGAAAGGCGTATGGCTACGCCGTATTGCCGAGCCAGAAGCATCGTCCTTCGCACGACCGCCGTTAGGTGATCCCTGGCATCATGTGTCGGCACCAGAGCCTCGGGGCGCGTCCCCCGGGGTTCCTCTCCTCATCGGATGTGGCACTGATTGAGGGGACGCTTGAGCTGGCCGGATTGGCGGAGACATATCAATGGCGAATTCAACAAGGCTGCGGGCCGACCGAGTTTCCATCCTTTTCCATACCCTAGTACGCCGATTAACATTGAGTGCGGCATCCCAATTCGAATCCGCGCCGGAATTTGTCACTTCGGCGTGATGCTGTAACCCCGACGCCTTCTTCCCCGAATTTCTCATCGTGAAACGTTCAGCAAGGAGAGACCCATGCATAAAATTGCATCGATTGGAATTGTCATTGGCGCGCTCGCCGTCGCCGCGCTGCCGGCGCGTGCCGACGATCAAACAATTGGCTTTGCCACGGGCCAGCC
>Ga0137415_10007714_pt1 | contig 10671 bp, 10 predicted proteins | sample CZODoug3_1_1_16f_FD_183082 | JGI IMG/M metagenome (GOLD analysis project Ga0137415, IMG submission 183082) | Vadose zone soil fungal communities from Angelo Coast Range Reserve, California, USA - CZODoug3_1_1_16fungal (Hybrid Assembly) | ecosystem: Environmental > Terrestrial > Soil > Vadose...
GGGCTGCGCGCTGAATCCTTTGCAACTGGTGAGGAGTTTCTCAGCACGAGACTCACCGGGCGCCCGAGCTGTTTAGTCCTCGATGTACGACTGCCGCAGATGAGTGGACTCGATTTTCAACGCCGGTTGGCCGAAATCGGCATGCAAATCCCCATCATCTTCGTCACGGCGCACGGAGACATTCCGATGTCTGTCAGGGCGTTAAAGTCGGGTGCGATGGAATTTCTGACAAAACCTTTCAGGGACCAGGATCTGCTTGACGCAATTCAGCAGGCCCTCGAACGCGACAGCATCGCGCAAGAACAACAGGCCGAGATCCACGATCTGCAGGAGCGCTATCACGCATTGACTGCGCGAGAGCAAGAGGTAATGACTCTGGTGGTCGCCGGAATGCTCAATAAGCAGATTGCCTCTGAAATTGGAGCCAGCGAAGCTACAGTAAAAGTCCACCGAGGCCACGTCATGCACAAGATGCAGGCTGCGTCGGTAGTTGACTTGGTGCGCATGGCCGACAAGCTCAAACTCTCTCCTCGCAAATAGCCCGTCCTGATCTAGAGCCCGTCCGGGGATTCCTCCGCCTTCACTTTTAGTCGACTACCACCAAAGTGGTAGTGCGCGCTACTAAGATCCAATTGTGCAGTCGTTGCGAATGCGGCTAGGCTTCGCGCATGAGCAGCGACCAAAGCTCAAGGCTCATAGCCATCGTCGACGATGACAACTCAGTTCAGAGTGCCTTACAAGATCTGATCGAATCGGAGGGGCTATCCACGCTCTGCTTCGGCTCCGCGGAACAATTCCTGGATTCCGGCGCTCAACACAAGGCCGCGTGCCTGATCGCTGACATTCGGATGCCGGGCATCTCCGGCCTTGAGCTGCAAGTCAAGCTCAAAGTGGATCGATGCCGCATACCGATCATTTTCATTACAGCGCATGGTGACGCCAAGATGCGGATCCAAGCCATGCGTGATGGGGCGGTGGAGTTCTTGACGAAACCATTCGACAACGCAGTCTTACTCGAAACAGTTCATGCCGCTGTCGAGGACTACGCGAAGGCGCTTAGGCTTTGGAACTCAAAATGACAATGGCTGATCAAGACCGTCGGGTTCGCAGATTTGAGCAGATCATAGGCAACAGCCCGGCTCTGAGAATCGTTTTAGAGCAAGCCGAGCGGGTTGCGGCGGCGAACTCGACTGTGCTCATCCAGGGAGAGACCGGCACTGGCAAGGAACTCATCGCTCATACAATCCATAATGCCAGCCCGCGCAGCGGCCACTCTCTGATCAAGCTGAATTGTGCCGCCATTCCCTTCGACTTGCTCGAAAGTGAGCTCTTTGGCCATGAGCGGGGCGCTTTTACTGGAGCTATCGCGCAGAAAATCGGCCGTTTCGAATTGGCTGATAAAGGAACCCTTTTTCTCGATGAAGTCGGCGACATACCACTTGCGTTGCAGCCCAAGCTGCTACGCGTTCTGCAGGAACAGGAATTTGAGCGTCTCGGAAGTGGCCGCACCCATCACGTCGACGTGCGGCTGGTGGCGGCGACTCACCGGGACCTAGAACAAATGGTGAAGCGTAACCAATTTCGTAGCGACCTGTACTATCGCCTGAACGTATTTCCGATCACGCTGCCGCCCCTGCGTGAGCGACGCCAAGACATCCGCCCTCTGTTGGAACACTATGTTGAAGTCTTCTCCAGCCGAATGGGTAAGCGCATAGACACTATTCCCGATGAATTCGTTAATGCTTTCGAGTCGCATTCCTGGCCGGGAAACATTCGAGAGCTCCAAAACGTGATCGAACGCGCGGTAATACTTTCCAATGACGGCTTGCTTCCCAATCTTCTACGCCCGACTCGCGTCGACTCGGTTGTGGGATTTCCTGCGAGCAGAACGCTTAGGGAGTCCGAGCGCCTTTTGATTTTGGGAGCATTAGAAGCCACTGGATGGCTAGTCGGCGGACCGTATGGTGCAGCCGCACGGTTAGGGATGAAGCGCACTACGCTAATCGCCAGGATGAAGAAGCACGGAATTCTTCGGCCCCCGGACGAGAATCGGGATCAAGCCGTCCTTGATGATTCTCCATCCCGCTCCCTGTAGGTGCTTGCTGAGGGTGTTTGACGACCGGTAACCCACAACCCAACCCACAGATTGCGATGCCTTGTACGACTTCCGCGTGTTTTGGCAGTCCCCGCGGTCTTGTAATTGTCGTAAAACCTAACCACGCTACCCTGATAAGGGCGAGGTCCGTGGTTCAAGTCCACCCAGGCCCACCATTTTCCACGCGAATGTTTTCCTCTTCCTCTTGAAAATTCAACCTTGCGGGGGCGCGCCATGTCGCGCTCCAAGGCGACGCCGTGTTTTTTCCAATCTAAAAGCGATGAGCGGCACCGATCAAGTGCCAATGCACCGAGAACCAGGTCAAGAAAACGCAAGCCGCTGCCACCAGCGAAAACTTCAACTTGGAAATAAATCGAATGTCGGAGCGCCGCCAAACGCGCAGTCCGGCGTACACAGCAAAGACGCTGAGCAGGATTGCCACGCCTGTGACCATGTTCATCATGACAAAATATTTGTCCAGGGCATGAGTCGGTAGCATCGTCTCATTCTCCAGACGTGACACGAGCACCCCAGTTCCGATGGTCAGAACAATCCACGCCGTTGCGGACAACTTTGACCCGAGTGTAAGCCGCACGCTCCCAGGCTGCTGTTGGAGCGCGGGCCGCTTGGAAAGAAAAATCCTGCGCCCAAACCGCAGCAAGTAAGCCGCAACAGCCGCCGCGAGAATCACCAGGCTGCACGCCAATACTGGCAAAATCACTTTGCCGTTTTCATACCGGGGAACGCGCTCGAACTGCACACCCGGGAAGCCAATAGCGATACGCACGACCTTCCCCGAACTATCGCGAATCGCGAACATCCGTCCCTGGTCGTCCACTTCCTGCCACAAATCCTTTCCGACGAGTTTCCATTGCCGCACGTGCCCGCGCAGGTCCTTGAAGTCATCCACCTTCAGCACGCCTTCTTTATCCACCGTGGCTTGGCCCTGTCCGAGCAAGCTTCCTATTTTTAGTTTGTTACTCTCGGACCGGCGTGTTGCCTGATAAGTGCCCGCAATCGCCTTAAGTCCGTCAGCCGATGGCTTCTGAAATTCCGGCTTCTGCGAGTACGGGTAATAGCGGTCCGCAAAGGCCGTCAAGATTTCTGCTCGCGTCTTGTTCGCTGAACCTGCTGAATTATAGGAAATGAAAATCACCAGCTTCTCCTTGGGCTCGAGGAGAAATATGCTGTGGAACGCGATCAGGTCGCCGCCATGCCCGATGAAATTAAGCCCGTTGCGCCAAGTCTGATAAAAGCCCATACACATAGCGGGGAGCGCATCAGATGTGCCGAACTGCTTCGTCCACATCGCGTTCAAAGTCTCGGCCTTCATAATCCGGCGCCCATCCCATTCGCCTCCATTCAAAAGCGCTTGCGCGAATCGGCCCATATCGGACGCTGTGGACGAAACTCCGCCAGCCGGAGCCGGATTGAATATCTCAAAACCGACGGCAGGCTTCTCCGTATTATCCCGGTACCCGTCGGAGGGAAACGCCGACAGGTCTTCCGCAAGCGGCTGTTTGAAGCTGGAATGCTTCATCCCCAGCGGCTGAAAAATGTGTTCGGCCACGTACTGTTCAAACGGCTCGCCACTAACGCGCTGGACGACGTACCCCGCGAGTCCTACACCGTAGTTCGAGTAAGCGGGCACCTCACCCGGTGGAAAAATCCTCCGCGGCTGGTTCTCGATCAGAAAGTCGCGGAGAGGCGTTACCCACTTGGGATTGGTCAGGAGAATGTCCCGAATCTCCTCCTCGAACCCGCCGGTGTGAGTCATCAAGTTCCGCAGCGTAATGGGTTTGCCGAAAGCCGGTGCGACTTGAAAGTCGAGATACTTGTTTACGTCGGCGTCGATGTCCAGCTTGCCTTGCTCCGCCAATTGCATTACGGAAATCCAGGTAAAAAGCTTAGAGATGGAAGCCAACCGAAACATCGTGGTTTCGGGATCAACTGGTTTTTTTTTGGATACGTCGGAGAAACCGTAGCCTTTCCTCAACAAATCCTTACCGCCCTTCATCACGAGAATCGTGGCGCCGGCGATATCGCTGCGCTCCAATTGCAGCGGAATGATGCCGTCAAGAAATGCCTCAAGGTCCTCCCTTTCAAGGGCATGCGAGGTCGTGGGCGGAGTTGTCGATGAAGGCTTCTCGCCGGTAGGCACTCCGTCTATCACTGGTTTGGGGGCCATTGCAGTCTGGGGTGGCATGGCAAGCGCTGAAAATGACGCGCATATAGCCACTAGTTGCAGCGCTCCGCGAGGTCGAAACATAGCCCCTCCTGGATCTTACAATTTCGGCACAAAGTTTCGCGGATATTCAAAGGCCTCGCAACAAGAAACTTCAGGACTTTTGGTGGCACGGCTATTCCGCAGCTGAGGCGTAGCCAATCGGTAGCCATCGAGCTGCGCGACAGGGAGGCGAGCTGTGGTCTTCCGACGCTGGGAATATACTCTAAGGCTTACCAGGCGCTGAAGCGGGTGCCGGCGCGAACTTGGCGTCGTCCACGGGAACATTTTGCTGAACCTGCTCGATCTGTATGGTGAATCGGTTCCCGGGACGCGCCAGCGTCCAGCGAAACGGCATCTTCACTCCATCCGCATCGCGATAATCCGCATAGTCGATCTGAGTTGGGTTGCGGCCGAGAGGCGTTTCGGCGTACCGGATTAGGCGCAGCAGCAGGCCCGACTCCTTGTCCAGGTATAAACGCAGCGGCGGCTGGCCTTCGGTTTGCCCCACAACCATGTACGTTTCATGACCATCAATCTTGTCCCCGGCATTGACTCGAAATTCTTGATACAGTGTCTTCAAGTGGGCCGGCAAATAAAGATCCGCGTCGATGCGCGCGGCGGCGTTTTCCGCTGCCGACATCATGTGCACGCGCCCCGGAACGCTCAGCCATCCTTGTTTGCCATCGAACGCGGTGACACTTTCTCCCGGAAGATGCATTACTGAAAAGCGCTTGTCGGGCGCCTTGGAATAGACTTCCGCCGGAAAATGCTGGCCACCGAACGCCGTGAGTGTCCCCTTTTGCACGCGACTCGTGATTTTCTGCAGGGCCTCGGCGCCTCCGACGGCCGCGAGATATTTGTCGAGGAGCTGCTCTGCCGCAGGTAACGGTGTTTTTGTCTCCTCTGGCTTCTTCCTTTCTTCATTGGCGGGCTGCGGCCCTTCGTCAGTGATGATAGGTGTGCCGACTGGTCTGACCGACCCTCGGTGGCAGGAATAACAGGTAACTTCGCGTTTGTCCTCGAAGTTGTCCTTGTTGATTGCCATCATCATGTTAATCATCTTGCGGGCAGTAACTTTCGGCTTCTTGTCGTCTTTTTCATTCGCGTGCGTCACATGGCAGTATTCGCATTCGACTCCAAGGGAAGCCGCGATGAACTGCATCGAAGGAATCACCTGCTCGGCTGGGATTCCCTTCAGAGCTTGGATATTCTTGAATTCTTCTTCCGCGAGTTTAGTCCCGGGAGCCGCCGGAGTTTTCGGCGGCTCGGATTGCGCCCATGCTTCTGCAATCGCGAGCATGAGGCCAAATAAAGTCCCGCAGACAGCAAGCCAGAAACTCCAGCGGTTCCTTTTCACGAATTTTTGCCTCGCAGTGATGTGACGAAAACGCCTGCCCGGTAGTTACAAGAAGCTGAGGCTTCTTACGATATGGAACACGAATTAGCCGCTGATTTCGCCGCGCTTCGCGAGCGCCGTAATTCGGTCAGCGGCGCGGAAGGCCAGCGCCTCGATGGTCATGGTGGGCTGGCCGCGGCCCGAGGTCACCAGGCTGCTGCCATCGCAAAGAAAAAGATTCTTCACGTCATGTGTCCGGTGGTCCGAATTGATCACCGACGTCTTGGGATCGTTTCCCATGCGGCACGTCCCGAGAAGGTGGACGCCGAACTGCTGCTCCCCCGCAGGAAAATTCCATTTTTTCGTCGCGCCAGCAGCATCAAATAGCTCGTTCGCGCGCGCGAACAGCCAATTCCCCAGCTTCAAATCATCAGGATGATCCTTATACGTCAACCGCAACGCAGGCAGGCCCCAAGCGTCCTTCAGGTCGGGGTCGAGCGAGAAGCTGTTGTTTTCAACCGGCAGCGATGTCCCGTGGCAGAAAATCTCCATGGTGCGGTTGAAGTTTTGAGCGAGGGTCGTTTTGAAGTCCTTGCCCCAACGCGGCGTATCGGGCGGGAGGCCGCCGAAAGCAAAACTGATTGGCGTGAAATCAAACCGCGCGTCAAGTCCGCCTCCGCCGCAGAAACCGACTTTTTGCGGATCGAGTTCGTAGAAGTCGTGCAACACCCGGCTCACCGCGTAGCCCTTGTAGTCGTTGAGCGGATGCTCGAACTGCCCGGTGACAACCCCACCGCTGTTGAACATCAGATTCTTCCCAACGATGCCGCTCGAATTCGCGAGGCCGTTGGGAAATTGTTTGTTCGCCGAAAGCAAAAGCAGCCGTGGCGTCTCCGCACCATTGGCGCAAACCACCACCGCTTTCGCCTTCTGCAAATGTGTGGAGCGCTTCGCATCAAAGTATGCGGCACCGACGGCGCGTCCATTAGCGTCCGTCTCAATCCGATGCACGTAAGAATTGGGTCGAATCTCGCAGCGGCCCGTCTTCTCCGCCATTCGAATGGCGGTAGCTAGCGAACTCGATTTCGCTCCGACTTCGCACCCAAATCCCAGACAGAAACCGCAATTGATACAAGCGCTTCGTCCAGGGCGCGGTTGCGACAGGATCGCCATGGGCGCCGGAAAAGGATGCCAGCCCAGCTTCCGGGCGGCGCGCTCAAAAATCACCCCGGAAGACTTCACCGGCAGCGGCGGCATCGGGTACGGTTTCGATCGTGGCGGATCAAAAGGACTGGCGTCGGCCAGTCCGGAAACGCCGATTTCCCATTCCACCTTCGTGTAATACGGCTCGAGTTCGGCATAAGTGATCGGCCAATCCGCGAAGGTCGTGCCAGGGATGAGACCCGTCTTACTGCGCTCGATGAAGTCGATCTCGTGGAAACGCCAGAAATTCGCCGTGAAATGCACGCTTGTGCCGCCAACGCATCGCCCATAAACCAGCGCGCGTTGCGGCTTGGCTTTTTCGTCCGGAGTCTTCCGAAACGTGTTCGGCTGAAGTTTCGGATGGTTGGTAAGCTTGTCCAAAGCCAGGATTTCGATTTCATTGTGCGTAAAATCGGCTTCCGTCAGGTAAGGACCCTGCTCCAGCACCACGACGCGAAAGCCATTTGTCGAAAGTTCCTTGGCCAGGATGCCCCCGGCCGCGCCAGAGCCAATAATCACAAAATCGACTTCGTCCGAAGTCTTGTAACGAGGCTGGTCGACCATCATTTCTTGTCCGCTTCCTTCTCTGTGGGCTGCCAGCCGGCATAATCCTTGTCGTAGTACCCGAACGGAGCCTGAAACATGTGCTCGCGCTCGCGGCCAATGACTTTCCACCCGACTCCATCATGATTACCGCCAAAATCCGGGTCGATCAGAAATCCAGCAATCGTATGTTGACGCACCGTACCAAAAAAATTCTGGGCACCCGGCCGCGCTCGGAATGCTCGCCGGCGAGCAGGGGCGCCACCATCAAAAGAACGCAAGACCTCGTCTTGCTGCTCCGCCTCCAAGCCGGAAAATTTAGCAACGCTGGGAAACATCTCGCTCACTCTCGCATGCAGTTCCGGCAGACCCTCGCGGTACGTTTTTTGGTCCTCGGTTCCAAAAGTCACCAGGCCGCGGTCGATAAAATAAACGATACCGGCTTCCCGCGCTCCGGGAGTTTCGTCCGTCGGAATGATCCTCGCCGTGATAGCCTCTATCTCAACCGCCTCCTCAGACGTGAAAAACTCAAATTTTGCCGGCGGCACCGCCTTCGCGGCCTGATGTGCGTGCGTTGCAGCTGACAGCAGAGCAGGCCAGTTCGCTGAGACCCACGCGGCGCTGAGCCCTGTTCCTGCTCGCAGTAGAAAATTACGGCGGTTGAGCTGGTTCATAGTGATTGGTGAAATTTCCCTGAACTTTTGACTCTAGGATGAAGCCGATTCTCCGTCAAGGACATTTGACTGATGCAGATGATTCAAATTCTCCATCCAAATTGGCACGCATCAAACAGCCGTTTGCAGTCGGAGCAGTCTGATATACGATTTCGGGCGTTCTCCTCCGCTTTCGATTTCGCGAATCCGCCGTGATTCTGAGACACTATTAGGCGCTTATGGCTACGTTAACCGGGGCAATTGGAACCGGCAGCAAATGGCTGCTTGATAAAATTGTTGGGGTGATCGCCGCCACCGGCATCAATCCCAATCTCCTCACCTTTCTCGGACTGGTTGTGAATTTCGGCGCTGCCGCTTTCTTTGCCGTCGGCAGCTTCTTCACTGGCGCGCTGATCATTTTCTTCGCCGGCTTTCTGGACATTTTGGATGGCCAGGTCGCCCGCCGCCAAAACCGCGTTACCGCCTTCGGCGCCTTTTACGATTCCACTCTCGACCGCTATGCGGATATGGCCCTTTACATGGGCCTCTTGGTCTACTATTCCGTTAGCGGTCGCACTCCCTACGTCGTGCTTGCCGCTGTCGCCACCGCCGGCTCCGTCATGGTCAGCTATGCCCGCGCCCGCGCCGAGTCTCTCATTCCCCTCTGTAAAGTCGGCTTTATGGAGCGCCCCGAGCGCCTGGTATTGCTCATCATCGGCGGGCTCTTCAATCGCATGGGCCCGGTCCTTTGGGTCATTGCCGTCGTTTCAACGCTCACCGTCATCCACCGTATCTATTTCACCTGGCAGGAGACTCGCGCCGGCCGCGTCCTCCCCGGAGTCAGGCTCTCGCTCTAGCTTCCCTGCTACTTTTGTTCAAGGCTTCTTCAACCGGTGCCGCAATAATTTCGCGGACGCGTTCGCGCAACTCCGGCACATCTTCCTTCTTCAGTCCCTTTGTCTCTATGGTGTCGTGCAGACGCACAGTAACTTTCGCTGGCCACAGCATCCAGTGGCCCGTCCGGTGATGCTCGAAAGATCCCACCAGACTAACCGGTACGATCGGAATCCCAAGTTGCTGCGCGACGCGGAAGCCACCGTCTTGAAATTCATTCAGTCGCCCGTCGCGCGTGCGCTTGGCTTCCGGAAAAATAATCAAGCTGGTGCCCCCATCGACAGCGTCTTGCGTCAACCGCCACATACGCTTCAAATCCGACGGCCGTCGCACATCCGGCACCGGCACGTTGCCAAAGCGCTTCATTAGCCAGCCGTACGCGGGAATCTTGAAGTGCGATTCGAGCTCCCATCCCCGCACAAATTGGGGAATCGCGCAGTACAGCATGAAAGGATCGAAAAGGTTGACGTGGTTGCTCATGAAGAAACTCGTCCGGCTGGCGTCGAAACCTGCGGAACGCAGCACTTCCACGCGTGCGCCCGACAGAAAAGCGATCCGCCTGCAAAACGTCCGCTGCAGCCAATCATGTTTGCGCGTATCGAGAAAAATTCCTAGGAACACCAGAGAGGGCGCCACGATGAAAAAATGCAGTCCGCTCAAGATCCAAAGAAGTGTGCTGCGGACCGCCGACCAGGCTTTCTTCATATGAAAACATCCACAGCTGCGGGAACAACATCGAGCGAACGGCATTGCAATGTGGCGACTTCGCCGTCGATCATGACGTCAACGGGCGCGGCCTCTTTGAACTCCACGTGGCGCACCGCGCGGCGCGAAGCCAGCGGATGTTGGATATGAGAACCGTCGTAAAGACGCGGCAATGTGCGAAGCAGGCCCAGCCTTCCGATTGGGCCCCAGCGCACAAATTCAATAAGCCCATCGGCAGCATCCGCCTGCGGCGCGATCAGCATTGTGCCACCTGTGTATTTGCTGTTGTTGAACGTCAGGAAAAGCGAGCGCCCTTCGTCCCACTCCGCGTCGTCATCGCAGCGCAGCGCCATGGAGCGGCGGCGCAACTGCACCACGCGCACGAAAACACCGAGCAAATATCCCAGATCCCCGAACGGCTTGAACATCCGGTTGGTCAGTGCCGCCACGTCCGCTGTAAAGCCCATACTCAGAAGATTGAAGGAGTAAATTTCGCCGGTCGCGTGCGTCAGACGCAAGAGATCGACAGTGCGGGTGCGTCCTTCGGTCAGCGCCTGCATCGAAGCTGCGGCTCCGTCTTTTGTGAAATCGCGCAGAAACGAATTGCCTGTGCCCAGCGGCAGGAAACCCAGCGCAACTCTCTGAACCGCCCGGCGTTCCGCAAAGACTCCATTGAAAATTTCGTGAGCGGTGCCGTCGCCACCGACGGCAAGAAAGCGCCGGTAACCTTGATCGTAGGCTTCGCGGGCAAGTTGTACCGCGTGGCCCGGCCCCGTCGAAGCGATGACGTCGACCTTCAACCCTTTCTCGCGCAAACGTCCAAGCGCAGGTCCCGCGAGTTTCGCGGAGCGACCGCCACCGGCGGCGGGGTTGACGATGGCGAAAAATCGGTCCATGGGAAGCGTGTACAAATCCGAAATTCTAACTTCCAATCCACCCGATCATTTCTAGACTTACTTCACAACGGCAGAATCGCAGACGCGCAATCCAGCTTCGCGAGGCGTTCTGCCAACAC
>Ga0137415_10007715_pt1 | contig 10670 bp, 8 predicted proteins | sample CZODoug3_1_1_16f_FD_183082 | JGI IMG/M metagenome (GOLD analysis project Ga0137415, IMG submission 183082) | Vadose zone soil fungal communities from Angelo Coast Range Reserve, California, USA - CZODoug3_1_1_16fungal (Hybrid Assembly) | ecosystem: Environmental > Terrestrial > Soil > Vadose...
CGGGGAACAGCTCCACCACCGAGCTGATCCGGGGATCGTCGATCGAGACGCGCGCCTTGACCGTGATCCGGTCGACGTTCTTCATGTCGAGCAGCTCGTAGAGCACCGTGCCGAGGGCGAAGACGTCGCTGCGCGAGTCGATGGACAAGCTGTTTGACGAGTTGTTCACGCGTCGGCCGCGGGGCCAGGCGGAGGTGGCCTGGGCGCCTGCTGTCGAGGTGTTCGAGACTGATAACGATGTGATGGTGAGGGCCGAGCTCCCGGGGATCGACCCGAAGAACGTCGAGATTACCGTGACCCAGGACACGCTGACCCTGAAGGGCGAGGCGAAGGTGGATCGAGAGGACAAGGCCCGGAACTACTACCGGCGCGAGCTGCGATATGGCTCGTTCCTGCGCTCGATCCAACTCCCGAGCGACGTGAAGGGCGATCAGGCGACGGCGTCCTACAAGAACGGTATCTTGGAGATTCGGGTGCCCAAGAGTGAGCGGGCCAAGCCGAAGAGTGTGAAGGTCGAGGTTGCAGAGTAGCAGGCCCGATGCCCTGCCCGACCTGCCGTCGGTGGTGCAGACGATCTGCCGACGGCAGGTCGGGGACGGCAGTGTGCTGATGAAGATCCAAGGCGGGACCGCGAAGAGCGCCCGCGAGAGACAGAGAGGAGTACCTCACGATGGGTAAGGTGGTTGGCATTGACTTAGGCACGACGAACTCGGTGATTGCGGTCGTCGTCGGCGGCGAGCCGCAGGTGATTCCCAACGCCGAGGGGAGTCGCCTCACGCCGTCGGTCGTCGCCTTCACGAAGACGGGGGAGCGCTTGGTGGGACAGATGGCCAAGCGGCAGTCGATTCTCAATCCCGAGAATACCGTCTACTCGATCAAGCGCTTCATGGGCCGGCGGCTCTCGGAGGTCGAGACCGAGCGCAAGATGGTTCCCTACAAGGTTGAGGAAGGCCCCAACGGCATGGTCGTGGCGCGCCTCCCGGCGGCCGGGAAGACGTTTACCCCCGAAGAGATCTCGTCCATGATCCTGCAGAAGATGAAGGCAGATGCGGAGGCGTACTTGGGCGAGCCCGTCACGGAGGCCGTGATCACGGTGCCCGCCTACTTCAACGACGCACAGCGCACCGCCACGAAGAACGCCGGCGAGATCGCCGGCCTGAAAGTCCTGCGCATCATCAACGAACCGACGGCCTCCTGCCTGGCCTACGGGCTGGACAAGAAGACCGCTGAAAAGGTATTGGTCTTCGACTTAGGCGGCGGCACCTTCGACGTCTCCATCTTGGAGATCGGCGAGGGCGTCTTCGAAGTCAAAGCGACCAATGGCGACACGCACCTGGGAGGCGACGACTGGGACGAGCGGATCGTCCACTGGCTGGCCGATCAGTTCAAGCGCGAGCACGGCATTGACCTGCGGCAGGACCGCCAGGCTCTCCAGCGGCTGCGCGAAGCTTCCGAGCGGGCAAAGGTCGAGCTGTCGACAGTCGCCCAGACCAGCATCAACCTGCCGTTCATCACCGCGGACGCGAACGGGCCCAAGCACCTGGATTACGTGCTGACCCGCGCGAAGTTCGAGGAGATGACGGCGGAGCTGGTGGAACGGTGCATCGCCCCGTTCAAGCAGGCTCTCGCGGACGCGAAGATGACCGAGAAGGATCTCGATCAGGTCATCCTGGTTGGGGGAGCGACCCGCATGCCGATGATTCAGGAGTTGGTCCGTCGGCTGACCGGCAAGGAGCCCAACAAGGAAGTGCACCCCGATGAGGTCGTCGCCGTCGGCGCGGCCATTCAGGCGGGCGTGCTGGCCGGCACCGTGCGGGAAGTCGTGCTGCTGGATGTCACCCCTCTGTCGTTGGGTGTGGAGACGCTGGGTGGGGTCATGACTCCGCTCATTCCCCGCAACACGACCATTCCGACGCGCAAGACAGAGATCTTCAGCACCGCGGTCGATGGACAGACGCAGGTGGAGATCCACGTCCAGCAGGGGGAGCGGCCCATGGCGCGGGACAACCGCACGCTGGGGCGCTTTATCCTCGATGGTATCCCGCCCGCGCCGCGGGGCGTCCCGAAGATCGAGGTGACGTTTGACATCGATGCCAACGGCATCCTCGACGTGAAGGCACGGGACACGGCCACGGGCAAGGAGCAGTCCATCAAGATTACGGGGAGTTCGAGCCTCGGCAAGCCCGATGTGGAACGGATGGTCAAGGAGGCCGAGAAGTTCGCCGAGGAGGACCGCAGCAAGCGTGAGACCGCGGAGGCGCGCAACCGGGGCGATTCCCTCGTCTACCAGACAGAGCGCATGCTGAAAGAGGTGGGCGAGAAGGTGACCTCCGAGGAGCGCCAGCGTGTTGAGACCAAACTCAAGGAGCTCAAGGACGCCCTCGGCGGCGACGACATAGCGAAGATCAACCGCGCCATCGACGAGTTGCAGCAGACCAGCTTCAAGCTGGCTGAAGCAATGTACGCGAAGGCGGGAGCAGGGGCAGGTTCCCCTGGTAGTGGGTCCCCCGGAAGTGGGTCCAGCGGACCCGCCGGGGGCGCGAAGCCCGGGGATGACGTCATCGACGCCGACTACAAACGCAAGGACGATAAATAACCGGCACGGATCGCGCGGGGAGCGACTCCGCGCGGTGAGGTGAGGGATGGACGACCGTCAGGACAAACAACCCACTGCTCGCGATGAGGCGCCGGAGACCCCCGCGCCGGCGTCTGAGGCGCAAGTGGCCGAGCTGCGCAAGCTGGCCGCCAGCTATAAGGAACAGGCCGACCGCAACTGGCAGCAGTTCCTTCATGCCGCCGCGGACCTGGAAAACTATAAGAAGCAGGCCGCGCGGCAGCGCGACGACGCGGTTCAGCGGACGCGGCAGTCGTTGCTGGCCGTCGTGCTCGATGTCGTCGACGATCTCGAACGAGCGTTAGAGCACAGCACCAGTACCGATCCCGACCAGATCGTGGCGGGCATCCGGATGAGCCACCGCAAGATCGTCGAGGTGTTGGCCTCGTTGGGCGTCCGGCCGATGGAGACGAAAGGACAGATGTTCGACCCGCGCTACCATGAAGCGGTCGACGTCGTCCCCCACACGGAGCGCGGCGTCCAGCCAGGGGCGATTGTCGAGGAGATCCGGCGAGGCTATTTCATGAATGGCGATGTCTTGCGGCATGCCCGGGTGAGAGTGGCGCAGTGATCGGTGGGCCACACGGCCCGCGAATCGCCTGGTGATGCCCGATGGACTTCAAAGACTACTACAAGGCGCTCGATGTCGATCGGGGGGCGACCCCGCAGGCGATCAGCACCGCGTTCCGCAAACTAGCGCGCAAGTACCACCCCGACGTGAACAAGACGCCTGGGGCGGAGGACAAATTTAAGGAAATCAACGAGGCGTATCAGGTCCTGGGCGATGCCGAGCGGCGCGCGCGCTACGACCAGATGTACGAGGCCTACCAGCACGGAGGGATGGACTGGCAACAGGCGTTCGGGCGCGGCGCGCAGCAGGCCCCCGGCGGCTGGACAGTGACTTTCGGCGGAGATGCGGCTGGGTTAGAAGATCTGCTCGGCGGGGAAGTCAGCGACTTTTTCCGGCAGTTCTTTGGGGGCGATGTGGTCGGTCAGCGTCCGGGCGGCGCACGGTCATCCGCTAGTCGAAGCCGCCGGGGCACGGTGGACCTCGAGGAAATGATGCGGTCTCAGCCTACCCCTCCGCAGGCCGAAGCGCCGATCACGGTGACGCTGGAAGACGCTCTGGCCGGTGCGCAGAAGTCCGTGGCCATCCAACTCAACGGGAAGACCCGCCGGTTTGACGTCACAATCCCCAAAGGCGTCCGCAGCGGTCAGAAAATCCGGCTCCCCGGTGCGCTAGATGGCGACGATCTCTACTTGACGGTGGAGGTCGCTCCGCATCCGTACTTTGAGCGGCGCGAGGATGATCTGATCATCGAGGTGCCGGTGACCCCGTCTGAGGCGGTGTTGGGCGCGACGATCGAGGTCCCCACCCTCGAGGGAAAGGTGGAGATGACCATCCACCCGGGCACGCAGAACGGGCAGGTGTACCGCCTGCGGGGACAGGGGATGCCCCGCCGCGATGGAAAGCGCGGCGACCAGTTGGTGCGGATCAAAGTTGTCCTGCCCACCAAGCCGTCCGCGCGCGAGAAGCAACTCTATGAAGAACTCGCCAAGCTGCGATCGGACAATCCCCGGGCGCAGCTAGGGCGGAAGTAACAACTAAGACAATAAGAACGGACTACAACCATGGCGATGCGATTTGACAAGTTCACTGAAAAGGCGCAAGAGGCGTTATTGAACGCCCAGGAACTGGTGCGCCAGTTCCACCACGCCCAGATGGAAAGTGAACATCTCCTGCTGGCCCTCGTAGAACAGGCTGACGGGATCGTGCCTCAGGTACTGGCCAAGGCTGGCTTGACACCGGCCGCGTTGCGCGGGCGTTTGCGCGCCGAGCTCGAGCGCCTGCCCAAGGTGACCGGCCCGACCCCGGACGGGTTGGTGATTAGTCCTGCGGTCCGCCAAGCCGTGGAAACCGCGCAAGCAGAAGCGCAGCGCCTCCGCGATGAGTACGTCAGTACGGAGCACCTATTGATGGGTCTCGCGAACGCGCGCGAGGGGGGTGCGGCCCGCATCCTGGCGGAGGCCGGCCTCACGGCCGATGCGCTGTCCCGGGCGATCCGGGACGTGCGGGGAGCCCAGCGCGTGACCGACTCCAATCCGGAGAGCAAATACCAGGCCCTCGAACGCTACGGGCGCGACCTCACGCAGATGGCCGCAGGGGGGAAGCTGGATCCGGTCATCGGCCGTGACGAGGAAATCCGCCGCGTCATTCAGGTCCTCTCCCGGCGCACGAAGAACAATCCCGTCCTGATCGGCGATCCCGGGGTCGGCAAGACGGCCATTGTGGAGGGGCTGGCGCAGCGGATCGTGCGCGGCGATGTCCCCGAAGGCCTCAAGAACAAACGCGTCGTGCAGCTCGATCTGGGGGCGCTCCTGGCCGGGGCGAAATTCCGCGGGGAGTTTGAGGACCGCCTGAAGGCCGTGCTCCGCGAGGTCAGCGAGAGCAGCGGCGAGATCATCCTGTTCATCGACGAACTGCACACGGTGGTCGGCGCCGGCGCGGCCGAAGGCGCGATCGATGCGGCGAACATGCTCAAGCCGATGCTGGCGCGGGGCGAACTGCGCACGGTCGGCGCGACGACGCTGGACGAGTACCGGAAGCACATCGAGAAGGACGCCGCCTTGGAACGGCGGTTCCAGCCCATCTTCGTCTCCGAGCCCTCTGTTGAAGAAACGATTTCCATCCTGCGCGGTTTGAAGAACCGCTACGAGGTGCACCACGGTGTGCGCATCACCGACGCGGCCGTGATCGCCGCCGCCACCCTGTCGGCCCGTTACATCAGCGACCGTTTTCTCCCGGATAAGGCCATCGATCTCATTGACGAGGCGGCGAGCCGCTTGCGGACAGAGATCGATAGCAAGCCGACGGCGCTGGATGAGATCGACCGGCGCATCATGCAGTTGGAGATCGAACGCGAGGCGCTCAAGAAAGAGGCAGATGCGGCGAGCCGGGAGCGCCTGGCCAAACTCGAGGGAGAGATCAATACCCTGAAAGGCAATAGCGCCCGGATGCGGCAGCAGTGGGAGCAGGAGAAGGCCGCGATTGCCGCGATCCGGCAGACCAAGGAGCGGATCGAGAACATTCGCCAGCAGATTGAGGAGGCGGAGCGCCGGGCCGACCTGGAAACGGCGGCGCGCCTGCGCTACGGCACGTTGCCCGAGCTGCAAAAGCAGCTCGACACTCAGACGGCCGCCCTGGAGAAGATCTCCGGTCAGCGTCTCTTAAAAGAAGAGGTCGACGCGGAAGATGTCGCTCAGGTCATCAGCAAGTGGACCGGGATCCCGGTCAGCCGGCTGCTGGAAGGGGAGATGCGTAAGCTCCTCGAGATGGAAGATCGGCTGCACGAGTGGATCGTCGGACAGAACGAGGCCGTTCAAGCTGTAAGCGATGCGATCCGCCGGGCCCGGGCCGGGTTGCAGGATCCCCGGCGGCCGATCGGGTCGTTCCTCTTCTTGGGGCCCACCGGGGTGGGGAAGACGGAGCTTGCCCGCGCGCTGGCGCGTCACCTCTTCGATGACGAAGACGCGATGGTGCGTCTGGACATGTCGGAGTATCAGGAACGGCACACCGTCAGTCGTTTAATTGGGGCGCCCCCCGGCTACGTGGGGTTTGACGAAGGCGGCCAGCTGACCGAAGCGGTGCGCCGCCGGCCGTACCGGGTTGTGCTCTTTGACGAAATCGAAAAGGCGCACACAGACGTCTTCAATATCCTGCTGCAGATTCTGGAAGACGGCCGGCTGACCGACGGGCACGGCCGGACGGTGGATTTCAAGAACACCGTGATCATTATGACCAGCAACCTCGGCAGCAAGTACCTGCAGCACCTGGACCCGCGCAACGCAGCCCAGTTCGAAATGGCGCGCGTGCAGGTCATGGACGAGGTCCGCAAGACGTTCCGGCCCGAGTTCCTCAACCGCATCGATGAGATCATTGTGTTCCACCCGCTCTCTCCGGAGCACATCAAGGAGATCGTCGATCTACAGGTGCGCGAGTTGCAGGGGCGTCTGGACGGACAGAAGATCCGCCTGGAAGTGACGGAAGGGGCGAAGGAGTACTTCGCGCGCGAGGGCTATAGCCCCGACTTTGGAGCTCGGCCGCTCCGACGATTGCTGCAGCGCGAGGTAGAAAATCGCCTGGCCAAGATGGTCCTGGCCGCAGAGATCCAGCCCGGACAGACCGCGATCGTGGACTACGTGAACGGCGCCGTGAAGATCACGGCGAAGGAGCCCGTCCGCGCCGCACGGTCCCGGTAACCGATCGATCTCCTCACGGTCGTCGCGAGCAGCGTTACCGCGCTCGTGCGGGGGAGATCGTCGCCAGCCGCATCATCGCACCCGTCGTTGGGGAATTTCCCCTGCATCAGCCTGATCCAGCGCAGTTCCCGGTTTGCGACGTACCTTTATAATAGGTGTATCTCTCCGAGAGTATAGGTGGCGGCATGGCGGTCCTTAAGCTGTACCTGGGGGACGTGGTCCAGACGCGCAAGACGCACCCCTGCGGCAGCGATCAATGGAAGATTGAGCGTTTGGGCGCCGATGTGGGCATTCGCTGCCTCGGATGCGGCCGCTACGTCCTCATGGAGCGCGTGAAACTGGAGCGCCGCATTCGGCGGTTTGTCAGCCGTCCCGACGAGGCCGCGGGTCCAACCGCCACCCCGGTGAGTAACGGTGCGTCCGGTGGGGCAGAGGCACAGTGAAATGAAAAAGTACAACCTCTATAGCTGGAGCGTGGGGGTCGCGGGCTGGGTCGTCCTGTTGCCCCTGCTCCTCGGGACGCCCCTTCCCCCCCTTCCTCGGCTGGCGGTTTTCGCCGCGTTGGCCGTGGCGTCCAAATGGTTGATGGTCCCCCTGCCGCGGGGGGGCTACGGGTCGGCAGGACTCGCCGTGGTCTCGGCCGGGTTGGTGCTTCTGGGGCCGGTGTACACGGCGTTAGTCATGAGCGTCGGCGTCGTGATTGGCAATGGCCTGTTCCACCGTCGGCCGTACCTGACGACGATCTTTAACAGCGGCCAGAACATTCTCGCCGTCCTGGCGGCGGGGCTCACCTTTTCGATTCTCGATTCCCGCCCCGGCCCACTCGAGCTACGCGGACCACTGTACACAGGACAAAGTGATCCCTTGCTCTTCGGGGCGTTTCTCGCCGCCGTCCTGACGTGCAACGTGACGAGCAATCTCCTCGTCAGTGGGCGCGTCGCGCGTCGGCGGGGTGTCCCCTGGCTGAGCGTCTTCAGCGGCAGTCTTGTCTGGGAGGCCGCGAACGACCTCGCCTTTGCCGCCCTGGGCCTGGTGCCCGCGCTCATCTACGCGAAGGCGTTGCCCGTTGAGGCGAGCGTCCTGACGATCCCGCTGGTCCTGATCGGTTACGTATTGATGCTGACGACGACCCGGGAGCAAGCGCACCGCGAACTGGAGGTCATCGAGCGGATCGGGCGGGCCTCCATCAGCCTGGACCTAGAGCACCTCTTCCAAACGATGTACGACAACATTCGGCAGCTGATGGCGGCAGACGTGTTCTATGTGGCGCTCTATGATGCCGCGAGCGACACCCTGACCTATGAGTTCTTGATGGATTCCGGGGACCGCTTTCCGCGACAGACCCAGGCGGTGACCGATGAGGTCCGGGCGATCCTCACCGGGCGGACGCCCCATCTCCTCCAGTTGACCTCCCGCGATCTGGCCACACCCGATCGCTTGCCGCGCCTCGGCCACACCGACCGGCGGAGCGCCTCGATGGTGTTTGTACCTCTCCTGCACGGCGAGCAGGTTCTGGGGTTGCTCTCCGCGCAGAGCTACGTCCAGAACGCCTACGGCCCGCGCGATGTCCATCTTATGGGCACCATTGCCGCTCAGGTTGCCGGTGCGATCGACAACGCCCGATTGCTGGAAACCAGCACGCGGAACGTCAAGCACCTCACCAGTCTGCAACGGATCGCCAATGCGATCGCGGGCAGCCTGAAGATGGAGGATGTGCTGGCCGCCATCATGGCCGGCGCCCATGAGGTGCTCGGGGCCGACCGCTGCGGCATTTATCTGGGAAACGAGAAACAGGGCCTGACGCACGCGTACGCGCATGGTCTCTCCCCTGAGATGACGGAAGCCATTCAGCGCCTCGTGGGGATGCCCCTCGCCAATCTGGCGTTCGATTTTGCTAAACCGGTGGTGGTCGAAGACGCCGAACACGACCCGCGTCTTGCCGCCATTTGGAAGATGGTGCCCAAGGACGAGGCCGCCACACTGGCCGATTCCTGGCAGAACACCAAGACGATGGCGTACCTGCCGCTGGTGTACCAAGGCACGATGATGGGCGCGCTGGTTTTCTACCATACCACCGTCCGGTCTTACAATGCCGAGGACATCCGATTGGCACAAGCGATCGCCGATCAGGCGGCGATCGCCGTCAAGAACACGACCCTGCTCACAGAAGCTCAGCAACACGCCGCAGAAGTCAACCTCATGAACCGGGTGCTGAGTACTGTGACCAGCACGATGGATATCGACAGCATGCTCCGCCGCATCGTGGAGGAGGTCTCCCAGAGGTTCGGGTACTCGCACGTCAGCATTCACCGTGTGGACGGCGACTTCGTGGTCCCCCAGGCGCAGGTGGGGTACCGGGAGATCCCTGATCGCCTCCCGCTCAGCAAGGGTGTGATTGGGCGTGTCGCCCGGACCGGGACGGCCGCGCTCGTCCCCGACGTAAGTCAGGACCGCGACTACATCGTGGCGGATCCTACGGTGCGCAGTGAGGCGGCCGTGCCGATCAGCGCAGACAACCGCGTGCTGGGCGTCCTCAACATCGAAACGGACAGCACCCGTCGGCTCGGGGAATCCGACCTGGCGGTGTTGCAGCCGCTGGCGGGCCAAATTGGGGTGGCGCTGCACAATGCCACGCTGTTTGCCGAAGCCCAGCGCTCGCGCGACGAGATCACCGTCCTCTACGAAGCGGCGAAGGCGATCAGCAGCACCCTGGAACTGGAGTCGGTGCTCAACAACCTCGTGCACGTGACCTGTCAGGCATTCGGGTACGAGCAGGGGGCGATTCTGTTGGTGGACGAACGCAGCGGGGACCTGGTGGTGGAGGCGACCTATGGGTACGCTCCCGGCACCCGCGGCTACCGGATTCCGGCCGGCAAAGGCATCACCGGTGCGGTGTACCGCACTGGCAAGGCCGAGAGCGTGTCGGATGTCCGGCGCGACGCGCGCTACATCGGCATCACCCAGCGCATCATCTCCGAGATTGCGGTCCCGTTGATCAGCGAGGGGCGGGTCAATGGGGTGTTCAACCTCGAGAGCACGCGGCGCGCAGCGTTTGGCCCCCGGGACTTGCATATCCTCGAGGCCCTGGCGGGTTATGCCACGATTGCCATCGAGAACGCGCGGCTGTACGAGAAGACCAAGCAGATGGCGATCACCGACGGACTCACCGAACTCTATAACCACCGCTACCTGCACGAAACAATGGGGCGCACCCTGGAGCGGTGTCGGCGCGATGATCGACCGCTGTCGCTCATCATGTTGGAGATCGACAGTTTCAAGCGGTACAACGACACCTACGGGCACCAGCGTGGAGACGATGTCTTGCGCACCGTCGCGGAGCTGCTCCGCAAGGGAAGCCGCACGTCTGATCTCGTGGCGCGCTACGGCGGCGACGAGTTTATGATCGTGCTGCCGTACACGTCAAAGGAGACAGCCTCCGAAATCGCCGAGCGGTTGCGCCGCGCGGTCGAGGCGTATCCTTTCCTGCTCGGGGAAAACATCGTGTCCTCGGTCACGCTCATCGTGGGCGTCGCCGCCAACCCCGATGACGGGGCGACGGTGGACGCGCTCGTCGACGCCGTGGACCGGGCGCAGTACACGGCCAAGCGTTCGGGCGGCAACAAAGTGAGCGTCGCCCACTCGGTCAAGGAGACCGCGACCGGCTAGCACACCTCTGTGGCCCTCACCGTTGGCATCGTCGGGCTCCCGAATGCGGGGAAATCGAGTCTCTTCAACGCGCTGAGTCGGGCAGGCTCGGCGGTCGCCAGCTATCCGTTCACCACGATTGAGCCGCACC
>Ga0137415_10007717_pt1 | contig 10670 bp, 9 predicted proteins | sample CZODoug3_1_1_16f_FD_183082 | JGI IMG/M metagenome (GOLD analysis project Ga0137415, IMG submission 183082) | Vadose zone soil fungal communities from Angelo Coast Range Reserve, California, USA - CZODoug3_1_1_16fungal (Hybrid Assembly) | ecosystem: Environmental > Terrestrial > Soil > Vadose...
AAGCGGCGCCCCCTCCCCGCCCTCCCCCGCGCGCGGGGGAGGGAGCGCGAGACCTGTGCGCGTTGCGCCCCGACTCTGTGCATGTTGCTCCCGCATTCCGCCGCCTTGACTCCGCCCGCCGCGCGTCGAATGAACAGCGCGGGAGAGAAACACGGATGGGCGCAAGGCAATTCGGCGCGCGGGTCAAACGGCTGGAGGATCCGGCCCTGCTGACCGGGCGCGGCCGCTTCGTCGACGACGTGAAATTGCCCGGAACGCTCGAAGCCTGCTTCGTGCGCAGCCCTTACGCGCATGCCAGGATCCGTTCGATCGACGTCGCGCCGGCGCTGGCGCTGCCCGGCGTGCATGCGGTGCTCACGGCCGACGATCTTCCGGGACCGATGGCGCGCGACCCGATCCCGATGATCCTGCCGGTGCTCGGCATCGCGGCCTTTCGCACCCAGCTCTGCCTGGCGCGCGACGAGGTGAGCTATGCCGGCCAGACGATCGCGCTGGTGGTGGCCGACAGCCGCTATGTGGCCGAGGACGCCGCCGCGCTGGTCGTGGTCGACTACGAGGTGCTGCCCGCCATCAGCGACTGCCGGGACGCGCTCAAGCCCGGCGCCGCGCCGGTCCATGCCGATCTCGCCTCCAATCTCGCCGCCTCCATTCCGATGTCCTATGGCGACGTCGACGCCGCTTTCGCCGGCGCGGCGCATTTATTTGAAGAGGAATACTGGGTGCATCGCGGCGGCGGCATGAGCCTGGAGACCCGCGCGGTGCTGGCGAGCTACGAGCCGGCGGGCGATCTCCTGACCGTGTGGTCGTCGACCCAGACGCCGCATCTCGGCCGGCGCGCGCTCGCCGACCTGCTCGCGCGCAACCTGGAGACCATCCGGGTGATCGCGCCCGACGTCGGCGGCGGCTTCGGACCGAAGGCGCCGTTCTACGCCGAGGAGGCCGTGATCCCGGCGGCGGCCTTGCGGCTCGGACGGCCGGTGAAATGGATCGAGGATCGCCGCGAGCACTTCATGTGCGCCACGCAGGAGCGCGACCAGTACTGGAAGGTCGCGCTCGCGCTCGACGCGGCCGGCAAGATTCTCGGATTCCGCGGCACCATGCTGCACGACACCGGCGCCTTCGTGCCGTGGGGCATCATCATGCCCTATATCGCGGCCGTCACGGTGCCGGGCCCCTATGCGGTCCCCGCCTATCGGCTCGACATGACGGTCGTGCTCACCAACAAGGTGGCGACGACGCCGGTGCGCGGCGCCGGGCGGCCGCAGGCGGTCTTCGTCATGGAGCGGCTGATGGACCGCGCCGCGCGCGAATTGAATCTCGATCGGGCCGAGCTCCGCCGGCGCAACCTCATCCGGCCCGACCAGATGCCCTACGCGGTCGGGCTGATCTTTCGCGACGGCAAGCCGCTGGTCTACCACGGCGGCGATTTCCCGCGCGGCCAGGCGACCGCGCTCGCGCTCGCCGACTATGACGGTTTTCGCGCCCGGCAGGCGCGCGCGCGCCAGCAGGGCCGCTACATCGGGATCGGCGTCGGCAATTATGTGGAGGGCACCGGGCTCGGACCGTTCGAGGGCGTCACGGTGCGGATCCTCACCAACGGCAAGGTCGCGGTCGCGACCGGCGCCACCAACCAGGGCCAGGGGCAGCGCACGACGCTGTCCCAGATCATCGCCGACGAGGTCGGCTGCCGGATCGAGGACATCGTGATGACGATCGGCGACACGGCGGCGATCTCGCAAGGGGTCGGCGCCTTCGCGAGCCGGCAAGCCATCAATGCGGGCTCCTCCGCGCTCATCTCCGGGCAGAGCGTGAAACGGCAGATCGTCGCGCTCGCGGCGCTCACCCTCGGGGTGGCCGAAAGCGACATCGAGGTCGAGGACGGGCGGGCGATCGCACGCACCGGCAACAAGCCGATCCTGGGCTTCGGCGAACTCGCCAGGCTGGCGCAGGGCGTGCCGGGCGTTTCCTTCGCGGCCGGACAGACGCCGGGCCTCGAGCACACCGCCTATTTCACGCCCGCCCAGGCCTCCTATTGCAACGGCACCCATGTGGTGGAGGTCGAGGTCGACCCGATGACCGGCGGCGCGACGCTCTTGCGCTACACGGTCGGCCACGACAGCGGCAACATCATCAATCCGCTGATCGTCGACGGCCAGGTGCAGGGCGGCGTCGCCCACGGGGTCGGCAACGCGCTGTTCGAGCGCATGACCTATGACGAGAGCGCGCAGCCGCAGAGCATCACCTTCGCGGACTATCTGCTGCCCACCGCCCCCGAGGTGCCGCGCTGCACGATCGAGCATATCGAGACGCCGAACCCGCTCAATCCGCTCGGCGTCAAGGGCGCCGGCGAAGGCGGCACGATCCCCGCGCCCGCCGCCATCGTGTCGGCGATCGAGGACGCGCTCGCGCCCTTCGGGGTGCGTTTCCACGAAGCGCCGCTCACGCCGGCGCGCATCGTGGAGGAGCTGCGGCGGGCGGGCGCGTATGAAAAGATATCGACCGCGTGAGAAGGCCGGAGTGGAAAAATTCAGTTGTCATTGCGAGCGAAGCGAAGCAATCCCGAACAAGCACGCTGACCCTGTGGCGCGAGATTGCTTCGCTTCGCTCGCAATGACAGGCATATTCCAACCAGGAGAAGCACCCAGCATGACCATCGTCACATCCGCCCGCGACGGCGCGGTCGCCACCATCACGCTCGACCGCCCCCAGGAGGGCAACCTGCTCTCGGTCGAGGGCGTGCGCGAGCTTGCGGCCGCGTTCCGGGCGGCCGGCCAGAGCGACGCCAAGGTGATCGTGCTGCGCGGCAACGGCGCGGATTTCTGCCGCGGCCGCGACCCCAAGGGCGGCGCGCCCTCGCCCACCGCCATGAAGATGCGCGCCAATGTGTGCGAGCCGATCCTCGACGCCTATGACGCCATGGCGAATGCGCGCCAGCCGATCCTCGGCGTGGTCCAGGGCATGGCGCATGGTTTCGGCGCCGCGATCGCGGGCGCCTGCGACCTCGCCATCGCGCATGAGGGCGCGCGTTTCCGCCTGCCCGAGATGGAGAGGGACCTGCCGCCGACGCTCGCGGTTTCGGCCCTGATGCCGCGGGTGCCCCGCAAGGCGCTCACCTGGATGGTCTATTCCATGGACGAGCTCGACGCCCAGACGGCGCTGCAGATCGGGATCGTCAGCAAGGTCGCGCCCTCGGCCCAGGTCGAAAGCGAGGTCGCAAAGCTGCTCGCCACCATGACGGCACGCTCGCCCGAGGCGCTGGTCGCCATGAAGGACTTCTTTCGCGTCGCCCCGCAGATGGAGCCGCGCGGCATGGCGGACTACGCGGCGAACCTGCTCGCCGGCGTGCTGTCGTCGGCCGGAAAGTGACCGATTTGCCGCGGCGGGATGCATTTCACGGCCCATTGCGGCGTGGTAGAAACACCGCTTCTCCATCGTCATTGCCCGCGAAAGCGGGCAATCCAGTAACCCCGACGATTCGGTCAAATCGTATCCCACGATCGTTCCGGGAGTACTGGATGCCCCGCTTTCGCGGGGCATGACGCGGTTGGGCCGAAATGAGAGTCGCATGAGCAACGTCGAAACCGTCTCCGCCACGCAAGGATCGCCGTTCTGGAAATTCTCGCTCGGCTATTATCGCGGCGCCGGCGTCTCCGAGGCCTGCCTGGAGCTGCAGGACCGCTGCGGCGTCGACGTCAATGTGGTGCTGTTCCTGCTCTGGATGGCGTCGCAGAAGCGCCTTCTTGCCGCCGATCAGGTCAAGCGGCTCGCCGACAAGGTGCGGCCCTGGCAGACGGACGTGATCGGCCCGATCCGCTCGCTGCGCCGGATGCTCAAGAGCGACGCGCCGCTGCTCGACAAAGGCGCGGCCGAGCTGTTCCGCACCAGGATCAAGGCGCTCGAGCTCGAGTCGGAGCGGCTGCAGCAGGAAGCGATGTACGCCCTGGCGGAAGGCCTGAAAGCGGAGCCCGCGCCTTCCGTCGAGGCCGCCGCGCGCGCGAATGTCGCGGCCTATGAGCGCGCGCTCGGCCGGCCTTTCACCAAGGCGGCGGTCGACACGATGATCGCGGCATTGATGGCGTAGCGTGAGGAAGAAGCCCATGATCACCCGACGCTCCTTCGCGGCCGGCTCCGCATCCCTGCTCGCCGCCCCGATGATCTCGCCGCGCGCCGCGCGCGCGGCCGAGAAATGGCGCCACGCCATCCTGGCCTCCAAGGGCGACGCCGGCTTCTTTTTCATGGCCAAGCACAAGGGCTTCTGGGCGAAGCGCGGCCTCGACGTCGACATCATCGAGCTCAAGGGCAGCAAGGACGTGATGCGCGCGGTGCTCGCGGGCGAGGCGGATTCCGCCGATCCGACGCCGGGCGACGCCCTGCCGGCGCTGGAAAAGGGCGCCGATTTCAAGTTCGTCGGCTCCAGCATCGAGGGATACCCGTACGCGATGTATGTGCGCCCGCAGATCAACTCCTGGGGCGAGCTCGCCGACAAGACCTTCGGGGTCTCGGCGCCGGGCTCGGCGCCGCACATGTTCGCGCTCGCGATGCTGCAGACCAAGGGCGTGCCGATCGACAAGATCCAGATCGCCAACACCGGCGGCACGACCAGCCGCATCAAGGCGCTGGTCGCCGGCAAGCTCGACGCGACCGCCGCCTCGACCGAATTCGTGCCGCTCGCCGCCGAGCTCAAGATCAAGGTGCTCGGCTTCGCCAAGGACGTCGCCCCCATGTATCCGCGCATCTACGAGGTGATGAGCACGAAGACGATCGCGACGCGCCGCGACGCCGCCGTCAATTTCCTCGCCGCCTACATGGAAGGACTGCGCTATTGCGTCGACCATCGCGACGAATCCATTGCGCTGTCCGCCGAGGTCAACCAGGAGAAGCCCGATGACCCGCGCTACGGCTATTCCTACGACGAGATCGTCAAGGGCGGATTGCTCTCGCTGAACATGGAAATCCATCGCGACAAGATCGCCTGGATGCAGGACATGATGATCCACGTCCATGAGCTGGCGAAGCCGGTGAACATCGACGCCACGATCGACACCAGCCTGCGCGACAAGGCGCTGCAGATCGTCGGCAAGCGGTGAGTCTCATTCTCACAACGTCATTGCCCGCGAAAGCGGGCAATCCAAAAGCCCCGCGAGCCAGAATGGGCGGCGTACTTCATCGCGCCGTCACGGCGTACTGGATGCCCGCTTTCGCGGGCATGACGGGTCGGGACTGCGGTGAGTGACGTGTCCCATCCTCCCATCATGGTGCGCGCCCGCGACGTGGGCCGCGAATTCGCCGCGCCGGACGGCGGGATCGTGCGCGCCGTCGACGGCGTCTCGTTCGACATCGCGGCCGGCGAGTTCGTGGCGATCACCGGGCAGAGCGGCTGCGGCAAGACCACGCTGCTGCGCATGCTGCTCGGCCTGATGCCGAGGACCTCCGGCCTGCTCGAAGCCTCGGGCCGGCCGGTGCTCGGCTGCGATCACAAGCGCGCCATGGTGTTCCAGAATGCCGAGCTGCTGCCGTGGCGCAGCGCGCTCGCCAATGTCGAGCTCGGGCTCGAGACCAAGGGCGTGCCGTCGCCCGAGCGCAAGCGGATCGCGCGGCGCTACCTGGAGCTCGTCGGCCTGTCGGGCGCGGAAGCGCGCCGGCCCGACCAGCTGTCCGGCGGCATGCGCCAGCGCGTCGGGCTTGCCCGCGCGCTCGCGGTCGATCCCGACCTGCTGCTCATGGACGAGCCGTTCGGCGCGCTCGACGCCCATACCCGCGAGGGCCTGCAGGCCGAGCTGATCCGGCTGCACGAGCAGATGAACAAGACGGTCGTGTTCGTCACCCACGACCTCGACGAGGCCGTGCTGCTGGCTGACCGCGTGTTCGTGATGTCGCCCGCGGGTCAACTCGCCGAGATCGTCGCAATTCCGATCCCGCGTCCGCGCAGCGATCCGGAGCTCATCCGCACCACGCCGCTGTTCACGGAGAAGCGCTATCACATCTGGCAGACCATGCGGCGCCTGGAAGTGGCATCGCGGGCGGGAGCGGCCGCATGAGCGAGGCGCCGATGCCACCGGCCGGCCGGGCCGCCGGGCTCGCGGCTTTCCTCAAGAAGCATCCCAGCGTGCTGGCGATCTTCTCCTTCTGTCTGCTGATGGCGATCTGGGAGCTGGCCGGGCGCGGCGGCAACCCGCTGCTCACCTCGCATCCGAGCGCCGTCTACGCCGCGCTGGTCAAGCAGCTGTCCTCGGGCGTGCTGGTGAATGCCCTGCTGCAGAGCCTGCAGCCGCTGCTCATCGGCTATGGGCTGGCGGTGCTGCTCGGCGTGCCGATCGGGCTGGTGCTCGGCCGCTCCTGGGTGATCGAGAAGAGCTTCGGCTTCTATTTCGTCGGCCTCGACGCCACCCCGCTGGTCGCCTTCCTGCCGGTCTTCATCCTGTGGTTCGGGCTGCATGTGCTGGTGAAGATCGTCATCGTGTTCCTGTTCTCGATCACGCCGATCGTGATCAACACCTGGATGGGCGTCAAAGCCGTGCCGAAAACCCTGGTCGAGGTCGGGAAATCCTTCGTCGGCTCGGAGAGCTTCATCACCCGCAAGATCGTGCTGCCGCATGCGCTGCCCTCGATCGTGGTGGGGTTGCGGCTCGGCATCGGCCGCGCCATCATCGCGATGGCGGTGGCCGAGCTGTTCACGGCGCTCAGCGGCCTCGGGGGACTCCTGCTCAAGCGCTCGGAAGACTACGACACGGCGGGCATGTTCGTGCCGGCTTTCGTGTTCATGGCCATGGGCATCATCGCAAACTACTTCCTCGCCGCGATGGAGCGGCGGATCGCGCCCTGGCACAAGGCGACGAGCGCCGGGAACGAGTGATTTTCCTTTGTCATTGCGAGCGAAGCGAAGCAATCTCCGCGGCCGGCACGAGATTGCTTCGGCGTGCTTCGCGCGCCTCGCAATGACGACGAAGGCGTGGCACATTTCGTAAATGACGTCATCCCCCCATCGCAGCTATGCCGACCTGCACGAGCATCTCGACCGGCTCGAGCGCGCCGGCCTGCTGCATCGGATCGATGCGCCGGTGAACAAGGACACCGAGATGCATCCGCTGGTGCGCTGGCAGTTCCGCGGCGGCATCGCCGAGAAGGACCGCAAGGCCTTCCTGTTCACCAATATCGTCGACTCCAAGGGCCGGCGTTACGACATACCGGTCGTGGTGGGCGCGTTTGCGACCAACCCGGAGGTCTATCGCATCGGCATGAATGTGGCGACGCTGGACGCCATCGGCCCGGCCTGGGAGCGCGCCATCGCCAACCCGATCGCGCCGCGCGTGGTCGAGACCGCGCCCTGCCACGACGTCGTGCTGACCGGCCGCGACCTCGAAGGCCCGGGCCGCGGCCTCGAGGCGCTGCCGATCCCGATCTCGACGCCCGGCTTCGACGCCGCGCCCTATCTCACCGCCACCTGCGTGATCACCCGCAATCCCGAGACCGGCGTGCAGAACATCGGCACCTATCGGGGCCAGCTCAAGGGGCCGACGCGGCTGGGCATGATGACCCTCGTCAATCTGCGCTCGGGCGGCTACGAGCACTGGAAGAGGAGCCAGGCGGCGGGCCAGAAGATGCCGGTCGCGATCGTGGTCGGCTGCCCGCCCGTGGTGGCGTTCCAGGGCCCGCAGAAGCTGCCGCACGAGGTCGACGAGATTTCGGTCGCGGGCGCGCTCGCGGGCGGGCCGATCAACGTGGTGCGCGGCCGCACCGTCGACCTGATGGTGCCGGCCGAGGCCGAGCTCGTGATCGAGGGCTATGCGGACCCCGACTATCTGGAGCCCGAAGGCCCGTTCGGCGAGTCGCACGGCTATGTGGCGCTGGAGGATTTCAACCTCATCATCGAGGTCACGGCGATCACGCGGCGGAAGGACGCGATCATCACCTCGATCATCTCGCAGGTGACGCCGTCCGAATCGAGCGTGGTGAAGCGCCTCGCCTACGAGCCGATGTATCTCGGCTTCCTGCGCGACAAGCTGTCGATCAAGGGCCTCACCCGCGTCTGCCTGCACGAGCCGCTGACCAATTTGCGCAAATTCGTGATCCTGCAATTCGCGCGCGGCACGCCGCGCAGCGAGATCTGGCGCGGCCTGCAGGGGGCGCTGACGCTGCAGGCGGTGATCGGCAAGTTCGTCATCGCGGTCGACGAGGACATCGACCCCACCAATGCCGATGCGGTATTCTGGGCCATGGCGTATCGCTGCAATCCGATCCGGGACACCCATGTGGTGCCCTGTCGCGAGCCCGGACACGGCCCGCGCACCGGCGACAAGCCCGAACCTGACTCCGCCATGCTGATCGACGCCACCATGAAGGAGCCGATGCCGCCCTTGGCGCTGCCCAAGCGGCCCTATATGGAAAACGCCAGGGCGCTGTGGGAGCGGCTCGGCCTGCCGGCGCTGACGCCGGAGATGCCGTGGTTCGGCTACTCGCTGGGCGACTGGACCGAGGAATGGGATAACAACGCCGCGGAGGCCACCCGCGGCGAGTGGATGAATCGCAGCGAATCCTACCGCCAGCGCCGCCGGCGGGGGATTACGCCCAATACACCGAGCAGAGCGGTCGAGGGGAAGGATGACGAATAAACCTACGCAGCGGCTGATCGTCGGCATCGCCGGCGCGTCCGGGGTGATCTATGGCGTGCGCATCCTCGAGCTGCTGCGCCACAAGGGCATCGAGACCCACCTGGTCATGAGCAAGTCGGCCGAGATGACGCTGGCCTACGAGACCGACCTCAAGCCCAAGGACGTGCGCGCGCTCGCCACCGTCAACCACCCGATGGCGGATATCGGCGCCTCGATCTCGTCGGGCTCCTTCCCCACCATGGGCATGGTGATCGCGCCCTGCTCGATCAAGACCATGAGCGAGATCGCGACCGGCGTGACCAGCTCGCTGCTCACGCGCGCGGCCGACGTCGTGCTCAAGGAGAAGCGCCGGCTGGTGCTGGCGCTGCGCGAGACGCCGCTGCACGGCGGGCATCTGCGCACCATGGTCACGCTGTCCGACATCGGCGCCGTGGTGGCGCCGATCGTGCCGGCCTTCTACTCCCGGCCCAAGACGGTCGACGACATCGTCAACCACACCTGCGGCCGCCTGCTCGACCTGTTCGGCATCGAGACCAAGGCAGTGAAGCGCTGGCAGGGCGGGCCGGTGGAGGAGGAATGAGGGCCACCGTTCGTCATCGCGAGGCGCGCGTAGCGCGCCGAAGCAATCCCGAACGTCATTTACCGTGGCCCGAGATCGCTTCGCTTCGCTCGCAATGACGACGCGAGCGCTTTGCCGCGATCATTGAAATTGCTGAATTTTTGCCAGTTGGGTTCGTTCTGCCAAAATGGCCCTTATTCCACCAAATCCCAATACGGACGGCCGCCGAAGCGGGCGACCAGGAAGTCGACGAAGACCCGCACCTTGACCGAGAGATGCCGCGTCTGCGGATAGACCGCATAAAGCGCGATCTCGGGCGCCTTGTAGGCGGGCAGGATGACGCGCAGGCGCCCCGCCTTGAGATCGGGGCCGGCGATGAAGGTGGGCAGCAGCGCGATCCCCCGCCCCTGCACGGCGGCGTCGCGCAAGACCTCGGCATTGTCGGCGCACAGCGTCCACGGCACGTTGATCCAGTGATCGCCGTCGGGGCCGGTGAGCTTCCACTGCACGCCGGTGGCGAGGTAGCCGTAGGTCAGGCATTGATGGTCGCGCAACTCGTCGGGATGCTGCGGGACACCGTGCTGCGCCAGATAGGCCGGCGCGGCGCACACCACGCGCAGCGCCGGCGCGATCTTGCGGGCGATCAGGCTCGACGACGGCAGGTCGCCGATGCGCAGCGTGACGTCGAACCCTTCCTGCACCGGATCGACGAATTCGTCGCTCAGCACCAGCGCGACCCGCAGCTCGGGATATTGCGCCATCAGGTCCGCGATGGCGCGGCCGAGATGCAGCGTGCCGAACGACATCGGGGCGTTGACGCGCAGGATGCCGCGCGGCGCGGCCTGCGCCCGCGTGACCGCGAGGTCGGCCTCTTCGAGGTCGGCCAGGATCGCCAGGCAGCGCTCGTAATAGGTCTGCCCGTTCTCGGTCGCCGCCACGCGGCGCGTGGTGCGCACCAAGAGCTGCACGCCGAGCTCGCGCTCCAGGTCGATGACGTATTTGCTCACCGCCGAGCGCGACAGCCGCAACTCGCGCGCGGCCGCCGAGAAGCTGCCGTGCTGGACCACCTTGGTGAAGGCGCGGATGCTGTCCAGCTTGTCCATGAGCCTTGGCGCCTGGCCGATTATTGTCCTCGAAACAGAGACATAGCTACCACAAATTCGCTGATTGTCATTGATCCATTGCATCGCGATATTGCGGGCCAGAGCAAAAATCGAACCCCAGGAGGTCGCCATGATTGCCGTCAGACACCGCGAGGAACGGGGCGTCGCCAACTTCGGATGGCTGGACAGCCGCCACACCTTCTCGTTCGGCGAGTATCACGATCCCCGGCACATGGGCTTTGGGCCTTTGCGGGTCATCAACGAGGACCGGGTCGAGCCCGGCCGCGGATTCGACACCCATGGGCATCGCGACATGGAGATCATCTCCTATGTGCTGGAAGGCGCGCTGGAGCATAAGGACAGCATCGGCACCGGGTCGGTGATCCGACCGGGCGACGT
>Ga0137415_10007718_pt1 | contig 10669 bp, 10 predicted proteins | sample CZODoug3_1_1_16f_FD_183082 | JGI IMG/M metagenome (GOLD analysis project Ga0137415, IMG submission 183082) | Vadose zone soil fungal communities from Angelo Coast Range Reserve, California, USA - CZODoug3_1_1_16fungal (Hybrid Assembly) | ecosystem: Environmental > Terrestrial > Soil > Vadose...
TGTTCACCGTCTCGCGTGTTCAGGCGGTTAATGACTTCCTTCGGAAGAACGACACCGAGCGAGTTTCCAAACTTGCGAACCTTGACTTCAATCATGGGGACTCCCGAATGTTATTACTATTGTAATAACATTGGAGAAGGCAGTCAACCGCCGCTTTGGGCACTTCGGACGTTTCGCTGACGGTCGACTATCAGGCGGTGTTACGCCGGGCGGGCTTCAAAGCCTTGCGCCACGATCTGGTATTCGCCTGTCCGAGCGGTCTGCCCTTGCAGGTGAACACGCGCTCGGAATGCTCCACGCCGTGTTGCGGACGGGATCGGCTTCCGACCATCGTAGCCCCAAGACGTTGGCCTGACGTAATCCTGGTTGCAAGCGCAAATCGCGCCAGTCTCCGCTGCCCTGGCCTTGCCAATCGCCTGAATCTCGTCCCGCGTGATCGTATGAAACTGCCGGTTGCGGACGTGCGCATCGAGCCATTGGAACTTGACCTGATCTTCGCGCGCGGTTGCTTTGTCGGCCTTCTCCGCGCCCCGAAACTAAGCAACGGCACCCGCAGTCGCAGAAGAGACCACAGCAAACCAAGCGATTTCAGTATCCCAAGCCAAGCCAGAAATCGCAGTTGTGCTCGTTCGACACCAGCCCCCTGGGAAGGACCAAGTTGCCATTGGGCTGAAAGCGCATCACGGATTGCGCAGTCGGATCGTAGCGCGGCCAAGGCAGAACTCCGTCACTCGGGTGGCCGCTCGCGATGAAGCTTCCCCAGTATCGAAGCATCGAGTAGGCCATCACCTGCTCATCCGGCCGGATGGCGCCCGGCAACGAGATGTTGGAGTAGAGAAACCTTCCCTCGCTGCCGTGCTGCGACCCCGGTACGAACCCCGCGGGAATCGCGCCCCCTCCGCTGGCGTTCGGGTCGTCGAACTCGTATGCGTACGTCGGAGTGACCTCGGACAGCGGGTCGGCCTGCTCGAACAGCATGGAACAAACCCCGATCCCGCTCGGAATGCCGAGGTCACTCAGGGCAGCGCCGCTGTCACTCAGGGCAGCGCCAGCGGCGTATGCCGGGGCCGAATAGCTGGTTACGGGATACATTGCTTCCACGATGGATGCCAAGGTGCCGAATGTGGCGGTCATGAAATTATGGTAACCATCAACCGTGCCGGGAAAACCGGTGGTCGGAAGTGGGAAGCTTCTTAGTTCATCGTGGCTTACCCCGAGGAGCACCGGGACCTTGGCTATGTGCCGGGATCGGATGGCGTCGAAGAAAAAAGCTGGCATGAGCGCGCCGCCGACATTCGGGTGCGGCGTGAGACCGCCTGCGAAGAGCGCGCTGGCAGAAACAGCGCGCAGGCAGGCAGCAAATGTTTCCGGATCGGTGCAGCCCAGCTTCACAGCGAAAGGGATTCCGCTGAGCAGCTCTTGCTGGTGGGTAACCATGAAAGCTCGCGCTGCAGGCTGCGTCGATCCTCGGTCAGCGGTCGACGAAGGTGCACACTCGCCGCTCTGGATGATGGCTCGGTGGAAGAGTTTCTCCTTGAGCGGAGCGGTAAGGGCTATGCAAACGAGTTGGCCGCCAGATGATGCGCCCCCGATGGTCACCGCATCTGGATCGCCGCCAAAGGCAGCGATGTTCTCCTTGACCCATCGCAACGACTGAACTACGTCCAGGAAACCGTAGTTGCCCGACGACATACCGTCCGCGGTTTCCTCGTCGTCCGCGCTTTCCTTGTCGTAGGCGGTTTCCTTGTCGAGCGCGGGCAGTGCCAACCACCCGAACGCTCCGAGACGGTAGTGAGGGTAGACGACGATCATCGGGGTCGTGGTCACCATCGGTATGGGACTCTGGGAATTGCTATCGCCTAGCCTGAGTCCGCCACCGTGGAAGTAGACGAGCACGGGCAATTTCTGGTTAGGCAATGTGCCGGCAGGCCGCCACAGATTGAGATACAAGCAGTCCTCGCTCGGTGCCGGCGCTGTTGCTGTCGCTGCTCCTGCCTGGTAACAAGGCGGCGGGAGAGACGTAGCATCGCGCACCCCACCCGGGTAGGGCTGAGGCGGCTGCGACGGTTGAAAGCGCAGGATGCCAAGCGGCGGAGTTGCATAGGGCACGGCAAAAAACGCTTCAGCTGTTTCCGCAACCAATCCCCGGAGTGTTCCCTGCGCCGTAATGACTGTTGGGGCTGCGTAAGCGCTCGGCGCGCCCAGCATCAGTGCCGTCGAAGATATGGCGACCATTGCCAGAGTCTTACTTCGATACCAAACCAGATTTGTCGGGCCCATCGATTTCCCCCTGTTGATGTTGTAGCAACGATTGCTCCGGCCGAACTGCATCACGCCAATTCACTCCCGCGGAAGCGCATAAACGTGGTGTTCATTTACGCTGTGACGGCAACGGCTTTTTCTCTCTGCTCTCGGCCGGCGACACCGGTCGTCAGACGTTCGCGTGCCGGCTTCAGCGTCTTGGCCCACCATGACATGTCGTCGAGCAGCCTGTTGGCCGCCTGCGCCAGGTGCGGGAAGTCTTCGAAGGTCTTGCCCTGCTGCATGATGCCGAGGGATTCCACCATGCCGATGTGAACGGCACGGCTCACCGGTGCCATCTGCAGCTCGATTGCAACCAGCCGCAGCTGCTCGACGGCCCGTGCTGCTCCCACCCCGCCATAGCCCGCGAAGCCGATCGGCTCGCGGATGAACTCCGTGTAGGCGTAGTCGAGCACGTTCTTCAACACCGCGCTCGGGCGTGGTTGTACTCGGGCGTCACGATGATCAAGCCGTCGAGTGTCGCGAGCTTGCCGGCCCAGCGTCGTGCCGCCTCGTTATTGACCGGCCCGTAGGCCGGCGACCGCGGCTCGTTGAAGAACGGCAGCGGGAAATCGCGCAGGTCGATCACCTCGAAGGCAAGGTCGGTGCGCTGCTTGGCGATCTCATTTATCCAGTGCGCGGGCTTTTCGCCGAAGCGGCCTTCTCGGGTTGAGCCGATCACGATGCCGATGCGGGGTTGTTGCTGTTGGGTCATGGGGTATTCCTACAACCGGGGAGGAAAGAGTCAAGGAGGCTGCTTGCTCTGCTCTCGCTTTGATCCAAATGAACAATTTTGTTCGTTGAAATAGAATAGGCTCTGGTGCCGATCTCACAAGGAGGCACTTCCATGGTCGATACGAACACTGCTGTTCGCGCCCCGGAGGCGTCGAACCCCCACGAGGCTTGCAAGGCGGCCGTCGACACGCTCGCTCGCATCAGCGACAAGTGGACCGTGACAGCCCTGGGCGCCTTGTCGGAAGGACCGATCCGCTACAGCGAGATCCGTCACCGCATCGAAGGGATTTCGCAGCGGATGCTCACGCTGACCCTGAAAGGCCTGGAGCAGGACGGGTTGGTCACCCGCACGATGTATCCAACGATTCCACCCCGCGTGGACTACGAGTTGACCGAGCTCGGGCGCAGTTTGTTCGTGCCGTTGCACGCGCTCTACGAGTGGTCACGGGAAAACCGGCCGGCGATGCTGGCCGCACGGGAGACGTTTCGGAGAAGGGGACAGCAAGAATCACCGCGAACGCGCCTTACCGTCACGAAATAGGCTTAGTGCTCGCGAACGATGTGAGCCCCGTCTTCGACGGTCTATAGCTTGGGCAGCGGGCTACGGCCCGCTCGGACACCAGAAAGCCATCTGGGCAAGTCTGCTATCGCCGTAGCGGCCTTTGCGACGGCGGCCTCCACCGACCCACGCCGGCCCGGCTGGTAAGGTGCGGGTATCGCTAGCCGCGGCTTCAGGACCGAAGGTTTTCACTCAGCCTCTGCTTTGCTTCCCAGCAATGCGAGTCTACTTTGGTCTAATTGACCGTCCTCGATTTTGAGCTCAACCTTAATCGAGGAGCGGTATTCGGCTCAAGGCCGCGCCACGAAGCGGAGCATTGCGAAAAAAATAACCAGCGCTCTAACGTAGAGGCCGAAGGAGAAACCCATGAGTAGGGCACACAATCGGTACGGTCGGTGGGCGGGATCTGCTGTGATCGCTCTTTCATGCGTTGCACTTTCGGGGACCGTCGTCGTCCTGGCGGCGGAGGGCTCGGACGACGGGAAGATTACGTTCACGGTACCGAGGGCAACCTGCGGCCCGGAGGATCATCCGGAGACGGGGTTACAGGGTCAGGTACCAGCGCCGCTGCGCGCAGCCGGATTCGAAGGTTTCAATTGCAATTTGAAACTAATCGGCCAGAGCAAAAACGACGGCGGCAACTGGCAAACCGCCGAGTACAAGGACAAGAGACAGATCGAAGGGGTCGATAGCGACGAAACAGAGAACCGGCTGCTTCACACGTGCGGGTATTACGGATCCGCAGCGCCCAACGCTAGCGCTAAAACGCGGAATCCGGCGACCTACGGAGCACGAGTGGTTGACCTGACCAATCCAAAGAGTCCGGAGCTGATGGGTTATCTGCAAAGCATTTCGATGCTTGATCCATGGGAATCTCTAAGGGTAAACGAGCCGCGCAAGCTGTTGGTTGCGGATCAAGCCGCTAACGGTGGAAGCGGCCCAGCCGTGGACGTTTACGACCTCTCCCGCGATTGTCGTTTCCCGCAACTGCTTGCCAGCGTGCCCGTCGGAACCGGCACGGACGGCGGCACCTTAGCGCCAAAGGCACCGTTTGGGCACGAAGGAGCATTCTCTCCAGACGGCTTGACGTATTACGTCGGTGATACAACCAACAAAAGTTACCACGCGATTGATCTCACGGACCCAACGAAGCCCAAGCATATCGCTACCTTCGATATGAAGACGCTCTCTCACCCGCCTGACCTTGTTGGAAACACCAGCCTCGCATCGCACGGGCTGTCCGTGAGTGACGACGGGAATCGGTTGTACGTCACGAGCCCTGCGCTCGGAACCCCGTTGGCGGACTTGGGCAATCCAAACGTATCGGGAACGAACGGATTCGTCATTCTCGACACAAGCGAGGTACAAGCGCGGGTGCCAGATCCTCAGATCAAGGTGATCAGCGAATACTTGTTCAAAGACGGTTCCGCCGCGCAGCACACCATCCCTGTGAGCATACGAGGCAAGCCGTATTTGATACACGTGGACGAAGGCGGCAGCAATGGTGTGCAGGGATTCGGCGGCGGTTCGTGGTCGGCACCTTGCCTAGCCGGCTATACGCCTTTCCCAATGGCTCGCATCGTCGACATCAACGATGAGAGGCATCCAAAGCTTGCCTCAAAGCTCATCGTGGAAGTAAACGATCCGGCGAAGTGCGCAAATGTGCTGCCTGATCTTGTAGGACTCTTCGCCTTTTCGTATGGAACGCACTATTGCAGCGTCGACAATCGTCACAACGCAACGACGCTGGCATGCGATGAGTTCAATTCTGGTATCCGCGTTTACGACATTCGCAACCCGCGGCACCCGAAGGAGATCGCCTACTATAACCCTGCGGGTGTGGGTACGCCGAGTCTTGGCTCAAATCACCAAATCATCACCAAGTACCCAACAGGTCAGCCTGATTGGTGTACAGCCCAACTGCATCTTGATGCCGAAAGCGGCACGATTTGGAGCACCTGCCAAGACAACGGTCTTTTGATGTTGAAGTTCGAGCGCGGCGTTTGGCCGTTCGAGGACAGTTCGACCCCGCCGGGCGAACAAAACTAGGGCCTGTTAACACTATCTGAGCGCATCAGCGATCAGGGCGAAATGAATAAAAGCGGTGAACGTCACGTCGAACTTCTCGAAGCGAGAGAAGATGCGACGAAAGCTGTCCAGACGGCGAAACAGCCGTTCGATTTCATTTCGCCGTTTGTAGATCGCTTTGCTGTAGTGCCAAGCTGTAAGACGGTTGGACTTGGGAGGCACGACCGGAACAAATCCCAGATCGAGCGCCAGTTGGCCAGCCGAAAGGGAAAAGGTTATTGCCGTGCGAGCATTCGCGGCAACCATATGAATTTTGGTGGTCCATCCTCCTCGGGATCGGCCGATGGATTGGGGCGCGTTTTTTTTAGCGCCCCAGTCCCATCGGGATGCACCTTGACGATGGTGTTGTCGAGCGCGACCGACTCGATCTTGATGCGCACGATCTGAGCATGCTGCAACCTCTCGAACACCCGATCCAGCACTCCCAGCCTGGACCAGCGATTCATGCGGGTGTAGATGGTGTGCCAATTTCCAAAGCGCTTAGGCAGGCCGCGCTGCTATTCAAGGGCAGTTGTGCTATTCAGCGCGCCAAATCGACTCGATTTGGCCGTGCGGAACCGCCGAGAGAGCATGTGGACGGTTGGGACAGACGGCGGTCGAACCGTCGAAAGGACCAGCAGCGGGCGGCACAGCGAGCGAGCAATTTCTGTCGCACGAGTGAAGGTTCGACGCGCGGCCTGCGCGTGTCGCCGCGGTCAGGTGTCGATCACACTTTCAACGAGCTGGATGCGTATTTCAGCCCATCCGGGACAGGATTTCAGGCTGATCGTGGACGGCATTTCAGTCTGATCCTGGACGCTGTTTCAGCCTGATCGTGGACGGCGTTTCAGTCGGATCGTGGACGGTCCGGGTGCGCGCAAGTGATCTTTTTGGCTGGCATAGGCTGGTGGTTTTTTTGCCGAGCCATGCCGACACCCAGGATCACGATGCGCCAGATACGAGAAGTCCTGCGCCTGCACCTGCAGGCCGGGCTCAGTTACGCGGAGACCGGCCGCGCGCTGAAGATGGCCAAGAGCACGGTGGGAGCCGTGGTACTGATGGCCCGGGCCGCCGGCGTCGATTGGGCCACGGCCCAGCGGCTGGACGATGCCGAGCTCGAACGGCGACTGTACCGGCCGCCGGTGCCGCGCTGCAGCCACCAGCTTGAACCGAACTACGCCTGGATCCACCAGGAGCTCAAGCGCCCCGGGGTGACGCTGCAGCTGCTGTGGGAGGAGTACGCCCGCGGCAACCGGCTGGCGTACAAGTACACGAGCTTCTGCATCAAGTACCGGGCCTGGGTGGTGAGCCTGGCGCGCTCGATGCGTCAGACGCACGTGGCCGGCGAGAAACTGTTCGTCGACTACGCCGGGCAGACGGTGCCGATCTTCGATGCGGCCACCGGCGAGATCACCCCGGCACAGATCTTCGTGGCCGTGCTGGGGGCGTCGAACTACACCTACGCCTGCGCCACCGCGCGCCAGACGATGGACGATTGGCTCGGGGCGGTGATGCAGGCCTTCGAGTTCATCGGTGGCGTGCCGCTGCTGCTGGTTCCCGATCAGACGCGCGCACTGATCGCGCGGCCTGACCCGTATGAGCCACAGACCGGACGCACGGTGGAGGAGTTCGCCACGCACTATGGCGTGGCGGTGCTTCCGGCTCGTCCCGGTCGCCCGAGGGACAAGCCGAAGGTCGAGGCCGCAGTGCTGCTGGTGGAGCGCTGGATTCTGGCGCGGCTGCGCAACCGGCGTTTCTTCAGCCTGGCCGAATTGAACGCCGCCATCGAGCAGCTGCTCGTCGAACTGAACGCTCGCTCGTTCAAGAAGCTGCCCGGGTGCCGGCGCAGCGCCTTCGAGTCGATCGACCGGCCGGCGCTGCGGCCGCTGCCGGCGGCGCGCTTCGAGCTGGCGCGCTGGAAGCGGGCTCGGGTGAACATCGACTACCACGTCGAGTTCGACGGCCATTACTACTCGGTGCCGCACCGGCTGGTGCGCACCGAGGTGGAGCTTCGCATCACCTCGACCACGCTGGAGGTGATCGCCGGCAACCGGCGCCTCGCCAGCCACGTTCTGAGCAGCCGGCGCGGACACCACACGACACTGCCCGAGCACATGCCGGCCTCGCACCGGGCCCACCACGAATGGACGCCGCAGCGGCTCATCGCCTGGGGCGAGCGCATCGGGGCTGCCACTGCGGCCGTGGTGCGCTGGCAAATGGACAACCGGCCGCATCCCGAGCAGGGCTATCGCGCCTGCCTGGGACTTCAGCGCCTGGCTCGCGAGTTCACAGCGCCTCGCCTGGAAGCGGCCTGTGCGCGGGCTTTGTCGATCGCCGCGCCCACCTACCGCAGCGTCGCCTCGATCCTGAAGAGCGGCCTGGACCGCCAACCCTTAGCAGCGGCCGAGCCGCGCTCGGCACTGCCGTTGCACGACAACGTGCGCGGACCCGACTACTACCACTGACCCCAAAGGAGTTGCCCTTGCTGAACGAACAAACCATCACCCAGTTGCGCACCCTGCGCCTGGACGGCATGGCCCGCGCCCTGCAGGACGAGGCCGTCAGTACCGCCGCCGCGGCGCTTCCCTTCGAACAACGCCTCGCGCTGCTGGTTCAGCGCGAGGTCGACTGGCGCGATGACAAGCGTGTCGATCGGTTGCTCAAGGCCGCCCGCCTGAAGGTGTCGGGCGCCTGCATCGAGGATATCGACTGGCGCGCCAGCCGCGATCTGGATCGGGGCCTGATCACCGAGCTGGCCGGCTGCGACTGGTTGCGCCGCGGGCGCAACGTCCTGATCACCGGCAAAACCGGCGTGGGCAAGACTTGGCTCGCATGTGCCCTGGGCCACCGGGCCGCGCGCTGCGGCTTCAGCGTGCTGTATGTGCGCGCGCCGCGCCTGATGGAAGAGTTGCGGGTCGCCCACGGCGATGGCAGCTTCGCACGCCGCCTGACCCAGTTGGCTCGGATCGATCTGCTCCTGCTCGATGACTTCGGGATTAACTCCCCGTCGCCGGGCGAGCAAAACGACCTGCTCGAGCTGCTCGATGACCGCATCGGCTCCCGCTCCACCCTGATCACCAGCCAGTTGCCGATCAATGCCTGGCACGCCTGGCTCGCGGATCCGACGCTGGCCGACGCGATCCTGGATCGCCTCGTGCACAGCGCCCACCGCATCGGCCTGAAAGGCCGCTCGCTGCGCGATCCCAGGGAAACGAAGGAAGGCGAGTCCGCATGAACTCCTCTTGCCACCGCCGTCGCGCTGAACACGGCTTGCCCACCGCGGCGCGCGCGCGTTCGTCGCAAGCGACGCCCGCGCGCCGCCGTGGACAAGCCTGCCGCTCGATTCAACCGGCGGCCGCCAGCCGTTTCAGACCATCATGGACGATTGAGTTACGATGAACCCCGTCGCTTGCGCGCATCCGCGGCCGTCCACGATCACCGTGAAACGCCGTCCGCGATCCCGCTGAAACCAGCGTCCGCGATCGCTGAAATACGCAAGCTGGACGTCAATATCCCGCACTACGCCGGTGCCATTGTGACGACAAAAGACATCGTCGAGGCGATCGCTTCTCTCTAAACCAGCTGTGCACCTTCAGCATGTCTGGGAGCGGATCTCCGCGTCACCTCGAACTTGCAGGGCGCTTGAGGGTCGCTGGGGCGGGAGCTCGTACCACCTACCACATCTGCTCGCACGCCCTGAGCTAGATTTCGCTCAGTACGAGGTTGTTTCGGTCAGGTGGAAGGGTGTGGTCGAGTCGACGTCCTGAGAAAGCCGCAACAGGCCGTCGACGTCTACCGCTGTCCTGCCAGTGTGCGCTGCAATTTCCTCGCACGCCAGGATAGTGGCCGCTCGGATGGCGCGCTCGACGGCCGACTCGCTGGCCAATAATTGCCAAGCGTCCACGGCATCGGCGACTTCCTGGGCGTACCGCAGAACTCCGAGGGTCCGGAGAATCCTTGGCGCCTGGTCGTCGGCAAATGCGGTCAGATTGGCGGCGTCGTGGCTGATGCCGGCCCGACGGGCGCATCCACTGAACATCGCCAGCGCGAACTGCGCCTTAATCAAATACCGATCCGCAAAGGCGGTCGGAAAGCGTCGAGCCAAGGCGCTTGCGTCGGCCACCGTCACCTTCTCCAACAGCCTTCCTTGCCGTATGACTGTTGCACAGAACGTATCGACGGAGCGTCCGCCGAGAATCTCGTCGAGAATCTTCTGGCGTCCGGCCGGATCCGATATGTTGCCGAACACACCGTTGATTCCGCGCTCGGCCAGCGCCGCCCGCAATCGGTCCGGTGCGAGGTCGTCGAGTCCCCACGCGGTCGAAAACGCTGCCCAAAGGGCCGAACGACCGACCTTGCCCTGATGGTGGTACCGTACGATGGCACCTTCCTCCTGTTGCCAGCATCGGTAGTCGATCGCGGTCAGGATCAACAGGTACGAGAGGCAGTCAACAGCGCTCGATGCAACTTTTCCCTCGAGCTGGGTGGCCGTCGCCCCAGCGTCGTTCGCTGGCGAGAAGATGTCCCTGATCAGGTCGCGGTCGATCGCTACAAGGCGCGCGTCATAGTCGGCTTCGGCGATCGCGATCAGCTCAGCCCGGGTCGCGGGGATAGGCGCCTGCACGGACGCCGCCGGAGCCACGGGTTCCACCACGCTTTGGACCGTGCTCGGAGTCCTCGCCTCGATCGTCGGCATCGCGCGGACGCTCCTTCGCGGAATCTTCGAAAGAACCGATTCCAGCAATATCGCTACTCCACGGTGATCTCATCCGCAGGAAAGGCGGCCTTTCCACGGCCATTCTTAAGGACCAGCGGCGAATCGGACAGCTGCGCCACCCGATGACGAGCTACGATTGCGTCGTATGTCGCGCTGCCCGAAGCAGAGAGCGGGGGACGTTGGTTTACCGCCGTCCGATCGGATGGCTGTCGCTGAAACCTTTCAGTGTCGAGGTTAACTACTCTCGCGCCGTGCCGTGTCAAGCACTGGGGCTACGGCCGGGGCGATCT
>Ga0137415_10007719_pt1 | contig 10669 bp, 6 predicted proteins | sample CZODoug3_1_1_16f_FD_183082 | JGI IMG/M metagenome (GOLD analysis project Ga0137415, IMG submission 183082) | Vadose zone soil fungal communities from Angelo Coast Range Reserve, California, USA - CZODoug3_1_1_16fungal (Hybrid Assembly) | ecosystem: Environmental > Terrestrial > Soil > Vadose...
GTCACCGCCGTCACAACTTCCGCGTGACGTAGCCCGAGTTGCGAGACGCCCAGCGTCATGACGAGCGGCAGGCTCACAGTGGGCGACGTCCCGGGATTGAAGTCGGTGGCCAGGGCGACGGCCGCCCCGGCGTCGATCAACCGGCGGGCGGGCGCCTGCGACCGCTTGCCGAGAAAGATCATCGTCGCGGGGAGGAGTACGGCCACCGTCGTGCTGGCGGCGAGTGAGCGGATGCCCGGCTCGGAGATCGCGGCCAGATGATCGGCCGACAACGCGCCCAGCTCGGCCGCCAGCTCGGCGCCGCCGGAGCCCTCGAGCTCGTCGGCGTGCAGCTTCACCGCGAAGCCGTGCCGGCGGGCGGCCGTGAGAATTTGACGACTCTCCGCCACGGTGAAGACGCCGGGCTCGCAGAAGACATCACAACACCGCGCCAGGTTTTCGCGCGCTACCGCCGGGAGCATGTCCTCACAGACGAGTTGCACGTAATCCGCGCGCTTGTTGCGATACTCGGGCGGCACCTCGTGCGCACCGAGGAATGTCGGGATCAGTGTGGCGTGCAGTTGCTCACTCAGCCGCCGGATCACCCGGAGCTGCTTCAGCTCAGCCTCCAGCTCGAGGCCGTACCCCGATTTCACTTCGATCGTCGTCGCTCCGTGGGCCATCAACGTTTTCAGACGTGATCGGGTGAGCGCCTCGAGCTCCGCTTCGGGCCGGCTGCGCACGTCGCGAACCGATTGCAGAATCCCGCCGCCCGCCGCGGCGATGGCCTTATAATCGACGCCGAGCGCGCGCCGCTCCTGATCGTCCAGCCGGGGCGCGCCGAAGACACCATGCGTGTGACAATCGACGAAACCGGGGAACAACACACCCTCGATTTCCACAATGCGTAGGGGCGCAGCATGCTGCGCCCCTACGTTCGGCGCGTCCCGCCGCGCCCCCACCCACGCGATCCGCTCACCGTCGATCAGCACGGCAGCATCGGAGAGCACCTCGACGTCGGCCATCTCGCGCCCGCGACGCGCGCGCGCAGGCCCGCGACACGTCACGACCTGCCGTGCGCCGACAAGCAGGGTCTTCAGTCGAGATCCTCGGTCATCGGCAACCGGATATGGTGACGCCGCGCTGTGTCAATCGCTTCCGGATAGCCCGCGTCGGCGTGGCGGGCGACTCCAATGCCGGGATCGTTGGTGAGTACACGCTCGAGCCGCTTGGCCGCCGCGGCCGTCCCATCGGCGACGATGACCTGACCCGCATGCAGCGAGTTCCCGATACCGACGCCGCCGCCATGGTGGAACGAGACCCACGAAGCGCCGGATGCGGTGTTGAGCAGTGCATTGAGAATGGCCCAGTCGGCGATGGCGTCGGAGCCGTCGCGCATCGCCTCCGTCTCTCGGAACGGCGACGCGACCGACCCGGTGTCGAGGTGATCGCGACCGATCACGATCGGAGCAGACAGCTCGCCGCGTCGCACCAGCTCGTTCAACGCGACCCCGAAGCGCGCGCGCTCCCCCTGCCCCAGCCAACAGATCCGCGCCGGGAGGCCCTGGAACGCCACGCGCTGCTGTGCCAGCGTGATCCAGCGCCGGAGATGCGCGTCGTCGGGAAACAGTTCCAGTACGAGTTGATCGGTGCGCTGCAGATCCTTCGTTTCGCCGGAGAGTGCCACCCAGCGAAACGGTCCCTTCCCCTCGCAAAACAGCGGCCGGATGTATTCCGGCACGAAACCGGGGATTGCAAATGCTTCGGTCACGCCGGCATCCCGGGCCTCGGTGCGGATGTTGTTCCCGTAGTCGAATGCGACGGCCCCGCGTTTTTGCAGGTCGAGCATCCCCCGTACGTGCGTCGCGATGCTCGCGCGGGCGCGTTGCACGTACTCATCAGGCGCCGTACGCCGCAGCTCGGCGGCTGCGGCGGGAGTGAGGCTGGCGGGGATGTAGCCGTTGAGCGGGTCGTGTGCGGACGTCTGATCGGTGACGACGTCGGGGGTAAATCCGCGTCGCACGAGTGCCGGCACCACCTCCGCGCAGTTGCCCACGATGGCCACCGAAAGCGCCTCGCCTCGCCGTTGCGCGTCTCCGCACCATGCCAGCGCTTCGTCCAGCGATGTCGTCGAGCGATCGAGGTACCGCGTCTCGAGGCGGCGTTGGACGCGTGCGGGATCGACTTCGACCGCCAGACAGATCCCTTCATTCATCGTCGCGGCCAGTGGCTGCGCGCCGCCCATGCCGCCCAACCCGCCCGTGAGGACGATGCGGCCCTTGAGGGATCCCCCGAAGTGCCGCGCGCCGACCGCGCCGAACGTCTCGTACGTGCCCTGGAGGATTCCTTGTGTGCCAATGTAGATCCACGATCCCGCGGTCATTTGGCCGTACATGATCAGGCCTCGGCGCTCGAGATCGCGAAAGACGTCCCACGTGGCGTAGCGCGGGACGAGATTGCCATTCGCGATGAGCACACGGGGAGCATCCGGGTGGGTGGTGAACACACCGACCGGTTTACCCGACTGCACAAGCAGCGTCTCGTCATCTTCGAGCTCGCGTAACGTGCGGCAGATCGCGTCGAACGACGCCCAATTCCGCGCCGCTTTGCCAGTCCCGCCGTACACCACGAGATCCTGCGGGCGCTCCGCCACCTCGGGGTCGAGGTTGTTCATCAGCATACGGAGCGCGGCTTCCTGCACCCAACCCTTGCAGCTCTTCGTGGGACCGCGGGGAGCGCGCACCGTCCGCGGCGCGGGGCCGGGGGGGCCGGGGGGGCCAGTCACGGCGTGAATTTCCCTTCCCGAATGCCGCTCGCGACCTTCTCGATGTCGGTCGTCATTGGCCGATCGCCAGTGAGCGCCGCAGCGTACTGACGCACAGTGGCGTGGATTCGCGCAACAGCCTTCGCCGGCCGCAACGGCTTCAGGAATTCGAGCCCCTGCGCGCCGGCGAGCAGCTCGATCGCCACGATGCGCTCGGCATTGGCGAGGATGCGTCCCGCTTTCCATGCGGCGGTCATCCCCATCGGCACGACGTCCTCCTGATTGCCTTCGGTCGGCACCGACTGCACGCTCGCCGGAGTCGCGAGCACGCGGCAGTCGGCGACGAGCGCGGCGGCGGCGATCTGCGCCGTCATGAAGCCCGATTCGAGGCCAGGGTCGTGAGCGAGAAAGGCCGGCAGTCCCGACGACAGATCGGGGTTCACCACGCGCTCGAGGCGCCGCTCCGCGAGTCCCGCGAGCGTCGTCAACGCGATTGCGATCACGTCGAGCGCGAGCGCGATGGGCTGCCCATGGAAGTTGCCGCCCGACAGCACATCGTCGCCGAAGACGAGCGGATTGTCTGTTGCCGCATTGAGCTCCGTCGTCACGAGTCGTTCGGCGAAGGCGAGCCCCTCGCCGACCGCGCCGAGCACCTGCGGCGTGCAGCGCAGCGAGTAAGCGTCCTGTACGCGCGGATCGTTTTCGCGATGCGACTCCCGGATCTCGCTGTCGGCAAGGAGGTCGCGCAGCAGCGCGGCGGAGCGCTGCTGCCATGGGTGCGGGCGGACGTCATGGATGCGGGCGTCGAACGGATCAGGCGACCCGCGGACCGCCTCGAGACTCATTGCGGCGGCGGCGTGCGCGCTACGCCACAGCGTCCAGGAATCGCTCACGAGCAGTGCCGCGAGACCCGTCTGCGCCTGCGTCCCGTTCACGAACGCCAGGCCCTCCTTGGCCTCGAGCGTGATGGGGCTCGGCACCTTCACATCCCCCTCGCCGATCATCGCCAACGCGAGATGCGACAGCGGCGCCAGGTCGCCGGAGGCACCCACGCTGCCTTGCGAAGGCACGGTGGGATGGAGCTGGCGGTTCAACATGTCGACCAGCACCTCGGGAAGGACCGGCCGCACTCCACTCGTGTCGCGCACGAGGACATTCGCCCGCAGCAGCATCATGGCGCGGACAGCATCGGCCGGGAGCGGTTCCCCAACGCCGGACGCATGGCTGCGGATGAGGTTGAGCTGCAGCTGGCGGGCCTGTTCCGGCGGTATGCGCACGTGGGCGAGTTTCCCAAAACCGGTATTGACGCCGTATATCGTCTCGCCGCGCGCCACGGCCGCTTCGACCGCCTTGCGAGACTGTTGCACCGCTGCCAGCGCCTTGGCATCGAGCGCCACGGGAACATTGTGGCGTGCCACGGCAACGACGTCGGCAATGGAAAGGGAATGGCCATCAAGCGTGACGGGCTTCGACATGAGAACCAAAGCTAAAGCGCCGGAGTGGCTGTTGCGACCACTCCGGCGCCTTGTCTAACCCGGACTCACCTATTTCGAGCCTGAAACCCCGGTGCCAGTCGCCATGGCGGTCGACTGCCCGGCGCGGATCTGCAGCTCAGGGTTGCCCGGATCAGTTTGGAAGCTCCAGTCAAAGATCAGGTAGTCCCGACCGACATGAGTCATGCGCAGGGCACCATAGCGCACGGTCGAGCCTTCGACGATTTCGAAGACGTAGGCGTAGCCCGGAACCGCCTGGAACATGCTCCGCGAATACCCGGATGCCGGTGCGAAATCGATCGACGTCAGATCGGCGACCGGTGCGGTGCTGTAGAGCCGCATCTGCGTCCCCGAGAACTCCGGCACCAACCACAGCGTCGAGTCGGACGGGTCGCGGTACACCCAGAAGTCGATGCTCGTCAGATTCCCGTCCTGCACCCGGCCCAACTCTGACGTCTGGGCGCGGCCATCGGTGTTGAGATCCTGCCAGAACCGGAAGCCTGACTGGGCTTGGTTTTCGTTGTACGCGTAGACCAGCGTGTTGCGCGCATCAGGACGGGGGGTGTCCTGGTGCAGCGGCGACCACAGGCTCTCGTATCCCTCCCGGCTCACGGCCGAGATGCCGAAGCAACGCGGCACGCCATTGGTCATGGCGCTGGCCAGGAACTCCGGCGCGACGGTCGTGCCTTCCAGCAGCCAGTTCGTGCCGCAGAGACCGTTGTCGAGATTGTAATCGGTGCTGTAAATGCGGTACCACTTGAAGCGCGTCGGTGCCGTGATGTACGAGCTGTCGTCCCACTCGAGGTGGATCGCGCCGTTCAAGGAAATCGAAGACAACCACGCGGGGGAATCGAGCTGCAGCCGCTCGTCCACCGTGATCGTGTTGCTGTTGCCACTTTCCTCACCGTTGTCATTCACGGCCGTCACGAGATACTGCAGATGGGGCACGCCGTTGTCGTGGAATGTGTTCGAGCTGGTTTCGCCGCGCAGGCCAAAAGAGCCGCTGCTCGAGGAGCGGGAGTAGATGCGATAGCTGGCAAGATTGGCGTCGGTTACGTCGTCCCACATGAGCAGAATGCCGAGGGGGCGATTGGGATCGCCGCTGGGCTCGAGCTCATACGTCAGGTTGGCCGGCGTGGATGGAACGCGACCGCCGCCGGGACCTACGACGGACGGCTGGCATGCGACAGTCGCCAGTAGCACCAAGGACAGGAGCACACGCATAGGAGCCTTTGAACGGGGATCGCCCGTCGTGTAAGCACGCCTCATGCCCGAAGCGAAGTGGCTGATTTTCAGAGGTTTACAGCAAACGCACGCGCGGCGGTGTCACCGTTAGAGGACAGCGCAGTCTACTGCACGTAGGTGTTCTGATCGTAGTCGAATTTGATGTCCGGCTGGTCGGTGAGCGTGATGTTGAAGCTGAATGAAAAGTTGCCGGCCGCCGTCTTGTTGAAGCTGAAGCTCGCACGCCAGCGCCGCAGGTCGCGCTGGAAGGTCAGCGAGTGGTAGGAGAACTGCCGCGTCCCCATGTCATACGACGTGGTCCAGTTGGCCGTCCAGTTGCGTGTCGGACTGAACGCCAGATTGAGGTTGGTCGTCTGCCGTCCCGGGGCGTGGCGCAATTGCGCAGTGGTGTCGTTCCGGCTGCGCGAGCTCGACAACGAAATGCCCAGCGTAAAGCCCCTGCCTCCGTAGCCCCCGCCGCCGATGCCCATCCCTGGGCCCCGCGGTCCGTATGGCGTGCGTGTACCTCCCTGATAACGACGGAAGTCACCGGACGGAGAGCCGCCCGGCGATGTCGTCGTGTCCGGCGAGGGAGGGGCAACGGGGTGCGGGCGCAGCCCGAACAACCGGCCCAGCCCCTGCAATGTCGCCGGTGTCACGGTGAAGGACGCGGATATGCTTTGCAGGAAGGGCTGGAACTTCGCCGAATCGGTCCCAACCTGTCCCTTCCACAGATCGTGGGAGATGGACAACTGAAAACTCGGCAGCAGATCCGATAAGAACGTGTTCGTGAGCGTGGGGGTCTGCCAGCCTGTGTGGTGCGGTTGTTTGGCCTGCTCGAAGTTATAGCCGATCCCGCTGGTACTGATGCTCAGCAGCCGGATCTTGCGCGGTTCTTTTTCACTTGCGGTGTCACCGGCGGGCGGCTTCAACTTGGCCTCGAAGGTCTGCGACAATCCGAGACTGATAGTCTGTTGCGGGTCGGTGCGGGAGTTGTTCAGGCTCCCGCTGGGGTCGATCGCGCGAGCAAAAGCTTCCGGGACTTGCACCCCAGGCGCGTACTGATAGCTGATTTGCGGGGAGATGGAATGCCGGATGCGAGCGAGCGGACCGAAACCGGGGAAGAAGCCGAAGAACGCCGGTGACACGCTCGCGCTGAAGGCCAGACGCTTGCCCTGACGGATGAACTGGCCGCCCGTGAATTGATTGCGGATCATGTACGGGCCAGCCCCAGTCGTGTTCAAAATCCCCACACTTGGCTGCAGCTTCCACGTGCTCGGGAAAAACGACGGCAGATTGATGCTCGTGTTCCATTCGACGCGCGTCTCGAACGTCTCGCCAAACAGGACCCGACGGATGCCGCCCACACTGTCTCCAGGGAGATCGAATTCCTGGCGGCCGTGGACCCTGACATCCGTCACGGTGATGCTGTTCCCCCAATTCCACCGCCCCACGCGCAGCGGCGTACTGATGGAGACGTTCGTATGACGATTATCGTTGAAAAGATGAAGGGTGTCTGGTGGAACGCTGTCGCCGGGAACCAGGAGCGTGCCGCTCGCGACGTGGAATTGCTGGTCATTGGTGAAGCTGAAGCCTGGCGACCAGGTCATCCAGGGCGTGATGTTCACCGAGGATGGCGTCAGGCTGATGGTCGGGAAGGTCTGGCTGATGTTGGCCGTAGAGAGATCTTGTGAGCGCGTCCCTCCGATATTCAGCGCTCCCCACGAAAACCGCTTGTCGAAGTTCAGGCTCGAGCCGATCCGGGCCGTGACTTCCCACGGATTGAGCGAGTTGCGGGTGATGAGCGTCCCGTTCGTCGAATAGTCGACGTGGGCATTGAACGACGTGCGCGAGTCGAACCGCTGCGAGTGATTCCAACCGATTCGCGAATTGACGCCCGGGCGGTCGATCTGCGACATCCGCGAGTACGTCAGGCTCCCGTCCACAAAGCGGTCGATCCAGTGATACTGCGCCTGGCCGTGAAACTGCACGTAGCGGTCGGCGAACCAGTCTCCCGAGACGAGCACGTCGATATAGTCGTTGAGGGCGAAGTAGTAGCCGAAGTCGGAGATATGCCGCGAGTAGCGGCGCGTGGGGCGCACCAGATCGTTCAGTCCGAAATGCGGGAAGAGAATGCCGCTGCGCCGGCCCCCGCGAATATCCTGAAAAATGAACGGCAGCCACATGATGGGAACATCCCGGACGTACAACACCGCCGGCCGCGCGATCATCGTTCGCTTGTTGATCCATTTCACTTGTCCGGCCGCGAAGTGGTAGTCGGGCACGGGTTGGGGATCCGACGTGAAGGTCGCGTCCCTGGCGTACACGCGTTTCGAGCCTGAATCGGAAGCAAGTCCCCTGCCCCGCATGTACCAGGTGACGCCGCCTTGCTGGAAATCGGTCAGTGCATCTCGCACGGTGCCGCGGCGCACGCAGGTGTCGTAGGTCATGCGCTCCCCGACGAGCACAGTGCCCTGATCGAACAGCTGCGGATCCCCCGACGCATTGAGCCGGCAGCTCGCCTCGTGATAGCGAATCGAGTCGGCTTGCAGCTGGGTGCCCTCGCGCTCGACGTACGCCTCGCGCCGCAGAAAGATCGTCTGGCTGTCGCCCACCACGACGAAGGTGTCGGACGTGTAGCGAGTGACGCGGTAGCCTTCGAGTTTGAGCAGGGAGTCCATCACGGCATCGGGCGGAGGGAAGGAACGGGAGGGGCCGGTAGGCAGCCCAATCTTGCGTGCGGTCGCGGTGTCCACGCCTCGGCGACCGCTGTCCGCCGGCGTCCCGGGCGGCTTTACGACCACCGCGGTATCGCGCCGTGGCGGAGGCGGAGGGGGGGGCGGATTCTGTGCGTGTAATGACCCCGTGCCGAGCACGACCAGTATGATCGTGGCCGCCGCGATCCGGCGTGCGCGCCTCCGGCTCGCGACCCACGCACACCAGATGCTGAGCTCATACAGGAGCAGCAGCGGCCCCAGCATCAGCATCATGGATACCGCATCGGGCGGCGTCAGGATCGCCGCGAGGAATGCGGCGATCACGATCGCATAGCGCCGCTGCCGTCCCAGAAACTGCGGGGTCACGATCCCCAGTGCCGCCAGAATCGTGACGACGAGCGGCAGTTCCGCCACGAGCCCACAGCCGACGACGAAGGGAACCGCCATGCCGAAGTAGCGGTCGATCGTGATCATCGCCGACAGGTCGGCGCGCTGGAAGCCGAGCAGCACCTTGAGCGCCGCCGGCAGCAGCCACTGATAGCACGCCATCGCCCCGGCGAGAAACAGCACGACACCGACGGCGAGCGCCGGCACGATCAACCGTCGCTCGCGCTCGTAGAGCGCCGGCGACAGGAACGCCCAGATCTGATAGATGACGATCGGCGATGCCAGCAGGCAGCCGAGCGCGAACGCCACTTTCAGCGTGAGCATGAACGGCTCGGCGGGGCTGGTAAAGACCAGGCGGCCGCCCGGCAGGTACGGTGCGATGGGCCGCTTGAGGATGTCGATGATATCGATCTTGTCGAGCAGGACCCAGCCGACGATCGTGCCGACGACGATCGCGACCAGGCTCCAGAGGATGCGCCAACGCAGCTCCTCGAGATGGTCGAGAAACGGCATCTCACCGCGTGGCGTCATCGTTGTGGTGCGGCCAGGAGGTTACGGCCTGAGACGTTGCTGATTTTGCCGCGCGAGATCGGCCTCGGGGGAGCGCGGATAGCCCGCGATCACCCGCGCGTAAAAGTTCCGCGCCGTCGTCTTGTCTCCCCGCTGTTCGGCGAGCAGACCGAGCTTGTAGAGCGCCGACGGAGCGCGCGGCGAATTGGGATAGGTACGCACGAGTTGATCGTACACCGCCGCCGCGGAATCGGGTGCAGCCTGCTCGAAGCTCTCAGCGACGTAATACATCGCGTCCGGCGCGCGCTCATGTGTGGGGAAGACGCGGAGGAACTCTCGGAACCCCAGACGCGCGGTCGCGACGCTGCCGCGCCGGTATTGCTGCAGCGAGACGTCGTACATCTGATCGGGGCCCGGACCGGCCGGGTTGCCGGATGGACCGACCGGAGCTCCTGCCGATGCATTGGGATCAGCCTGCTGGGACCGCGACTCGATCCGCGAGCGTAGCTCCGTAATCCGCTGCTGGCTGACCCCGGCGAGCTCCTGCACCGTCGTGAGCTGCTGCTGCACCGACAGGAGCTCGGTGCGTAGATCGCCTCGCATCTGGACGAGATACGCCTGCTGGGTGGCGAGTGCCTGCTGCAGCAGCCGGACGGCGGCCAGGATGGTGTCCCGTTCCGCCGCCCGCGCCGCATCGCTCTTGGCGAGATCAGCCCGTAACGCCTCGACCTGGAGCTCGACCTTCCGGACATCGCCCTTGAGGGCGCAGCCGGCGACGAGCCCCAGCGTCAGGACAAGCGTGCTACGGACGGCGGATGTTGTCGCCACCGCTGGTCACTTCGAACTCGTCGCGCCGGTTCTGCGACCACGCGTTCTCGTCGTGGCCATTCACGAGCGGCCGCTCCTCGCCCCACGACTGCGTCTCGATGCGGCTCGCATCGATCCCGTGGCTCACGAGGTACTGCTTGGCCGACTGCGCGCGGCGATTGCCGAGGGCGAGGTTGTATTCGTCCGAGCCGCGTTCATCGCAATGTCCGCCGATCCGGATCTTCAGCTCGGGGTTCGCCTGCAGAATCGCGACCTTCTGATCGAGGGCGCCCATGTCGTCGGAGCGGATGTTCGACTTGTCGAGGTCGAAGTGGATCATCGCCGCGAGCGTGGCACGGACCTCTTCGGAGGAGCGGGCCAGGGCGGCCAGAGAATCCGCACGACGCTGGTTTTCGACGCGCTCCCTCTCGGCTGCCGCCTGCCGCTCCGCTTCGGCCTGCGCAGCGTTGATCGAATCCTGCCGCGCCCGCTCGGCTGCCGCCGCGGAATCGGCATTGGGCGTCGGATTCTGCGGTGCTGGATTACCGCCGCAGGACGCGGCCGTAATGACGGCGGCGCTCAAGCCCAGCGCGAGGAGCAACGATACCGATTTCATCCTGTCTCTCCGATCAGGGGGTGGTAGAAGGGGCCTCCGAAAGCCGTGGAGACCAAGCCGGCAAACGCGCCCCGCTCTGCTGCAGCAGTGGCCGGATTCGGCCGGTGTCGAGATCGATGATCCACAACTGGCGGTAGCCCGACCGGTCGGAAACAAAGGCGAGATGACGGCT
>Ga0137415_10007720_pt1 | contig 10669 bp, 10 predicted proteins | sample CZODoug3_1_1_16f_FD_183082 | JGI IMG/M metagenome (GOLD analysis project Ga0137415, IMG submission 183082) | Vadose zone soil fungal communities from Angelo Coast Range Reserve, California, USA - CZODoug3_1_1_16fungal (Hybrid Assembly) | ecosystem: Environmental > Terrestrial > Soil > Vadose...
TCCTGCGCCAGCTTCTGCATGGCGTTGCCGAGCTTGTCCTGATCGGCCTTGGTCTTGGGCTCGATGGCGACCGAAATAACGGGTGCCGGAAATACGATGTTCTCGAGAACGATAGGTTTCGCTTCATCGCACAGCGTGTCCCCTGTCGTCACACTCTTCAGTCCCACGCACGCAGCGATATCGCCCGCATAAATGGCGTCGATCTCTTCGCGCTTGTTGGCGTGCATGCGAAGCAATCGCCCAACGCGCTCCCGCGTCGACTTGGTGGAGTTGTAGACATAGCTGCCGGCCTTCAAAACACCGGAATAAACACGGATGTAGGTAACGTGCCCGACGAACGGATCGGACATAATCTTGAACGCAAGCGCCGAAAACGGCTCGACGTCGTTGGCGCGCCGCAGCTCGACTTTATCATCAGGCGTTGTGCCCTCCACCGGCGGAACATCGAGCGGCGAAGGTAAGTAGTCCACGACCGCATCGAGCAGCGGTTGAATCCCCTTATTCTTAAAGGCCGAGCCTGCCAGCACGGGAACGAGTTTCAGCGCAATCGTGGAACGGCGGATGGAAGCCCGCAGTTCCTCCGCAGAAATCTTTTCACCGTTCAAGTACTTTTCCACCAGGGAATCGTCATGTTCGGCGATGTATTCAACCGACTTTTCCCGATGTTCCTTGTAGTACGCCTCATCCAATGCTGAAAACTTGAGCGCGGCGGCTACATCCGGGCGGCCAGCGATAAACTCCGGATCCCACAGCTTGGCTACATCGAAAACTTCAAATTTCGCGCCCAGAGTTTCCTCGAGCCAGATAATCGCCTTTTCTTCAAGGAAATCGATGACGCCGATGAAAAGATCTTCCTTACCAATGGGGCACTGAATGGCCACGGGGTGCGCAGCCAAACGATGACGCATCGTCTTGATGGCGTTCTCAAAATCAGCGCCGGCACGATCCATCTTGTTGATAAACGCGAGCCGCGGCACGTGATATTTGTCCGCTTGGCGCCAAACCGTCTCCGACTGCGGCTGCACGCCGTGGACGGCGTCAAAAATCGCGACCGCGCCGTCGAGCACGCGCAGCGAGCGCTCGACTTCCACGGTGAAATCGACGTGGCCGGGAGTGTCGATAATATTGACTAAAAAGTCCGTGCCGTTGCGCTTCCAGGAAGCGGTCGTCGCGGCGGAAGTAATCGTGATGCCGCGTTCGCGCTCCTGCTCCATCCAGTCCATCGTGGCGGTGCCTTCATCGACGGAGCCGATCTTGTACGTCACGCCCGTATAAAACAGGATGCGTTCCGTCGAAGTCGTTTTCCCGGCGTCAATATGCGCCATGATGCCGATATTGCGTGTTTCCGCGAGTTGTGCTTTGCGTGCCATTGCCGATTTACCGGTGCTTTCTCCCCTGAAATCTGAAAACCACCCAGTGCCCACCCGGAAATTTCTTGAATTTCGCCTGCCGGCGATTGCTTACCAGCGGTAGTGCGCGAACGCTTTGTTCGCTTCCGCCATGCGATGAACGTCTTCCTTCTTCTTCATCGCGCCGCCGCGGCTGTTTGCCGCGTCCATCAATTCTTCTGCCAGCCTGTCGGTCATGGTCTTGCCCGAACGCGTGCGGGCGTACAAAAGCAGCCAGCGAATGGCCAGCGATTGCCGGCGGAACGGGTTGACTTCAACCGGAACCTGGTAGTTCGCGCCGCCCACGCGTCGCGTCTTCACTTCCAGCACCGGCTTGACGTTCTCGACAGCCTTCTTGAAAGTCTTCAACGGCTCGTCATTCGTCTTCTGCGCGATCTGTTCCATGGCGCCATAAAAAATGCGCTGCGCATTCGAGCGTTTGCCATCCCACATCATCGAATTGATAAACTTCTGCACCAGATCGCTGCCGAAAACTGAATCGGCAGGAACTTCGCGCCGTACGACGAATCCTTTACGCGGCATTCGCTATCTCTCCTAACGCGTCCTGCTGCATTACTTCTGTGCGGCTTTGGGCCGCTTGGCGCCGTATTTCGAGCGCCCCTGCTTGCGGTTTTCGACGCCGGCGGCGTCGAGTGTTCCGCGAATCACGTGATATCGCACGCCGGGAAGATCCTTTACGCGGCCGCCACGCACGAGCACGATGGAGTGCTCCTGCAGGTTGTGGCCGATACCCGGAATATATGTGGTGACTTCGATACTGTTTGTCAGGCGCGCTCGAGCAACTTTGCGGAGGGCGGAGTTGGGCTTCTTCGGGGTTTGCGTGTAGACACGTATGCAAACACCGCGTTTTTCCGGGCAGCCCTGCAACGCCGGAGACTTCGTTTTTGTCCGGATCTGATCGCGCCCGGTACGAACCAGTTGTGCAAACGTCGGCACGGCTCTCCCTCAATCGAGCTTAAATTCACTTCACTTTCCACAACGCGGAAATCCGCGATGCAGCGTGTCAGTGGAGTTCATCCAAAAGCAAGGGCTCAGTTGCGATCCCGGAATACCCGACAAGAAACCCGCACTACTACCAGCTATCACAACATTTCATCTGGTCGAAGCGGAGAGGGTTACTCGGCTTTGCGGGGCTGGCGCCCCATTCCGGCCGCTCTTCATACCCCGATCCGTCGTTCTTTGTTCCGGGGACGAAGACCTTCCCTTTCACCAACAGGGCAAAACTTCCCTGACGAAGCCGTAAGTATAGGGAAAGCCACGGTCTATGTCAAACAAAAATCAAATTTGATCAAATGGAAAACCTGATGGGTCGTTCCCTGTCCAGGATTCTAAGGACCCGCAATTTCCTACCTGGCACGACGAATGCTCGAAATTCGCACCCAAAACCTCAAAAAGTCCTTATTTTACAATTAGCTACATGGTGCCGCCCTTTCCCTGGGCGGCGCGTAAAATTCTAGTAAACTCTTAGTTCCGCAATCTTGTGCGGAATGAAGCCATGCGAATGATTCATATCTGGCGGACGATTTTCCTTGCGCTTTTCATTGCCTGCTGTCTCCCTTGTCCTCTCGTCGGAACACTCCGCGCGCAATCCGTGCAACCTGGAACGAGCGACCCGGCGGAGCAAAAATCCAAGTCTGCATCCGCAAATTCGACGCAAGACAATCCGGATTATTCCCAGGAACCCTATGTTTTCGAGCGATTCGTGACGCAAGTTGCCTTTCAGAAAGATGGGACCAGCCGCGCCGATTTGCAAGTAGTCATAAATGTGTTGAGCGAAGCGGGCGTACAGCGATTCGGTCAACTCGTGTTTGCCTATAATTCCAGCAATCAAAAATTGGAAGTGATTTCCGTCGAGATTCGCAAGGCCGGCAGCTCTTCCTTTACCTCGGCGAGCGCTGTGCGGGATGTGGCGCCGTTCGGGTCGGGAGGCGCGCCCGCATATTCCGACTATCGAGAGAAACGCGTCACCGTGCCGGGACTTCGACCGGGTGACACGGTGGCATATCACATTGCCAGAACCATAACAATTCCCCTCGCTCCCGATCAATTCTGGTTTGAACATGACTTCGTGAAGGATGCCATCGTTCTCGATGAACAGCTCGAAATCAGCGTGCCGCGAAATCGCGCCGTCAAGTTGAAAACCGAGCCGGGCGCCGATCCTGTAATCTCGGATGAAACTGAACGGCGTATTTATCGCTGGAAAAGATCTCGTCCCACGCGCGAAGGGAAAGCTGAAAAAAATAAGCGGCTGTCCGAATCGCAAGTTCCGGACGTGCAACTCACGACGTTTGAAAATTGGGAAGATGTCGGCCGCTGCTATGCGCCGCTGGTGCGCGAACGCGTAAGACCTGACGCAGCTGTCCGCGCAAAAGCTGAGGAGTTGACGCGCGGTCGAGCCACGGAGACGGAAAAAATTGAGGCACTGTACGATTTTGTCGCGACCAAGGTGCGCACCGCAAACGTGCCGTTCAGCCTCGGCGGTTATTCGCCGCATGCAGCAAGCGAAACTCTAAAGAACGAGTATGGCGACCCCAAAGATAAACACACTTTGCTCCAGGCACTTCTCGAAGCGGCAGGAATTCGCGCGTTCCCAGCGCTGGTCTCCTCCACCCGCAATCTTGATCCTGATTTCGCGTCCCCCGGCGAATTCAACCACTTGATCACGGTGATCCCGCGAGGCGCAGATGGCAAGGACTGGCTGTGGCTCGACACCTCGACGGAGGTAGCGCCATTCCGCATGCTTGCGCCGTCATTGCGCGGAAAACGCGCCCTGATTGTCCCGATCTCCGCACCCGGCGCAGCTTCGAAGCCCGGCACGCCGCTGCTCGTCACAACGCCGGCCGATCCGCCATCGTTTCAAGTGCAGAATATCGACGTCACCGGCCAGGTGGACGAGCATGGAAAACTGACTGCGCGCATCCATTACGCCATGACAGGCGATAATGCCCTTACATTGCGTATGGCTTTCCGGCACACGCCGGAATCGAGTTGGAAACAACTCGCGCAGCTTCTGGCATCCGGCGACGGCTTTAGCGGAGAAGTTTCCGCCGTGAAATCCGGCGATCCCTCCGACACGCACAAGCCATTTGAAGTCGACTACGAAATCTCACAAGCGAGTTTTGCCGACTGGTCGCGAAAAATTTTGCAATTGAGGTTGCCGCTTCCAGCGCTCGGCATCCCCGAACCCGGAGAACCGCCTGAAGGCCGGGGGAAACCGCTGAAATTGGGATCGCCGCTGGAAATTCATGTTCATGCCACGATCGAGCTTCCCGCAGGCTATGCGCCTCGTGCGCCGGTCCCGGTAAGCATGTCGCGCGACTTCGCAACGTATCAATCGAATTATTCAGTCAAAGGAACCATCGTGGAGGCAAAACGCGATCTCGTATTTCGCCAGCGCGAAATTTCCGGGGACCTCATCGCCGATTACAGCGCATTCGCCCGCGCCGCAAGGGCCGACGAAGCGCAACTTGTGCCGGTAGAACCTTCGCCAGGCGCCATCGTGCCCAATTCATCAAAGTAACCAGCGGTCTTTGTGGGCTTAGAACTTGGGTGCCGCACCCTTTCGATGTTCAAGGGTGCGGGTTTTCTGACACAACGCGTAATTCCGATCACGCCAGGGCGAAAGAACAGGGACTGATTGCAGTCGATCCGGGAGAAGTATCCAACAATGATAAACAAAATCCGCACCCTTAAAAAGCGCAAGGGTGCGGCACCCGCTTACATCCCATACTTTACCGATACGTTTTTTGTGGAAAGAAGAGTTGTTACCTTACTTCGAGAAGTTCTTTTTCCTTGAGCGCGCAGAGGTCCTCGATCTTTTTGGTTTCCGAGTGCGTCACTTTTTCGAGTTCTTCCACGGACCGCTTGCGTTCGTCCTCGCTCATCTTTTTTTCTTTCTCGAGTTTTTCGATCGCTTCCTTGATGTCGCGGCGGATGTTGCGCACCGCGGTGCGGTGATTCTCGAGCACTTTGTGAAGATGCTTGACCATGTCCTTGCGGCGCTCTTCGGTCAGGGAAGGAATCGGCACGCGCACGATTTTTCCGTCATTCGTGGGATTCAAGCCCAAATCGGAGGTGCGAATGGCCTTGTCAATCAGCGGCACGGCGCCGGGGTCCCACGGAGAAATAACAATCATAGTTGGCTCAGGCACCGACAGACTGCCGAGCTGGTTCACCGGCATGGACGTTCCGTGGTAATCGACTCGAACATGATCGAGCAGCGTGACGTTTGCGCGGCCCGTTCGCATTCCGGCGAGCTCTTTGCGGAAATCTTCGACGGCTTTTTCCATTCGCAAACGCGCTTGGGCCATCGCGTCCTTACTACTGGCAATCGTGCTCATCGAGATTCTGCTCCCCTTCCTCTTTAGCCTGCCGTGACCGTGGATCCCACCTTTTCACCCATCACCACTCGCCTGATATTTCCCGGTACGTTCATGTTGAAAATAATGATCGGCATCCGGTTATCCATGCAAAGCGAAATAGCGGTGGAGTCCATGACGGTCAGGCCCTTCTGAATCACGTCCAGATACGTAATGCGATCAAACATTTTTGCGCCCGGCACTTTTTCCGGATCGGCATCGTAGATTCCGTCGACTCGCGTGGCCTTCAGGATGACGTTCGCCTTGATTTCCATGGCGCGCAGAGCCGCCGCCGTATCGGTGGAAAAATATGGGTTACCGGTGCCGGCGGCAAAAATGACGACGCGGCCCTTTTCAAGATGACGCATGGCGCGCCGGCGAATGAATGGCTCAGCGACCTGGTGCATCTCGATGGCGCTTTGCAGGCGGGTGAAAACGCCCTGCTTCTCCAGCGCATCCTGAAGCGCCAGTCCATTGATGACGGTGGAAAGCATGCCCATGTAGTCGCCGGTGGCGCGGTCGATTGAAAGAGATTTTTGGCGCGTGCCGCGAAAAATATTCCCGCCGCCGACGATGATGGCCATCTGCACGCGCAGGTCGTAAACTTCCTTCACGTCGCGGGCGATGCTATGAACGGTTTCGGCGTCAATTCCGAAACCTTGCGCACCTTGAAAAGATTCCCCGGAAAGTTTTAGGACAATGCGGTTATAAGTCGGCTCTGCTGACCCGCTCGGCTTGTTGATCGTACGGTTGTCGTCGCTCATCTGTAGGCGGGCATTCTAACAAAGATTGCTTCCGGGCGCACGGCCGGGTGCGGACTTTACTTGATTATCCCGAATCCACAAGGGAGACTCGCCGGAACTGCATGATGGGGGTGCCCCGCACGTCGGGTTTACGTGTGGGGTTTTGCCGACGTCACGCGCTCTAGCTCGCGGGCATTGCAGCGGCCGGGGACTCAACCGGGGCAGCGGCCCCTTCGCCAACCTTGAATCGAACGTAGCGGCGAATGGAAATATTCTCGCCCAGTTTGTGGATCATCTGGCTGACAAGTTCTCCCACGGTGACCGACTCGTCCTTAATGAAGTGCTGTTCGTAAAGGCAATTTTCCTCGTAGAACTTTTCCATTTTACCATTCACGATTTTTTCGATGACCGGCTCGGGTTTCCCGGTCGCGCGCGCCTGCGCTTTATAAATCTCGCGCTCGCGGTCCAAAATTTCCTGCGTGACTTCCTCGCGCCGCACATAGCGAGTATCGAGCGCGGCGATGTGCATGGCCACGTCATGGCACAGGCGCTGGAAATCCTCGGTCCGCGCGACGAAATCGGATTCGCAATTCACTTCGATGAGCACGCCGATTTTTCCTCCGGCGTGAATATAATGGCCGATCAAGCCCTCGGTAGCCTGGCGCGTGGCCTTTTTCTGGGCAGCGGCTTGTCCTTTTTTGCGGAGAACATCGATCGCCGCTTCGATATTGCCGCGCGCCTCGACCAGCGCGGAACGGCAGTCGGCGAATCCCGCGCCCGTGCGTTCGCGCAGGTCCTTCACCACTTGTGCTGGGATATTCACCGGCTGGTCTTGATTCGTCATGGCTCTATTCATTCCTTCGTCGGCGATTTTCACACTGGGCGCAGTCGTCCGCCCAGAGCCCGGCCATCGCGAGGCCGGCTGGCCGTTCTATTCGGCAGCGCCCTTTACGGATTTATCGGGTTCCGGTTCAGGTTCAGCAACGGTTTCGAGAACGGATTCGGACTCAGTGCCCGGCTCGATGAAATCGCCTTCCTGTTTTTCGTAGGATTCGTATTTGCTGGTGTCTACGTAGTCGACTTTTTCTCCGTCAGCCGCGGCATCCGTGGCGGCTTTCTGGTCCGCGATCTGCGACCGCTCATATGCGTGGCGGCCTTCGATCACAGCATCGGAAATTTTCGACGTAAACAATTTGATGGCTCGCAGCGCATCATCATTCCCCGGAATAACCCAGTCCACCTGGTCCGGATCGCAATTCGTGTCCACGATGGAAACCACGGGGACTCCCATGCGTCGCGCTTCGCGCACGGCAATCGCTTCGGAGTGCGAATCGATGACGAACATCGCGTCCGGCAGCGCCGACATATTCTCGACGCCGGAAAGATTCTGCTTCAGGTGCTTCAACTCGCGGTCCAGACGCGCGGCTTCTTTCTTGGAGAGCTGCGCCATGCGGCCGTCTTCGATCATGGCCTTCAAGGTTTTCAGGCGCTTGATGGATTTCTGCAAGGTCGCCCAGTTTGTCAACGTTCCGCCCAACCAGCGGTGATTCACGTAGAACATGCCGCAGCGGTTTGCTTCTTCCGCTACGGATTCCTGTGCCTGGCGTTTGGTTCCGATGAACAACAGGGTTTTGCCGCTGCTGCTCAATTCGCCAATGAATCGCGACGCTTCGCGGAAAAGTTTTAAAGTTTTTTGAAGATCAATGATATGGATTCCATTGCGCTCGCCGAAGATATATTCCTTCATCTTCGGGTTCCATCGGCGGGTCTGGTGGCCAAAATGAACGCCGGCCTCCAGTAACTCTTTCATCGTAATTTCAACTGCCAACTTTCCTCCTCAGGAGATAGATGTTTACCCGCACCGGCCGTTTCGCTTTTTGCAAAAACGGTCCGGCACCGAACATCTTTATCCCGGCGGGCTCCAACAGAACCCGGTCCGGATGCCGGCTCCTTGCCGGCCGTGAATTTGCCCCGGTGACCCAGGACAGAAACTCTTTATTTTGGCGGGCTCCAAGTAGAGCCCGCACCCGTACTAGCGCTTGCTGAACTGGAAGCGCTTACGGGCGCCCTTCTGCCCGTACTTCTTGCGTTCCTTCATGCGCGAATCGCGCGTCAGAAAACCATTCTTGCGCAGACCTGCGCGCAGTTCAGGATTAAAGATGGCCAGCGCGCGAGAAAGCCCCATGCGTACGGCGCCTGATTGGCCGCCTACGCCGCCACCGTTTACCGTGGCCATGACGTCCACCGAATTCGATGTCTCGGTGAACTTCATTGGCTCCACGGCTCGATTGCGCCAGTTTACGTTGCGAAAATACTCGTCCACCGTCCGGCCATTGATCGATATCTTGCCGGAACCGAATGTCAGAAATACGCGCGCCACCGATTCTTTGCGGCGGCCCGTGCCGTAAAACTTCTGTTTCGCGCCCTCTTCAGGCTGTGCGTTGGAACTCAACTTTCCTCCTCACATCAAATGCAAAAAACTAATATCTCGCATGTAACGAGCGCAAAAGCAGCACCTGCGCATAATAATATATCGATGGCTATTGGGCGAGAAGTTGCGGTTTCTGTCCGGTATGCCGCAGCAGACCTTTATCATCGAGATATATCCGCAGTTTCTTGGCGCGCAGTGCACGCAATTTATTCTTCGGCAACATTCCCAGCACCGCTTCCCTCAGCATCCAGTCTGCTCGGGTGGGTCGCAGCCGCTTCGCAGGCACTTCCTTCAACCCGCCAGGATAGCCGCTGTGATGGCGATAAACCTTCTGCTCCAGTTTATTGCCTGTCAGCCGGATTTTATCGGCATTTATCACAATAACGTGATCGCCGCAATCCAGGTAGGGCGTGTAGTTAGCCTTATCCTTGCCGATCAATATTCGCGCAATGCGCGTAGCTACGCGGCCCATGACCAGTCCCGCGGCGTCCACCACGAACCACCCGCCGCCCTGCTCGATTTCTTCGGTCTCCCGTCCCCGGGGAACATACGTGCGCATGTGCTCAGTCACACCTTTCCATGTAGAGACAAACGTAAACAATAAGGGGTAGACGTGTATTTGTCAACGCGAGTTTCAACCGAGGACGAGCCTCACGCCGGCGAAGTCATTCGGCGGAACACCGCTGGGGCATGAATCGTGTCCCACGTCCTGACGGACGCCAAGCGAAGCAGCCAACAAATAGGCGAAACGGCAATCGGCGAGACGCCAATCGCCGCGGTGCGACGCTTCGAGGCGCGGCACCGCGGGCGGGCGCGAAATGCCTGCGACCTAGAGCGAGGTCTTGGTCGGTGTCGCGTGCGCCGGAGTCGTCGTCGACGAAACCGTAGCTGGACGCGAATACGCGGGCTTGTCGACATCGTCGTTTTTCGACGCCGTGCGATCGATCTCGATCGAGCCCTTGAAATACGCGCCGTCTTCAATCATGATGCGCGCGGTGGTCAAATCCCCAATGACCGAGCCATCCTTCTTGATTTCGATCCGGTCGCGCGCTCGCAGATTGCCCTTTACACTGCCATAGACGACGACTTCGCGTGCCACGACGTCGGCGGTCAGCTTGGCGGTGGCACCTACGGTCAGCTTGCGGTCGTCGAGTTGGACGAGTCCTTCGACGCTGCCGTCAATGTGCAAATCTTCGTTTCCGGAAATTTCGCCCTTAATATGCAAACTGGCGCCTAGCCGCGCGGTTGAACCGGACGGCGTAGTGCTCATTGGTCGCATGGCATCAGTGCTCATCGCTATTCCCTCCGTTTTTGCCGAAGCCGGCTTTGCCACCGGTGCTGGTGTTTCCGGGGGTTTCGCGGTAGTCGGCTGCTCTGTTTCTGGTTTTTTGTTGCTCCACATCGTTTTTGGCCCTCCACGGTCAAAGACACCAGATCAAACCGGTGCGAAACCGGGTGCGAAACACTGTATCCTCCTGCCCAAAAAGTGGACAAGAGGTTTGCGAGCGTGGTGTTCCTTAAGTAACACGGACTGGGAGCCCGGCTGGGGACCTAAACACTACAAGAATGTGAAGTGGTGTGCAACAGATTATCCGTGGAAATCTCAGTGGCGCGCTTTCTCTCTCCCATCTGCATTTGCCGGATGGCGATCATTCTGCACCGACATGATCGGTGACTACGCCAAATTTCATTGCGGAACAGCGGGACAATTAATTTAATTTAGTTATT
>Ga0137415_10007721_pt1 | contig 10669 bp, 11 predicted proteins | sample CZODoug3_1_1_16f_FD_183082 | JGI IMG/M metagenome (GOLD analysis project Ga0137415, IMG submission 183082) | Vadose zone soil fungal communities from Angelo Coast Range Reserve, California, USA - CZODoug3_1_1_16fungal (Hybrid Assembly) | ecosystem: Environmental > Terrestrial > Soil > Vadose...
GCGCACATCGCCAGCTGTCTGGCCGACAACGGCGTGGACCGCCGCGTCATCGGCGTCGCCTGGGACGGAACGGGCTACGGTCTCGACGGCCACGCCTGGGGCGGAGAGTTCCTGGTCGCCGACCTTGCCGGCTTCGAGCGCGCCGGCCACTTCGAGCCGGTGCCCCTGCCCGGCGGCGACGCAGCGGCTCGCGAGCCCTGGCGGATGGCGGCGGCGTTCCTGCGCGCGGCCTACGGGGACGTGATGGCGGATCTCGACCTGGCGTTCATGCGCCGGCTCGATCGGGTGGCGTGGCGGACGCTCGCGCGGGCGATCGACCGCGGACTGAACGCGCCGCTCACCTCCAGCGCCGGCCGCCTGTTCGACGCCGTCGCGAGTCTGCTCGGCGTGCGCGACCGTGTGGCGTTCGAGGCCCAGGCGGCGATGGAGCTCGAGGCGCTCGCCGCGCCGCAGGCCGACGTCACCTACCCGGCCCGCCTGGAGGACACCGGCGACGCCCTCGTCGTGCGCACCACCGACGTGGTATGCGGCGTCGTCGACGACCTGCTGCGCGAGACGCCCGCCGCGGTGATCGCCGCGCGGTTCCACGCGACGCTGGCCGACGTCATCGTGAGCGTGTGCGGCCGAATCCGCGAGCGCACGGGCGTCGGCGCCGTGGCGCTGAGCGGCGGCGTCTTCCAGAACGCCTGGCTGCTCGCGGCGGCCCTGGACGCGCTTGAGACGGCCGGCTTCGAGGTCTACAGTCACCGTGACGTCCCGGCGAACGACGGCGGGCTCGCGCTCGGCCAGGCGGCGGTGGCCGCGCGACGGCTGAGCGAGAAGGACAACGGCTGATGTGCCTGGCGATCCCCGGCAGGGTCCTCGAGATCTTCGCAGACCGGGGCCTGCGCATGGGGCGCGCGGACTTCGGCGGGACCGTCCGTAAGGTCTGCCTCGAGCATCTGCCCGAGGCCGGAATCGGCGACTACGTCCTCGTCCACGTCGGCTTCGCCCTCAGCAAGGTCGATCCCGAGGAAGCCGAGCGGACGTACCGCTTCCTCGAGGACCTCGACCAGCTCGGCGAGCTCCAGGCGCCCGAGGCGGAGCCATGAAGTACCTCGACGAGTATCGCGACGGGCGCGTGGCCGCCAAGATCGTGGCCGAGATCCGCCGCGTGACCACGCGGCCGTGGACGCTGATGGAGGTCTGCGGCGGGCAGACGCACTCGATCGTCAAGCACGGCATCGATCGCCTGCTGCCCGCGGAGCTGGAGCTCGTGCACGGCCCCGGCTGCCCGGTGTGCGTCACGCCCCTCGAGCAGATCGACAAGGCGCACGCGATCGCCCGCACGCCCGGCGTGATCTTCACGTCCTTCGGAGACATGCTGCGCGTGCCGGGCTCGCAGACCGACCTGCTGCGGCTGAAGTCGGCCGGCGCCGATGTCCGCATCGTGTACGCGCCGCTCGACGCCGTCCGCATCGCGCAGGACAATCCCGGCCGCGAGGTCGTCTTCTTCGCCATCGGCTTCGAGACGACGGCGCCCGCCAACGCGCTGGCCGTCACACGGGCGCGCGCGCTCGGCGTCGACAACTTCTCGATGCTCGTGTCCCACGTGCTCGTGCCGCCCGCCATCACGGCGATCTTGCAGACGCCGGGTAATCGCGTGCAGGGCTTCCTCGGCCCGGGGCACGTGTGCACGGTCATGGGCTACCGGGAATACGAGGCGATCGCGCGGCACTATCGCGTGCCGATCGTGGTCACCGGCTTCGAGCCCGTGGACCTGCTCGACGGCGTGCTGCGCACCGTGCGCCAGCTCGAGGCCGGCGAGGCGAGTATCGACAACCAGTACTCGCGGGTGGTCGATCGCGACGGCAACGCCGGCGCGCAGCGGCTGATCTGGTCCGCCTTCGAGGTGTGCGACCGGAAGTGGCGCGGGGTGGGAACGATTCCCAAGTCCGGTCTGCGCCTGCGCTACGAGCTGCACGACTACGACGCCGAGCGGCGCTTCGAGGTCGGCGCGCTCGAGACGCGCGAGCCGGCCGAGTGCATCAGCGGCCAGATCCTGCGCGGTCTCAAGAAGCCCCACGACTGCCCCGCGTTCGGCACGCGCTGCACGCCGGCGAGCCCGCTGGGGGCAACCATGGTCTCGGCGGAGGGCGCCTGCGCCGCCTACTACGCATACGGCCGGCACCGCGAGGCGGCGGCGCCGTGAAGGACGCGATCCTCCGCAAGGCGCGCGAGAGCGCGGAGGTCAAGGAGGCATTCTTCCGCGTGGAGGCCGAGCGCATCGAGGCCCTGGCGCGCGCGATGGCGACGGCCTTCGAGCGCGGCGGCCGACTCTACGTCATGGGCAACGGCGGCGGCGCCACCGACGCCCAGCACGTGGCGGTGGAGTTCGGCCACCCGATCCTCGAAAAGCGGCGCCCGTTACCGGCGCTCGCGCTGACCACCGACACCGCGCTGCTCACGGCGATCTCGAACGACCGCGACTTCGCCAAGGTCTTCGGCGACCAGCTTCGCCTGCTCGGCCGCCGTGGTGACATGGCGCTGGCGCTCAGCACGAGCGGCCAGTCGCCGAACCTCGTGCACGGCCTCGAGGTCGCGCGCGAGCTCGGGCTGCTGACCATCGCGTTCACGGGCAAGGACGGCGGGCGGCTGGCGAGCCTGGCCGAGCACGCCTTCGTCGTGCCGTCGTTCAGCATCCATCGCATCCAGGAGACGCACGTCGCCCTCTATCACATCGTGTGGGATCTGGTGCACGTGGCGCTCGGTGAGGATGATGTTCTCTAGCTGTCCGCTCCCGCTCGGCGGCGGCGATCGAATCCTGCTCGGGCACGGCAGCGGCGGGAAGATGACGGCCGAGCTGATCGCGCGCTGCTTCCTGCCGGCGTTCCGCAACGAGGTGCTCGAGAAGCTCGACGACCAGGCGGTGGTCGAGATCAACGGCGTGCGCCTGGCCTTCACCACGGACGCGTACGTCGTCACGCCGCTGTTCTTCCCCGGCGGCGACATCGGCGACCTGGCCGTCCACGGCACCGTGAACGACCTCGCGATGTCCGGCGCACGGCCGCTGTACCTGGCCGCGTCGTTCATCCTCGAGGAAGGCTTCGCGCTCGCCGATCTGGATCGCATCGTGGCGTCGATGCGCAAGGCGGCGGAGGCGGCCAATGTATTGATCGTGACCGGCGACACGAAGGTCGTGGACCGCGGCAAAGCGGACGGCTGCTTCATCACCACGACCGGTCTGGGCGTCATCGAGCACGCGCGCGCGATCTCCGCCGACCGCGCCCGCCCGGGCGACGTGGTGATCCTGAGCGGTCCCATCGCCGAGCATGGCATGGCCATCATGGCCGCGCGCGCCGACCTGGAGCTCGAGACGCCGGTCGCCAGCGACACGGCCGCCCTGCACCGGCTCGTCCTCGACGTGCTGGCGACGGGCGCCGATGTCCACTGCCTGCGCGATCCCACGCGGGGCGGCGTGGCCACGGCCCTCAACGAGCTCGCGCATCGGTCGGCCGTGGGTATCGTGCTCGACGAAGCCGCCATCCCCGTCAGCGAGCCGGTACGCGGCGTCTGCGAGCTGCTCGGCCTCGACCCGCTGTACGTGGCCAACGAGGGCAAGCTGCTGGCAATCGTCCCCGAGGCGGACGCTCCGCGCGTGCTGGAGGCGATGCAGCGCCATCCGGAAGGGCGCCAGGCGCGCGTCGTGGGCGTGGTCGTCGCGGACGACGCGCGGCTCGTCGTGCTGAAGACCACCGTCGGCGGCCGCCGGATCGTCGACATGCTGCAGGGCGAGCAGCTCCCGCGGATCTGCTGAGAGGAGACGGCGCGCGCGGTGTTCTACGGCTGGTGGGTCGTCGCCGGCGCCTTCGTCTCTCACCTTCTCTCGTACGGCGTCCTCACCGTCGCCTTCGGCGTGTTCTTCCCGTTCATGGCCGAGGCCCTGCACCTGGGCCGCGGGCTCCTGGCCTCCGTCGCGGCGGCGGCGCGGCTGGTGTCGGCGGCGCTCTCACCACTGATCGGTCCTCTCGTCGATCGCCGCGGGCCGCGGCTCGTCATGGCGCTCGGCGTGCTCAGCCTCGCCGGTGGCACGGCCGTGCTCGCGGCGGCGGGCAGCGCCTGGCACCTCATGCTCGGCTATGGCGTCGTGATGGCGTTCGGCAGTATCGCCCTCGGCGATCTGACCGGTGATGCCACCGTCGCGCGCTGGTTCGTGCGGCGTCGCGGCCGCGCGCTGGCCATCGCCACCATGGGTCTCTCGTCGGCGGGGATCGTGATCCCGCTCCCGGTCGCGCTGTTGATCGAGCGATTCGGCTGGCGCGCGGCGTGGCTGGCGCTGGCCGCCATCGTGCTCGTCCTCGGTCTGGCCGCCACCGCGGTGATGCGTCGGCGCCCCGAGGACGGGGGCCTCGCCCCCGATGGTGTCGCCTCGGCGCGTGCGGGTCACGCCGTACGCGACATGCTGACGGAAGAGATCTCGCTCGGCGCGCGCGCGGCGACGCGCACGCCGGCGTTCTGGCTGCTGGTGCTCAGCACCAATCTCGCCGGCCTCGGCTTCTTCGGCGTCAACCTCCATCTCTTTTCCTACATCACCGACCGCGGGATGTCCGCGGCGGTGGCGGCGACGGTGGTGACGTACCTCTACACGCTCCACACCGTTGCCAAGCCGCTCTGGGGGCTCATCGCCGAGCGGGTCCATGTGCGCTACTGCATCGCCGCCTGCTATGCCGGCGGCGCGCTCGGCGCGCTGTTCCTGCTGGGCCCGGGGTCGATGGCGTGGCTCGTGGCGTTCGCCACCGTCTACGGCCTCACGCGCGGCGCGCAGTCGTTCGTGACGAGCCTGGCCTGGGCCGACTACTTCGGCCGCGAGGCGCAGGGCGCCATCCGCGGACTCTCCGCACCGTTCCGCCATCTATCGGCCGCCGCCGGACCGATCGTCGGCGGCGTCCTCTACGACGTCACCGGCGACTACCGGCTCGCGTTCACGATCTTCGCGGCGGCCTTCCTCGCGGTCGCCGGCGTGGCGCTCCTCGCGAAGCCGCCGCGCTGACCGGCGTAACCTACAGGTTAGTTATCACAACTGCATGACACCCTTGCTTGACGGCCCGGGACGGCCGGGGCAGTATCGTCGGGCGCCGCGAGGGTTGGAACGCGCACACTCGAGAGGAGGAGCCGATGGCCTCCGAAGCGACCATCGTCCGCTGCCTGGATCTGCTCACCAAGGCCCCGCCGTCCCAGATCGAGTCGCTGCGCGCTGGGGGCGCCGATCACGCCAGATCCCTGCGGCGCATCGTCGACTCGAAAAACGTGGTCGCGGTGGGCATCAGCGAGAAGATCAGCAAGAAGAAGCCGACGGGCAAGTTGGCCGTGACCTTCTACGTCGAGAAGAAGATCCCCATGAAGAAGCTGCGCGCGGACCGGATGATCCCGCCCACCGTGCCCGAGACGCTCAGCGGCCCCGAGGCCGTGCCCACCGACGTCGTGGCCATCGGCCGTTTGCGGCTCGAGGTCAACGCGATCCGCACGCCCGTGCAGCCGGGCAACAGCATCGGACACGTCGACATCTCGGCCGGCACCCTGGGCGCGCTCGTCACCAGGGGCGGGGACGTCCACATCCTCAGCAATAGTCACGTGCTGGCCCGCAGCGGTCGCGCGAAGAACGGCGACGACATCCTCTATCCGGGCGACGCCGACGGTGGCAAGTTGCCGGCCGATCTCGTCGCGAAGCTGTCCGGCTTCAAGAAGTTCGTCACCGGGGGCGACTTCGTGAACCGCGCCGACTGCGCGATCGCGAAGCCGCTCACCGCGCGGCGCGGCGACCTCGTGTCCGCCATCAAGGGGCTCGGCGTGCCCAAGGGCGCGACCGTCCCCGTGCGCGGCATGAAGGTGGTCAAGGTCGGGCGCACGACGAACAAGACGACGGGGACCGTCCGCGACGTCCACTTCCGCTTCGCCCTCGATTACGATGACCTCGGCAAATCCGTGGGCTTCCTGGACCAGGTGTTCTGCACGCGGTATTCCAAGCCCGGCGACTCGGGCTCCCTGGTGCTGAGCCAGGCCAACAAGAAAGCGGTGGGGCTGCACTTCGCCGGCGCCGACGGCGGCAGCGTCTTCAGCCCGATCCAGACCGTGCTCTCGACACTCGGCGTGACGCTCGTCACCACGTCCATCGGATCGCCGCAGCGGGCCCGGCGCGCGAGCAAGGGGCGCCCGCGGCGACGCGCCCGCCCGGGGGGCTGAGCCGCGCGGGCATGGCCACCGAGCGGCACGCGCACCTCGCTCGTGAGCGGCACTCCGCGTACCTGCGCTCGCTGGGCGCGCACGCCATCGCAGTGGACCGCGTCCGGCGCAAGGGGCAGGCGACCTACGGCGTCATCGCGCTGTTCGACAAGCCGCCGCGCGCCGTGCCGGAGACGCTATCGATCAAGGCCGGCGGCAAGACCGTGGCCGTGCCCCTGGTCGCCCGCACGGCGCCACGCTTCAAACTCGAATAACCGGAGAGGAGCGCCCAGCCATGTCCCCCCTTCTCGTGACGAGCGCGCAGACCGAGCCGCTGCCCGAGACGGCCACCCTCGAGCTCGTGCCCCGGAACTGCACGCTGAAGCCGTACACGAAGACGAGCGTCCCGGAGTTCTCGATCGCGGGCGATTTCATCGCATACGCCTCGCCGGATTCCACGTACGCGGTCACGCGGCGCCTCATGGATGCCGCCAGCGACGAGATCATCATCGGCATCTACGACTTCAGCGCCGACTACATGAAGGACCTCGTGCTGCACACGATGAAGCGCGGCGTGAAGGTCTACCTCATGCTCGACATCGACAGCAAGGATGAGCAGGCCCTGTTCGACGAGCTGAAGAAGTTCGGCTGCACGGCGGTGCCCGCGCCCTCGTGCGCGGCCAAGACGAACCGGTACTTCCCCTCGTCGCACGAGAAGGTCATCGTGATCGACCGCCGGTGGACGCTCGTGCAGAGCGGCAACTACTCGGCCAACAGCATCCCCTTCAACGCAAAGGATGGCGGCGACCCCAAGCACTTCGTCACCGGCAATCGCGACATGGGCGTGGCCATCCGCTCCAAGCCGCTCGCCGACTTCTTCGCGAAGATCCTCCGCGCCGACATGAAGCTCGAGCTGGGCGGGGGCGCCATCGAGGCCGCGGAGGCGCCGCCCACCGCGCCGCATCCCGACCTCGTGGAGGCGATGCCCAAGCACATCCCGGCGGAGCTCTTCCCGAGCAAGCAGTTCACATCGGGCGCCGCGATCAAGGTCGTGCCCGTCCTGTCGCCGGACAACTACATGACGGTGGTTCCGGACCTCCTGCGGGCGGCGAAGAAATCGATCCACATCGAGCAGCAGTACATCCGCAGCGAGCACCCGGAGATCGTCACTCTGCTCGACGCGATCAAGGCGGCGCGCCACAAGAACGCGGCGCTCGACGTGCGGATCATCCTCGGCAAGCTCTTCGCCGCCAAGGACGTCCCGAAAGAGAAGAAGAACCTCGACACGCTGCGCAAGGTGTACGGCCTGCGCCTCGGCGACCACATCCGGTACATCGACGTGAACCGCTTCGTTCACTGCCACAACAAGCTCGTCATCATCGACGGGGCGGCGGTACTGGTGAGCTCGCAGAACTGGTCGCGGACGGCGGTGGCGCAGAATCGCGAGGCGGGGCTGGTGATCCGCTACCCGGCCCTCGCGCGCTATTACGCCGGGATCTTCGAGTCGGACTGGAAGACCGGCCTCAAGAAGGTGCCCATCCCCGGGAAGAAGACGACGATCGCGCCCGAGGCCGTGGCCAAGGGCAACTTCGTCGAAGTCAGAGCCGCCGATTACGAGGAAGTCTGACTCACGCCAGCAGCAGCCGCGTCAGCGCCTCCGGCTCGCTCAGCATCGGATAGTGGCCGGTGTCCAGCTCGTGCCACACGGCCTTGAGCCGCTCCGCGGTGCGTCGCTGGTGGTGTTCGGGTGGATTGGCCGCGCGGCGACACCGGATGACCGTGGCCGGCCACGCCTGGTCCCAGAACGTCGTGGGCTCCATCGGCGCCAGCAGCGCCGCGACGGGATGCGGCGTGACGCGGGCCAGCGCCCAGGCGCGCAGCGTCGGGTCGAGGTCGCGGAAGAGCCGGCTCTCCGCGTCGGCCCGCGTTGGCCCCGTCGTCAGCTCGTTGGTGTCGTTGGGGGCGGGGCGCTTGACGATGTCGTCCACCTTCTCGCCGGGCATGAGCACCAACGCGTCGACGAACGCGAGCCGCGCGACGCGCTCGCGCGCCGCCTCGGCGGCCTTCTGGATCACCATGCCGCCCGCGCTCGTGCCGGCCAGGATCACGTCGTGGAGGTCCTCGTAGAACAGGAGCTGCGCGATCTCCCGGGCGTGCGTGCCGACGGTGATGCCGGGCCGCACGAGGTGCGACCGCTCGCCGCAGCCGTCGAGCGTCGGCGCGAAGACGAGATGGCCGGCGGCGCGCAGCCGCGTGGCGACGGGCTTCCAGATCCAGCCTCCCTGGTACGCGCCGTGGATCAGGACGTAGGTAGGCATCGAGTCTCCTTCGTGAGATTTGAGGCATAGTAACGCTCATCGAAACGAAAGGGGAACCGGCCGCCATGAGCTACGAGTGCCTCCTCTACGAGACCAAGGATCGTGTCGCCACGCTGACGCTGAACCGGCCCGACCGTCTCAACGCGCTCGGCGGCACGCTGCGCGAAGACCTGACGGCCGGGCTCACGCGCGCCATCGACGATCCCGACGTACGCGTGATCGTCATCACCGGCGCGGGCAAGGGCTTCTGCGCCGGTGGCGACGTCAAGGCGATGCAGGACGCCAACCAGGCGGGTCGCGCCCGGCCGCTCATGGAGCGCGTGGCGCCGTCGCGGGACCGCACCGTGTTGCTCATGCGCGAGTCGCCCAAGCCGCTCATCGCCGCGGTGAACGGCGCGGCCGCCGGCGCCGGGATGAACCTGGCGCTCGCCTGCGACATCCGCCTCGCCTCCAGCGCCGCGCGGTTCTCGCAGGCGTTCGTGCGGCGCGGCCTGCATCCCGACTGGGGTGGGACGTACTTCCTGCCGCGCGTGGTGGGCATGGCGAAGGCGTGCGAGATGATCTTCACCGGACAGATCATCGACGCCGAGGAGGCCAGGCACCTGGGCATCGTGAGCGCGGTGCATCCGCCGGAGCGGCTGCTCCCGGCGACCTACGAGCTCGCCGCGAAGATCGCGCTGGGGCCGCCGATCGCGATCCGCCTCGCGCGGCGCGCGCTCTACCGCAATGCGGACGCCGATCTCCAGTCGTCGCTCGAATTCGAGACGTTCGCCCAGAACATCTGCTCGGAGACGGAGGACGCACGCGAAGGGATTCGCGCGTTCGTGGAGAAGCGGGAGCCGACGTTTTCGGGGCGCTGAGCGGCTAGGCCCGGCGCCCCCCCGCCATCATCCTCAAGAATGCCGGGGACAGGCGCGGGTCGAGCGTGTCGCGGATGCCGTCGCCGAGCAGGTTGAACGCCAGCACTGTTACGGTGATGGCGAGGCCGGGGAAGAACGCCAGCCACCAGGGCGGCACCAGGGCGGTGATCGAATCCGCCAGCATGTTGCCCCACGTCGGCGTGGGCGGCGGCACGCCGACACCGAGGAAGCCCAGCGCGGCCTCGATCACGATGGCCGCTCCCAGGTGCGTGGTCGCCAGGACCAGGTAGGGCGCGACGCACTGGGGCAGCACGTGGAAGGCCATGACCCGGAGCGCGGAGGCGCCGCTGGCCCGTCCCGCCTCGACGTAGGGCATCTCGCGCACCGACAGCGCCACCGAGCGAATGACCCGTCCGCCGAATGGAATGCGCGTGACGGCGATGGCGAAGATCACGGCCTGCAGCCCGGTGCCGATGGCCATGGAGATGGCCATGGCGAGGATCAGGTCGGGAAACGACTGCAAGATCTCCATGACCCGCTGGCTGTAGAGGTCGAAGCGGCCGCGCAGATAGCCGCAGGCGACGCCCCAGAGCGAGCCGACGGTGGTGCCCAGGACGACCGCGGAGAACGCCACGAACAGCGAGGTGCGCGCGCCGTAGATCACGCGGCTCAGCGTGTCGCGGCCCACCTGGTCGGTACCGAGCAGACTCTGCGCGTCCGGCGGCTTGTTCATGCGCCGGAAGTCCGCCTTGAGCGGATCGCGCGGCGCCAGCAGCGGGGCGGCCAGCGCGACGAAGATGATGACCATGCCCACGAGGCCGCCGGCGGCGGACAGCGTGTTGCGGCGGGCGAAGCGGGTCAGCTCGACGGCAATCTCGCGCATCAGCCGTAGCGGATGCGCGGGTCGAGCCAGGCGTAGCTGAGGTCGACCAGCACGTTGACCACCACGAAGATCACGGCGTAGAGCAGCACGAGGTTCTGCACCACGATGATGTCGCGCTCGATCACGGCGATGACGAGCGCGCGGCCGAGTCCGGGCACGCCGAAGGCCTGCTCGACAGCCACCGAGCCGCCGAGCACGAAGCCGAGCAGCACGCCGGAGATCGTGATCACGGGCAGCAGCGCGTTGGGGAGCGCATGACGCATGACCACCACTCCTTCGCGCAATCCCTTGGCACGCGCGGTGCGGACGAAGTCCTCGCTGATGACCTCCAGCAGGCACGAGCGTGACATCCGCGCGATGTAGGCGCCCTGGGCCAGGCCCAGCACGACGGCGGGGCCAATCACGATCTG
>Ga0137415_10007724_pt1 | contig 10666 bp, 10 predicted proteins | sample CZODoug3_1_1_16f_FD_183082 | JGI IMG/M metagenome (GOLD analysis project Ga0137415, IMG submission 183082) | Vadose zone soil fungal communities from Angelo Coast Range Reserve, California, USA - CZODoug3_1_1_16fungal (Hybrid Assembly) | ecosystem: Environmental > Terrestrial > Soil > Vadose...
ATGTCTGAAGTCTCGGGCGTCAGCTCTACAGTTCTGGTTGCAGATGCTGAACTGCCGTTCGGGTGCTGGGCAAATAGGGTTGGCCCAGTAGGAACAAGAACGATGAAGCAGCAAACAGCGACAAGCAGACTCTTATTAGTGCGCATTCAATTCTCCCGGAATAAAGGCATATGTAGGAAACTAATTAGATCTTAGTCAGTGATGGTGACGAGGCGCAAGCGCCACGACTATGAACATTAGCTGCATTCTGTTTAGTCGTTAGCTTTGCACAAAAGATGTGTTGGCCTACTCAAGAGCGGGGGCAAGCCCGCCTTCCCGACCTAGAGACTCTTTGACTTGCGCAATCGTTTTCACGTTGAGAGCCTTTCCAGGCGCCAATCACAACTCAACTCTGATCAGCTCGAGGTGGGGAAGGCGGGCTTGCCCCCGCTCTTTTCTCGCGGTGTTTCGGAATGATTAGGATCGCGCCAGGTTGAGCTTAGCATCCGGTCGCTACCGCTCGCGGTTCCGCATAGCCATTAGCTCCCCACTTGAATCGGCGCACTTGCTCGTACATTATCTATCTCAAAAGGTTTTCCCTAATGGCAAACGTTCACCAGCGGCTCCCGGAAAATGTTCCTGGCGATTTTTATGTCGATGCAACCTGCATCGATTGCGATACCTGTAGCCAATTGGCGCCAACCGTTTTTCGCGATCACGGCGAGCAGTGCAGCGTCTTTCATCAGCCGCAGACAGAAGCAGAAACGCGCCTGTCGCTGATGGCGCTGGTGGCTTGTCCGACCGGCTCAATCGGCACGACGGAAAAGCATGACGCGCATATTGGCATCGATGCCTTTCCTTCTTTGATTGCCGACAACGTCTATTTTTGCGGCTTTACGTCCGAAGCCAGCTTTGGCGGCTGGAGTTATTTGATCACGCGGCCGGAAAGCGAGGGCGGCAATCTGCTGATCGATTCGCCGCGCTTTGCTACGCAGCTAGTGAAACGCATTGAACAGATGGGCGGTGTCAGGCAAATGCTTTTGACGCACCGCGACGACATAGCTGACCATAAACGCTTTGCGAAAAAGTTTGGCTGCGAGCGAATAATGCATGCTGACGATGGCGCCGCGAAGATCGGCATCGACGCCTGCTCCTCGCGTATCATCTCCCTGATCCGGTCCCAGCCTCCCGGAAGGTTGATCGCGATGTTGGTGCCGCCGAGCATGATCGAGATCTGCTCGTAGACCGCTTGTCCTTCGAAGACGGATTGAGCCGCCGATAGCCGGTCGTTGTCGTCGCGGATCTTCTGGACGGAGTCGAGGCTGATGTACTGATCCTGCAGTGCGTGCACGAGCTCGTGCGTGATCGTAAGCGCGCGCGTGTCCTTCGGTGCGTCGTCGACGACGTAGAGCACCTTCGTGTGCGGGTCGTAATAGCCGACGATCTGCTCCTCGAGCAGGCTGATGAGAAAGGCTTTCAGGTTGAGCGTGTCGGGAATCATGCCGAGCCGTTTGTACGCCGCCTCCTGGCCCGCAATGTCGTGCGCAGCCAACGAGTCGGTGAGCTGCTTCGTCACGAACTCGCGCACCTGTTCCTTCGAGCGGGTCTCGACTTTGGGCGGCGTCTTGTACTTGAGTCCCACCGCCTTCTCGATCATCGGCACCGCCTCGGCGACTTCCGCCGCGTACGGACCCTCGTATTTCGGTTTGTCTTTCTCACAGGCGCACACGAACATCAGCACCGCGCCGGTCAGAGAGAGACTTCGCTTAAGCTGAACGCTCATTGCACGCAGATTAGAGAAGGACGAGCCGTCACGACCGTTTCAGAGACCCGATATCCGCAGATACCACGCGATGATCGCATCTCCGTGAGCCAGGGCGATGAGCGCAGCGGGCGCAAGAAAGACGCCGAACGGAAGCTCACGCTTTCGCCATCCTCCTCCCACTTCGAGGGCGAGCTCGGTCTGCCCCTTGTCGTCGGCGAGTCCTCTGGCTGAGAGGGGGTAGACGACACCCAGCAAGACGATGGGAGCGAGCACGGCGGCTATGAAGATCGTGAGCAGTGAACGCACCGGACCGACCGCCGCGCCCACGACCGCCATGAGTGTCACATCGCCAAACCCCATTGCCGGCCGCTTCAACCAGACTTCGCCGAGCCAGCCAACGATCGAGATCGCGCCGGCCCCGACACACATTCCGAGAATTGCGTCCCACGGGCCGGCAAACGGCTCCGACTCTCTGAGGTATAGCGCGATAAACGAGGTCAGCAGAATGAAGAACAGGCCGAAAACGGTGAAACCGTCGGGGATTACAAAGTACTTCGCGTCCGTAATCGCTATGCCCAGGAGCACTGTGACAAACACTGCGACGCGGAAGGCGGTGAAAGACAATCCTAAGTGGCCATAAGTATCGAGCCAGATCAATCCCACCAGCAGCTCGACGATCGGATACTGAATCGAGATGCGCTCGTGGCAATTGCTGCACTTTCCGCGAAGCATCAGCCAGCTCAGGATCGGGATGTTCTCGCTCGCCTTGATCTGATGGCCGCATTTGGGGCATCTCGACCTCGGCTTAACGACTGAGAGGCCTTCCGGCCAACGTCCGATGCAGACGTTGAGGAACGAGCCAATCGCAGCCCCGACCGCGAATACGTAGATGCCTTCCAGAATTTCAATCATGACCGAAGCTCGTAGAGAATGATTCCCGTCGCAACCGCGACGTTGAGGGACTCGACGTTGCGGGCAATCGGAAGCGATACTGTTCGTGCTGCTTTCGCGCGGATCGCCGGAGACAGACCGGATCCCTCGTTTCCAACGGCGATCGCGAGTCTCGGCGGAGCGCCTGTCCTTTCGAGCGGACTACCGCTCGCGTCAGTCGCCCACAGGTCGATCTGCTTTCGCTCGAGAAAGCTCAAAAGATCATCAATGCCCGCGTGAAACGCCGGATGCTGAAACTGCGCCCCCATTGAGCTCCGAATGACCTTGGGATTCCACAGATCGACCGTGCCCGGAAGTGCGATCGTCGCCGTGGCCCCGAGTGCCGCCGCCGTACGGACGATGGTGCCGGCATTGCCGGGGTCCTGCACCCCATCAAGGACGATCAAGCGGCACACTCCGGTTACATCGAGTGTATCAAGTAAGCGCGCGGGAACTTCACCAATCGCGATGACACCCTGCGGCGACTCGGTTTCGGCGGCGGACCGGAAATCTTTTTCGGAGACCTCCGTTACCTCGATACCGGAGTCGTCGAGAGTCTTTCGCAAGGCCTGGCCTCGCGGAGCTTCGGCGAGCTGGGGAGCGACGAGTGCACCGCGAACCGTGAGGGGCGAGCGGAGCAGCTCCTCAACCGAGCGTACACCCTCGGCGAGAAAGAGCGAGTGCTTCTCGCGGGCCTTTCTGCGACCGAGATCGCGGGCTAGTGTAAGGAGTTTCACGTGTTGTTTTTGCAGGGCTCAGCTGGAATAGGACTTGCCTCCGCGTCTCATTGAAATCCCATTTGCTGGAGTATGAATGAAGCGACTTCTCGTAGGTATTGCGGTTACCTCCTCCCTCACTGCGTGCGCCATTTCGCAGCAGCAGGAAGTGCAGATGGGACAGGAATATGCTCAACAGATCAACGCGCAACTACCGATCATCCAGGATCCAGAGATAAATCGCTACGTCAACGTGCTCGGCGACTCGATTGCGCGGCTCACGAGCCGGCGTGATCTCGACTGGCAATTCTTCGTCGTGGACTCCAAGGAAGTCAACGCCTTCGCGGTGCCCGGCGGCTTCGTTTATGTGAATCGCGGACTCATCGAGCGCGCCGACCAGATGGACGAGCTCGCCGGCGTTCTCGGTCACGAAATCGGGCATGTGGTGCGTCGTCACACGGTAAAGCAGATGGAGAAGCAGCAGGGAGCAAACATCGGCGTGACCCTGGCGTGCGTTCTTACGGGCGTTTGCAACAACCAGGCTGCCGGTGCGGCTATCAACGTCCTCGGCGGCGCGGTGTTCGCCCGGTTCAGTCGACAGGACGAGGCCGAGGCGGATCAGGAAGGATTCAAGAACGTCGTGCGCGCCGGAGTCAGTCCGGTCGGAATGGTTACCATGTTCAACAAGCTGCTCGAGGAACGGAAAAGCCATCCGGGCGCCGTTGAGTCGATGTTCCTCACACACCCGCTCGAGGAGGACCGCATTCAGGCCGTTCAGACGCAGATCAATCAGCTGCCTCCCAGCACTCTCGCGTCGCTCGGCACCGATTCCCGCAACTTTCACGCGTTCAAGGCGAGGATCCTGTCGTTACCGCCCTCGCCACCTCCGCGCCAGCTCCAGTAACCCGGTTCATTTACGAGTCGACGATGCGCCGTGATCATTCGCGGCGCATCTTTGGTTTATGCGGATTGCGCTCACCATCGCGGGCTCCGACTCCGGCGGCGGCGCCGGAATCCAGGCGGATCTGAAGACATTTCAGAGATTCGGTGTCTTCGGGACGTCGGCGATCACCGCGATCACGGCACAGAACACTCTGGGGGTGAGCAGGTGGGATGCGGTATCTCCCGAGCTCGTGCGGGCGCAGATAGATGCCCTCGCTGGTGATCTCTTCCCCGGCGCGTTCAAGAGCGGCATGCTCGCCAACGCCGCAGTCGCATCTACGGTCGCCGCGGCGATCCGCGACCACTCGCTGCGCAACTACGTCCTCGATCCAGTGATGGTCGCGACCTCGGGCGATGTGCTGCTCGAGCCTGATGCCATCGAGGTGATCCGTCGCGAGCTGGTTCCAAGCGCGGCTCTCGTCACGCCAAATCTCCACGAAGCAGCGATTCTAACCGGCGAGAAGCTCGACGACGAAGATTCGATGGCGCACGCCGCCGAAGTCCTCGTGAACGACATGGGAGCGCAGGCTGCGCTAATCAAGGGCGGTCACCTCGATTCGGGCAACAGAGTCGTGGACATGCTATACGACGGCGACATCCGCACCTTTCGCCAGCAGCGGCTCGACAGCACCAGCACTCACGGGACCGGCTGCACTTTGTCGGCGGCAATCACGGCGCAGCTAGCGAATGGAGAATCGCTTCACGCGGCTGTTCGCCGGGCTATCAACTATGTTCACAATGCCATCGCCAGCGCGCCGGGACTTGGGTCCGGTCACGGGCCGCTCAACCACCTCGCTGACGACAGCTGAAGACGTCAGCGGCCACTGACGAGGCTTCTATCTGCCACCGACCACGCTTTTGTCTATCGCGGATAGTTGGGGCGCCGCAGAGCGGACAAGAAACTCCGTCACCAGCGACTCGAAAGCTGCGCTGACGCGATTCGTGGTTTCCAGCACTTCTGCATGACTGAGGGCCGCGCCCGTGACTCCTGCGGCGGCGTTTGTAATGCAGCTGACTCCCGCTACGCGCATTCCCAGCGCCCTGGCCAGAATTACCTCCGGCACCGTCGACATTCCAACCGCATCGGCGCCGAGTAGTTTCAGCATCTTTACTTCGCTCGGCGTTTCGTACGACGGACCCAGCAATCCCGCGTACACTCCTTCCCGAAGCGTGATCCCCAGCTTTTCCGCCGTCGTCCGCAACAGCCAGCGCAGGCCGGGGTTGTATGCGTCGGTCATATCGGGAAACCGAATTTCTCCTTTCTGCGCCTCTCCCACGAGCGGATTTGCTCCCATGAGATTGAGATGATCCGAGATCATCATCAGATCTCCAACCGCCAGCTTGGGTGAAATTCCGCCGGCCGCATTCGAGACAAAGAGGTCGTACGCGCCGAGCGCGTGGAATACGCGGACCGGGAATGCCGCGAGCGCAGCGGAGTGCCCTTCATACATATGGAATCGCCCGCTCAGCGCGACAACTTCACGCCCGCCCAACGACCCGATGATGACAGCTCCTTCGTGGCCGGCGACCGTCGCGTCGGGGAAACCCGGAATATCGCGGAACGGAATGCGGACGGCGTCGCCAATGGATTTCGCCAGTCCACCCAATCCCGAGCCGAGGATGATCCCGGTTTTGGGATGTTGGGAATTGGCACGCTCGCGAATCGCCACGGCAGCCTTGATTGCCGCTTCTGTCGAGTATTGGCTCTTCATTCTTCCGGTCCGATCAGCTGCTCGATTTTGTCCGATACTTCCTCGATCAGCGTGAGTCGCTCCTCCCATGGAAGAAATGCGCTTTCAAATCCATTGAGCGCAATCCCCGCCAGCTCTTCCACGGTCAGGTCGAGTTGCTCGGCCGCGTGGACGTATTCGTCCGTGAGCGTCGTCCCGCTCATCAGGCGGTTGTCGGTGTTGAGCGTGACATTGAGGCCGCGGTCGAAGTATTCGCGGAAGGGATGGGTCGCGTACGAATCGGCGACGCGGGTTTGCACGTTGCTGGTGAGACAGACCTCGAGCGCGATCCGCCGATCGTTGACGTACTGGGTGAGCTCCGGGTCCTCGATGAGCCGCGTTCCATGACCGATTCGGTTGGCGCCGCACACGTGCACGGCCTGCCGTATCGACTCGGCGCCGTCCCCTTCACCGGCGTGAACCGTGACGGCGAGATTATGCTCGCGCGCGTACCTGAATGCCTCGACGTGGCGCGCCGCCGGATTTCCTTTTTCCGCTCCCGCCAGATCGAATGCCACGACGCCTTCGTTGCTGAACTCGACAGCGAGCCTGGCCATCTCGAGTGAGCTTTCGGGTGGAAACTGGCGCAGTCCGCAGACGATGAACCGCGCCGTGATGTCGAAGTCCTTCTCCGCGCGACGAAGGCCGCGCAGCGGCGCTTCTACGGCCTGCACAAGTGTGATTCCCTGAACGACATTCAGGAGCGGTGCATTTCTCACCTCGATGTAGCGCACGCCGTCCTCGGCGGCATCCTCGACCAGTTCGTAAGCGATGCGCTCGAGCGCTTCCTCGCTCTGCATGACGGAGATCGTCACGTCGAAGCGTCGCAGGTAATCCTCGAGGCTCTGGGCGTCATCCACTCTCATGAACTCCGCCAGCTCCTCCGGCGTGTGCCTCGGCATTTGAATCCGATGTTCGCGTGCCAGTTCCAGTAGCGTGGCGGGCCGAACCGACCCGTCCAGATGGCAATGCAGCTCCGCCTTGGGAAGCTGGCGGAGCTTGTTGGAGAAAATCGAGAGTGGCATTACAATGGGTTGAAGTCCGGGTCGTCGGCGGCAGTCTGTCGAGCGCGAACGATGCGAAAAATCGCGCCGTTGTGCACGGGCGTGTTGTTGGCGGTGACGATGCCGCGGCTGTCCGTGATCATCCGCTCCCCGCTGCGCACGGCCGCGGCCTGTATTTCATCCCAGGCTTCTACCGCTTCGAGAGCTGTCGCCGAGGCATCGACCTCGATCGCCTTGGCATTGATGTAGATGCGAACCTTCCCGCTCATGGCGAAACGGGAGCGATGCGCACTTCTGTCGGAGCGGTGATCGGGGCGGGCAGCGACTTGAGATAGTCGATGAGCGCGTCAAGATCCACGATGTTGAGCGGTTTCGAAGCAGTGGCGCGGCTGCCCGCGTTGTAGCCTTCACCGCCGGTTGCCAGGAAATCGTTCACGATCACGTTGTACGTCTTCGTATCGGAGAGCGGAGCTCCATCCGCCGTCGTCACCGAGACGATGCGCGACCCTTTGGGCCGGGCCGGATCGTACCTGATCGTCAGTCCGCTCACGTGATCGTCGATCGAGCTCCTGCCGAGCATCGCCTCGATCAATCCCCGCAGCTGGGAACCCGTCATCGTGAGGGAGTACAGAGTGTTCCCGAACGGCTGGATCTCGAACAGCGACCCGTAAGTTGCCTCGCCAGCGCGAAGCTCCGTTCGAATTCCGCCATTGTTCATGATCGCGACGTCGCCCTTTGCGGCCCAGCGCTGGGCATCGGCGATGAGATTGCCAAGCGGATACTGGGAACCCTGACGCGCGAGCGTGACTTGGATGGTCGCGACGCGACGATTGACGAGCGACGCAACCCGCTCTACAGCTCGGCGAACGATTGAATCAATTGCCGGAACAGGCCTCATGGTATCGACCGCGAGCTCACGCACCTGATGCCGGATCGGAAGATTTGCATTTCTGCCGATCGGGAGATCGAGGACGTCGATGGCGCGCCCGCTCGAGCGGGCCTGCACGATAGGAATCCCTTTGACCTCGGTATTGACGAGCGTGTGGGTGTGTCCGCTCACGATCGCGTCAACCTTCGTTGTGAGTCTTCGCGCAAGGTCGATGATCTCTCCGCCGCACTCCGTCGCTCCGTCCCGGCCGCAGCTCGCCCCGGCGTGGGCGATCACCACTACGAAGTTCACGCCGCGCTTTCTCAGCGCGGTTCCAATGCTGTCCACGATCGGCGCGGGGTCGTCGAAGCGCAGTCCCACGACGTTGGCGGCGCGGGTCGTCGTCGGAGTCGAGACGGTAGATACGCCGATGATTCCTATTCGCGTGGCGCCGCGCTTCACGATCGTGTCGTTGCGGACCCACCTGACGTCGCGGCCGTCGGTGTACCGAACGTTGGCGCCGAGGATTCCGAACTTCGCCTGCCGCATGCGGGCGCGAAGCGAGTCGGTTCCCCAGTCGAACTCATGGTTGCCGAGGGCGGCCGCGGCGTAGCCCATTCTATTGTAGTACTCCACGACGGGCCGGCCGTAGGAAAGATTGGAGGCGGGGGTGCCCTGGAAGAGATCGCCGGCATCGAGCAACAGGGTCTCGCAGCGCGGAGCGCATTCGGTGCGCGCGCGATCGATCGCGGCGGCGACGTAGGCAGCACCTCCGCGGCGGATGCCGTTCGCGTCCGGACGGGGCTCGAGTGCCCCGTGGAAATCGTTAGTGGCAATAATTCGGAGGAAGCGCGTCCCGTCAGGAAATGCCGGCGGCCCCACCGGCAGGACCTGCGCTTGGGCGCTGGCCATCGCGCCAAGCCCAAGCAACGCGGACGACAAATGCCTCTTTCTCACTCGAAAATGCCTCTGGCTCGGTTACGGATCAGAGAAAACTAGCGGCATAGCTCGAAGGAGGAGAGTCGCGGGTGTTACATGAGACTTCCACACCTTGACCGCACGGAGATATGGAAACGCCTATCACCACTCGACACCGCAATCCGGTCATTGCGTATCGAACAACGCACCGGCTCGCCACGATCTTGTAACGGACGGGTCAAATCAGCTTTCGCTCTTTGGGGGTTCATGCTAGCTCTCCGCATTCCTCAAAATCGGGAGCAACTGTGTCGAAGAGACGTTGCAGCACGTCACCCAGATGCTCGTGACACATCGTCGGTTGACGCGGAGAGGAGGGGCCCCACAACTTCAAGACGTGACTGAAACGAGCGCTGTTGCCGAGCGCGTACTGGTCGTCGATGATGAACCCGATATTGTAGCGCTGGTTGCCTACCACCTCGCCAAATCCGGGTATACGGTATCTACCGCGACGAGCGGGCCCGAGGGGCTCGCCGTTGCACGACGCGACAAGCCTTCCATAGTCGTGCTCGACCTGATGCTTCCCGGCCTCTCGGGACTGGAGGTCATGGAAGAATTGCGCGCCGATAGTGCCACCTCGAGCATCGCGGTATTGATGTTGACCGCGCGCCGCGAGGAGAGCGACCGTATCAAGGGGCTCAGCCTCGGCGCCGACGATTATCTCACCAAACCCTTCAGCCCCCAGGAGCTTGTGCTTCGCGTTGGCGCGATTCTGCGGCGCGTGAAGGCGGGACGCGAGAAGTCGGAAGACGTCAAGCAGATCGGGCCGCTGAGAATCGACAGCACGGAGCACCGCGTGACCGTGGATGGTCGTGAAATCGAGCTGACGCCGACGGAGTTCAAGCTGCTTCTTCTGCTCGCCGAACGGAAAGGGCGCGTCCAACCCCGCAATCTGCTGCTCGAAATTGTGTGGGAGGCAGCGCCCGACATTCAGACGCGAACCGTCGACATGCACGTGCAGCGTCTGCGCGTAAAGCTCGGCGCGGCAGGCGATCTGATCGAGACCGTCCGCGGCTTCGGCTACCGTATCAGGAACGTAAGCGAACGATCGTGAAGCTCGCGCACCGGCTGCTCCTCCAGTCGCTCGCGATCGTCGGCGTGATGGTGGTCTCGGTTGTCGTAATCATCGACAACCAGCTGTACTCGAGCATCACTGAGCAGGCAGTTCAGGATCTCGCCGGAGAAGCGAAATTCCTGGCAACGCAGTGGAAGTCAGGCGTCGATCCCGACTCGCTTGCGGATGAGGCCGCTGCCGCAATGGGACACCGGGTTACACTGATCGATTCCGCCGGACACGTTGTCGGCGACTCGGAATTCGACGGGCCTGCGCTCAAAGCTCTGGAAAATCACAGCAATCGCCCGGAAGTAATCGAAGCGCGGAAGAACGGAGTCGGGTCCATTCGGCGCATGAGCCCGTCCACCGGCGAGGAGCAGCTCTATGTCGCCGTCAACGCGCCGCGCGGGATCGCCCGTGTCTCCGTGACGACGAGAGCCGTCGAGGAGATCTTCGCTCGAGCCCGCAGCGGCGTTCTCGTGGCAGGGCTGATCTCTTTCCTGCTTGCCGCGATTCTCGCCGCGCTGTTCTCCCGCGCCGTTTCAAGGCCGATCACCGACCTGAGAGACGTCGCGCGCGCGCTCGCCGCAGGCGAGCGGAAGCGATACCCAGCGCGCGCCGCACCGGGCGAGGTTGGAGATCTGGCCGACGCTGTCCACCGCCTGGCCGAGCAGCTGGAAGCACGTATCTCGGCGCTGGCGGC
>Ga0137415_10007725_pt1 | contig 10665 bp, 12 predicted proteins | sample CZODoug3_1_1_16f_FD_183082 | JGI IMG/M metagenome (GOLD analysis project Ga0137415, IMG submission 183082) | Vadose zone soil fungal communities from Angelo Coast Range Reserve, California, USA - CZODoug3_1_1_16fungal (Hybrid Assembly) | ecosystem: Environmental > Terrestrial > Soil > Vadose...
GTCGGCCGCGGGCGAGCCGGTTGAGCCCGGCGCGCCGCAGTCAACAGCCACGCCACGCTCGGGTAGACACGCTCTAGGGCGTGGTGAGTTGGGCCGCGATATCACCAGTGTCAAGCCACACATTCTCACGACTGATCTTGCCGTCACGGAAATCCCAGACATGCAGCATTCGGAAATGGACGGGCTTCCCACGACCTTCGATTCCCATAAATGAGCCGATCACGTTTCCGTCAACGTGATGCTCCATCACCGCGAAGTTCTCGCCGAACCACTCTCGCACCTGCTCCATCCGCTCGATCTTCAGATCGGCGATCAGGTGCTCGTAGAAGGTCCGCGCGGCCGCCGGCCCGACCAGGGCCCCCATCGGTGAGCCGACCACGTCGTGCTCGACGTCGTCGGTGTAGACCGCAACCGCCCCCTCAGCGTTCCCGGCAGCCTCCTGAGTCACATGTTCCTCGATCAACGCTGTCATCGCGCTCTGTGTGAGCCTCATCCTTGAACCCCTCATGAGATCGATGTCTCATATAAGACACAGGTATCGTGAGCGGGTGGATGCGGCTCGTCAACACAATTTGCCCGAGACCCGCGGTCGAGCCGAACAGCGCCGCCGAACCCGACAGCGACTCGCCCGCGCCGCCACCGAACTCAGCCAGAGTGGGCAGACCGTCACCATCGAGGACACCGCGACCAGGGCCGGCGTGTCCCGCGCGACCGCGTACCGCTACTTCCCGAGTGTCGAGCTACTCCGCCTGGAAGCCGCGATGATCGACGCGTTCGGCAGCGTCGACGGCCCGGTCGCCGAGGTCAACGAACTCTGTGCCCGCATCGCCGACCACGCGGATCGCCTCGAAGCGGTCGTCCGTCGGATGGCGATCTGGGCCTGGGACGTCCAAGCCTCGCTGCGGATCACCATGCGCCACGCGCTGGACGGCAACTACGTCCGGCCCGCCTATCGGGAACCCTGGATCGCCGCCGCGCTCGCTCCCGCGCTACCTGAGTTGAACCCGCGGTGTGCCGAGCAGCTACACCGCGCGCTCTACCCACTGTTCGGCCTCGAACCACTGTTGTCCCTGACCGACCTGCTCCACCTTGACCGGGAACAAACCCTCGACACCCTCGCGTTCACCGCGCGCGCACTGATCACCACCGCGCTGCGGGAATCCAAATCGCCCAACGGACGATCTTCATAGACCGAACGTGGTGGCTCCCGGCGGGAAACGGCGGAGGTCAAGCACAAGTGGAATCTTGTCCGGCGCGTCGTTGCTCATCAGGGCAGCCCACCCGTGATCGACCTCGTGGTGTGCTAATGCCTGGTCATCCGCAGGTTACGCCCCGCCCAAGCTGAGACTGCCGACTCTTCGGCGTTCGCCCACGCTGCACGGCCTGCTGGGCATATGGTTGTTGACCATGGCAGCGGGTCCGGTCGAGCATCCTTCAGCGGCCTCGGCTGCGTTGGCAACGTTCGGTGTGAAGGTCTCTCCGGAGAACATCCTCGGCCTGTACGTGGTGGTCATGGAGCAGGTCACCAGGCTGGAGCTTTCACTGATGAACTTCCAGATGCGCCACCAGGTGGCGCCAAGGCCGGGCAGCGATCCCGTCTCCGGCCCAGCGGCGGCGGGATTCCAGCCGGTCTCTCGGCCACCGAGGTAGGTCGATTCCAGGACCAGATCGGGGGGTCTTGGGCTGGTACTCGACGTGGGTGTCGTGCTCAACGGTGCGCCAGCCGCGGCCCTCCCGCTCGCGCAGATAAGCGTGATAGGCCGGGGCGCCGGGGACCTTGATGTTGTCGGCGACCACCACGGAGCCGGGGTGCAGCCAGCCGCGCTCGAGGATTCGGCGCAGATCGGGAAGGTAGTGGCCTTTCGCGTGGTCGATGAACACGAAAACCCCGGGTCAGGAGCGCCCAAACGGCCTGCTGGTGCCACGCGGGAGGCCCGGCCATCACGGCTCCTGCCAGATGCCGTCTGGCATCGATCCAGACGGGGACTTCCGCGGGACACGCCTGACCGTCCAGGCGATTTCAACCGTGATGATCTTGGGGTTCGGCGGGTGCGTGTCCAGTTTCCCGACTGGTCGGCCGCCGAGGAGATCGCAGCTGAGCATCTCGGACCGGCCCTGGACCGGCTCGACACCGAAGGGGCGGCGGCCGGATGGTGGTTCCTGCGCAAGCACTCGGTTGCAAGGAAACCGCAAGCGAGAGGATCTACGTTCCTGAGCGATTTAGAACGAGCCCGTCGCTTCGTGATCATCGGGGCACCAACTGATCCGGTTATGGACCGGGAGGGCGACCGGCACTGCGAGTGAACCTCCTGGGGAGCGGTAGGAGCGAATGACGACGATCTCGGTGGCTGGTTCCCAGGTTTGCTACACATCGACCGGTGCCGGCCCTGGCCTTGTCCTCGTGCACGGCACGAGCGCGGACGGGCGGTCGAACTTCGGTCATGTCGTGGACCGGTTCGCCGATCGGCGATGTGTGGTCACGCCGGACTTCGGTGGTAGCGGAGACTCGACCATTCCCACCGGGCCGCTGGCGCTGGATACCCTGGTCGAGCAGATCGCGGGCACGATTGGTCACGCGGCGCCCGCGGCGGTCGACCTGCTGGGTGACTCGCTCGGCGCGGTCGTCGCCGCCGCTACCGCCGCGCGTTATCCGTCGCTGGTGCGGCGACTGGTACTCGTCGCGGGCTGGGCCGACAGATCGGCGGATCGATCTGGGCTTGCGGATCGACATCCGCGACACGATCGGCACCATCACTGCGCCCACCCTGGTGATCAGCGGCAAGCACGACTTCCTGGTTCCTGGCTACCAGACCCGAGAGCTGCGCGACCTGATCCCACATAGCGAGTACGTCGAGCTCGACGCAGGACACGCAGCGTTCCTCGAGAAGCCCGACGAGCTGGTGGAGATCGTGCGCACGTTCCTGTTCACCTGAGCACGACCAGCGCCTGTATCCCCGCCCCGGAAGATCAACGCGCTCGCTGCGCTAGGGCCGGACGGAGGTGCCCGATCCATTGCAGCGCAGTCTCTCTGTCCTGCTGCGGGTCGTCGACCGTGGCCGAATGCAGCGCCGATCCCGCGGGCATTTCGCACACCAACGCGTCCCATGCCCGATACATCTCGACGACTGCGGCGCGACCGTCGAGATTGCGGTTGCGGGCCCACGGCATCTTCGCCACCGACTCCAGGTTCCAGGCCACCCAGGCTCTCGGCGCTCCCTGGGAAATGGGGACACCGGGGGTGCTGTCGGTGGTGGATGACAGGGTCGTAGCCATGACGCAGTCGATTCCTGGGTTAGAGACGCGAACGGTGCCGGTCGGCGGGCACGAGACGGCCTGCGACGTGGGTGGTGCCGGCTCGCCGGTCCTGCTGCTGCACGGCTTCCCGCAGACGCGACTGACGTGGCGAACGGTAGCGCCGCGGCTGGCGGAGAGGTTCGCGGTGGTCTGCCCGGACCTGCCCGGCTACGGCGACAGCGACCGCCTCGGCGATGGACCCGAGGGGTTCGACAAGTCCCTGATAGCCGACCACCTGGTCGCGCTGATGAAGTCCCTGGGTCACGACCGCTTCGCCGTGGTGGGGCACGACCGCGGAGCCCTGGTGGCCTTCCGGGCGGCGCTGAACCGGCCCGACGTCGTCACCCACCTCGGGGTGCTCGACGTGATCCCGACCGTCGACAACTGGGCCGCTCTGGGCGGGCCGGCCGGCGTGTTCGCGTTCCACCTCTATCTACTGGCCCAGCCCAGCGATCTCCCGGAGCGGCTGATCGGCGCCGACCCAGACACTTTCTTCGGGCATTTCCTCGACACCTGGACCAAAGAGCCGGACGCGATGACCGCGCAGGTGCGGGCGGCCTACCTCGCCGCGACGCGCCGACCCGAGGTGATCCACGCCATCTGCGATGACTACCGGGCCAGCGCCTTTATCGACGCCAGCCAGGACGAGAACGACCAGCGGACGGGCCGCACACTCGCCATGCCGGTACTCGCCGCCTGGCAAGACCCCGGTGCCACCCCGTTGCCCTTCGACCCACAGCAGGTCTGGTCATCCTGGGCACCCTACCTCCGCACGCAGATCCTGCCGTGCGGCCACTTCCTGCCCGAGGAACGACCAACCGAGATCGCCGCCGCCATCGTCAGTCTCGTCAGCAGCTGAACGCATCGGCGCTTACCGGGGTCCCGATGGTCCATCCTCTACCGGGACAACTCCGGTGTGGTGCAGTGGAGAACAGAACCCGTTAGTCGCGCGACAACTACCTGGACAGCGCGCCGGTCAGCCGCCGCCAGGACCCCGGTGCGGCTTGAGCTCGAACGCCCGCCAGATCCGCGACACCGCGGTCTGGGCCAGCCCGACATGCGTGGCCATCATCCGGCTCGTCCAGTGCGTGCCCCCGTCCGGCGGGGCTTGCTCCAGGGTGGTGGTGATCACCCGCTCGACCTGCTCATCAGACACTGTGCGCGGCCGCCCCGGCCGCGGCTCATCAGACAACCCGGCCAGCCGATCAGCCACGAACCGGGCACGCCATTTACCCACCATCTGCGGAGTTACCGACAACTGCGCGGCCACGGCCTTGTTTGTCGCGCCCTCGGCACAGGCCAACACGATCTTGGCTCGCAGCGCCAACGCCTGAGCGCTCTTCGGCCGCCGCGCCCACCGCGACAGCGTCTCCCGCTCGCCCTCACCCAGCACCAACTCCGCGGTCGGTCGACCCACCCTCGCCATCGAGAAAGACTACCAGAAATTATGGTGCGAATTAACGACTCAGGACACTAGGGGACTACCGCGTACTCGGTGAACCGGCCGCACACCTGGAAGCCGAGCTTGCGGTACACCGGCTCCCCCTCCGGGGATGCCTGCAGCACGGCGACCTCGGCACCGGCGTCCCTGGCGGCGTGCAGCGCGGCCAGCGCGATCGCCCCGCCGAAGCCCTGCCGGCGGCTCGCCACGCGGGTGGAGACGTTGTAGAGCCCGGCCACGCCGGCGTGCCAGACCACCTCGGCGGCGCAGACCGGCTCACGCCGGTGGTAGCCCACCAGGTAATGGCCGGGCGACTCGGGCTGCAGCGCGAGCGGCGCGGCCAGCTCGAAGTACCGGAGCACGCCCGTCGCGGGTGGGGCCCAGTTCGCGGCCTGGATCGCGGCGAAGTCGGTCAACTGCTCCGGCGTGGTCACCGGCCGGATGTCCAGCGCGTACGGGGGTTCGAGGTCCGGGAGGTCCACCAGCGAGCCCCACATGGCGGTTTCGTACTCGGCCGCCGGCAGCCGGGCCGCGGCCAGCCGAGCACCCAGGTTGCGCGGGGTCGAGGCCGGTCCCACCCACCAGGAGAACCGCCGGCCGGTGGCGCGCAGCGCCCGCACGGTCTCGGCGATCCGGGCATTGGCCGTGTCCGGGGTGAACCGGGCGGCGGTCACGATGTTGAACGTGTCGTCGTTGATGCCGCTGTCCGCGATCAACAGGTCATCGGTTGTGATCACAGTCGCGTCGGGCAGCGTGGAGTGCAGGTAGCTGACGTGTTCGGCCAGGTTGCGTTCCATCCGGTCGAGCAGGTCCGCCGGGGTGAGGGCGGCCAGTACGCCGGGAGCGATGGTGCCGGTGTCCATGCCGTTAGCTGAGCACGGATGCATCTGTCCCGCCGCCAGTTTTGCCGACGCCATTCGCCTAGACACCGTCCTCGTGCGCCGCATGGTGGTGCCCCTGCCCGTGCCCGTCCCCGTCGGCCGGCGGCGCACCGCCCATCATGCGCAGCATGGGGATACCACCGGTGCGCCAGAACCGGATCACCAGCGCGGCGGCCAGCACCAGGAACAGAATGTTGAGCCAGGTGGTGTAGTTCCAGCTGATCCCCTCGTCGGGCAGGTGCGCGCCACCGCGGTCCGGGATCCAGCCGAGCGCGCCGAAGACGACCTCCACCAGGTAGCCGGCGACCGCGGCGGTGAGGAAGAACGACCCACCGAGCAGCAGCGCCATCCGAGTGCCGTAGTAGCGCCGGTAGATGTTCAGGATGGGCAGGATGATCAGGTCGGCGAAGATGAACGCGACCACCCCGCCGAAGCTGATCCCACCGGTCCACAGCACCACGGCGAGCGGCACGTTACCGATCGAGCAGACGAAGCTGAGCACCGCGACCAGCGGGCCGATCAGCGGGCCCCAGATCGCCGCGCCGGTCGGGTGCTGGGTGAGGAACACGTGCTGCCAGAAGCCCTCCGGCACCCACGCGCCGATCGCCCCGGCCACCAGCAACCCGATCACCAGGTCCCGCCAGATCGCCGCCCACTCCATCACGAACACGTGGGACACCGAGGTGAACCCCTCGCCGGAGAACAGTCGGCGGGCGAACGAGCCGGACCGCTGTACCGACATGTCCATCGCGGCGTGGCCCTCCATCGAGCCGGCCAGGCCCCGGTCGGCCTGCTCGCGCGCCTGCTCCAGCAGTTGGCGGCCGCGCAGCCGCCGCCCCAGCACAAACCGGAACAGCACGGCCAGCGCCACGATCATCACCGGACCGCCGACGAACTCCGCGACGGTGAACTGCCAGCCCATCAGCAGCGCCAGGATCACCCCGAGCTCGATCACCAGGTTGGTGGAGGCGATCTCGAAGGCCATCGCGGCGGTGAAGTTCGCCCCCTTGCGGAACAGCGAACGGGCCAGCGCGACCGCCGCGTAGGAGCAGGACGAGGATGCGGCACCCAACCCGGCGGCCAGCGCCAGGGTGCGCGGCCGGTCGTCGCCGAGCAGCCGCACGATGGTAGCCCGCCGCACCACGGCCTGGATCACCGCGGAGATTCCGAAACCCAGGATCAGCGCCCAGAGGATCTCCCAGGTCATCGAACCCGCCAGACCCAGTGCATGCCCGACCGCACCCGTCACCGTCACCCCGCCGATACTACCCCCGGGTATCCAGTGACACAGCTCGCATGGCTCGACACAGCGCATCGAGCGGCTGTGTGCGCATGTGGCGGGCTGTGTGAGCGGGCGCCGGCGGTTGTGTCAGCCCCCCTTGCCGGTCGCGGAGCGGCCGGAGAGTTGCTCGACCAGCAGGAGCAGCGCGCTGTGGTCCAGCCCGCCGTGGCCCTGCGCGCGCAGCGCCCCGACCAGCTGCGCGACCAGTGCGCCCAGCGGGATGGCCACGCCGGCCTCGCGGGCGGCGGCGGTGACGATGCCCAGATCCTTGTGGTGCAGGTCGATGCGGAACCCCGGGGCGAACTCGCGGGCCCGCATGCCGGCGGCCTTGCGGTTCAGCACCGCGCTGCCGGCCAGGCCGCCGGCGAGCACCTCGGTGGCCGCCTCGGTGTCCACCCCGTGCGCCTCGAGGAATACCAACGCCTCGGCGACCAGCGCGATGTTGCCGGCGACGATGAGCTGGTTGGCCGCCTTCACGGTCTGCCCGGCGCCGGCCGGCCCGACATGCACGATCGTCTTGCCGACGGCGTTCAGGTAGGGCAGCGCGGCTTGCACGTCGTCCGGAGCGCCGCCGACCATGACGGACAGCACGCCCTCCACGGCGCCCGCCTCGCCGCCGCTCACCGGGGCGTCCACCACCCGGATGCCCTTCCGTGCGCCCGCCTCGGCGATCTGGCGGGCCACGTCCGGGCGGATGGTGGAGCAGTCGATGTGCAACAGGCCGGGCTTGACGGCAGCGTAGATCCCGTCCTCGCCGAGGGTGATCTCCTCCACGTCCGGGCTGTCCGGGACCATGGTGATCACCACGTCGGCATCGCGGACCGCCTCCGCCGCGCTGCCCGCCGCCCGGCCACCCTTGGCGACCAGCCGGTCCACCGCCGGCCGGGACCGGTTGTAACCGACCACCTGGTATCCGGCGTCCACCAGGTGCCCGGCCATCGGCGCGCCCATGATGCCCAGGCCGATGAACGCGACCGTGGTGTTGCTGTTGTCGGTGCTCATGTGGCGTGCTCCGTCCGGGTGCCCCGGTGCGCCGGCGGCAGCCAGTCGAAGGCGGCGTCGGACGTCGTACTGGGCACGTACTCCAGCCCGACCCAGCCGGCGTACCCGGCGGCGTCGAGCGCGGCGAGGTGGCGGTCGAGCGGGATCTCGCCGGTGCCGGGCTCGTGTCGCCCGGGCGCGTCGGCGATCTGGACGTGCCCGATCCGTCCGGCGTAGGTGTCGATCATGGCGGTGAGGTCCTCGCCGTTGACCGCGAGGTGGTAGAGGTCGGCGAGCAGCGCCATGTTCGGCGCCCCCACCCGGTCCGCCACGGCGATGGCGTCGGCCGCGGTCAGCAGCGGGTAACCGCTCGCGCCGGACAGCGGCTCGAGGACCACGGTCGCCCCGATCTCCGCGGCGGCGGCCGCGGCGAACGACAGGTTCTGGGTGGCCAGCTCGTCCTGCTGCTCGGGGTCGGCACCCTCGATCCGCTTGCCGTAGAGCCCGTTGAGCACCGTGGTGCCCAGTTGGCCGGCGATGCCGACGGCGACCCCCACCGAGTCCCGGAACTCCAGGCCGCGCCCCGGCCAGGACAGCAGGCCGCGGTCACCGGCCGCCATGTCACCGGAGGCGAAGTTCAGCCCGGTCAGCTGCACCCCGGCGTCCTGGACGGCCGCAATGAACGCGTCGACGCCCGCGTCGCCGGGCACCGACACCGGGAACGGCCACCAGAACTCCACCGCGTCGAAGCCGGCAGCGGCCGCCGCTGCCGGTCGTTGCGGCAACGGCAGCTCGGTGAACAGGATCGAGCAGTTGACGGTGTAGCGGGTCATCTCAGATCAACGCTGCCCTTCTGGTGTCGTGTCGTTAAGGTCGGTGGACGGCTGGGCGGCTGACCAGCGGTTGCCCAGGTCGGCCCGGCCGGCCGGGGTGAGTTCGCCGAACAGCCGCAGCCGGGCCATCCCGCCGTCCGGATAGATGTCCAGTCGGACCTCGGACACCGGGGGCCTGCCCCCGCCGCCCTCGGGGAGCAGAAAGCGGTGCCGGGTGTCCGGCCGCAGCGGGGTGCGCTCGAGCAGCTCGAACCACCCGCCGTCCGGCCCGGACCGGCCGCGCAGCGACGCCCAGCCCGGCGAGTTGTGCAGGAAGTGCGAGGTGTCCAGCTCGGCGATTCGCACCTGGGCTTCGCCGGCCAGCCGGACGAGCACCCAGTCGTTGCCGTCGTCGCGGCGCCGGGCGGTCTCCCAGCCCTCGCCCATCGACCGGGTCGGGCCGGGCATGAGCAGGTTGTTCGGCGCGCTGTAGAAACGGTTCGAGCAGTCCAGCACCACCCCGCCGTGCTCCAGTGCGGCCAGGTCGACCACGCCGAAGGCGTCCAACTGGCGCGGGTCGGGCAATGCCGTGCCGTGCACCCGCAGCCGGGCCACCCCGCCGTCCGGGTAGATGCGCAGCCGCACGTGCGTGCACCGCCGCCGCGAGCTGACCGCGAAGTCGTTCGCGGTGTCGCCCTTCACCTGGCTCCGCGGTACAAGCCTCTCCCAGCCGTCGTCGGCCAGCAGCTCGTCCACCGAGGGGTGCCCATCGGCGCACAGCCCCTCGACGGACGCCTCCGGCGGGTAATTGCCGGTGAACCAGGCGGTGTCCAGCACCACGCCGCGCACGATGCCCGGCGCCCCCAGCCGCACGATCGCCTCGTCGTACCCGGGCTCGCGGCGCCGGCGGGTTTCCCAGCCGTCGTACACCTTGCCCTTCGGCCCGAACAACGCGCGGTCGTGCCGCGCCGGGCCGGGGGTGATCAGGTTCTCCCGCTCGGCGAACGACTCGTCGTTGGCGTAGACCACGCTGCCGCCGAGCGAGCGCACGGCCAGGTCGGGTAGCTCTTGGAAGTTCCCGTAGTCCATCAGGCCTCGTCTCTGCTCAGTGCGCTCGCCGGGTCAGCAGCCGGCCGCGCGGCTCGGCGTCCGGGTCGTCGTGCCGCACGGGCTCGCCGCGCAGCCAGGTGGAGCGCACCACCCCGGAGAGGGTGCGCCCGGCGTACGGGGTGACCGGGTTGCGGTGGTGCAGCCGCCCGGCGTCCACGGTGAACTCGGCGTCCGGGGCGAACACCACCAGATCGGCGGCCGTTCCGACGGCGATCCGGCCCTTCCCGCCGGGCGCGGTACCGGCGCCCGCGCCGCCGGACGCGGCACCGACGCCCGTGCCGTCCATCCCGGCGAGCGCGGCGGTGTTGCCAGCCATCCAGCGGACCACGTCGGCCAGGCGGTGCCCGCGCTCGCGTGCCTGCGTCCACACCACCGGCAGCCCCAGCTGCAGCGACGCGATGCCACCCCATGCCTCCCCGAAGTCCCCGCTGTCCAGGCGCTTCAGGTCGGTGGTGGACGGTGAGTGGTCGCTGACCACGCAGTCGATCACCCCGTCGGCCAGGCCGTCCCACAGCGCGTCCCGGTTGCCCTGCTCGCGCACCGGCGGGCAGCACTTGAACCGGGTGTCCCCGTCCGGCACCTCCTCGGCGGTGAGCGCGAGGTAGTGCGGGCAGGTCTCGGCGGTGATGTGGACGCCGGCCGCCTTGGCTTCGGCGATCATGGGCAGCGCATCGGCGGAGGACAGGTGCAGCACGTGCACCCGCGCCCCGGTCTGATCCGCCAACGCCAGCAGGCCGGCGATCGCGGTGTCCTCGGCGGCCCTCGGCCGGGAGGCCAGGAAGTCCGTGTAGCGGCGGCCATGGGCGTCGGTGACCAGCCCGGGGTCCTCGGCGTGCACGATCATCAGCGCCCGCAGTGCGGCGG
>Ga0137415_10007726_pt1 | contig 10665 bp, 9 predicted proteins | sample CZODoug3_1_1_16f_FD_183082 | JGI IMG/M metagenome (GOLD analysis project Ga0137415, IMG submission 183082) | Vadose zone soil fungal communities from Angelo Coast Range Reserve, California, USA - CZODoug3_1_1_16fungal (Hybrid Assembly) | ecosystem: Environmental > Terrestrial > Soil > Vadose...
GCGAATAGCCGGCCATGACCTGCGCGATCTGCATCACCTGTTCTTGATAGATGATGACGCCGAAAGTTTCCTTCAGGATCGGCTCGAGCATGGGATGGAGATATTCCGGCTCTTCGTCGCCGTGCTTGCGGGCGCAGTAGGTCGGAATGTTCGCCATCGGACCTGGACGATAGAGCGCCACCAGCGCGATGATGTCCTCGAAGCGGTCGGGGCGCATGTCGACCAGAGCCCGCCGCATGCCCTGACTTTCAACCTGGAACACGCCGACCACATCGCCACGTGCCAGCATTGCGTAACTCGGCGCATCGTCGAGTGGCAGCCGCGCCAGATCGAGATCGATGCCGCGGCGTTTCAACAGCTTCACCGCCAGATCGAGCACCGTCAGCGTCTTCAGTCCGAGGAAGTCGAATTTCACGAGGCCCGCGGGCTCAACCCATTTCATGTTGAATTGCGTGACCGGCATGTCTGATTTCGGATCGCGGTAGAGCGGCACGAGCTCGCTGAGCGGCCGGTCGGCGATCACGATGCCTGCGGCGTGGGTGGAAGCGTGCCGGGTCAAGCCCTCAAGGCGTTGCGCAATGTCGAAGGCTCGTGCCACCACCGGGTCTTCGTCGCGAAACGCCTGCAGTTTTGGTTCGCCCGCGATGGCGGCGGCGAGCGTCACCGGTGCGGCGGGATTTTGCGGCACCAGTTTTGTGAGCTTGTCGACCTGCCCATAGGGCATCTGCAGCACCCGTCCGACGTCGCGTAGCACCCCGCGCGCCTGCAGCGTACCGAAGGTGATGATTTGAGCCACCTGATCGCGGCCATAGCGCTGCTGCACATAGCGGATCACCTGGTCGCGGCCGTCCTGGCAGAAGTCGATGTCGAAGTCGGGCATCGACACCCGTTCCGGGTTGAGAAAGCGCTCGAACAGCAGGCCGAACTGGATCGGATCAAGATCGGTGATGGTCAGCGCCCAAGCGACCAGCGAGCCTGCGCCGGAGCCGCGGCCCGGCCCGACCGGAATGCCTTCGGCCTTCGCCCATTTGATAAAATCCGCGACGATCAGGAAGTAGCCCGCATAATTCATGCGGGTGATGACATCGATCTCGAAGGCGAGCCGGTCGCGGTAGTCCTGTTCGGAAGCGCCCAGTGAGAGGCCGTGGACCTTGAGGCGGTTGCTGAGGCCTTCCTCGGCCTGACGGCGCAATTCCGCCGCTTCGTCGCTTTCCGCGTCCACGGCGTTGGTGCCCGCGCCGACCGTGAAGCGCGGCAGGATCGGCTTGCGGGTGACGGGGCGGAACGAGCAGCGCTCGGCAATCTCGACCGTGGACGCCAGCGCCTCCGGCACGTCGGCGAACAGCACCGCCATTTCGGCACGGGTCTTGAAACGGTGATCGGGGGTGAGTTGATCGCGATCGGTTTCGGCGACAAGACGGCCGCCGGCGATACAGAGCAGCGCGTCGTGAGCTTCATAATCGTCTGCGCTCGCGAAATACGGCTCGTTGGTCGCGACAACGGGAAATCCCTTGGCATAGGCGAGATCGATCAGCGCGGCTTCGGCGCGGCGTTCTTTCTCGACGCCGTGGCGCTGCAATTCGACATAGAGCCGATCACCGAACAGGCTCGCCAGCCGGTCGCAGCGCGTTGCCGCCAGATCAGCATGATCGGCATTGATCGCCAGCGAGATCGGCCCTTCCGGACCGCCGGTCAGGACGATCAGGTCCTCGGCGTCGCCTTGCAGCCATTCGAACTTGATGTGCGGCGCCTGATGGATCGGCGTTTCCAGGAACGCCCGTGAGTTCAGCCGCATCAGGCTGCGATAGCCGCGCTCGCGCGCCGCCAGCAGCACGATCCGCGCCGGCCCCGCCGCCAGCGCATTACGCACGCTCGGATCCTGATCGCCGAAATCGACCGCAAGCTCGCAGCCGATAATCGGCTGGATACCGTAGCCAGCCATCTTGTCGGAAAATTCCAGCGCCCCGAACATGTTGTCGGTGTCGGTCAGCGCCAGTGCCGGCTGGCGGTCCGCCTTGGCCAACTCGGCAAGCTTTTGGATCTTGATCGACCCCTTCAGCAGTGAATAGGCCGAATGGACGTGGAGATGGACAAATCCGGCATTGGACGGCGGCACCGAGGGCTTGGGCATCATCGAGGTCAGCGATCACTGGGGCTTGAGGGAGCGCGAGCGGCCCTCAAAGGCCGACTCGCCCCTCGATGGTGATGCCTCGGGCGCGAACTGTCCACGCGGAGCGGGCGATTTCAGGCCGCCGTCCCGCTTTTCCCCAACCTGTTCTTGGGAGCCGCCCCTGCCCCGTTCGGGCCCAACGCAGCCGCGGCCGGCCTCAGAGCTGAGGAATCAGCTGCGCCCAGATCGCGATTGTCCCGACGAAAAGCGTGATTGATGCCAGCGCCGCAGCCTCTTCCACGAACGTCTTCAACATGCCTGCCTCCTGATGTGAGAACATAGGAAGAACATTGTTCCTCTTTTGTTCTTTCTGTCAAGAGGCGGTGGTGAGTCAGTTTGAAGAATGGCCCCGAAATATTCCGCTTGGTCAGCGGAAAAGGCGCGGAAGGTTATGAAACCCTCAATCCTCTGCGTATGAATTGTTCCTGTTACGACGATCGGTAGACGCCGGCCTAGGTAAGTAGAACAACCTGGGAGTTCCGTCATGATCGACGAGACAATGTTGAAGATCGCAGAAGCTGAAGTGGAAAGACTTGAGGCAGAGTTGAAGAAAACTCCCGCTTACAAGCGGCTTCAGGCTGCTCGAAATCTAATCGCGGTTTACCGTGCTGACCCCGAAAGTGTATTGACTGAAGCGCCAATCGCGCCAGTAGACCAACCCGGCGTCCAGACAGCAATTGCCCCAGCGCCCTTAGAAAACGAAATCGTACCAGCCACAAAGACCGCGCGAGTTGACGCTGCGGCAATCGAGTTTCTCACAGACAAAGGGCGCCGAGCCACATCGGCGAAATTCCTCCTTTCGTTCGGGCCAAGGACATTGAAATCACCGGCACCGTGCCGGCCAAGACGCTTGCTAGCTATTTGTCGCGGTCGAAGCGCTTCGATAACGTACAAGGATTCGGCGGTTTCGGCTTGGTCGAATGGAATGGTCGCCGTTGTCCCCCGGCAGCGGGGACGGCGGCCATGCCCACTAATGATCCAGAGCGGTCAGCAACTCATATCAACGGCCAGTTGCCGCTAGACAGCAAGGGGGTGGACGTTGATAGCTACAACGACGCACACCCGGACGCGGAGCCAATCCAGATTGTTTTTGATTTCACGATGGACTTGGCCGAATTGGAAGCGGCGGACGAAGCTGCCTAATCTTCCTTACGCCTCCAGCGGGCCTGAGCAGCTAACCGAGAGGTTTCGGCTCGCTGTTCGGGGGGGTCAGCCGCGCTGCACGGTTCGCGCCTCCCTTAGCCCCGCTTTTGGACTTCTGGAAGGATGGAACCCTTTCCTCAGCCTGCCCCCGCTATATCGATGATCGATTTGGCGAGCTGGTTGGGGTCCCTAGGGCGTTTGGGATGGTCAGTCATTCGGCTTCCCTAGCTGGACAGGCAATGAACCGATATCGAGGAACCCAGGCGGAGTTCCAATTCTCGATAGTCGCACCGCACACGGCACATTCAAAGCTGCTGATCTCGCGCGCCTCCGCAATGTGTTCGCTGCGGTCATAAACCGCGCCGCATTTACAGGATCGATGACCGGATTCTGACATGCCCCAATATGCGCTTCGGACTGTCCGTTTTCCAGTTAACAATCCCGCCACAATCAAACTGACCCACTGCCCAAGAGGCGGTGGTGAGTCAGTTTGAAGAATGGCCCCTGTGGTTAATTCTTGACTGGCCCATTCCCACGATCGGCGTTTGGGATGGGTCATTAGGGTTCCACGGGACTGTTGCACGCAGAGCAGCAAAAGTTGCTGCCGCCGTGTGATTGGATAACCTTAAAGCCTTCCGGAACGCTATCCACCTGTATTTCCCACGAATATTCGTCCGCTGCCGAAAGCTGGGCTGCGCCAGCCTTTCGGCAATTAGGGCACCTAAGATTTTCAACCCAACAATCGCGTGCCATCCATAATATGCGCCCCGACCCCTCCATGTTCCAGCCCGGAAGTCTGCCACAATCAAACTGACCGGCGGGGTGGCGGGGTAATGCGTCAATTCGAAAACTGCCCCCGAAATGAAGCGCTTGGTTGACAGCGTTTGTCTGCGACTGAACTCGAATAGGTTCCGTCCCGATTCGCGGAAACTTGTTTTTTAATCGAAGCGCTAGTCCAGGTGGCGGCTTGGTGTCCTGAGCAAAAGGAACATTCCATGCGGACCAGCTTTGGCACCACCGATAACTCTACCTGCCCGGAATGCAAAAATCTCATGCGCTTAACAAGGCGCACGCCGCATCCGAAATATGGCTACGATTTTGAACTACAGACATTTACCTGCAGGGCTTGCCGGCATGAGGTTGAGAGAAATGCCGATCGCCGAGGCGAGGTCACAGCATGATCACCCACGAGACACCGCCGCCGACGCGTTGATCCCCCAAGACGATATCGAGCGATCAAGACAGCGAGGAGCCAGACTGCGCGCTTAGCGATCTTATGCGAGAGGATCAATGGATCAACGATTTCATCAAACGCCTCAACTATGCAATCGAGGATATCGTCCGCAAAAAATGAAGCAAGGACGCTTTCGAAGACTTGTCCGAAACGCAGCGGTATCGCCCTCAACAATGTGAGTTGACGGGAACCCGTGCATCCGGCTTGGGTTGTTATTGAGGAATCGATCAACGAACGGCTGCGGCCAAAGGAGACTTCATGCGTAACCTGGTTCTGGCGTTGCTGGCGACGAGCGGATTGGCAATGATCGGCGCCGCTCCAGCCCAGGCCGTTGGCAGCCGTCATCCGTTTTGCATTCAAGGCAATGAGCATCCGGGTCTCAGCAACTGCACCTACGACAGCTACGAGCAGTGTCAGGCCTCCGCTTCCGGGCGGTTTCTCTATTGCGTCGAGAATCCCTATTACAACCGGGGCGGCGATCCCCGCGACTACCGCAGCCGCACCCGCGCGCGCCTCTTCCCTCCCTCCTACTGATCGTGGCGACGCCGAAATTCCGCCGTACATCTCACGCGCGAACGTGAATTGACGAGGAGCAACCAGACCTGTCTGGTTGCAAAGGGCGGAAATCGGTCGAACGGAGGACGCCATGCAAAAGGCACTTCTGGCGCTGATGCTGTTGGGCACGGCCTCGACAACAGGCGCGCTACCCGCCGCGGCACGGGATTATCCATTTTGTATTAGAGGGTGCGATTTCGGCGCTGGGCGCGGCGACTGCAGTTTTTCCAGCCTCCAGCAATGCCAGGCGACGGCCTCGGGCCGCGACGCCTCTTGCGCGGAAAATCCCTACTTTAACGTCAAAGCGGAATTGCAGCCTGATCGCAGCCGCCAATCCCCAAGGAGATATTGATGCGTAGTCTGGTTTTGGCGATATTGGCGCTTGGTGCGGCCTCAATCGCCGGGCCGGCCCGAGCCCAAACATACGCTCCAGGCTATCCGGTCTGTCTGCACGTGTACGGACCGATCACCTATTACGAATGCAGCTACACGTCGTTGGCCCAGTGCAACGCGTCGGCATCGGGTCGCGGGGCGCAGTGCCTGACCAATCCATATGCCGCCAACGCTTCTGACGAACTGCCAGGACCACGCTACAGGCATCGCCGCGTCTACTAGAACTTTTTCCAGCGCAAGCCTGCCCCGGACTTGGTCCGGGGGTGAAGACCGGTTCGCGTCAAGAAAACGCGTCAATCAAGAATCCAGAGCCACCGGCGTATAGATCACGAGCTTCAGCGCAGGATCGTCGTTGGCCTGAAAGGTCGTGTACTCAAAGCGCAGCGAGCCCTTATTGGGATGGCTCAGCCATTTCTGGCCGGCCGTGACGCTGCGGATGTCGAGCGCCTCCCACCAGATCGCAAACTCGGGGCTGCCCTGGCGAAGGCGCTCCAGCAGGTCGATGAACGCGGGATCGCCGGCCCACAGATCATGCGTTGCGCGAAATTGGGCCACCATGCGTTTTGCCTCTTCGGCCCAGGCCGGTCCGAACAGCCGTCGCGTGTGCGGGTTGGTCAGCATGCAGATCAGGGTATTGCGGTCCTCTTCGGCCAGACGGCTGAAAGCAAAGATCTCGTCCGCAACGGCATTCCACGCCAGAACATCCCATCGGCGGCCGGTGATGTAGGCAGGCGCGTTGAGGTTATCGACCATGCGTCTGATGGGATCGGGAACGCTCTCGCGGCAAAATGCGCGGCGATCGGCATGCGATGCCAAGGCGCGCAGATGGGCATGTTCAGCCTTGCCAAGACGCAGCGCGCGCGCCAGAGCGTCGATCGTGGTGACCGAAGGGCTGACGGTCCGTCCCTGTTCCAGCCGGATGTACCAATCGACGCCTATCCCCGCGAGTTCGGCCACCTCCTCGCGTCTCAGCCCCGCGGTCCGACGCCTTCGTCCGCCCGGAAGACCAACAGATTTGGGGCTTAGCTTCTCACGTCGTGACCTGAGGAAATCGCCGAATTCACTTCGACGCGGATCCGCCATGAGCTTTACCTTTCGCGTAGGAGGCACTCACCAATCCTAGGATAATACCAGGCCTTCCAGCTGCCGGAAAGCCAGCGAGAATGGTCCTTCTTTCCCAGACGATAGGACGACCATGAAAGCTGCAATCCTGAAGGCGTTCGGATCGCCACTTGCCATTGAGAACTTGGCCAACCCTGTCCTCGGCACCGGTGAAGTCATCGTCGATGTCGTCGCCACCCGTGTTCTGTCCTATGCGAACGAAGTCTTCAGCGGCGAGCGCAACTACCTGCTGGACCTGCCGGTGGTGCCGGGACCCGGGGCGATCGGCCGCGTGCGCGCGATCGGACCGGACGCGACGCATCTGGTCGCCGGCGATTGGGTCTATTGCGACCCGACCGTGCGGTCGCGCGACGATGTGCTGTGCCCCGACATAACGCTGCAAGGCTGGACCGCCAGTGGCGAAGGTGGCCTGCGCCTGCAGAAACACTTCCGTCACGGCTCGTGGGCCGAACAGATGCTGGTTCCGACCGAGAACGTCAAACGGATCGGCCCGATTGATGAGGCAGATGCCGCGCGATGGTGCGCGCTGGGCACGCTGCTGGTGCCCTATGGCGGCTTTCTCGCGGCGAACCTGCAGGCCGGAGAGACGGTCCTGATCAGCGGCGCCACCGGGAATTTCGGCAGCACCGCCGTCGCTGTCGCGCTCGCAATGGGGGCGGGCTGTGTCATCGCGCCGGGCCGGAATGAAAAGGTGCTGGCGGATCTGGTGCGCCGGTTTGGTGACCGCGTTCGACCCGTGAAGCTCAGCGGCAACGAGGACGACGATCGGGCGCGAATGCAGCAGGCGGCACCAGGCCCGATCGATTGCGTGCTGGACATTCTGCCGCCCTCAGTGAGCGCCACCACAGTGCGAGCCGCTGTCATGACGGTGCGACCGCATGGCAGAGTGGCGCTGATGGGAGGCGTCGGGATGCTCGGAGGTCCCGGGCTGGAATTGCCTTACCCATGGATCATGAGAAACTGCATCACTATCCACGGCGTATGGATGTATCCACCTGAGGCCGCCATCGGCCTGGTCAATCTCATTCGATCCGGTCTCCTGAGGCTCGACAATTTCGACGTCACGACCTTTGATCTCGACCACGCCAACGAAGCCGTCGCGCATGCCGCCGCCAATGGCAGTCCCTTCAAGATGACCGTGATCCGGCCATGATCATCCTGGAGTTCTGGAACCTGTTCCGTTTCGATAAAATCGAAACGAGGCTCCAGATTCTTGAAAACGCCCTATGCCAGCTCGACGACCTGGCCGTCCACCAACGACACGCGCCGGTCCATCCGGCCGGCGAGCTCCATGTTATGGGTTACGATCAGCATTGATACCTGGGTCGCCTTGACCAGTTGGGTCAGTGCCTGGAACACATGATCGGCGGTGTGGGGATCGAGATTTCCGGTCGGCTCGTCCGCAAACAGCACACGCGGCGCGTTGGCGACCGCACGCGCGATCGCCACCCGCTGCTGCTCGCCGCCCGACAGTTCGGCCGGTCGGTGCTTGATCCGATCGCCCAGGCCGAGATAGGCCAGAATTTCGGTGGCGCGTTTGACGGTTTCGGAGCGCTTGAGGCCGCTGATCATCTGCGGCAGCATGACATTTTCGAGCGCGGAGAATTCCGGCAGCAGCCGGTGCGACTGATACACAAAGCCAATCTCGGTGCGGCGAATCTGGGTTCGTTCGATATCGGACAATCCGGAGGTCGGTGTGCCGCCGATATACACCTCGCCGTCGTCGGGGGTTTCAAGCAGGCCCGCGATATGCAGCAACGTCGATTTGCCGGCGCCCGACGGCGCCACCAGCGCGACCGACTGTCCCGCCCACAGCGCGAGCTTCGCGCCGTTGAGAATGGTCAGCGTCGTTTCCCCCTGCGTGTACTGGCGTTTTATCTCGTGGAGATAGACGACCGGTACGTCTTCCGCCCCCTGCTCCATCTGTCCCTCACTCGTACCGGAGCGCTTCGACAGGATCGAGGCGGGCGGCACGCCACGACGGATACAACGTGGCAAGGAAGGACAGGGTCAGCGCCATGATCACGACTGCGCTGGTCTCGCCAAAATCGACCTCGGCCGGCAGCTTGGAGAGAAAATAAAGCTCCGGCGAGAACAGTTCGGTGTTGGTGAGCCAGGACAGAAACCGCCTGATCGATTCGATATTGAGGCAGATCAGCATGCCGACGAAAAGCCCGGTCAGCGTGCCGACCACGCCGATCGAGGCCCCCGTGATCAGGAATATCCGCATGATCGATCCCTGCGAGGCGCCCATGGTGCGCAGGATCGCGATATCGCTGCCCTTGTCCTTTACCAGCATGATCAGGCCCGAGACGATATTGAGCGCCGCGACCAGAACGATCATGGTCAGGATCAGAAACATCACATTGCGCTCGACCTGCAGCGCATTGAAGAAGGTCGAATTGCGCTGCCGCCAGTCCACCAGAAACACCGGCCGTCCCGCGGCTTCGGTCACGGTCTTGCGGTAGACCTCGATCTTGTCGGGATTGGTCGTGAACACCTCGATCGCGGTCACGTCATTGGCGCGATTGAAATAGGCCTGCGCCTCCGGAAGCGGCATGAACACAAAGCTCCCGTCATATTCCGTCATGCCGATCTCGAACACCGCCGTGACCTTGTACGGCTTGATGCGCGGCGTAATGCCCATCGGGGTCACCGCACCCCGCGGCGCCACCAGCGTAATGCTGTCGCCGGCGTGCAGCGACAATTGATCGGCGAGCCGGCGGCCGATGGCGACACCCTGCCCTTCGTCGAATCCCTCGAGCGTGCCTTGTTTGATGTTCTTGGCGATCGAGGTGAGATTGTTGAGATCGTCGGCGCGAATGCCACGAACGAGTACGCCGGATGCGTTGAACGGCGAGGATGCCAGCGCCGTTCCATCCACGACGGGTGCCGCGAGGCGGATGCCCGCGACCTGATTGATGCGCTCGGCGACATCCTTCCAGTCGGTCAGCGGCGATTCCAGCGGCTGCACCAGAAGATGTCCGTTGAGACCAAGAATCTTGTCCAGCAATTCCTTGCGGAAGCCGTTCATGACGGCCATCACGATGATCAGCGTGGCGACGCCGAGCATGATGCCGAGGAACGAAAAGCCGGCGATGACGGAGATGAAACCTTCCTTGCGACGTGCCCGCAAATAGCGACCGGACAGCAGCCATTCGAATGGCGCGAAAGGTGGGGTTCGAATGGGCTCGCTCATGGATTCATCCATAGACCGATTTTCACACGATTCGGGCTAATTGTGGCCGCAACGACCGATCTCGCGGCATCCGCAGTGGATAATTCCTCACGAGGCCAGCCGTGCCACGACCTCGGCCGGGCTCAGATTTTCGCGCGTCCCATCGCTGCGCCGCTTGAGCTCGAGCTTGCCGTCGGCGAGGCCCTTCGGGCCCACCAGAATCTGCCAGGGAATGCCGATCAGGTCGGCGGCTGCGAACTTGGCACCGGCACGCTGGTCGGTGTCGTCGTACAAGACATCGACGCCTTTGGCCGCAAGCTCACGGTAAAGCCGTTCGCACGCAGCGTCGGTGTCGTCTGCGCCCTGCTTCAAGTTCAGGATCGCCGCCTTGAACGGCGCCACCGCTTCCGGCCATTTGATGCCGGCATCGTCATGGCAGGCCTCGATGATCGCACCGACCAGCCGCGAGACGCCGACACCATAAGAGCCGCCATGAACCGCGACCTCGGCGCCATCGGCGCCCGCGACCATGGCTTCCATCATCTCCGAATATTTGGTGCCGAAGTAAAAAATCTGCCCGACCTCGATGCCCCTTGTGCGCACTTTCTTCTCAGCGGGAACTTCGCGGTCGAAACGATCGGCGTCGTGGACGTCTTCGGTCGCGGCATAGACCGAGGTCCATTGCTTGATGATCGGACTGAGATCGCCGTCGTAGTCGATCTCCTCGCCAGGCACCGGCAGATTGAGCACGTCGCTGTCGCAATACACCGCTGACTCACCGGTCTCCGCGAGCACGATGAATTCGTGGCTGAGATCGCCGCCGATCGGGCCGGTTTCCGCGCGCATCGGGATCGCCTTCAATCCCATCCG
>Ga0137415_10007728_pt1 | contig 10664 bp, 8 predicted proteins | sample CZODoug3_1_1_16f_FD_183082 | JGI IMG/M metagenome (GOLD analysis project Ga0137415, IMG submission 183082) | Vadose zone soil fungal communities from Angelo Coast Range Reserve, California, USA - CZODoug3_1_1_16fungal (Hybrid Assembly) | ecosystem: Environmental > Terrestrial > Soil > Vadose...
TAGAGACGGCGCTGTGCGTCCACCGTGGATTCCACGAAACCGGCCTCGCGCAGCACTCGCAGGTGCTTTGACACGGTGGGCTGCGACATACGAAGCTGACGCTCGATCTCTCCAACCGACTGTTGTGACGAGACCAGGAGGCTCAGTATCGCACGGCGGTTCGGCTCCGCAATGATTTCGAACGCAGATTCCATTCACTTCATATACTCTACGGAGCATATACGTGTCAAGGCATATTCAGGGCAGAGTTGGCCGGTGAAATTGGCGCTGGGGAGGAAGGATCTACCGCCCCTCCAGGGCTGAGGATTTGGGCGTGGGTATCCAACCCACCCGCTAACGCAGCGGGCTAATTTCTGTCGCGCCTCCGGTGCTTTGGGGGAGAAGAGAGTGGAAGAACCACGCCTGGGCCGGCGCGGCATACGACATACGGCGGGGCCTTCGATGACGGACTTGCGGGTCCTTCCCGTGGGTAGTTGGGCCGTTGGCGACCGATCAAATTGATGGCGGTAATCGTCTGCGGTGAATGCGGGATATTACCCTATTGACGTGGGCATTCCCGTGCACAAGTATCGCCCGTGTATGGCCACTACTGGTGGGCACTTAGAGGGGGTATTTGGCCTATGAGAAAAACATTGTGGATCATCGCTTTAGCGCTTGCTTTCAGTGCTTCACCTCGCGCCCAGGCGGATAGCTTTACCGACTACACGATCAACTTCATGGGTCCAGCAGGAACCCTTTTTCCGGTTTCGGGAACAATCGTCTACGACAGCACGCCTGGAGCCCTAAACCCGTTTGCAACCTTTACGGTGAGCTGGGACGGGGAAACCTTCGATTTCGCGCCCATTGCGAACCAATATAATTACTTATATGGAACGCACACGCCAGCGTCTTTTAACACATCTGTGGCAGGTTGCACAGGCACGACAGGCTATCAGCCATTGATTGTGGCGATGGCGTCGTGCTCCCCCGATGCCATTTGGGCGGCGCAAGCAGACACATCGGCAAACACGGCGAGCTTCTCGATTCAATTCACGGGAGGTGCGTATCAGATTCCATATTTTGTGGATCTGGAATGCTGCACGATACCACCGCCTGATGTCTCCGCGCGGCCGGGCTACGCCAATGGAGGCGGAGGGTTGCCGTTGAGCATAGTGGATCCACCGCCGGCCGCGATTCCTGAGCCGGGAACGGGAGTCCTGCTGAGCGTGGGGATCGTATTAATAGTATTGGTCGTGCGAAGGCGCAAGACTCGGTGGCCAGCGTTAAGCGCTTGAACACGTCATCGCTGGTGCTTGGGCCGCAGCTTTCATGCAGTAGACCTGTAGCGTTCCTGGAGCGAGTTCGCAGGTCACTTTCCCGCAAGATATTTCTCTTTACGGTTTCGCTTAATACTGCCCTGCCCGGGGTTACTCCGCCCTGATCGTGGTAAAACTCAACATTTTCAACGAGGAAGGATGCGCCAGGAGACAAACTGTCCTGCGGTTCCGGTTGGGGGCGGAAGTCGGAGAAGAGTTCACACAGAGAGCGCAGAGGTCGGAGTGGAGAGGACACGGAGAAGAGAACCCAAGAGCACGGCCCCATAGGCTTCGCTCAGGGCAAGCAGTGAATGGCTGCACCACAAAGCATAAAGGCCGGGCGAGCACGGCCCCTACAAGATTTATTGGAATAGTGCGCTGGTTACTGGGTGTCGGGGCGGCGCTTTAGGGTGGGGCGATCGTCGTCGGAGCCGTCGCCACTGGTGGTGGCGTTGGGATCGCCATTCTTTTGCTTGTCGGTCTGCTCGGTTTTGGTGCGCAGGGTGGGCTTGCCGGGCTGATTGTCCTGGACCTTTTTGGCGAACATGACGTTGCGAAGGCGGGACTTGACGGAATCGAATTCGGATGTGGTGACGATGTACTCGTCCTTATCGGGCAGGATGCGCGCGATTTCTTTTTGCGCCAGCTCAATGCGCTCCGGCGTTGGGGGATGCGTGGAGAAGAATTTCGGGATGGTGCCGGGGCGGCGCTTTTCGTCGGCCTGGATGCGCTCGAAGAAGGTGACGTAGGCGTTGGGATCGTAGCCGGCCTTGTACATGTACTGGATGCCGAGGAAGTCGGCTTCGCGTTCGGCGTCGCGCGAAAATTTCAGAAAGGTGAGCGGGATGGCGAGGTTCATGCCCTGGTAGATGCCGTAGCCGGCCCAGCCGTAAGGCACGACGATCATCGCGGCCATGGCGCCGAGCTGTATGAGTTCACCCTTGGTGGCTTGCTTGGTGCCGTGACGCGCAGTGACGTGGGAAATCTCGTGGGCCATCACACCGGCGAGTTCGGACTCCTCCTGAGCGCGGAGGATCAGGCCACTGTTCACGTAGAAGAAGCCACCGGGAAGCGCGAAGGCGTTGACTTCGTCGGAGTCGATCACCTTGATGGTGAAGGGCACCTGGGCGTCGGAGTTGCGAACGAGGTTTTGGCCGACGCGATTGACGTATTCGGTGACGACGGGGTCGTCAATGAGCTTGGAGCTGCGCTCGACTTCCTGAGCGAGGGACTTACCGAGGGCGATTTCGCGCTCGAGCGAGTAGAAGTTCATGCCCTTGCCGACGTTGCGATTGCCGATGGCGTCGACGTCTTCCTTGGAATTTTTCGGGTGGACCGTTTTGGACTGGTCGGGAGGCGTGGCAGCTGCGGCAGCAGCAGGCTGCGGTGTGGTGGCCGGGGTGGTTTTGTCCGGCGCGGGTGGCGGCGGAGGCGGCTGCTTGCTGAGCGGAATGGGTGAGGCCGACTGTGTCTGGTCGGGGGTCTGAGTTTGGCCAGGCTGGGGCTGCGTTTGCGTCTGGCTCGGCGGATTAGAAGAAGGGGTTTGCGCGGAGGCGATGGCCGGCCAGGAAACGAGGCCTGCAGCTAGCAACGGGGCCAAAAGAAATTGCGAGGTTTTACGCATAATGCCTACCTCCCGGTTCCGACACTGAGTATACACCCATGCGCGCGGTGTGGGGATTCTCTTTGCTCTTGGATGTAGATGGTGTGACGAAGGTTTCCTAGGGAAATGAGGAAGTTGTGGGCGGTTGGGTGTTTAGACAGTTGACACTGAGGAACGGGGTATCTACAGTCAATGGCGAGAATATGAGCGCACGGAAAATTCAGATTGGACAGCTTTGGAAGAAAAAAGAGACTGGGGACACATTCTTGGTGACCCGGGTATACCACGAGGCCCTGAGCACGATTGTGGTGCTGAGGAAATCGGGGTCGGAAGGCGAGGATCTGGTGAGGGTAAAGGTGGAACGAACACCGCAAGGGCAAGGGCTACCCGGGTTTGTGCCGGCGGTGGAGGACGATTCGTTGTAGGGGGCCGGCCGACTGGTGGGAATTGCGGAATTGAGATTGGCGAAAAGGACCCAGTTGAACCGGGTCCTTTTGTTTTTGTTTTGCTCGTTTGGGAGAGTCGAGGAGGGATAGGTCGCAGGCCTGCCACCCTTCCGATTTGGATGGAGTTGCCTGCGGCTGGAGTTTATCCCGACAGTGGATCGGGACTAGGTCTACTTCAAAACGGTCTACTTCAAATAGGTGCGCACGATTTGAATGATGTCTTCAGCGGCTTCTTCAGAAGAGCGTGAGTTCTGGGGCATGTGGTTCAGGATGTGATCTTCCATCAGCTCTGCCATAAGGCTGTTGATGGATCCGCGAGCGGAGGCGAGACGGCGAAGCACTTCGGAGCACTGTTCGTCACCATTCAGGCCCTTAAGGACGGACTCGAGCTGGCCGATCACTTTCTTAGTGCGATTAACAAGATCCAATTTTTCTCTGGAGGTATGCGACATTTTTGTTGACTATCCTACCCGGCTAGGGTATCTAAGGAATGTGCCTACCCAGTAGGGGTAGGGTACAAGGAACACCGCTAGTATATATGGAAATCAAACCGCAAGAACCAGAACCTCCAGGTAGCAGCATTCGCCTGAATATCTGCGACCCGCGAGCATAGCGCGACGAACTCCTCGGCTCCCGCTCGCTCTCGCAGAACATAATAACCCGAGCGAGTGGGAATCTCCGCAGCCGCTGTAAAGAACCCCACCTGACAATTTGATTTTAGCTTCGCGAGACCCTTTCCTGCGCGATCAGGACAAGTCTGTCTCGCGGAAGGAGGAGCAATGCGCAACGTTTCTGATAATTCGTGGAATTCCACGAAAGGCTCAAGCCTCTACTGCGTGTGGGTGTCCGTACACGATGTTCCACGAGACCGACTGGTGGCGATCTGGATTGATCCGGCAATGACTGCGTTCAACTCGCGCGATCCAGAGATCACAGATGGAAATGGCACGGCTGCAATCGCAGCTGAACACGAAGATCGGGAGGAGGAAAAACTTGGAAATGCAATCGGCTGATGACGACAGCCCTCGCCCCCAATGGGCAAGTGCAACTGTCGTTCGTAAGCGCTGGTCACTACCAATTCATGAATAAATCCAAGGAGAGAATCATGCACCATCCAAAAGTGGGAATCTTCTTTTTGTTGATTGCAGGTTTCATCGGTGGCGTCGCCGCGCATGCCGAAGTCGGCGGGAAAATCACGGGCGTGGTGAAGGATCAGTCGGGAGCAGTGATACCGGGAGCGACGGTAGAGGTCAAAAATACGCAAACTGGCGCGAAGCTGGGCGCCACCACGGATGAGGAAGGCGCATTCACGTTTCCTGTATTGGCCGTTGGGCAATACCAGGTCGACGTCGCGATCGATGGATTTCAGCCCTACCGCAAGACGGGCCTAGTGATCGACATAAACAGCGCGCTGGTGCTGGACGTCACGCTGCAAGTGAAGGGGCAGGATCAGTCAGTCGTAGTTACCGAAGGCGCCGCGCAAATCGAAACCACGGACACTCAACTGGGGCAAGTGCTGGGAAGCAAGAAGGTCACGGAGATTCCCTTGAACGGACGTAGCTACACGGACCTGTTTGCTCTGCAGGTAGGCGTAACGCCCGTCACGACGAGCGGCGCGGGAAACAGCACGTCCGGCGGAGGTTTCGGCACCGTTCCTGCTTCAGGGGAGGCCAACACAGGACAGTTTTCGATCAACGGACAGCGTGAGGACGCTAATGGCTTTTCCTTGAACGGCGCTAGTGTAGAGGAAGGCATCGGCCAGCAGGCGGGAATCATTCCGAACCTCGACTCAATCGCGGAGTTTCGCATCCTGACCAGCAATGCCGACGCCGAGTACGGCAACTACAGCGGCGGCTTGATCAATGTTGTGACCAAGGCGGGAGGGAATGCTTTCCATGGATCGCTGTTCGAATTCCTGCGCAATACCGACCTCGATGCGAAGAGCTATTTCTCTTCCAGGCGCTCGGTCTTTCAGCAGAATCAGTATGGAGGAACCCTCGGGGGGCCCATCAAGCGCAATAAACTTTTCTTCTTTGGAGATTACCAGGGACAGCACACCAAGCAGGGCCAGGATACTGGCCAGGTGGGTGTGCCCTCATTGGCCAATCGCGCTGGAAACTTCTCCGACCTAATCACGCCAAGCACTACGAATCCTCTGCCGGGCACCGTCAATGGCGATTTCCTGGCGCAGACGCTGGCCAAAGCACTCGGATACCCCGTTCATACAAAAGAACCCTTCTATACACCCGGTTGCACCCAGAATACGTGCGTTTTTCCGGGCGCTATCATCCCTCAATCCGCATTTGCAGTTCCGGCGACGAAGCTGCTTCAATACATTCCGTCTCCCAACATTGGATCGAATACTTTCGAATCATCTGGCCAAGCGCTGACGATTCACGACGAAAAGGCAGCTGGGCGGATCGATTGGAACACGGCCAAATCCGGAGACTTTTCCTTCTATTATTTCTACGACAAATATAATCTGGACAATCCCTATCCCTCCGGGTTCGGCGGGGCGACCGTGCCCAATCCGAATGGCGGCTCCTTTGATGGAGTTTCGAATGGCTTAGATCAGCTCTTCGTCGTCAGCAACACCAAGACGTTTGGCTCAAGCCTCGTCAATGAAGCGCGGTTCAGCGGGACCCGCTTGAACAACAATCTCGGCGTCCCCAAGGGGGGCGTGGGCACAACGCTTGCCGACCAGGGGATTACCGCAGGAGGCCAGGGGATCATTCAAGGTGCGCCAAAATTTGCCGGCGTGGAAACGCTCTACTTTAACTCGTTTACGACCGGGACCGAGCCTTTCTTTGTGCAACAGGTGAATAATACTTTCCAGGCGAGCGACACGGTTTCCAAGGCCATCGGCAAGCACACGATCAAAACTGGCTTCCAGTACACCTGGTACAAGATCAAGCAGAATCCGGATTTGGTTGCCAATGGAACGTTCTCATTTTTTGGCAGTGGCAGCCAGACGACCGGCAACGGTTTCGCCGATTTCCTGCTCGGCCTACCTGACTTTTATTCCCAGCAATCCTCCCCGGCTTTTCATGAACGCGCTGCCGATGGCGGTGCTTTCGCGCAAGACAGCTGGCGAGTCAGGCCCAATGTCACCATCAACTACGGACTTCGCTGGGACTACATTACCCCGTGGGCCGAGGAGCACAATCAAATCACGACCTTTGTGCAGGGCGTTCAGTCGAAGACCTTCCCAGGTGCCCCGCTCGGCTATCTGGTGCCGGGGGATCCTCTGCCAGGCGGCGGCCACGTTCGCCCGGCCATCGGGCTCTCGCCGCTGGACAATTTCTCGCCGCGTCTGGGAGTTGCCTACTCGCCGAATTTCTCCGATGGCTTCCTGGGGAAATTGACGGGTGGACCGGGGAAGACCAGCATCCGCGCAGGAGCGGGGCGTTTCTTCACCGCTGTCGAAGGACTCACGATCGCTTATCCGACGGGTAACCCGCCTTATGGTCTGACCTACACAAGTCCAGAGTCTCCAGTGATGGCGACGCCCTTTGTTGGAGCCCTGACGGGGACGAACTATATTCAACAGTTTCCCGTGAATGTTCCGCCCTACAACGTGTCCCCAACGAATCCTGATGCCAACATCGATTGGACCCGCTATACGCCCATCAGCGGCGCCGGAAGCGTGTTTCGCGGGAACAAGACGCCGTACACCATGTCCGCAAACTTGACCATCGAGCGGCAACTCGGCTCGAACATGCTGTTGAGCATCGGCTACACGGGTTCTCTCAGCCGCCATCTGCTGGCCGTTCACAGTGTGAGCCCCGGCAATCCCGCGCTGTGTCTTAGCCTGAGCCAACCGCAAGACGTTGCACCTGGAAGCCCCCTCTGTGGCTCCTTCGGCGAGAACCTCGTGTACACGCGGGCCGATGGGACGGTTGTTAACGGAACGCGGTCGCCGTACCCGAACACGATCGGGACGGACGCGGTTTATCAGAATATGGGCAATGCTAATTACAACAGCCTCCAAACGTCTCTCAAGCGAACAGCGGGCCGGCTTACATTATTGGCCAGCTACACCTACGGCAAATCGATGGACTGGGCTTCCAGTATCCAGGAACAGGTGAATCCGTTTAATTTCCGGAAGGAATATACAATTTCTGCATTCGACATGAAACACAACTTCGTCGCCAGCTATAACTACGAATTGCCTTTCGAGAAGTTGTTTCACGCATCCAACCGCCTGGCCAGCGGCTGGGCCATCTCCGGTGTGACGCGCTTTTCGACCGGATTGCCAGTCACCTTTCAGAGCTTCGGCGATAACGCCCTCGTCCAGGTACAAAACAATGGTGTGAACAGCGTCAGCATCGATCTGCCGAATTACAATCCAAGTCTGGGTCCGTTGAATATCAACCACGATCCGCGCAACAACCCGCTGGCCTTTAACACCAAAATCTTCAGCCCGAACGTGTTGGGTACTTTTGGAACTTCCTCCCGGCGTTTCTTCTACGGTCCGGGGATCAACAACTATGATATGGCTCTGCACAAGGTCACTCGAATCACGGAAGCAAGCTCGCTGGAATTCCGTTTCGAGACGTTCAACGCCTTCAACCATGCCCAGTTCGACGGCGCGGGCGCGGTGGATGGCAATCGGGATGACGCGACGTTTGGTCACATCCTGAAATCGCAGCCGGGACGCGTTTCTCAGGTGGCCGTCAAATTCTTTTTTTGACGAAGAGCGGTCCATCCGCTGCGGCGGACGGACCCTATATTGACTGACACGCAATAAGTCAGATCGAGCGGACGGGGAGGGTGACGATGTCATCGGTGGACATGGGTTCCTTTTGGAGGAAGGGCTCGCCGTATTTTGCGCCGATAAGCTGGCCGTGGTGGCGGGCCAGGAGATCCATGCGGTTGTCGAGCTCATCGATGGCCAGGAAGACGCGCTGCTTGCGTTCGCTCTTGGCAGGGCGGAATTGGGAGCCATAGGCGAGGACAGCTTTTCGGCGCTGCGCGTATTGCTTGGTGATATCCACGATGAAAGTGGGGGGCATGCCTTCGAAGGAAGTGGCGTAGAGAATTTTGAACGGGCGGTAGGGTTCGCCGGTGAGAGGAAGCTGCTTGAGTCCTGCGAGAAAGCAGCCTTCGTAGCCGAGGGCGGAGGCGTGATAGTGGTCGGGATGCCGCGCTTCCCAATAAGGAAGAATGACGGTGCGGGGCTGAAGATCGCGGATAAGTTGCGCGAGACGCATTTTGTTCTGGCGAGTGGGCTGCACATCGGAATCCGGGACGCCGAGGTTTCCACGCCAGGAGACTTTCAGTATTTTGGCGGCCAGGGCGGCTTCTTTCGCGCGTGTTTCGGGAGTGCCGCGGGTGCCCATTTCACCGGCGGTGAGGTCAAGAATGCCGGTTTTGTAACCCTTTTGGGCCATTTTGATCAGCGTGCCACCACAGGTGAGTTCAACGTCGTCTGGATGCGCCGCGATGGCAAGAATGTCGAGTTTCATTGGAGAGGCCTCAAAGAATTCCTGTGGATTGTAGCATCATAGAGATATGCGGCTGATGGAGGCAGGAGCGGCTGGGGGCCGGTGCGATCCGGGGTGTGCCGTGCAACCGCAAAATCGCAAGCCAACCTTCCTAACAAGCTGCGTATAACCTGCGGGAGGTCCCCAACATCAATTAGACGTTCATCTAACTATCTCAAAGGAACAAGATAGCCGAAGGAGAATAATATGGGAAAGCTAACGAATCAGGTTGCGGTGGTAACCGGGGCATCGAAGGGAATTGGGGCGGATATTGCCAAGGCGCTCGCCGCTGAAGGCGCGTCAGTGGTAGTGAATTACGCTTCGAGCAAAGAAGGTGCGGACCGCGTGGTGAGCGCGATTACAGCCAAGGGCGGAAAAGCGATCGCCGTCCAGGGGGACGTTTCGAAGCAGGCGGACATTACACGGCTTTTCGCGGAAACGAAAAAGGCATATGGGAAAGTGAACATCCTGGTGAACAACGCCGGGATATACGAATTCGTACCTCTTGATGGCATTACGGAGGAACTGTTTCACAAGCAGTTCAACCTCAACGTGCTTGGCGTATTGCTTACAACAAAAGAAGCCGTGAAATTGTTCGGGCCTGAGGGCGGCAGCGTCATCAACATCGGTTCCGGTGTCAGCACGATTTTCCCGCCGAATTCGGCCACCTATACGGGGACGAAAGCTGCTCTGGATGCAATTACAGTTGTGCTGGCGAAGGAGTTGGGGCCGCGCAAGATTCGCGTGAACTCGATTAATCCGGGCATGATTGAAACCGAAGGCGTGCACACCGCGGGTTTTGCCGAGAGCGATTTCCGCAAGTGGGTGGAGGCGCAATCGCCGCTTGGGCGCATCGGCCAGCCGGACGATATATCTCCGACGGCGGTGTATCTGGCGTCGTCCGATTCGAAATATCTGACCGGGGAAATTATCCGCGTCACCGGCGGCATTCTCTGAGGGAACAGGCCGCGCGAGCGGCCTTTCTCTTCAGGGCCAGCACGGAGCGAACATGTCGAGTTTCATTGAGAGGCTTCGGAAGAATCCTGAAGATGAAAGTAAGAGAGAGGCAGAGAAGCTGGGGTGTAAGCCAGGCGTATCGAATCCGGCGCGAATGGGCCGTCCAACCTTTCTTGCAAGGCTAGTATCCTAAAGGGTATAGAGGCCCTACCAGGCAGAAGTTGCTTGCCATCGGGGCACCAAGGGATTCCAGCTTCTGGAAGCCAAGTCGCTGACGCAGTTAGTTGTTTTCCCTGGCACCTCCTGGCAGTAACATTGGGTGAAGGGTGCAACTCAGCAGGCCCACAAAGGCCTGTTCGGCTTCAATGAGTCGAGCAGGTGATGTATGCACGGCTACAGCACAGACTCGGACGAGCGGAGGGTAGTTCCTCTTTTCCTGGCGCTTGTGGCGATTTCTTTGGCGTGGCTATCTTCCAAATTCTTCGCGGTGATTCACCTCTCGATCCCGTGGTGGGCAGACGCTCCTTCCCTGATGACTTTCTATGGCGTGCTCTACACCCTTTTCGACAGGCATCTATGGCGAAACGGTTTCGTGTGCAAATTGGGACTCGTCAAAATCCCAAATCTCGCTGGATGCTGGCGAGGTTACCTGATCTCCTCTTTTGACGGGAAGCGCCACAACTTGGTGATCAATGTCTTCCAGACTTGGACGCAACTGGCCGTGTTCCTCGCCACGACCACATCCATCTCACGCAGTTGCGCCGCGGTGATTCAAGTCGGCGACCCGGAGGGCGTCGCGTTGATTTACCAGTATCAGAATCAGCCGCTGGTGGGCGCGGCGAATTCGATGCACATGCACTTCGGCACTGCCATGCTG